>R06__coassemble_0_pt1 | contig 373020 bp, 314 predicted proteins | sample R06__metabat2_high_PE_023 | metagenome-assembled genome bin R06 | reverse complement strand
ATGTGCTTTTAGTCTATTCGGTTTCTAACGAAGATGGTGGAGAATGGGGATACTCAAATCACTACCATCTGAAATCCTTTACACCGAATGGAAAAATAATTCAGACTTTATATGGAATAGCAAATTTTGAGGATGCCCCTGAGATTCTTTCCGTTGAAGATTTCTATTTCAAGAACGACACAACTTTGTATCTCCTCAACTTAACGCCTGGCAATATGGATGATCCTTATGAAAGTGATTCCGTCTCTAACGTTGAGTTAACGAAGTATAGTGTAGTTTCTGACGGTCACTTAAACAAAACGGGACATTATAAGTTTGAAATTGCTAAAGGATTTTTCAAGCGCACCGAAAATCCTAATTCTACGGATGCTGTAATTGAACTTCCTGAAAAAGAAAGAAACGCACAATACGATAAGTGGATAGAAGAGGCAGAAGGCTGCAAATAGCAGATAGGTTCTGATTTAACATAATGGAAATTTTGGGAGTTTAAAGTAATACAGCTTATCTGCGACATACCCAAGGGAGGTTCCTCGACAGAGGAGCCTCCTTTGTTGCTTGGCAGGAAACTGGATTCGGGAATGAGAAAAAAGACTGTAAAAATTGCAACATATTTTGAAAAATAATTTAGTCATTGACTCTATTTGACAAAACAGAATGTTAACTTAGCGTACGCATGTAATAAATTAAGGTATTACTAAAAAATCAAGGATATGAAAAGGATTTTGTTCGTAATCATCAGTTTGATGATCTGTGTTTGTGGCTATAGCCAGAAACACATGAAATTTCAGGGCATTGAAATTGACGGAACAGTGAAATCGTTCGTAGATAAACTGGTTCAGAAAGGATACAAGTATGAAATTTCTTTGGATAACAATGGTGCAGCGCTTTCGGGAACATTCACAAATAAGAAAGCTTTTCTTGGTGTTTATGCAAATTCAAATAGCGTTGTATATTGTGTATTGGTGTATTTATCAGACTGTAAAGAATGGAAGTCGCTACTAAATGAATATAACTATTACAAGGATCTGTATACTAAAAAATATGGAGAACCAGTATCGGTAACAGAAACATACGACTTCATCAGCAATGACAATTATGTTAATATCTTGCAACTGGTAAATGGAAAGATAGAATGGAAATGTTGGTTTGAGACAGAAGATGGTGAAATACTATTGAGTATTAGAGGAAAAGATAATAAATTCGAGGAAGACTCTGGCTGCATCTCTATTATGTACCGGGACAAGTCTAACTTTGAGAAGAGCAAGAGCAGGGATATTGAGGATATTTGATTTAGTGAACAACTAGGCAGTTGTGGGAACAACAAACAAATTTAACTGAGCACAAAGAAATCACAATAATAGACGCTGAGCACAAAGAATGGTTGCGCAATTTGGCATCTAGATATCGCAATAGCCAGGTAAAAAGCGGCTATTTATTCGAGTCAAGCACCGCAACAGGAAAACGGAGGACACATCAGCCTGCAACTGATGTGTCCTCCGTTTTTTCATTATAATCAACTTTGCTTTCGCCTCTATGCTATGATTGGGACCAAAAACTTAGCCAAAAGATATCCACCGGCAACAAGCCAAATGAACAGCATGAATGCGAGAGCGAATGGCTTGGCGCCCGCCTGCTTGAACTTCTCAATGCTAGTGTCGGCACCCAATGCCGTCATGGCCATTGTAAGCAAGAAGGTTGAAACGAACTCTATTATCTTAAGAACAACATACATGTATCCTGTTTCGTTCGCCTCATTTTTGAACGCAGATTCTGGCAGAAAATACTGAAGCGCAGAATTCACGCCTATCATCAAAAGAAAAAGGAATGCAAACCAAGGAACAGTTATTTTTCTTTTCTCGCCACCATTGCCAGCTGTCAGTCTAGACAATACGAAACTCATAACCAGCAACACGGGGACAAGCAATATTACACGAACCATTTTTACAATCAATGCACCCGATGCAATTTCGGCACCCATTGCGTTTCCTGCCCCGACCACGTGTGCAACTTCGTGAAGAGTGGAACCTGTATAAATGCTTATCTGCAGAGCAGAAAAATCGTCGAGCAAACCACTTCGGAACATTATAGGGTAAAGAAACATTGATATGGTTCCAAAAATGACAACTGTGCTGACCGCAACCGCAGTCTTTGAAGATTCAGCCTTCACTATTGGTTCTGCACCAAGCACAGCGGCTGCTCCGCATATAGCACTACCAGTAGAGGTCAGCAATGTTGTATCGCGGTCCAGGCCGATAACACGGCCCAGCAATATGCCAAGCAGCAAGGTAACGCAAACAACGATGCAATCGACCACCAGTGCCGAGGCTCCTACACTCACCACATCCTGAAATGTGAGTCTGAAGCCATATAATATAATACCCAATCTCAGCAGCCTTTTTGAACAGAATTTAATACCTGGCACAAAATCGGCAGGCTGTTTGCCGCCAAAGGTATTCGCATATATCATGCCAACTATTATACCCACTATCAGCGAGCTCAAAGACAATGCCTTAACAAAAGGGACCATGGCCACAAGCCATGAAACCAGGCTGAAAATGAATATCAATGCAACTCCTTTAACTAAATATTTAGTCATAACTTATATATTTTTTTAGAAAACCCTTTCCCGAATTTGATTTTACGCAAAGTTAGCTAAAAATCCGCTAACATCTGAACTGCTCGCAGCACGAAGTAAAACATGCAGAACTCAGCCCAACTTGTTTTTGCAGTAAAAAGGAGTTCTTATTAAATTTGCACAAAAGAGCACTACAATGATTAAGGCATTATTTTTCGACATAGATGGAACTCTTATAAGCTTCAAAACGCATTGCGTTCCAGAGAGCACCATTTCTGCAATCAAAAAGGCAAAAGAGAAGGGGGTCAAGGTTTTCATTTCGACAGGACGACCCCTGCAATTGATTTGCGGATTAGAAAAACTGAAGCCTTATATTGACGGATATATTACAGCAAACGGAGCATACTGCTATGTGGGCGAAAATACGCTCTGCAAAAAATGCATACCAGAAGAGGACGTCAGACAGGTAATCCGTCATGCTGAAAAGCTGGGAGTTGCCTGTCTGATTGTCGGCACAAAAAGCATTGCGGTTGTGAATAAGGACGAACAATTTTTGGATGTTTTCATAAAAATGCTCAAGATTCCAACCCTCGACTTCTTAGTTGAGAACGTGGAAGACGTCATAAAAGAAGGTGTGTTGCAGATGACTCCGTTTTTTGACAAAAAAATGGAGGAAGATGCGCTCAATGGTACCAAAGGTTGCAACAGCGGCAGATGGCATCCAGACTTTGTTGACATCACAGCCAAAGGAATAGACAAGGGAGAAGGGCTGGAAAGAGTTGCCAGCCATTTCGAGATGAAAATCAGCGAGACAATGGCTTTTGGCGACGGAGGAAACGATTTGCCTATAATCAAAAAGGCCGGAATTGGTGTTGCCATGGGCAATGCAACAGACGACGTCAAGGCCGGCGCCGACTTTGTCACGACACACATTGACAACGACGGAATATTGAACGCGCTGAAAGAATTCAACGTCATATAAAATAAAATTCACTCATCGCCACACCAATAAATGGCACTGCTGCAGTCACAGCTCATCATCACAGAAAGGAGAACTACTTTATGAAAATACTTGTTGTTGACGACGAACCAGACATTTGCGAAATTCTGCAATTCAACCTCGAGTCTGAAGGATATGAAGTGGTAACGGCAGGATCTGCAGAAGAAGCAATAAACATGAACCTGAAAGACATGAATTTGGTGCTTCTTGATGTCATGATGGGCGAGATTTCTGGTTTCGAGATGGCGAAACTGATGAAAAAAAATCATGAAACCGCAAACATTCCTATCATTTTCATCACTGCACTCGACAATGAGGACAGCATGATTAACGGACTGGAAATCGGAGCAGACGACTACATATCAAAACCACTGTCGATGAAGGGAGTGAAGGCAAGAGTGAAAGCGGTGCTGAGAAGAACCACAGAACACAGGGGAACAGAAGAGACCTTTGCCGATGAAAAAACAGCAAGGTATGAGCAACTTGAAGTTAACATGACATCAAAAACAGCATCTTTGTTCGGCAATCCGCTTTCTATGACTAAACTTGAGTTTGAACTGCTGTCTCTTTTCCTGTCAAACCAAGGAAAAACTTTTTCGAGAAACGAACTGATAGAAAAATGCTGGCCCAATGATGTCTATGTTCTCGACAGAACTGTTGACGTGAACATAACTCGCCTAAGAAAAAAAATAGAACCTTACGGAAAACAAATTAAAACACGAATTGGATATGGATACTGTTTCGAGCATGAGCAGTCTTAGAAGACAGACCTCAGACAAAGCCATAACGACCATTAACCAACTGAAAAGCAAATCTTTCCAAAAAAACATGCTTATAAGCATTGGAGGAATTTTTTTGCTCTTCGCTATTTGTTTTGGTGCCTACCAACACAGCAGAGAAACAAGCTTCAAGATAGACATAATGCAATCGCGACTGCAAATGTATAACTATGAAATGATGCAGGAGCTAGGCACCGACGGACTCAGGAATCCGAACCAAATAAAAAAATTTGTAAACAACATAAATGTCATTGGGCTGAGGGCAACCGTCATAGACGAAAAAGGAAATGTGCTTGCCGACAGCCACATCAACAATCCTGACTCACTGGAAAACCACCTGAAAAGAACAGAGATAAAAAATGCACTGAAAAAAGGGGTTGGATATGACATAAAACGAATTTCGCACACTACACACGAAACATACTTCTATTCGGCCACTAAATTCGATAAAATAATAGTGAGAACAGCAGTACCCTATTCTGCCGAACTGACTGAATCACTGAAGGCCGACAACACATACATATATTTTGCCGTGTCGCTGACAATGCTTCTAGGCATAGCTCTTTACTTCAACACCAACAGAATAAGCAAGCACTTGGAATATCTCAGAGAATTCTCGGCAAAAGCCGAAAAAGGTATCGACATAGATTCTGAGATTGAGAAAAAATTGCCGAATGACGAGCTTGGAGAGATAAGCCGCACAATCATTATGCTCTACTGGAAAATGAGACATGCCGAAGATGAAAAGAACAGAATAAAAAGGCAGCTTACACAAAACGCCGCTCATGAGCTGAAAACTCCGGCCGCTTCAATCCACGGATATCTGGAAAGCATCCTTGAAAATCCTGACATGGACAAGGAGAAAAGGCTGCATTTTCTTGAGCGGTGCTACTCTCAAAGCGAAAGAATGAACAAGCTGCTTACTGACATGTCCACCCTATCGAAACTGGAAAACAAGTCAGCCTCAGCAAAAACAGACAACCACGAAAATTCTGAAGTCAACGTCGAAACTATAATAAACAACGTAATATCCGACTTTGAGCAACAGCTTGCCGACAAGAATATCACTGTAAGCATAAATTTGCCTCCGTTTGTAAGAATCAGCTCAGACATGAACAAAAGCGAAAGCGAATCTTTGATATACAGCATATTCAGAAACATATTCGAAAATGCGATTGCATATGCCACCAATGCCACATGGATAAAGATTCTTTGTGCAGAGGTTGAAGACAACGGACTGCACTCCTACGAGTTCACAATCAGCGACAATGGCCCCGGCATCGGCGAAGAACATCTGCCACACATTTTCGAGAGATTTTACAGGGTGGACAAGGGCCGCTCACGCAAACTAGGAGGAACCGGACTGGGACTTGCAATCGTAAAAAATGCGGTTGCAGCCTATAAAGGGACCACAACCGCATCTATAACTCCAGGTGGAGGACTGACTATCAGCTTTACGTTGGCAAGATTTTAAGCCATGCCAAACTGTCCGTCAGTGTATTCCAATCCCCGACCAATCTGAACCACATTCATAACATAGTCGCCCAGTTTCTCACACTCAGAAATAAAGTCGACATAGAAGACACCGAGCTGATAGCTGTAGAGGCCTGAATTGATATCATTCAGGTTCTGATTCTTGAGCTGATTTCTGTAGTTATTGATTTCGTGCTCTATATTGTAAGATGCGGTTATACTGTTCTTTGTCACTTGCTGATCAACCTTCGACACCATTTCCTTGAGCGAATCCTCAACCAGATTAAGCATTGTGTGCATATGCAGAATCTGCTCTGATGTGAATTCCTCCTGACTGTTCTGTCGGTGACGGTTAAGTGTACGTCCGAGGTTGTAGCAAGAATCGCCAATGGATTCCAATTCAGTTATCTGCCTCAACATTCTCTGAATCTGAGTTTTCGAAAGGTCAGACAGATGTCCCTCGCTCACCTTGTTCAGGTAACCCGCAATTTCCATCTCCATTGAGTCTGTTATATTCTCATACTTCTCGATTCTTGAGAACAGTTTGTTGAATTCGGCCTCGTCTTTTGTTTCCATCAGCTGGCCGACGAAACCAAACATCTTATAGCATCTCTCGGCAAAATTCTTTATCTCCTTCTGAGCCTCAACAATGCTCAGTTCGGCAGTAGAAAGCAAGCCTCCAGATATGAACTTAAGCTTGTAATCTTCCTCGCCACCGTCCTTCATAGGCAAAACTCGGCATACGAAAGCCTCAATCTGATTAACAAAGCCAATCAGCAGAATAGTGTTGAACACGTTGAAAGCGGTGTGGAATGTAGCCAACTTAAACAAATCATTTCCACCGCCCATGAAGTTATCTACAAACCAAGAAACAGCGTTGCATGCAGGATAGAAAATGATAAGAACAACCACCACACCAAAAACATTGAAGAACATGTGTGCAAGTGCAGCACGGCGTGCCTGAGTGTTGGCAGTCAGCGAAGCCATGAACGCTGTTATTGTTGTACCGATATTTTGTCCCATGGTCAGAGCTGCAGCCTGCTCGAACCCGAAACCAGGAATATTCATATCAAAAAGCATTAGCGTTATCGCCATTGTGGCACCCGAGGCCTGAACAACCATTGTGACCAAAGCTCCCACTATGACAAACAATATGATTGTCAAGAAAGAATCGCAAGGAACATGAGACAACAGAGTGGCAACACCTGCACTTATATTCATATCGGTTGCAGCCTGCTGCAAATATGACAATCCCATGAACAGGAAAGAAAATCCAAATATGAACTCACCTATACTCTTCTTGCTTGACTTGCTGCTGAAAATAAAAATCATGCCTAACGCAAGCAACGGTATGGCAAAAGCTGCAATATTGACCTTAAAACCGATGGCAGATATGATCCACGCTGTGACTGTGGTTCCAATGTTGGCACCCATAATCACACCTATGGCCTGAGCCAGATTCATCAATCCAGCATTTACGAACGACACAACCATAACAGTTGTTGCCGATGACGACTGAATCAATGCAGTGATAAGGACTCCGGTGAGGACACCCATCAAGCGATGAGTTGTCATTGCAGCCAATATGCTGCGCAGTCTGTCGCCAGCGAATTTTTCCAAACCCTCTGACATCGTCTTCATTCCGAATAGGAACAAACCCAAAGAACCCAGCAAAGTGAGCAGGTTGACGAATTGATCGAATGAGCTATTCATATGATTTCTATATTATTTTCTTAAAAACACGCTACAAATTTATTACAATATGATTACGAAACTCCAAAACAAGTGTTACAATGATGTTACAATATCATTTGACCCACAACAATTGAAGCCTTATTTTATAGTTTCGCAGCCTTTTGTTATTTCCCTAAATAATTGCAGATAATCTCATTTAGGGTTAAATTTGCATCCTACTAAATATATCATTCAGAATGAAGAAGTTCATCACAATAGCAATATCAGCATTATTGGCTTCGTGCAATGGTTCAGAACCAGTTAAAGACGCAAACGAGGTCAAAATCCAAAATGACACCACAGGCTGCGACTCCATCTCGGCTGAGAAATACGCTTCGGCCGACACGTCTGCACAAAAGCAAGTTTATGAGTTTCTGAAGTCCACAAAAACATATTATCTGGCAACTGCTGAAGGTGACCAGCCGAGAGTCAGACCCTTTGGGACTGTCAATATTTTCGAGAACAAGCTCTACATACAAACTGGACTGAAGAAAAATGTTGCCAAACAGATAGAAAAAAACAACAAGGTTGAGATATGCGCATTCGACGGCGACAGGTGGATAAGGATATCTGCCACTCTGGAAAAAGATGACAGATTCGAGGCGAAAAAATCAATGCTCGACGCTTATCCTGACCTTAGAGGTATGTACAGCGAGAACGACGGAAACACAGTTGTTTTCTACATGACAAATGCTGAGGCTAAAATATCCTCATTCAGAGAGCCTGAGCAGACACTCAAATTCTAGTTTCACTACAATTTTGAATATGCTGGCAACCAACAAATGGGCTGTTCTGATAAACCCGAACGCAGGGAGAAAAAACACAACTGAACGGATAGAACTGACCCTGAAAAAATTCGGAATCCAATTCGACATTTTCAGAACAAGACACAAAGGCCACGCCAAAGACCTGGTTGTTGAACTGGTTGAGAAGGGTTTCAGAAATTTTATTGTTGTAGGCGGAGACGGAAGCGTAAACGAAACAATCAACGGTCTGATGACGGCAAACATCAACAAATCAGAATTGACATTTGCCATAATTCCAAGAGGCACAGGCAACGACTGGAGCCGATACTGGAAACTGCCAAAAGATGCTGACAAGTGCTGCCAGATCATCTGTGATGGGAACACAGAAATCGTAGATACCGGCGTTGTTGAATGGGGCAACGAAAAGAAATACTTTATAAACTCGCTCGGAATTGGATTCGACGCAAAAGTAGTGAAGGAAGCCGATTCGATGGGCAGCAATGCAAAAGGGCATCAATGGACATATATTGCGGCTCTGATTAAAAGCATGGTGAGATATAAGTCTGACTGGATTGAAATGAAAACCAACGAGACAATTCTGCACGACGAACGCATTTTCAGCATCTCCATAGCCAACGGTCCATACACAGGCGGTGGCATTAAGCAGACACCACAGGCATGTCCCACTGACGGCATGTTTGACATGATGGTGGCAACAAAACCCACACCAATCGGTCTGGCAAAAGGTCTAAGCACTCTGCTTCTGCAAAGGAACAAGACAATGGGAATGGTCAATTACCACAGATGCACAGAAGTTGACCTGACATGCAAAGACGGTTTTCTGGTGGAACTTGACGGCATTGTTGAAGAAATAAAACATCAAAATATCACGGCAAGGATACTGCCTCACTCTCTGAGGATGATAGTCCCTGCAAAAAAATAAAATCAATAGGAATCATGTTCAACATAGACAAACTAAAACATACCGACAGCAACAACTTTTTTCTGCTGGCCGGACCATGCGCAATTGAAGGAGAAGAAATGGCTCTGAAGATTGCCGAACATTTGGTTAAGACAACCGACAGACTGAAAATTCCGTACATTTTCAAAGGCTCATACCGCAAGGCAAACCGCTCAAGGCTTGACTCATTCAGCGGAATCGGTGACGAGAAGGCACTGAAAATCCTGCAAAAAATTGGCAGAGAGTTCGACATTCCAGTAGTGACAGACATCCACACTGCCGATGAGGCCGAGATGGCAGCAGCCTATGTCGATGTTTTGCAGATACCTGCATTCCTGTGCCGACAGACCGACATTCTGGTTGCGGCAGCTAAAACAGGAAAAGTTGTCAACATCAAGAAAGGACAATTTTTGAGTGCAGCCTCAATGAAATTTGCCGCCCAAAAAGTTGCCGACAGCGGAAACTCCAGAATCATGCTGACCGACAGGGGCACCGGTTTCGGATATCAGGACCTGATTGTCGACTACAGAGGTATCCCGACAATGAAAGAGACCGGATACCCCACTGTTCTTGACATCACGCACTCACTGCAGCAACCAAACCAGGCCGACGGAGTGAGCGGCGGCAACCCTAAGATGATAGAAACAATAGCAAGAGCAGGAATTGCAGTAGGTGTTGACGGCATATTTCTTGAGACCCACCCAGACCCAGCCAACGCAAAAAGCGACGGCGCAAACATGCTCCACTTGGACCTGTTTGACGGATTAATGGAAAAACTGGTAAAACTAAGACAAACAGTAGTAACTCTTTAAAGCAGGGCTATTCACTAACATCACGCACCGATAGCAATGATTGAGATAGGAAATGCGATTGTCAGTTTCGAGGTGCTGACCAAACCTTTTGTATGCGACCTTGACACCTGTCAGGGAATTTGCTGCATTGAAGGAGACGCCGGAGCTCCACTCGAAAAGGAGGAAATTGAAAAAATAAAAGAAATACTGCCCATCATATGGGACGATCTGGAGCCTGAAGCTCAAAAAGTGATTAAAGAGCAAGGCGTAAGCTACAAAGACATTGAGGGCGACGACGTCACAAGCATAGTCAACGGCAAAGACTGCGTGTTCACATACACCGACAATATTGGAATGTGCAAATGCGCAATAGAGAAAGCCTATCGTGAGGGCAAGACAGATTTCTACAAACCCATTTCCTGTCACCTGTATCCCATCCGCCTGACCGAGGAAAACGGATTCAGCATAGTCAACTATCACAGATGGGACGTGTGCAAATGTGCGTGCACATTGGGCAAGAAATTGAAAGTCCCTGTTTACAAGTTCCTCAAAGAACCTCTTATCAGAAAATTCGGACAAGAATGGTATGACGAACTGGAACTAACCGTTGAAGAACTGAAAAAACAAAAATTGATATGAACACCGAAGATATTGAATTCTACACTCTGCCAAACGGAATAAGAGTGGTGCACATTTACAATGATTCTCCGGTTGCTTACTGCGGCGTTGGTGTCGGCATTGGAACAAGAAACGAGCTTGAGGAAGAAAGCGGAATGGCCCACTTCATTGAGCACACTATATTCAAAGGCACGACACACAGAAACGCATGGCATATTCTGAACAGACTTGAAGATGTGGGCGGCGACATCAACGCCTACACCGAGAAAGAAGAGACATTTGTGTATGCCACCGTGCTTGCCGAAGACTATGAAAGGGCAATGGAATTGTGCACTGACATTGTTTTCAACCCAACTTTTCCGCAAAACGAAATCGACAAAGAAAAAGAGGTCATAATAGACGAAATCAACGCCTACAACGACAGCCCATCGGAGCTTATTTACGACGATTTTGAATCTCTGCTGTTCTGCAACAAGGGGCTGGGACGCAGCGTTCTGGGCAAGGAAGACATACTAAGCGAGTATACAACTGCTGATGCCATGGCTTTTCACAAACGAAACTACGGCACCGATAAGTTCATATACTTCAGTATGGGCAAGATGCCTAAAAAGACATTGCACAAACTAGACGAAAAATATCTTAGCGGAGTGCAGGGAAAAACATCAAACGTTGAGCCTGGGCTGATTGCCGAATACAAACCTCAAGACCTGGTGATAAAGAAAGACCTGCATCAGGTCAACTTCATGGCCGGGAACAGAGCCTATGGGATTCACGACAAAAAGAAATTCCCGTTTCTTCTGCTGAACAATATTCTTGGAGGTCCGGGACTGAACAGCAGACTGAACCTGGCAATACGCGAGAGGAACGGAATGAGCTATTCTGTTGAATCAAGCTACACCCCATACACCGACAACGGCCTAGTATGCATATACTTCAGCGCAGATGCAAAATACAAAGACAAGTGCATAGAATTGGTCAAGAAGGAACTTGACAAGCTTAAAAACGAAAAGCTGACAAGTCTGCAGCTTGACCGTGCTAAAAAACAGCTGCTGGGTCAGCAGGCCATAGCCTCAGAAAACAAAGAAGGTCTGGCACTGAACATTGCAAAGGGATTTCTATACTTTGGGGAATACACTTCAATCGACGAGAGACGAAAACTTATAGAAGACATAACAGCAGAGCAAATTCAAGATGTTGCCAACGAAATATTCGAAGAAGGAAAAATGTCTTCCATTCTATACGTTTGACAGAATATAGACAGACTGCGACAAACAATCAAGCCGCAAATCAGATAGATTGATTTGCGGCTTGACTGTTTCATTGAACTGAATTTTTCATCTCACTATCAACCTTGCAGTCATTTTTGCGCTTCCGTTTCTGATACACACCAAATATGTGCCAGGACTCCATTTTGACACCGAGAAGTTATTCTCTGCCTGGCTAACTGCCGATGAATAAATAACCGACCCTTCAGCTGAATACACACTCAGCTGGGCATTGCTGAGCAAATTTCCGTAAACATTCACCGTCACCATGTCTGTCGACGGATTAGGATAGAATGAGACGGACACATCGTCCACCGACACGGCATCAGCAACGCCAGACTCCTCATACAAACTATCCACAGGATGAACCTTTATCAATGCTGCCTGAGTGTAGGAATAATCAGAATTTTGCGTAGGGATAAGAGAGTCGAGCAAGAAATAGCCATTAGAGCCTCCGCCCCACCCCCAGTTCACATGGAAATATCCATCGGCATCGCAACCGTCAATCACGAAACAATGTCCGTAGGTAGAAGTTGAGTCTGTTCCCGAGTATATAACAGGTCTTCCGTTGCTCAGTTCCTCACGCAGTTTACGTCTCCAGGCGCTGTTTGTATAAGCACTTCTCAATTCGCCAACCATCTCAGTATCATACTTGAAATTGTTCATCAAAGAATACTGTCCGTTGTCATAAGGATAAGCGTTTGTCATGAAGATGCGAGCGCCTGTGCCCTGAGTCTTGTTGCCAAAGACGGAGCTTGCCCCCACAGCGCAATGATATAGCAATGTGCTGACTGCGTTTATCTGTTCCTCCGGACTGGAATCGGTCAACGTTTCTGGCATATTGTCCCAGTCATAGTTCACGCTGTCAAAATAAACAGTCAGTTCGCCATATCTGGCATCGTCGACTATTTTGTAAGAGCAGCCCGTTTTTGGATACTTCCAATACCTCAACACTTGCCCCATAGCAACAGCAACGCAGCCAACAATGGCCTTACCATTTTCATCATTATCAGGAAAAACATAGTTGTAGGGACTTATCTGTGTCCACTTGCTAACCAACAAAGGCTCGACAACAGTGGAAGTGGCCTTCAGAGAGTTCTCATTCCCCAGCGCTGTCCATTCAGAATTGACAGGCTCATCGTCCGAAATTCCGCCAATAATTCCGTTGCACGAAGCGAGCCAGCCATTAGTAACTCCGTTTTGGTCGGCAACAAAAGATTCAGACAAGGAGTAGCCTATGATTGGTTTTGCGGAATTGTCGGCAGAGACCAAGACAAATCCGCCCCCATTTTTAACATTCAAAGCATATATGTATTCGTAGCCAGAGTTCACCAAAACGAGCTCGCTTGAATCGTCGAGTAGAGTCCGTTGAGACATGAACTCAAAAGCCACCCTTTTAGCCTCGACCGTATCAACCTTTGCAGCCAAGACTTGTGCCGTTGCCAGCACACAAAACACTATGTATAGAAAGAATCTTACCATAGGCCTTATTTTTTAGTGATTACCCCCTCTTGTCGATAAACTTAATAGGTTTTCTGCTCATCTGTGGGAACTGCATCTTTTGTATTTCGTCGGGCGAATGGAATATCAAAGTTGGCGCTACGCGCACCTTCGCACGGAATATATCCTTAATTTCCTTTTCAGATACAGAACAATCTGCCAAAGTGCCGATATGTATCAAGATGTCGTCCGTTCCCAATTCATTAGTGGATACCTCGACCACATATCCCTTAACGTCCTTTATGCCGTCGAGCACGTCGAACAACGAAGAAGGGAACAGAGTTGTGCCCTTATACTTTATCATCTGACCCTTTCTGCCGAGTATAGAGCTCAACCTCATTGTGTTTCGTCCGCACTTGCATGGCTGTGTATGTCTGTAGCACACATCTCCGGTTTTGAATCTAACAAGAGGCATACCCTCAACACCAAGCAAAGTTATAGTAACCTCGCCTGGTTTATCCTCAGGAACTGGTTTATTGTCGTCGTCGAGGAACTCCACCACAATAAGCTCTGGCTGATGGTGTCCACCACAACCAAACTCACATTCCGAGAAACCAGTTTGCATCTCGGTCGAGGCATAAGTTGTGAACAATTGCAGTTCAGGCCATCTGTCGTGAATCTTCTGGCTCAAAGTGGTAAACGTGAAGTCAGGATTACGCAACGACTCGCCGATACACACAGCTTTTTTCAAAGAGCAGTTATGATAGTCGATGCCATGGGCCTCGGCATAGTCGATCAGCTTCATCAAAAAAGAAGGAACCACCATGCAGACGGTAGGATTGAAACGTTTGATTGAATCCCATTGCAGTTCCGGGATTCCGTTTCCGACCCTTACAATACCAGCGCCCAAATCAACAGCTCCAAGGAAATAGGCCAGGCCAGCCATGAATCTGCGGTCGATGGTAACCATTTCCTGTATTATATCGTCCTGAGTGACACCGGCAGCACTGAACGTCAGGTGTTCATTGTAGGCAAGTCGGTCCAAATCGTTTTTTGTCAATCCGATAGTCACAGGATCGCCAAGAGTGCCCGAAGTGGTTACAATATCAGTTATCTGCCTCATTGGCACGCAGAAGAACTCCTTGCCGTGAAGCTGCAAATCTTTTTTTGTGGTGACTGGCACCCTCTGCAAGTCTTCAACTGTTTTTATATCATCAAACGAGATTCCGTTTTCGGCAAAAACTCTTTGATAATATGGCGAATTTTTCTTTATATACTGCATCTGTTGCTGCAGACGCCGATTCTGAAGTTCAGCAATCTCTTGCTTCGACTTGAACTGATATTCGGGATGTTGTTCAAACATAGTCTCAAAAAATACATTAAACGATACGCATCGGTATTCCCTCGCCCGCAAGATATTTCTTAAGGTCAGGAATTGCGATCTCATGGAAATGGAAAATGCTTGCAGCCAGAGCGGCATCGGCCTTTCCCTCGGTAAACACATCTTTGAAATGCTGCATATTGCCTGCACCGCCCGAAGCTATGACCGGTATAGACAAAGAAGAAGACAAACGAGCCAGAGCCTCGTTGGCAAAGCCCTGCTTGACGCCGTCATGGTTCATGCTTGTGAACAATATTTCGCCGGCACCACGCTCCTGAGCCTCGCGGGCCCACTCAAACAACTTACGCTCGGTTGGCACGCGTCCGCCATTCAAATAGCAAGTCCACTCACCGCTCTCGTCGAGTTTTGCGTCAATGGCCACGGTGCACACCTGCGAGCCGAATTGCTTTGCCACCTGACTTATGAGGTCAGGATTTTTGATTGCAGCCGAGTTTATGCTGACCTTATCGGCACCGGCGCACAGCAGAGTGTCAACGTCGGCCAGTTCATGTATGCCGCCGCCCACTGTGAAAGGAATGCTTATGTTGAGGGCAATCCTCTTAACAAGTTCCGAGAAAGTTTTTCTGCCCTCGTGCGATGCTGTTATATCAAGAAACACCAGTTCGTCGGCGCCCAGTCGGCTATACTCTGCGCCCAGTTCAACAGGGTCGCCCACATTGCGGATATTCACGAAATTAACACCCTTGACAGTCTGTCCGTTCTTTATGTCAAGACATGGAATAATTCTTTTAGCTAGCATGATGTCAAGAATGATTAAAGTTCAAGAAAATTTTTCAGAATAGTTTCGCCTAGAGCCCCGCTCTTTTCTGGATGAAACTGCACAGCATAAAAATTGTCGCGGTGCAGGGCGGCACTATATTGGTTGATGTATTCGGTTGTTGCTATAGTGTGCTGACCGACCGAAGCATAATAGCTGTGCACATAATAGAAATAAGGGTCCTTTGGCAGATTGGCAAACAGTTTGCAATCAGCAACCGGCTGTATAGTGTTCCACCCCATATGTGGAACCTTTATTATGTGCTGGTTTGGCTGGAATTTCTGAACTGTCTCGTCAAAAATGCCAAGGCATTCAACCTTTCCGTTGTCGGCCTCGGTCGATGATTTGCACATCAGCTGCAATCCAATGCAGATGCCCAAGACCGGCTGCTTCAGTCCGCAAATAACCTTATCCAATTCATGTTGACGCAAATATGCCATCGTGGTCTCAGCCTCGCCCACACCTGGGAAAATGACCTTATCGGCCGACTGTATTTCAGCCGGATTTCCTGTTATCACGGCGTCAACACCTATGCGCTTCATAGCATTGTCAACCGACGCTATATTTCCCGCATTGTACTTAATTATAGCAACCTTCACTTATATCTATCTTTTTATTGTTTAAAATCAAGCGAGTATGCACAGAATGCATCTCTATGCAAATATAAGAAAATTGACACATTATGCTGTCTGTTTTAACGTTCAAAAGGGACGGCAGGGAGCGGAACTTCAAAAAAAATGCATATTGAATCCATTTTTGGCAGCTGCAGGCAAAAAAAAGAGCTGCACTGATGCAGCTCTTATATATTCAAATCTGTCTTATGCTCACGGCCTTACCACATACTTGAATGTTTTGCCATCTCTAAGTCTGCGAAGCAGATATATGCCCTTGCTCTTTCCTGCAAAAGATTTGGCATACAGTGCATTGACATCAGCACGGCCGCAATATATGCCGCACACTGTGAACACGTCACATTCGTCATCACCTGTCAGGATATCTGGCAGCACGTCATTCACACCAGTTTCATCTGTTATCAGTTCAAAATCAATATAATCAATATTGAAATAAGAACCTGTCATTTCAATTTTCAGAATGTGTTCACCCGCATTGATTGCATAAATTTCAGAATTCTCGTCATGATAATTAGTCCAGTCGCCATTGTTCTGGATATGCACAGTGTCCGAAATATATTCACCGTCGAGCAACAATCTGAAACCGGCGTTGTCGTTTCCAGAAGCGGCATAAGCAGTTATCTTATATTTTCCGCTGTTTTCAACATCTACAGTATATTCCAGCCATTCCTGTCGGATAGTATAACCCACGGCATAACCAGTAGCTCCCTTTGCAATGTCCACACCATCAGTTCTGTAGGCGCCACTTTTGTTTTCGGCTTCAGCATCATGATAAGCGTAGCCCTCGCCGCCCAAGTCGTAGTTTTCACACTCAAGTCGGCCAGGAATAAGGATAGGGCTGCCCGTATAAGGACTTTGAGGAACATTTACTGTAACGGAGGCAGTGTCACTGCAAACACTCTGACCGGTTGAATCATAAGCAACAGCCCATATTTTGTGTGTACCGACTTCGGCAGTTGTCCAGTCGTAAGCGAATGGAGAGAGCCACTTTGATATAATCCTCTCGCCGTCGGAATAATAATCTATGTGAGTTATCCTGCCGTTTTCCACAGAAGCGTTAGCTGCCAACGTTATGGTATCGCCCTCGACACAAGAGTAGTTGTCGGTCGGAGAAACGAGTTCAATCTCTGGCTTGGAAACCGATTCGGCCATGCCGACAAAAGTTGTGGCACTATGAGGAGCAAGCGTCACCAAGAAAGTTCCATCGGCCGCCTCAATATTGTCGACAAGTTGTATGTTTCTGGTTGAATCAGTAACATATTCGCTCCACGATTTCACCTTAGTGTTTGGCACCGAGAATGTCAGAGTCTTTGACACTGTGCTTCTGTTGACAGCAACAATCGTGACATCATCATTGTTCTTGTAGGCCGAGACGTAGACATTGTAGGTAGGATTTTTGTCGGCCTCCACCCTTACATATCCAGGTCTGATGAATTTGCTGAACTGTCCCATCAAATATCCGCGTTTGCTCACGGTTCCATCTTCGAGCACCGGGCCATAAAACCTGCGCAAATACCACCATACGTAGGCGCTGAAATTGGCCTCGGCCATGCATCTGTGCATTTCGTAGGCCACATCAAGAGCCTCAGGCCACGCATTAGCCCTCTCCACACCACCCTCGCTGGCAGTGCTGCTTGTGTAATGCTCTGTCATCCAGCGCTCCATTCCAGGAGCCTTTTGGTCGGCCAGGTCAAAATGGAACACCGTGTCGTTTGACGAAGCAGAAGTGCCATAGATATGAGTTCCCAGGATATCCAGATTGGCAAGAGCCTCTGAGTCATTTAGAATCTTAGTATAGTAGGCCTTCTGATAAGAGAATGATTCGTGCGAAATAACTTTAGCCCCATTGCGTCTTAACACCCCGGCATTGTTCTTCACGAAGTTGTAAATTTCGTCCTTGCTCCACCAGGTCCAGTCATAGCCATAATCAGGTTCATTGGCAATTGAGATAGCATACAGAGGAGCTCCATTTCTGAACATATAATCGTTGAAATTGTTCAAATGCTGGGCATACTCGGCATATTTGTCAGTCTTCACGCGTTGCTCGTCTCGTCCGTTTCTGTTCACGGTCTCGGCCAAATCGGCAGGCGGATTCCAAGGTGTGGCAAAAACCTTTGCGCCGTAGTCATCAATGACCTTTTTTGCAGTGCTAAGTTCCTTATACCACTTTGTGCTGTCAGAATCAATCCATATTCTCATCACACTGAATCCGAGCTGGCCATCGCCATTACCAAAAGAAGTCTGAATAATTTCGTCGGTCAGGTCCTTACCAGTCCAAGTGGGATGATTGATTGCCCCGAATCCCTGAATTGTCTGCTTCTCCTGTTCAAGATATACAGTTGCAGTTTGCGAGCACATATTTGTATGAGCAGACAGCGCAGCAATTGGCAATAAAAAATAATGTAACAAGTGTTTCATATAATGATTTGTTTAAAGCCATACCATATGCACAAAAATAGGTTTTCGGCAAGTAATCCGTTTGTATTTTTTCATCATTATGGTGTTGAATTTAGTGCAAATTACAAATTTGGCAACAATAGAAACACAAAAAGAGTCAAAAACATTATCTTTGTAGATAGAGGATAACATCCTGATTGCATATTAAGGAAAAAATGAAGAAATTACTGCTTGTCATATTGTGTTCTATTCTATGTCTGACAGCATCGTCGGCAAAAAAGAAGCAAGTGCACACAGCAGAAACAAGAACCTCAAACACAGCAAAAAGAAACGAAGCTTTGGAAAGTCTTGGCAGACCTGCCAACCTTGCCGACTCAATCATAATCGAATCAGTGCATCACCTTGGCAAACCCTACAGGAAAGGCAACAAAGGTCCAAACGCATTCGACTGCTCAGGTTTCACAGGATATGTATATTCAAGATTTGGATTTGCTCTTGGAGCATCCTCGCGCGACCAATATCTGCAAGGAGTAAACATACCAACAGAGCATGCGCACAAGGGTGACCTCGTATTCTTCTCGGGCAGAGACGCCAGAAAGGGAATCGGTCATGTGGGTATTGTGTATGATGTAGACACAAAAAATCACACATTCAGATTCATACATGCCGCAAGCAACGGAATTTCGATAGACAAATATCCCGATGCATTCTACTACAGCAAAAGATACAGGGGGATAAGAAGAATCGCATGCTACGAGGAGAAGAAAGACAACACAACCGTCAGTCTTGTTGAGACGCAGCCTCAAATGCTGTCAACACAGTATTCGAAAACAGAGCCTAGGAAAGAAACAATAGTCAGGAAACACACAGTTTCGAAAGGTGAGACACTGGGCACCATAGCAAACAAATATAAATGCAAGACCAGCGATTTGCGCAAATGGAACAAACTGCCGCAAGATGCCAAGCTGAAACCCGGACAGACTTTGGACGTCAGACTGGAGGTTGAGATAAAATCTGTTCAAATAGGCGACACTGAAGAATCAAAACAAGGTGGGGCAAAAGTTATTTTGACTGAAAGCAACACCGTCAGAGGCAGCGACGAGGAAAACGGAACACACATCGTGAAAGCGGGAGAAAAACTCGCCGATATAGCGTCAAAATACGGATGTTCTGAGGAAGAACTGCTGACATGGAACCATCTGAGGAGCAGAAGCATCAGAGAAAAAACGATACTGAAAGTCAGGAAAGGCGAAATAAAGGCCGACGAAGCCATAGCTCTTTCGACAGCAAGCTACGACGATGAAGGAGAAACCGCAGAAGACCTGCCAACACAAGAGCAATTGAGCACCGGCGAGGAGGCTGCTGTATATGCCCTTGTCAACGAGAGTTTCAGAGAAATTAAAGACGAGATGGGCGACAAAGATGCCGAAAACATCAAGTACACGGTCAAAGGGGGAGACACGTTCAGAGCTATTGCCAATAGATATGGTTGCACAACAGGCGACATCATGAGGTGGAACAACCTTAAAAGCTACAAGCTGAAGCCTGGAATGACCCTTATAATCAAGAAAAAGTCTGCTGGCGTCATTAAGAAGGACGAAATTAAAGCAACGTCAACTTCAAAAACAGACAACCACGACAACAAGCAAGAAACGATACACATTGTAAAGAAGGGGGACGACCTTCACCAGATTTCAAAAAAATATGGCTGCTCGACTGAAGATCTTATGAAGTGGAACAACCTGACGGACAACAGACTCAGCATAGGACAGAAAATCAAAATCAAAGCAGAAACTGCAAGCGAAGAAAATGGTGAGTCTGTCAACGAAACCGAGAACAGAATAGAATACACAGTCAAGAAAAACGACAACCTGTATAACATAGGCAAAAGATACAACGTCTCTAGCCAGCAGATTATGGAATGGAACAAGCTTAAATCGAACAGACTTAGTCTTGGCCAGGTTCTTATCATTTACACGACACAACAATAAAAAACAATATGGCAAAATTCAAAAGAATTCTGCTCAAACTGAGCGGAGAATCCCTGATGGGAGAAAAGCAGTATGGAATAGACGAGAAAAGACTGAATGACTATGCCGTACAGATTAAAGAAATCCACGAGATGGGCGTTGAGATTGGCATCGTTATTGGCGGTGGCAACATATTCCGCGGTATGAGTGGAGCTGCGAAAGGCTTTGACAGAGTAAAGGGCGACCAGATGGGCATGCTCGCAACCGTAATAAACAGCTTGGCACTGCAGTCTGCTCTGAAGAGTGTGGGCGTAAAAGCAGAAGTGCTCACAGCAATAAGAATGGAGCCAATAGGCAACTTCTACAGCAAGGACAAGGCACTTGAAGTTATAAGCAACGGCGGCATAGCAATATTCTCGGCAGGAACAGGCAACCCTTACTTCACAACAGACACAGGTTCGTCACTGCGTGGCATTGAGATTGAAGCCGATGTGATGCTCAAAGGGACAAGAGTCGACGGAATATACACAGCCGACCCTGAGAAAGACCCAACCGCAACTAAGTTTGACGACATTTCGTATGACGAGATATTCAAACGCGGACTGAAAGTAATGGACCTCACTGCGACAGAGATGTGCAAGGAGAACAAACTGCCAATCATAGTCTTCAACATGGATAAATTCGGCAACCTCAAGAAGGTAATGTCTGGCGAGAACATAGGCACATACGTTCATCCATAAGCAATAAAGAATAAAGGAAAAAGAACGTGGCGGCATAAAAAATGCCGTCACGTTCCTTTTTTAAGAAAGTTCATTCAGTCAACAAAAAGCCCTTGCACAATCAAGTGCAAGGGCCATATATTGAATAAAGTAAATATATACTTATTCAGCAGCTGGAGCCTCAGTAGCCTCTGCAGCAGGAGCCTCAGACTCAGCCTTCTTCTTAGAAGAACGACGAGTGCGAGCCTTCTTAGGAGCATTAGCATCCTTAAGCATGTTCTGGTTGTAGTCTACCAACTCAATGAAGCACATCTCAGCAGCATCACCCAGGCGGATACCAGTCTTGATGATACGAGTGTAGCCACCATTACGGTTAGCAATCTTCTGAGAAACCTCACGGAACAACTCAGACACAGCGTGCTTATCCTGAAGATAGCTGAAGACAACACGACGAGAGTTAGTAGAATCCTCCTTGCACTTAGTAAGGATAGGCTCAACATAAACTCTCAAAGCCTTTGCCTTTGCGACAGTAGTCTTGATTCTCTTAGCCTTAATCAAGGAACAAGCCATATTAGAAAGCAGAGCCTTACGATGAGAGTGAGTTCTGCTCAAATGGTTGAATTTCTTAATATTGTTCATTTTATTACTCTTTATCTAATTTGTATTTCGAGATATCCATGCCAAAAGACAAGTTGAGGTTGTCGAGCAACTGATCAAGCTCAGTCAAAGACTTCTTACCAAAGTTACGGAACTTGAGCAAGTCGTTCTTGTTGAACTGAACCAAGTCGCCAAGAGTCTCAACATCAGCAGCCTTAAGACAATTGAGGGCACGAACCGAAAGATCCATGTCAACAAGTTTCTGCTTAAGCAGCTGGCGCATATGCAAAACCTCCTCGTCAAAGCCCTCATCTGCTCCGTCCTGCTGAACATCAATAGTGATCTTCTCGTCAGAGAACAACATGAAGTGATAGATAAGAATCTTTGCAGCCTCTTTCAAAGCATCCTTTGGATGTATTGAGCCGTCGGTCTCGACCTCAAGAATAAGCTTCTCGTAGTCAGTCTTCTGCTCAACACGATAATTCTCGATAGTATGCTTAACATTCAAGATAGGTGTGAAAATAGAGTCAATCGCGATAACTCCGATTTCAGAATTAGGCACCTTATTCTCGTCTGCTGGCACCCAGCCACGGCCCTTGCCGATAGTGAGCTGAATTCTCATTTCAGCATCCGAAGCAAGATGGCATATCTCAAGATCAGGATTGAGGACCTCGAAATTAGTTAATTTTTTAGTGATATCCCCAGCTTTGAACACTTCGGTTCCCGAAACGACAAGTTCAACCTTCTCGTTTTCAACTTCTTCAACTTTATGTTTGAAGCGGACCTGCTTAAGGTTAAGAATGATGCCTGTTACATCCTCTACAACACCTGGGACATAAGAAAACTCATGGTCAACACCATCAATCTTTATAGAAGTGATTGCGAAACCCTCGAGCGAAGACAAGAGGATACGGCGAAGGGCGTGACCAATAGTAATACCATAACCAGGCTCTAACGGACGGAACTCGAACTTGCCCTTATGATCGTCCGCCTCCAACATGATAACTTTGTCGGGCTTTTGAAATGCTAGTATAGCCATGGATAACTTAATTATTGTTTAGAGTATAATTCGACGATTGACTGCTCCTTGATATTCTCAGGGATGTCCTCACGAGCTGGAACGTAAGCGTACTTACCAGCCTTCTGAGCTTCATCCCACTCCAACCAAGCATACTTGCTGTGGTTGAAACCAGCCAAAGAGTCTGCTACAGTCTCAAGAGACTTAGCCTTCTCACGAACGCCAATGATCTGACCTGGCTTAAGTATGTATGAAGGGATTCCACATACCTTACCGTCGACAACGATGTGACGGTGAGAAACCATCTGACGTGCAGCAGCACGAGTTGGAGCGATTCCCAAACGGAATACGACATTATCCAGACGAGACTCGAGCAACTGAAGCAAAACCTCACCAGTTACACCCTTTGAACGAGAAGCCTTCTCGAACAGGTTGCGGAACTGAGCCTCAAGCACACCGTAAGTGTACTTAGCCTTCTGCTTCTCTGCCAACTGTGAACCGTACTCAGAAACCTTCTTTCTCTTGTTTACTCCGTGCTGGCCTGGAGCATAGTTACGCTTTGCGAGAACCTTATCAGGACCGAAAATTGCTTCAGAGAATCTACGAGAAATTCTCGACTTTGGACCAATATATCTTGCCATTAGTTTTTTTTAGTTTTAATCCGCTATTCACCGAGTGCAGCCGCGATTGCGAGAGGATTATGTTGCAATCATTACCGCTCTATGAAACCGGGAAATGTTGATTAAATAAAATAATAATTAAACCTTACGTCTTTTAGGTGGTCGGCAGCCATTATGTGGAAGTGGTGTGACATCCTGGATCTCGGTTACAATGATGCCGGCAGTGTTGACGGCACGAATTGCAGACTCGCGACCATTACCTGGACCAGAAACGTAAGCTACAACCTTTCTCAAGCCAAGATCGTATGCAGTCTTAGCGCAATCCTCGGCAGCAAGCTGTGCTGCATAAGGAGTGTTCTTCTTAGAACCGCGGAAACCCTTCTTACCAGCCGACGACCAAGAGATGACCTGGCCCTCAGAGTTAGTAAGAGACACGATGATGTTGTTGAAAGATGAGTGTACGTGCAGCTGACCCTGGGCGTCTACTTTTACAACCCTTTTTTTAACTGCTACTGCTTTTTTTGCCATATTGGAACTTAAATTATAATAGCATTGTTATTACTTAGTTGCCTTCTTCTTGTTAGCAACAGTCTTCTTCTTACCCTTGCGAGTACGAGCGTTGTTCTTTGTGCTCTGGCCTCTAACAGGCAAACCAAGACGGTGACGGATACCTCTGTAGCAGCCGATATCCATCAGTCTCTTGATGTTAAGCTGAATCTCAGAGCGAAGGTCACCCTCCACTTTGTATTCGTTGCCAATAATCTCACGAATCTTGGCAGCCTGATCGTCTGACCAATCTTTTACCTTAACGTCCTTGTCGACACCAGCCTTAGCCAATATAGACTTAGATGCGCTGCGGCCAATACCATAAATATAGGTCAAACCTATTTCGCCACTTTTGTTCTGAGGCAGATCTACTCCAACTATTCTTATAGCCATAAACTAAAATTTTTGCAAAATTAAAAAAAAATTTTAACCTTGACGCATTTTAAACTTAGGATTTTTCTTGTTGATAACATACAAACGTCCTTTTCTGCGAACGATTTTGCAGTCTGGAGTACGTTTTTTCAGAGATGCTTTAACTTTCATAATGTTTAATTATTATTTGTAACGTAAAGATATTCTTCCTTTTGTCAGGTCATACGGAGACATTTCGACCTTAACCTTGTCACCGGGAAGTATGCGGATGTAGTGCAGACGCATCTTGCCCGAAACCGTGGCGATAATCTCATGACCGTTTTCCAATTCAACACGGAACTTTGCGTTGGAGAGAGCCTCCTTGATTGTTCCGTCTTGTTCTATGACATCTTGCTTTGCCATGCCTTAAATGTTTTCTATAAAATCAAATGAAGATAAAATGTCAGCCTTTCCTATGCCCACCGCGACCGTATGCTCGAAATGAGCAGCAGGCAGATGGTCGCATGACACGGCTGTCCAGCCGTCATCCTCCACATACAACTCGGCCTTGCCCATACATACCATCGGTTCAATGGCTATCACCATGCCCTTGCGCAATTTAATACCCCGGCCAGCCTTTCCGTAGTTTCTTACGTGCGGGTCCTCGTGCATTTTTCTACCAATGCCGTGACCTGTATACTCACGTACCACGGAAAAGCCATCACCCTCGACGACCTGCTGCACAGCAGCACCGATACACTCGATCCGGTTGCCCTCCACCGCCTGAGCTATAGCACCATAAAGAGCTGCCTTGGTTGATTTCAACAAGGCAGCTACTTTATGAGGCAACTCCCCGACACCAAAGGTGTAGCAGGAGTCACCGTGAAATCCATTTTTCAATGCTCCACAATCTACAGAGATTATATCACCATCCTTCAGCACATAGTCAGAAGGAATCCCGTGCACAATCTGGTCATTGACCGATGTGCAGATTGAATTAGGGAAACCCTCATAGCCAAGAAAACTTGGCTCTGCGCCGCAGTCGCGGATGAACGTCTCTGCAATCTTGTCGAGTTGCAAAGTTGACACACCTGGCTTGACATTCCGACCGACCTCGGCAAGAGTTCTCGCTACGATGAGATTGCTCTCACGCATCAACTCTATTTCTTCGTCGGTCTTAAGGAATATCATTTAAGAATTTACGCTTAATTCTGTACGACCCTTTATTCTGCCAGATCTCATCAATCCATCGTAGTTATGCATCAACAAGTGGCTTTCAATCTGCTGCATTGTGTCGAGCACAACGCCGACCATAATCAACAGTGAAGTGCCTCCGAAGAACTGGGCGAACTGCATGTTGATATTGAACAAAGGAGAGACGATAGATGGCAATATTGCCAAGAACGCCAAGAACAAAGCACCAGGCAAAGTAATGCGAGACATGATAGTGTCGATATACTCGGCAGTCTCAGCACCAGGTTTAACCTGTGGGATGAAAGAATTGCTCTTCTTCATCTCCTCGGCCATCTGTGTTGGCTGTATTGTAATCGCGGTATAGAAGTAAGTGAACGCGATTATGAGCAGCGCGAAGATGACGTTGTATGCCACACCTCTGTAGTCCATGTAAGTTGACATCATAGTGCCAGCCTCCTGCGAGATAAAAGGAGCGACAGTGTAAGGGATGAACATAATAGCCTGAGCAAAGATGATAGGCATCACATTGGCAGCATAGACCTTCAGAGGAATATACTGACGTGCGCCCGAGACAACAGCCTTACTGCCAGACATCTGCTTAGCATACTGGACAGGCACCCTGCGGACACCCTGAACAAGCATAAGAGAAAGGCCGATGACGATAAGCAGTCCGATAATTTCCAGAAGGAACTTGATCAAACCACCCTCAGAGCTCAGGTTAAGAGCGAATTCTTGAGTTATAGCACCTGGGAATCTTGCGATAATACCGATCAAGATAATGAACGAGATACCGTTGCCGATACCGCGGTCGGTGATACGCTCACCCAGCCACATTACAAACATACTGCCTCCACAAAGAATCAGTGTAGAGGAAATCTTGAACAACCAGTCACCAGGAACAGCCATAGGAGACTGAACATAGAGGTTGACCAAGTAGGACGGACCCTGAATAAGAAGAATGAAGACCGTAAGGATTCTAGTATATTGAGTCAACTTGCGACGGCCGCTCTCGCCCTCCTTCTGCAGCTTTTTGAAAGAGCCCAGCGCAACAGTAAGCAACTGTATGACGATGGAAGCAGAAATATACGGCATGATACCCAACGCGAAAATAGAAGCGTTAGAGAAGGCGCCTCCAGAGAACATGTTCAACAGGCTCATTATACCGGTAGAAGTCTGTTCCTGCAGATTGGCCAATTCATTAGGGTTGACACCAGGCAGTACTATAAAAGATCCTATACGATAAATAAAAACAAATAAAATCGTGATGAGGATTCGAGATTTCAAGTCCTCAATCTTCCAGATTTTTGATATTGTTTCTATAAACTTCTTCATTACTTTTCGTTCTTGTTAGCCTTGCCGCCGGCATTCTCGATAGCAGTCTTAGCAGCTACAGAGAAAGCATCAGCAGTTACATTGATAGCCTTAGAAATAGAGCCCTTAGCCAAGATCTTGATCTTGTCGTTCTTGCCAGCCAAACCGTTCTCAACAATCACCTGGTTGTTGATCTCAGTGACGTTAAGCTTCTCAAGGTCCTCCAAATTGACAGCCTTATATTCGACTCTGTTAACATTCTTGAAGCCGAACTTAGGAAGACGACGCTGCAATGGCATCTGACCACCCTCGAAACCAATCTTGTGAGAGTAACCTGAACGTGCAGCCGCACCCTTGCTACCACGAGTAGAAGTGCCACCGTAACCAGAACCCTGGCCGCGACCCAATCTTCTCTTTCTATGTGTAGAACCTTTAGCAGGCTTTAAATTACTTAAATCCATAATTTTCTAAAAAAAAGTCACTAAAATTATTTAACCTCAACGACAAGGTGTCTAACCACCTTAAGCATACCCCTGATTGCAGGAGTGTCGTTTTTCTCGACAATCTGATTAGTCTTTTTGAAACCGAGTGCCTCCAAATTGGCCTTCTGCTTCTTGGTAGTGTCGATTTTGCTAACGACCTGTTTAAGTCTGATTTTACCCATAGCAATTAACCTTTAAAAACTTTATCCAATGAAACACCACGGTTTTGAGCAACTGTGTAAGCGTCTCTCAGGTTAGAGAGAGCAACGAAAGTTGCCTTAACCAAATTGTGAGGGTTAGAAGAACCCTTTGACTTTGCCAACACGTCCTTAACGCCGACAGACTCAAGAACTGCACGCATTGCGCCACCGGCCTTAAGACCAGTACCGGCAGAAGCAGGCTTGATGATGACCTCAGAACCGCTGAACTTAGCGATCTGCTCGTGAGGGATAGTACCCTTAAGAACAGGGACCTTGATCAAGTTCTTCTTAGCAGCTTCAGTTCCCTTTTCGATAGCTACAGTCACCTCGTTTGCTTTTCCCAAGCCATAACCTACACGTCCGTTGCCATCTCCGACAACGATGATGGCAGCGAAGGTGAGGGCGCGACCACCCTTAGTAACCTTAGTACAACGATTGAGGGCAACCAAGTGCTCCTTCAATTCAGAATCGTTGTTAGCCTTGTTGTTTGTATTCTTAGTATTTTCAGCCATAACAAATTAAAATTTAAGACCACCATTACGAGCGGCGTTAGCCAACTCCTGAACTCTGCCATGGTAGAGGTAACCGTTACGGTCGAAAACAACCTCTGTGACACCAGCAGCAATCGCATTCTTGGCGATCATTTCACCAACCTTAGCAGCCTGCTCCTTCTTGGCAACCTTCTCGGTCATTCCAAGAGAAGAAGCAGAAGCAAGAGTTACGCTGCCTGTAGCCTTATCCTCTACAACCTGGGCGTAGATCTGCTTGTTGCTTCTGAACACAGTCAGACGTGGTCTAGCAGCTGTACCAGAAATCTTTGTTCTGATACTCTTCTTTATCTTATTTCTTCTTTGAACTTTGTCAGTCATAATAACCTAAAATTTACGTATTACTTAGCACCTGCTGACTTACCAGCCTTTCTGCGAATCTGCTCACCAACGAACTTGATACCCTTGCCCTTGTAAGGCTCTGGGAATCTGAATGTGCGTATCTTAGCGCAAATCTGACCGATAAGCTGCTTGTCTGCACACTCGAGGTAGAGGAATGGGTTCTGGTTACGCTCACTCTTGGTCTCGATCTTCACCTGCTCAGGGAGCTGGAGATAGATAGCGTGAGAATATCCGAGCGAGAACTCGATAACCTGACCCTGGTTAGACACACGGTAACCTACGCCGACCAACTCGAGCTCCTTGCGGTAGCCCTTAGAGACACCCTCAACCATGTTGTTGACAAGAGCGCGGTAGAGACCGTGCTTTGCCTTAGTGTCCTTCTCGTCGTTAGGTCTCTCGAAAGAGATAGAACCGTCTTCAACCTTTACAGAAATCTTTGGATCAACCTTCTGTGAAAGTTCGCCCTTAGGGCCCTTGACAGTGACTGTGTTATCCTTAACAGAAACTGTAACACCACTTGGGATACTGATTGGTAATTTACCTATTCTAGACATTTACAATTCCTCCTAAAAATTAATAAACATAACACAAAACCTCACCGCCGACCTTCAATTCGCGTGCCTCCTTGTCGGTAACGACACCCTTAGAAGTTGAAACAATGGCGATACCGAGTCCGTTGAGGACTCTTGGCATCTCCTTGTAGCCAGTGTACTTACGCAAACCTGGAGTAGAAACTCTCTCAAGGTTCTTGATGGCATTGACCTTGTTCACTGGATCGTACTTGAGAGCGATCTTGATGGAACCCTGAGGACCATCCTCAATGAACTTGTAGTTCAAGATATAACCCTTCTCGAGCAATATCTTAGTAATCTCTTTCTTCAAATTAGAAGCTGGAACCTCCAACACGCGATGTTTAGCGTGGATGGCGTTCCTCAATCTTGTCAGATAATCTGCTATTGGATCTGTCATAAAAATATAAAATTAAATTGATCAGGAGTACCCTGACAATATTTAACAATCAGCCGAAATTTACCAGCTTGCCTTCTTAACACCTGGAATCAAACCAGCGGAAGCCATTTCACGGAACTGGATACGAGAGAGTCCGAAGACTCTCATGTAACCACGTGGACGGCCAGTCAGCTTGCAACGGTTGTGCTTGCGAACAGGAGACGCATTCTTTGGAAGAGCCTGAAGAGCCTCGTAGTTGCCCTCCTTCTTGAGCTGCTCTCTCTTAGCTGCGTACTTTGCGCAAAGCTTCGCGCGTTTTACCTCGCGAGCAATCATTGATATTTTTGCCATCTTCTATTATTTTTTAAAAGGTAAACCGAATTCTTTCAAAAGAGCGAAACCTTCCTCGTCTGTCTTCGCAGAGGTTACAAAGGTAACATTCATTCCCAAAATATTTGATATCGAATCGATATTTATTTCAGGGAAAATGATCTGCTCCTGAACGCCGAGTGTATAATTGCCCATTCCATCGAACTTTGAGTCGATGCCCTTGAAGTCACGGATACGAGGCAGAGCCACGCGGACAAGTCTCTCAAGGAACTCATACATCTTCTCGCGGCGTAGAGTCACTCTTGCGCCGATAGCCATCTTCTTACGGAGACGGAAGTTAGAGATATCCTTCTTAGACATTGTAGGCACAGCCTTCTGACCAGTGATGGCAGTAAGTTCGTTGATTGCAGTCTCGATAATCTTCTTGTCCTCGACTGCCTTACCGAGACCCTCGTTGATAACGATCTTCTCGAGAACAGGCACCTGCATTACAGAAGAATAGTTGAACTGTTTCATCAAAATAGGAACGATACGCTCCTTGTAGTCATTCTTCAAACTTGCTGTATTCATTACTTAACCTCCCCGTCTTTAATTTCTTCACCTGATTTCTTTGCATAGCGCACCAACTTGCCCTCTGAATTCTGGCGACGGCCAACGCGAGTTGGCTTGCCGCTCTTAGGGTCAACAGGATTCAAGTTAGAGATATGGATAGGAGCCTCTACAGAGATGATACCGCCCTGAGGATTCTTGGCACTTGGCTTGGTGTTTTTCTTCACCATGTTAAGACCCTTCACGATAGCGCGCTGGTCCTTAACAAGCACCTTGATGACCTGGCCCTGCTGGCCCTTATCCTTGCCAGTGTTGATGTACACCAAATCACCCTTTTTGATATGTAATTTGCTCATTAGTCTAATAATTGATGATTAAAGTACTTCAGGTGCGAGAGAGATGATCTTCATGTTAGAAGCACGCAACTCACGTGCGACCGGACCGAAGATACGGCTGGCTCTCATCTCGCCAGCGCCGTTAAGCAATACGCATGCGTTGTCGTCGAAACGGATATAAGAACCGTCGGCACGACGTACCTCCTTCTTGGTTCTTACAACGACTGCCTTTGAAACTGTACCCTTCTTCATATCGCTAGAAGGCACTACATCCTTTACAGTCACAACGATGATGTCACCTACAGAAGCGTAACGTCTGCCAGTTCCACCCAAAACGCGAATACACAAAGCGCTCTTGCCGCCGCTGTTGTCGGCAATGTTCAATCTTGACTCTTGCTGTATCATAATTACTTAGCTCTTTCGATTATACGGACTAATCTCCATCTTTTTGTTTTACTCAGAGGACGAGTCTCCATAATGCTGACAACATCGCCTACATTACATTCGTTCTTCTCGTCGTGAGCGTGGTACTTCTTCGTCTTGTTTATGAATTTCTTGTAAATAGGGTGCTTCTCCTTGTACTCGATAGAAACAGTGATTGTCTTTTCCATCTTGTTGCTAGAAACAACACCTTGTCTTACCTTTCTTAAGTTTCTCATATTAATCTAGCCGTTATTTGTTATTCAATTCTCTCGCACGGAGCTCAGTGAGAATACGAGCGATATCCTTACGAGAAGACTTCAAAATACAAGGATTTTCAAGAGGAGTCACGGAGTTCTGCAACTTCTTAGCCTCAAGATCCTTGCGTGCAGCAGCCAGGCGCTCCTGCAAATCCTTAGTAGATACTTCTTTTAATTCAGCAGCCTTCATAATACTTAAGCGTTTTGAGAAAAGTCATAATCACGACGAACGATAAACTTGGTAGCGACTGGAAGCTTCTGAGCGGCCAGACGGAGAGCCTCCTTGGCGATCTCCATTGGCACACCCTCAACCTCGATCAGCACGCGGCCAGGAGTGACTGTAGCGACGAAGCCTTCTGGGTTACCCTTACCTTTACCCATACGTACATCTAGAGGCTTCTTTGTGATTGGTTTGTCAGGGAATACACGTATCCAAATCTGACCTTCACGGTTCATATGACGAGTAACAGCGACACGAGCAGCTTCGAGCTGACGTCCTGTAATCCACTTTGTATCATCCAAGACCTTGATGCCGAAAGAGCCGAAAGCGAGCTGGTTACCGCGCTGAGCGTTGCCCTTCAGCTTACCCTTCTGCCATCTTCTGAACTTGGTTCTTTTTGGTTGTAACATGTTCGTTTAGATTGAATTAGACGGATTGATTTTTTTTCTTGTCATTGTTGAATTTTCTTCTGCCGTTGTTCTTGCTGAAGTTGCGGTTGTTGTCCTTAACTGCAGCGAAGTTAGGAGCAAGGTCAACCTTGTTGTAAACTTCACCACGGCAGATCCAAACCTTAACACCGATCAAACCAACCTTAGTAAGAGCTGCGGTTGAGCAGTAGTCGATGTCAGCACGGAGAGTGTGCAGAGGAGTTCTACCCTCCTTGAACATCTCGCCGCGTGCGATTTCAGCACCGTTCAAACGACCAGAAACCAACACCTTGATACCCTCGGCGCCAGCTCTCATTGCTGAAGAGATAGCAGTCTTGGCAGCACGGCGGTAAGCGATCTTACCCTCGATTTGGCGTGCGATATTGTTGGCAACGATGACAGCATCAACATCAGGCTTCTTAACCTCGAAGACATTCACCTGAACGTCCTTCTTGATGACTTTCTTCAATTCCTCCTTCAACTTATCGACATCCTCGCCACCCTTACCGATAACAGTACCAGGACGAGCAGTGCAGATAGTGATAGTGATAATCTTGAGAGTGCGTTCGATAACGATCTTAGAAACGCTGGCCTTAGCCAAACGGGTCTCGAGATACTTTCTGATCTTGGTGTCCTCAACGATAGTATCACCATAGTTCTTACCACCGAACCAGTTGGAATCCCAACCCTTGATGATACCCAAACGGTTGCTTACCGGATTAATCTTCTGTCCCATTTTTACGCGTTATTTTCGTTAGACTCTACAATTGTATCAACAAACAATGTTACATGGTTAGAACGCTTGCGGATTCTGTAGCCTCTGCCCTGAGGGGCAGTGCGAAGTCTCTTTAGCATACCTGCACCATCAACATAGATCTGAGAAACGTAAAGTTGACCGTTCTCAGCCTTCTTGTCATTCTTAACCTCCCAGTTAGCAATAGCTGAACGCAACAACTTCTCCAAACGGTTAGAAGCCTCCTTTGCAGAGAACTTCAAGATACCGAGCGCCTTGTAAACCTCCTGACCACGAATGAGGTCAGCTACCAAGCGCATTTTGCGAGGAGAGGTAGGAACATCATTCAGCTTTGCGAAGTAGAGAGACTTGTTGGCCTCTTTTCTAGCCTCGGCTGCTTTTTGTTTTCTTTGAGCCATATTTATATATACTTTATCTTTTTCGTTAACGGATTATTACTTGTTATTCTTTCCGTGTCCTCTGAAGTTACGAGTTAGAGAGAACTCGCCCAACTTGTGACCGACCATATTCTCTGTAACGAATACAGGGATGAACTTGTTGCCGTTGTGAACGGCGATTGTGTGGCCGACGAAATCAGGAGAGATCATAGAAGCTCTTGACCAAGTCTTGACAACGACCTTCTTGCCGCTCTCATTCATTGCGAGCACCTTCTTCTCGAGTTTAACATCGATATACGGACCTTTCTTTAATGAACGACTCATAAAATTACCTTAGATTAGATTACTTTTTCCTTCTTTCTATGATGTACTTGTTAGACTGCTTCTTTGGAGCACGAGTCTTGTAACCCTTAGCCAACAAGCCCTTGCGAGATCTTGGGTGACCTCCTGACTGGCGACCTTCACCACCACCCATTGGGTGATCAACTGGGTTCATAACGACACCACGGTTGTGTGGTCTGCGGCCCAACCAGCGAGAACGTCCAGCCTTACCTGAGCTCTCGAGCATGTGGTCAGCGTTGCCCACAGTGCCCACAGTAGCCTTGCAAGTGCAAAGGATCTTTCTAGTCTCACCTGAAGGTAATTTTACGATTGCATACTTGCCTTCTCTCGAAGTCAACTGTGCTGCAGTACCGGCAGAACGAACTAGAGCAGCGCCCTGTCCTGGGTGAAGTTCAATGTTGTGAATCATAGAACCCAGAGGGATGTTCTGAAGTGGGAGAGCGTTTCCAACCTCTGGTGCTACCTCAGCACCTGAAAGAAGCTCCTGTCCTACCTGTAATCCGTTAGGCGCCAAGATGTAGCGCTTTTCGCCATCCTTGTAGAAGAGCAATGCGATACGAGCCGAACGGTTTGGATCGTACTCGATTGTCTTCACAATTGCTGGAACACCATCTTTTTCTCTCTTAAAATCAATTACTCTGAATTTTCTCTTGTGACCGCCACCGATGTAACGCATTGTCATCTTACCGGTGTTGTTACGTCCACCAGTTCCTGCGAATCCTTTTACAAGAGATTTTTCTGGTTTGCTTGCTGTAATTGTTTCAAACAGACCAATAACTTTGTGTCTTTGCCCCGGTGTAGTGGGCTTAAATTTACGAACAGCCATTTTATATATTAAATATTGCTATATAAGTCTATTGCCTCACCTGGCTTAAGTGTTACATAAGCCTTCTTGTAAGCACCTGTATTACCTGAAATGAGACCGCGCTTTGTTGAGCGAGTCTTCTTCTTGCCATTATAGATAAGAGTGTTTACAGCCTGGACCTTTACCTTGTAAACGTCCTCGACTGCAGCCTTGATCTGTTCCTTAGTGGCAGATTTCAGTACACGGAAGCCATATACAGACTTCTCGTTGAGAGCTGTAACCTTCTCTGTAACAATTGGTTTGATAATAACTCCCATTTTATTCCGCATTTAAAGTTTGTTCAATGTTTTTAAGACCACTCTCTGTGAAGATGATGGTCTTAGCGTTCAAAATCTTGTAGGTGTTGAGCTCAGTTGCGTTGAGCACAGATGCCTTCTGAAGATTTCTAGCTGACAAAGATACGTTTTTATTTGTTTCTGACAAAACCAAAACCGATTTCTTATCAGCGACATTGAGATTATTTGTGAAATCTACATAATTCTTTGTCTTTGGAGCATCGAAAGTGAAGTCCTCGACAACGATTATGGCGTTATCCTTTGCCTTGTAAGAGAGAGCAGACTTGCGTGCAAGCTGCTTTGTCTTCTTGTTAAGCTTGAAAGAGTAGTCGCGAGGCTGAGGACCGAATGTGCGTCCACCACCAACGAGGACAGGAGACTTGATGTCACCGCGGCGAGCGCCGCCTCCACCCTTCTGCTTACCAAGCTTGCGGGTTGAACCTGAATTCTCGCTTCTCTCCTTTGCCTTGTGAGTACCCTGACGGAGGTTAGCCAAATACTGCTTTACACCTAAATAGATAACGTGGTCATTTGGTTCGATACCGAATACAGAGTCACTCAAAGTGACCTTTCTTCCAGTGTCTTTTCCTTCTTTGTTTAATACGCTCAGTTCCATTACTTGTTAACGATTACGATTGAACCCTTAGTTCCTGGAAGAGAACCCTTGATTACAAGGATGTTGTTCTCAGGAATAACTTTTAAAACCTCGAGGTTTTTAACGGTAACAGTGTCACCACCCATGCGGCCAGCCATGCGCAAGCCCTTGAACACCTTTGCAGGATAAGAACATGCACCGATTGAACCTGGATGACGCTGACGGTCATCCTGACCATGAGTTGACTGCTGTACACCACCAAAGCCATGGCGCTTTACAACACCCTGGAAACCCTTACCCTTAGATGTGCCAACAACGTCAACAAACTTAGTGTCGGCAAACAAATCAACTGTGATTACATCGCCCAGATTGTAATCCTCATCAAACTTGAACTCGGCCAAGTGTCTCTTTGGTGTTGTGTTAGCCTTCTTGAAGTGTTCGATCATGGCTTTAGAAGTGTTCTTCTCCTTAGCCTCTTCGAAACCCAGCTGGAAAGCCTTGTAGCCGTCTTTTTCAACGGTACGTACTTGAGTCACAACACAAGGACCAACTTCGACAACAGTGCATGGCACGTTCTTGCCCTCAGCACTGAAAACGGATGTCATTCCGATTTTTTTACCTAATAATCCTGGCATTTCAATAATGAATTAATAATAACAATTTTTTTCTTAGACTTTGATTTCCACTTCCACACCGCTTGGCAACTCCAGCTTCATAAGAGCGTCAACTGTCTTAGCATTTGAGCTGTAGATGTCGATAAGTCTCTTGAAAGAAGACAACTCGAACTGCTCTCTTGACTTCTTGTTAACGAAAGTTGAACGGTTAACTGTAAAGATTGACTTGTGAGTTGGGAGCGGAATTGGTCCGCTTACAACAGCACCAGTGTCTTTTACTGTCTTAACGATCTTCTCTGCTGACTTGTCAACCAAAGAGTGGTCGTAGGACTTCAATTTGATTCTGATTTTTTGACTCATTTGAATCTGTTAATATTACTGTTTGATTATCGATTTTTTACTTAAGCAAATCAACACGGCCCTTTGCCTCCTCAACTACAGCCTTTGCGATCTGGTTAGAAACCTGCTCGTAGTGAGAGAACTCCATTGAAGAAGTTGCACGGCCTGATGATATTGTACGCAATGCAGTTACATATCCGAATGTCTCTGCCAACGGAACCTTAGCCTTGACGATACGTGCGCCGGTGCGGGAAGTCTCCATACCCTCAACCTGTCCGCGACGCTTGTTCAAGTCACCGATCACGTCACCCATATTCTCCTCTGGAGTAACGACCTCGAGCTTCATGATAGGCTCCATCAAAACTGGCTTAGCCTTTGCGCAAGCAGCCTTGAATGCAAGGTTAGCGCAGATTTCGAATGATATCTGGTCTGAATCGACTGGGTGATAAGAACCATCGACAACTGTAACCTTAAGCTGGTCAACTGGGAATCCTGCAAGAACACCGTTCTTCATTGCGTTTGTGAAACCCTTCTGGATAGCTGGGATGAATTCCTTAGGGATGTTACCACCCTTAACCTCGTCGACGAACTGCAAGCCGCCCTCTTTGTAATCCTCGTCAACCGGACCTACCTTGAGAACCATATCGGCGAACTTACCGCGACCACCCGACTGCTTCTTGTAAACCTCGCGGTGATCAACTGTTGTTGTGATAGCCTCCTTGTAAGAAACCTGAGGCTTACCCTGGTTACATTCAACCTTGAACTCACGACGCAGACGGTCGATGATGATATCCAAGTGCAACTCACCCATACCCGAGATGACTGTCTGACCAGTCTGCTCGTCTGTCTTGACACGGAAAGTAGGGTCCTCTTCAGCCAACTTAGCAAGACCGTTGCCGAGCTTGTCGATATCAGCCTGAGACTTAGGCTCAACTGCGATACCGATAACTGGGTCAGCGAACTTGATACCCTCGAGCACGATTGGGTTCTCCTCGTCGCAGAGTGTATCACCAGTGCGGATATCCTTGAAACCTACGCCAGCACCTATATCACCAGCATCGATCTCGTCCATTGGGTTCTGGTGGTTAGAGTGCATCTGGAACAAACGAGAGATACGCTCCTTCTTGCCTGAACGTGGGTTGAAGATGTAAGATCCTGCAGTGATCTTACCAGAGTATACACGGAAGTAGCACAGACGTCCTACGAATGGGTCTGTAGCGATCTTGAATGCAAGAGCAGTCAATGGCTCATCAGCATCGGCGTGACGCTCGATGTCGATAGACTCGTCGTTGATGTCGTGACCGATGATTGTAGCCTTGTCCATAGGGCTTGGCAGGTATGCGCAAACAGCGTCAAGCATAGTCTGCACACCCTTGTTCTTGAATGAAGAACCGCAAACCATAGGGAATATCTTCAAGCCGATAGTTGCCTTACGGATAGCAGCGCGGAGCTCGTCCTCAGTGATAGAATCTGGGTCCTCGAAGAACTTCTCCATAAGAGCCTCATCCTCGGCTGCGACAGTCTCTATCATCTTGCTTCTCCATTCCTTTGCCTCATCAAGAAGGTCAGCCTGGATTTCCTCGACATCATACTGTGCACCCATTGTCTCATCGTGCCACATGTACTGTTTCATGGTAACCAAGTCAACAACACCCTTGAAGTTTTCCTCTGCACCTACAGGAATCTGTATTGGGCAAGGAGTGCCACCAAGAACGGTCTTGATCTGGTTGACAACCTCGAAGAAGTTAGCACCAGAGCGGTCCATCTTGTTGACGTAGCACAAACGAGGTACACCGTACTTCTCAGCCTGACGCCATACAGTCTCAGACTGTGGCTCAACACCACCTACTGCGCAGAAAGTAGCAACGGCACCGTCAAGGATACGGAGTGAGCGCTCAACCTCAACAGTGAAGTCAACGTGTCCTGGGGTATCAATCAAGTTGATCTTGTGCTTCTTGCCATCGTAGTTCCAGTAGGTTGTTGTAGCAGCAGAAGTGATAGTTATACCGCGCTCCTGCTCCTGAACCATCCAGTCCATTGTTGCGGCACCATCGTGCACCTCACCGATTTTGTGAGTAAGACCAGTGTAGAACAGGATACGCTCTGAAGTTGTAGTCTTACCAGCATCGATGTGGGCCATGATACCGATATTTCTTGTATAATGCAAATCTTGTTTTGCCATAACTCTATGCGAAAATTGTTTTTTTAATTAAAATGAAGATTAGAACTTGAAGTGAGCGAATGCACGGTTTGCCTCTGCCATCTTGTGCATATCCTCCTTACGCTTGTAAGCGCCACCCTGGTTGTTGTAAGCATCAACAATCTCAGCTGTGAGCTTGTCGGCCATAGAGTGTCCACTTCTCTTGCGAGCATAGATGATAAGGTTCTTCATGGAGATTGACTCCTTTCTATCAGCGCGAATTTCGGTAGGGACCTGGAAGGTAGCGCCACCTACGCGACGAGACTTAACCTCAACCTGTGGAGTGATGTTTTCCAGAGCCTTGTTCCAGATGCCAAGAGCGTCCTCTTCTGCATTAGGCAATTTAGCCTTAAGATTGTCAAGAGCAGTGTAGAAGATACCGAATGCTACACTCTTCTTTCCATCATACATCAAGTGGTTGACAAATCTTGTTACCTTAACCTGGTTATATTTAGGATCTGGCAATATAACTCTCTTTTTTGGTGTTGACTTTCTCATTTTTTTAGAATTTCTGTTTTTGTTTTGGTTGCCTATACACTTCAATGGCCTCGCTTAGCCATTTACTCAACCTGTCATCTGCTACCAGTAAACTAAAACAATGTTTTTAATAAAGAAACTTGGTTATTTAGGAAATTACTTCTTAGCAGCTGGCTTTGCACCCTCCTTAGGACGCTTTGCACCATACTTAGAGCGGCGCTGTGTACGGCTTGCTACTGCAGCTGTATCAAGTGTACCACGGACGATGTGGTAACGTACTCCTGGAAGATCCTTAACACGACCGCCACGTACAAGCACGATTGAGTGCTCCTGCAAGTTGTGTCCTTCTCCTGGGATGTATGCGTTAACCTCCTTCTGGTTTGTAAGGTGCACACGTGCAACCTTACGCATTGCTGAATTAGGCTTCTTTGGAGTTGCTGTGTAAACTCTTACACAAACGCCACGTCTCTGTGGGCACAAGTTCAACGCTGGAGACTTGCTCTTGTCCAACTGACTAGTCCTTCCTTTTCTAACTAACTGTTGAATTGTAGGCATTTTTACTTAATTTTAATAAATTTTAAAACTTTACTGATAATCTACTATTAGTATTAGACTGCAAAATTACTAACTTTTTTTGACTTTTCCACATCTAAGTCACTTTTTATGAAAGTATTTATCAACAAATTCAACACGTTAGATTTTTCGCATGTCTGCCGTCAGAAAAGTTATCAACAGGTCACGTCGGCTGACTTTTTTATCCGCCAACCGGCTCTTTTGAGACGCTTTCGCAGGCCGAGGACTCAATAAAAGGCTGTTATCATGGAATAAAAAGTCACACTTGCAAAAAAAGGTTATATTTGCATATAACTATATATATAGAAGAGATGGATGCTAACGACAACATAACCAGCGCCAGGCAGATGAAGGACAACACTCATTTTGCCCTTTCGGCATTTGAGGAAATCCAGAAGGAGAAGGACAATGCCAGGAGAAAGAGCGCAGCCGCAAAAAGAGACAAGCTGATCATGATGGTTTTTCTTTTTGCGATTGCCGCCACAGGCATTGCTCTTATTTTCCCGACCGTGGGGAAATTCAGATATGACTACGAATATGACAAGCCCTGGCAATATGAGGACCTCACCGCTCCTATCAATTTCAGCATCAACAAGAGCGAGAATGAAATAAATAATGAGTACAAGATTCTGATTGTAGACGAGTTCACACCCTACTACAGCACCAACGACAGCATTGGAAGAAAAATGCTCGCCTCTTTATACTCAAGACTTAGCGAGAGCGACGACTTGAAGGACGTTTGCAGATATGCCTATTCAAAACTTGAGGAGTCGTACAACGTGGGCGTAATCTCGGCCGACGAGAAACTGAACGTCAGCAAGCTTGGTGTCACAAAGATAAAAATCAAACGCAGCAACGATGGAAACAGTGCATACGAGGAATCGGATATTTCAAACTTCAAGACCACGAAAGAGGTGTATGAGCTGATTATCAACGAGGCCCCAAGCAGCATAAGCAAAGACCTGCTGCGCGAACTCGACCTCAACGAATTCATCACCGACAACATGGTCTATGAGGAGGTGGCGTCGGAGCACCTACTGAAGGAGATCAGAAAACAGATTTCAACCACCAAGGGTATTGTGCAGGAAGGACAGAAGATTGTGTCGAAAGGAGAGCTAGTATCAATGAAGCAGATTGAGATTCTGGATTCCCTTAAAGACGCATACGAGTCGCAGACCGGAAAGAGCACAAGCAACAATGTTCTGCTTGGACAGATATGCTGCATAGTATGCGTGCTGACAGCCTTTTTCCTATACATGATACTGTTCAGAGAAAGGTTCATCAGTTTCAACAATGTGTTTTTTATGCTGGGGCTCATAGTCAGCATCTGCGCCCTCACTTCTTTCGCTTTGAGAATGAGCCGCGACATTGAAGCTGTTTCTGTCTACCTGGTTCCATACGCACTTATTCCTATTATTATAAGTTCATTTTTTGACACCAGAACGGCATTGTTCACCCATCTGACCGCTGTTCTGCTGTGTTCGCTGATTGTTCCAAACGAATTTGAGTTTCTGCTTTTGCAGACTATAATCGGAATGATATGCATCAGCACACTGAAACATCTATACCAGCGTTCGCAACTTATCAAGACTGCATCTATAATGGTGCTGGTGTATATATTCACATACGTGGGGCTTACCTTCATAAGGAACGGCTCATGGGACAAGCAGGACACTGTTGTAATGTTCAGTTTCATAATCAACGGTGGACTGCTTTTGTTTGCTTACCCGTTCATATACATAATAGAGAAGATTTTCGGTTTCATATCAGATGTAACCCTCATTGAGCTGACAAACACCAATACCCCACTGCTAAGACAGCTGTCTGAATCGGCTCCAGGAACATTCAACCACTCAATGCAGGTGGCCAATCTTGCCAGCGATGCTGCAGTTGCCGTCAACGCCAACCAGATGCTGGCCAGAGCCGGCGCCATGTATCACGACATCGGCAAGATGGCCAATCCTATCTTCTTCACCGAGAACCAGCATGGTTTCAATCCGCACTCATTCCTTTCAGAGAAAGAGAGTGTGGGCTACATTCTGCGTCACGTCACCGACGGATTGAGCATTTCAAGAAAGAACGGCCTGCCAAAGCAGATACAGGAATTCATAGAGACTCATCACGGACAGAATGTGGTGAGGTCATTCTACAACCAATATTGCAACAAACACCCCGAAGAGAATGTCAACGAGAAAGACTTCGCTTATCCTGGGAAACTGCCAAACAGCAAGGAAACGGTCATTGTTATGATATGCGACTCGGTGGAGGCTGCCTCAAGAAGTTTGTCGAACCACACAAACGAATCTATCAGCAATCTGGTGGACAATATCGTCAAGGGACATCTGCAAAGCGGAGCCTTTAATGACGCACCAATCACACTGAAAGAGATTGAGACTGTAAAGAACACACTGAAAGAAGACCTGATGAATGTGTATCACACCAGAGTCAAATATCCAGAGCTTATCAAAAAGAAAGAATAGGTCACATCAGAGGGTCGGCAGAAATGACCTTCTTACTCACCGGCAATGACAGAATAAACATAAGGCTTTCCGCACTACAACGGGAAGCCTTATTTGTAGCCGTGCCAAACAAACAAAAAAGCCGAACAAAACATTTTGTCCGGCCTCGTGATTGAGAAGGGATTCGAACCCTTGACCCACAGCTTAGAAGGCTGTTGCTCTATCCAGCTGAGCTACTCAACCATCCTATTTGCTAATTGCGTTGCAAAATTATGTTTTTTCGTGATAACTTGCAAAAAAATATGAAACATTTTTTTTAGAATGGATAACCTATGGCAAAATGGAATGCAAAATCATCAGACCATGTCACGTCGTGGAAACGCCATCTGTTGCTACCGTCGAGTGAAGGATCATAAGTCTTCATGCCAACATCCATTCTTATCAGGAAGTAAGTGAAGTCGCACCTCAGTCCAAGACCATAGGCCACACCTATCTGTTTATAGAATTCGTCAAAATGGAATGTTCCCTCAGGCTGGAACTCATATTTTTTTATATTCCACACATTTCCGGCATCAATAAAAGCCGCGCCTTTAAAACGCCAGAACAGATTTGATCTGTATTCAAGATTCAAGGCCAGTTCTATATTTCCGCTCTGCGACACAAAATCCTGACTATATGGAGATTTATAGGCGCCCGGTCCTAGAGTCCTGACAGTCCATCCGCGCACCGCATTTGCACCACCCGAGAAGAAACGTTTCTCGTAGGGCACAGTTTCGGCATTTCCATAAGGCACCTCAACACCTATCTTTGAATGGAACACTATTGAGTTTCGTTCGTCGATATACTTTGAGAAAGAATAGTCGAATTCACCCTTCAGGTATTGGGAGTATGGAATGTTCAGGAATTCATATTGTCCGTTTTTCTCATCCATGGCTCCGGCCTTGCTCAGCAGGTAGAACAGATTGCCCGCGCTCTCGAACGAAAGTTTGTAGGAATGTTTGTCAAGTTTTCTGGAATTGGTTTCGTCGCTATATGCCATTGAAGCACCCGAGCTGAATATGAAATGATCTGAGTAGCTGTACATGAGAACCGAGTACTTTGGGTCGGAATATCGGTTCTTGAAAGACTGCGATATCCACGGCAGATAAACATAGTTCACATTGAACAAGTCGATGGTATAGTTATAATACCTTCGTTGGTCCCAACGATATTTCACACCAGCAGTAGAAATTATTCTGTCATATTGCGGACGATACTGTCTGTCATAGGCGAGAGTGAACGAAGTTGTTGAATTTATTCTCCGCTTGAAATTCTGATTGAGGAACGGGAACATAAACCTTGGGAAAGTGAGGGAAACCTCACCATCGAATTCCTGCACATGGTCGGACAGGAAGTCTGATATATTGCTGTAGGAAGCCGACGAAACAGCTTCCTCGGCAAATCTGAATTTCACGGCCAGGATTTCAGAACCATGAAACAGGTTTCTGTTTTGCACGCCAGCGCTCACGGCAAAACCCAAATCTCCGGCCGAGTTGGTGCCCTCAACGTCAAGCGAGAATGAATGCAGTTTGTTTGGAGTCAGCACGACCTCACAGTCAAGCTGATTTTCCTCACCAGGGACCTCAATGAAATGAATGTCTGTGCTTCTGACGATACCCAACGAGCTCATCTTGGTATATGTTCTGTTGACATGTCCCTCGTTATACCAGATGCCAGGAGTGATTCTGAGATTGTCGGCAATAACCTTCGGACGAAGCAGAGGCTTATTTTTGTAGAGCAGATTAACGTTCGGTTTGACATTGAGCGTGTCATATCCCTGATTAGACGTGAATCTTGAATTTGAATTATTGAGTGTGAAGACAGACACATTTCTGATAGTGAATCTTGGATGCATCTGTTCCTGTTGCTCGCCATTTTTCAATTTGACATAATATGGACGCATAACAAGAGTCAGGTCCACCTGATTAGAGCCAAGCGAGCTGTCGGCAAGATATGAGATATTGTCCTTATTGAAATAATAATACCCCTTGCGACGTGCAATTGTTGCCAGTCTGTTTCTCTCTTCATTAAGTTTATCCGAGTCGAAGAGCATACCCGAATCCAGTTTAGTGGATATGTTTTTAGGATCGGTCAACAACTTGGCCAGGACCGTGTCAGAATGCAAATCATACGTCAGTTTGCGGACTCTATACGGATTATTTTCTGTGATTTTATAAAACACCTTGGCTTTTTTCCCCTTAAAAGCAACGGAGTCTGTCACCACAGCATTCAGATATCCCTTTGACTTGAAATATTGCTGCAGTTTTTTGTCCGATTTTTTTGTCTGGAATTCGTCATATATCACAGGTGGTTCACCGACCTTTCTAAGCCACTTGTTGCGTTTTTTGCTAGTGTCGCGTCCAGACAGATTATAAGTGTTCAGTCTGAGTTTTGTCAGTCCGAACACCTTGAAATTTGGCTGTTGAACCAGATAGGTTTCCAAATCGGTTCCGCTTATTCCCGGTGCAGAAGTTGAGATGTCAACATCATCAAGCAGATAATCGCCGTCGCTGACATACTTGGTTGTGTTGCACGAATCTGCCAGCACAGCCACAAGCAACATGCACAGCGCCCTTATGAATTTATTTATCTGTCTTGTCATCTAAACGAGTCTGCAATTAAAGATCAAAACAATCTGAAAACGCAAATTTAAGCATTATCGTGTAGACGGAGCGTCTCAAGAAAAAAAAAATTAAAGAATCAAAATGCAAAATTTGGCGGAATTCATTCCTCTCTTATAGCTCCTTTGTCTGCTTTTTTATTGTTATAGCGTCAAAAAGACTTATCTTTGTAGAAACAAAGAAACATTTTTACATAAATGACACTCATTAAATCTATATCGGGCATAAGAGGCACGATTGGAGGAACTGTAGGAGATAACCTTACACCTCTTGACATAGTAAAGTTCACATCAGCATACGCATCATGGATTAAGAAGCAGAACAGCGACAAAAAAATCTACAAGATAGTTGTTGGCCGCGACGCAAGACCATCAGGCAGCATGGTCGAGTCAATCGTGACAGGAACACTGGTGGGAATGGGCATGGACGTAGTCACGATAGGCCTTGCCACAACACCTACAACCGAGATCGCAGTGCAGAGAGAAAAAGCCTGCGGAGGCATAATCATAACAGCAAGCCACAATCCGGTGCAATGGAACGCGCTGAAGCTGCTTAACCATAACGGCGAGTTCTTGAGCGACAAAGACGGAAAAGAGGTTCTGGCAATAGCCGAGAGCAACGCCTTCGAGTACAACGAGATATTCAAAATCGGCTCGACCGAATGCAATAACCAGTATGACAAAATCCACATCGAGAGTGTTCTATCTTTGAAATTGGTAGACACCGATGCAATCAGCAGAGCCAACTTCACAGTCGCATTAGACTGTGTAAACTCAGTCGGAGGTGTCATTCTGCCTGAGTTGCTGAGAAGACTGGGAGTGAAGAACATAATCAAGTTGAACTGCGAGCCAACCGGACATTTTGCACATACACCAGAGCCAATACCAGAGAATCTGACCGAGATTTCAAGTCTGATGTCCGAGGGCAAAGCCGACGTTGCCTTTGTTGTTGACCCTGACGTTGACCGCTTGGCTATAGTCTGCGAAGACGGAACAATGTTTGGCGAGGAATACACACTTGTTTCTGTTGCCGACTATGTTTTGCAGAATCAAAAAGGCAACACAGTTTCTAATCTGAGCTCAACAAGGGCTTTGCGCGACGTTACAAACATGCACGGAGGAACTTATACAGCAGCGGCTGTGGGCGAGGTCAACGTGGTCACAAAAATGAAAGAAGTAAACGCCGTTATAGGCGGAGAGGGCAACGGCGGAGTAATCTATCCTGAGAGCCACTACGGACGAGACGCTCTTGTGGGCATTGCACTGTTCCTTTCGCTCTTGGCTAAAGAAGGCAAAAAGGTCTCTGAACTGAAGAAGAAATATCCAGCCTACGAGATTTCAAAAAACAAGATACAGCTTACTCCAAGCATCGATGTAGATGCTATTCTGGTGAAAATGAAAGAGAAATACAGCAACGAAAAAGTCACCGACATAGACGGAGTAAAGATAGACTTTGACGACTGCTGGGTTCACCTCAGAAAGTCAAACACCGAGCCTATCATCAGAATCTATTCTGAGGCTTCGACTAAGGAGAAGGCCGATGAACTTGCAAAAAAGATCATGAACGAAATTGAGGCTATTGTCAAATAAGACAAGTTCAACACAGCGAAAATACGAACAGAGCCGATGGACAATCCATCGGCTCTGTTTTTTTCTGTGCCTGCACAATCTGACACTCCTTCATAACTCGTCATGGTTAGGCAAAATACACATATTTTGATTATATTTGCATGTTACTCATAATGTTTTCTAGCAAATGACAAACATATATTTGACAAGACACGGGCAAACAGAATGGAATGTCGTTAAAAGAATGCAAGGGCACAAAAACTCTGACCTTACCGAACTCGGCCAGAAACAAGCAGCTGCCCTTGGTTTGGCATTGAAAGACATCCAAATAGACAAGATATATTGCAGTTCCTCGCAAAGGACACTCGACACAGCAAGACTTATCAAAGGAAATAGAAACATTGAAATCATCCCAACAGACGACCTGATGGAGATAAGTCTGGGCTGCTGGGAGGGCCACACGTTTGACGAGGTTGAGGCCCAATACCCTGAAAAATTCGACAATTTCTGGAACCATCCCGAAAAATATGTTCCAATTGATGGAGAGACATTCGAAGACGTCAGAAACAGAACCGCAAAAGTAATGAAACTCATAGCCGAAAAGGAAAACGGCAAAAACATTCTTGTGGTGACCCACGGAATCGTGCTGAAAACAATCTACACATACTTCATGAACCAGGATATTGCCGAGGTTTATAACAGCCAGCATCCGCGCTCTACATGTCTGTGTCATGTGATAAGAGAGGATTCAGTCTGGAAAGTCATGAAATGGAACGACACCGACCACTACAAATATATCTGATAAACCATGGCAGACAACGGAGAAATAAAGATAAAAGGCGCGCATGCCAACAATCTTAAGAATATAGACGTCACAATACCACGCAACAAGCTCATTGTTATCACCGGTCTTTCTGGTTCGGGCAAGTCGTCGCTGGCATTTGACACTCTGTATGCCGAGGGGCAAAGAAGATATGTCGAGAGTCTGTCCTCCTATGCCAGACAGTTTCTTGGACGAATGAGCAAGCCCGAATGTGACTACATCAAGGGAATACCTCCTGCGATAGCCATAGAGCAGAAAGTAAGCACACACAACACCAGGTCAACCGTGGGCACATCCACCGAGATTTACGACTACCTGAAGCTGCTTTACGCGAGAATAGGAAAAACCTACTCGCCAGTTTCGGGAAAACTGGTAAAGAAACACCAAATAACAGATGTTGTAGACTACATCCTCTCTTTCCCGTACGGAACCAAGGGCATGATCATGTGCGAAATCACAGTACCCGAAGGCAGGACAACAAAAGAGCAGCTCGATATTCTGCAGAAACAAGGACACAGCAGAATTGAGATGGGCGGCACTCTATACAAAATCAGCGAACTCGAAAACGTGGACATTCCAGACTCCGCAGATTCAACCATAAGACTTGTTATAGACAGATTTGTAGTTAAAGACGACCAGGACACACGCAGCCGTCTGGGCGATTCTGTTCAGACCGCATTCTGGGAAGGCGAGAAGGAAGAATGTACCATACAGATATTCAAGGACAACGGCGAAAAGGAAGAACAGAAATTCTCGAGCAGGTTTGAAGAAGACGGAATCAAATTCGACGAGCCAAATGAGCTTATGTTCAGTTTCAACAGTCCCTACGGAGCCTGCCCCGAGTGCAACGGATTCGGCAAAGTCATGGGCATTGACGAGGACCTGGTGATTCCTGACAAAAGCAAAAGTGTTTTTGAAGGGGCGGTTGTCTGCTGGAGAGGCGAGAAAATGAGCGAATGGCTCGACGACTTGATTGCCAACTCATCATACGATCACTTCCCTATCCACAAGCCATATTATGACCTCACACAACACGAAAAAGACATGTTGTGGCACGGCACTCCTCATTTTCACGGAATTGACACTTTCTTCAAGTTTGTGCAGGAGAACCAGTACAAGATACAATACAGGGTTATGATGGCCAGATTCCGCGGAAAAACCACATGTCCGGTGTGTCACGGCAGCAGGCTGAAGGAGCAGGCCAACTATGTAAAAGTTGGAGGAAAGAGCATTTCCGAGCTGGTCAAAATGCCGATTAAAGATCTGAGAGAGCACTTCCTCAGCCTGACATTCACCGACGATGAGCTGAAAGTGGCTCAAAGGCTAATAACAGAAATAAACAGCAGAATTCAGTTTCTCACCGAGGTCGGTCTTGACTATCTGACACTTGACAGACTTTCGAACTCACTGTCGGGCGGAGAGAGCCAAAGAATCAATTTGGCTACATCTCTTGGCAGCAGTCTTGTGGGCTCACTTTACATTCTCGACGAGCCAAGCATCGGTCTGCACCCAAGAGACACCGACCAGCTTATACAAGTGCTCAGAAAGCTCCAGAATTTAGGGAATACAGTTGTTGTGGTTGAGCACGATGACGAGATAATGAAGGCTTCAGACTATCTGATAGACATAGGTCCTGAGGCCGGCAGAAACGGCGGCAATGTCGTTTTCCAGGGTTCTATTGCAAAAGGACTAGAACATCCGGAATTGACCGCAAACAGCTACACGTTCAAATATCTGCGTGGCGACGAAAAGATTGAAACTCCTAAATTCCGCCGTCCGTGGAATAACTTCATAGAAATCAAGGGAGTCAAGGAAAACAACCTTAAAGGAATAGACGTAAAGTTTCCGCTGAATGTCATCACGGCAGTCACCGGTGTTAGCGGTTCTGGCAAATCGTCGCTTGTTTGCGATGTTTTCTACGCCGCAATGAAGCGTCATCTGGGCATGGCCACAGAAAAAGCTCCCGGACTGCATGCCTCGATATCTGGCGACATGAAAATGGTGAAAAACATTGAGTTTGTAGACCAGAATCCTATCGGGAAATCGGCCAGAGCAAACCCGGTTACTTACCTTAAGGTTTATGATGAAATAAGGAAACTGCTTGCCGAGCAGCCCTATGCAAAGCAAATGGGATACACGGCCGCCTATTTCTCGTTTAATGTGGATGGCGGACGATGCGAAGAATGCCAGGGAGACGGAACCATAACCGTTGAAATGCAATTCATGGCAGACCTTGTGCTGACGTGCGACGCATGCCAGGGAAAGAGATTCCGCCAGGATATTCTCGAAGTCAAGTATAACGGCAAAAACGTGTTCGACATTCTCAACATGACCATCAACCAGGCCATTGAGTTCTTTGGCGAGGGCAAAGGTGCTATTGAGAAAAAGATTGTCAAGAGGATGAAACCGCTGCAAGATGTTGGTCTTGGGTATGTGAAACTGGGCCAATCGTCGAGCACGCTTTCGGGTGGTGAGAGTCAGCGAGTAAAACTGGCCTCAATACTTGCCGACGAAAAGCCAGAGCCAACAATATTCATATTCGACGAGCCAACAACAGGTCTGCACATACATGACGTCAAGACACTGATGAAAGCCTTTGACGCACTGATTACAGCAGGACACACCGTCATCATAATAGAGCACAACATGGATGTTATAAAATGTGCCGACCATATCATTGACATAGGTCCTGAAGGCGGAGACAAGGGCGGTGAATTGGTTTTTGCCGGAAAACCAGAAGACCTTGTGAAATGCAAGAAATCATATACAGGCAAATATCTTAAAGACAAGCTCTGAAACGAAAATCAATATAATATAACAAAAAAATCCTTTGGCCCTGCGGTCAAAGGATTTTCTTTTGTTGCGACTATGAATATTCAAAAAAAAACGGGTTGCATAAAAAAATGCAACCCGTTTATATTATAATCTATCTACAGAAGGATATTACTTCTTGATGATCTGGTTAGCGATTACGCCATCGTTAGTGTAAGCCTTGATGATGTAAACACCATTAGCAAGGTTAGAAACGTTGATCTTGTTGCCATTCTCAGCAGCAACCATTGTGCCAGCAAGAGAGTAGATAGCAACTGAGTTAACGCCCTCGTTAGCAACTACAACCTCAGAAGTTGCAGGGTTAGGATAGATTGCCAACTCAACATCCTTGCGGATTGACTCTACGCCTGAAGTCTCAACCATAGTGTAAGCTGAAACACCATCGTACTCTTCAAATGTTACGCCAGTCAAAGTAGCTTTGTCTGAAGTCAAATAAAGCTCATCAACAGTGTAATCGAATGCGATGTTAGCAGCGAATGCCAAAACCAAGTATTTCTTTGTATTATCGAAAGCGAAGCTAGCCTTATAAGCTCTCCACTTACCATCAATCTTGAATGTGTCGTTAACCAAAGTAAGGTTTTCTGCAGGAATCTGAGCTATTTCATCAACATATCCATAATAGATAGGCAAAGCCAAAGAGTCAGGATCTGTGTCGGCAGTCAACTTAGAAGTAGTCTGACGTGCATCCCACTTCGAGATAAAGTCCATATCAATGTTGTCAGCAACAACACCCTCGGTAGGGATGAAGAAATAAGCTCTAGAATCAGCACGAGTGCCCTGATTTGTTATCTGCATACCAGCAAATATCTCAGTATCCATATAGCCGCTGCCATCAGTACCTTCGTCCTCGAACAAACGGAGAGCCTTCACAACAGCCTTTGACATCTTGCAATTATCAGTGATTTCAGCATAAACAGGAATACCTGAAGTCATCAACTTTGTGCATGAAGTCAAAGGATTGTTAGTAGAAACCGTTACTGAAGTTGGAGTCTTGAATGAACCATCAGCATTTATATACTTATACACGATAGTAGCACCAGAAGCCTCGTTCTGATAAGGCATTAATGTGTTGAAGTCCTCAGCAAAGAAAGGACGGTTGCCAAGATTAGTGAACTTCATGTTCTTGATGTAGAACACCTGAGAATCCTTAATTTCAGCAGCTTCTCTAAGATATGCCATTGTCAACATCTTGAAAGAAGAGATAGAAGGCTTGATTGGCAACTTGACAGTCTCAGTCTTCCATGTATTTTCAGAAGAAGTGAACTTTACATCACGATAGAAGCTATAGAAATTGTCATCATAGCCATAGTGTCCGCCAACGGTATCCTCAACACATCCAAAAACAAGGACTGGTTTCTTTGCTTTTCCGTAGCAGGCTGAGAATGCGCTTGAATCTGTGTAGTAGTATTCAATTTCGAAGCACCAGTTCTCGTTGATGTCTATGCCGTCAGCAACATAAAAACGGACATCCTTGTAAGTGTTCTTGTGAGTGATTGAAACAGCTGGAGTGTTATCGGGAGCAGTTGTCTCCTCCATTGGATCGTACACGATAGGAGTGCCATCGGCATCTTCACCATAAGCAAGGATTTCGACACCTTCAGCGAACTTACCGTTCTGAATCAAATACTGATCAGCAGCATTAGCACTAGCAAATGCGCCAAGAGCGAATGCAGAAAGTGAAAGTAAATTTTTAAAGTTCATATACATGCATTTGTTAATAATCAAAATTATCTCTCAAAAGTAAAAAAAATAATTCAATTATACCCACTTATTCCGCACAAAAATAAATGCACAAAAAAAAGGCCAGTCCAAATGGGCTGGCCTTAATTTATAACAACTTCAAGAATTAGTTGAGATATGCAGAAGTTCTTGGAGCTGAGCTATAGTGCTGTGAAGGTACACCAAAGTTGAGTTTTGGATAGATTGCACCATTTCCGTCATATTTTACCAGTCTGACATTGTCTATAGCGAACAAGAAGCTGTCGTCTGATTTTATAGCGTCATCGTTGCTATAAATCATAAACAAACCTGAAAAGAACTCGCCATCCTCGTCAGCCAAATCAGCGCCGGCGCTAATCGCATGCTGAACGTAAGACAAGTGAGCCGAAGGATCGCCTGAAGTTCCACCATCTCCGTAGATCTTAGATGCGTCTGTTTCAGGAATCTCTGAATATGTCTTGTTCACATAATTCTGGGCAGAAGTTGTAGGATTCATCATACTTATGTTCCAGATAAACTCAGACATAGGGATTGTTACAGTCATCCAGCCGTCGGTATAGAACGATTTTGCGCTGCTGACTGTCCATGGAGTTGAGGTGGTTGTCCATGAAACCTGAGAAGGGCAGAACCAAGCAGCATACTCACGAGGAGCAGACATCGCTGTCTGGTTTCCAGAGAAACCAATTGTCAGAGCTGCACCGTCAAGAGCATAATCCTCAGGAACGAACAACTCGAACTTCACACAGTAATTTGCGTAATTAGCTCTTGCATCGTCAATCACATTTGCGAATACTGTCTTCTGGTCATCAGTTTCATTGTCACCTGTTGCAATGTAGCTGATAGCAGTCCAGTCTTCTGGAGTGATGATACCAAACTGGTTGATACCGCTTGCTGCATTAGTATAGTTGCCAGGAACCGACTGAACACCGTCTGCGCCAAAACCGGTATAAGAGTACACGTTGTATGTGCCGTCAGCATCATTCTTCGTTACAGAACCAGAGTGGAAGTTATACTCCAAGTGGTTCTCAAAGTCAGCCAACATGTTTCTTGTATCACGGAAGATAATCTTTGAAACCGACTGCTTGTTTGCGATAAAATTCCATACGTAGAGAGGATTGCTCTCTGCAACGCCTGCAGGAACATTAACCCACAACTCGGTTCCGTCTTCGTCTTTGATTCCGGCACCGCCCTCAACGCCAGCGCCGTAGGCAGGAACATTAACCCAATTAATCTGACCATCAGTTGACACAAAGCCAACATATATCTGGTCACCAACAAAGTTTTTACCCTTAAGCTTCAGCAAGCCGCCTTCAGGAACGAACTCATTGTATGCCATAAAGATTTCAGGAGCACCGACACGGACATTGAACAAGTCCATAGTATAGCCCGAAGGACATGACTTTGTGTAGAACACAGCCTTTGTGCTCTTTGCCACCGAAGGCAAAGTGAACACCAAAGTGTTGTCTGTTCTGAAAGCAGGCTTCAATCCGGCATCCTTGCCCTCGATAGTCACAGCTGTAACGTTACCCAAGTTCTTACCTGTAACGATAACAGTGCTACCTGCATCAATTGAGTCGTTAGCCAAATCAACGGAAACAACAGCACTTGTTTCGCCGTCGATGGTCTCGATCTTCGAAATAACAGGTCTGCTGCACTCGCAACCGCAGTCTGTTGCATCATCACATGATGTAAAAGATGCCATTGCTGCCAAAGCAGCTGTTATTGGTATTAAAAATTTTTTCATTATTATTCTCGAATATCTATTGTCCGATAAAATTAATAAGGATACTGTCCAGCCTTGACTGCATTGACATCAGTATAGACTGTTGTGTTACCTCTCAATGTGATTGAAGAAGGCAATGGGAAGAACCACTGAACCTTTGAGACATCGATACCAGTCTCGGCAGTAAGAGCGTTATCAATCATATTGTTCTCCTTCTGGCGACGGTACTGGCTGCGCTGTGTAGCCTTAGATTCACCCTTTGCAACACCGAATGTCCAACCACGATCCTGACGCTCCAAGAACTCAGTAGCCATCTCAGCGTTACGATAGTAGATACGCTTCAAATCCAACCAGTTCTGGCACTCAAGAGCGAACTCGTGACGGCGCTCCTCAAACAGGTCGTAAGTGTCGCTGTAGGCTGTGTATGAGCCAAAGTTCTCGCCATCGTAGTCAACTGAAACCTCGTATGAAGGATCTGTATCATAAAGGGCAACTGCGTCTGTCAAAGCATCCAATCCTGCGCGTTGGCGAACAAGGTTGATCCACTCGTTACCAGCCTCAGTCTTTGTAGCAACTGCAGCACCACCTGTCTGGAGAGCCTTCTGAGCCTCGGCAATAATCAAGTAAAGATCAGCAGTACGCAAGAAAGCCATTGTCAAAGGAGCAGAGAACTTGTTTGTCAAAGGAACTGAGTAAACGAACTTGCGGCAGTGGTTCAACACTGGTCCGTCTGGCTCAGATCCATAAGGCTGGTTACCTGTTCCGAACGACTTGTTAGGGTTGTAATAGTAGTAGTAAGTCGAGCCGTCATAAAGTTTGTAGGCTGGCTTACGACCTGTAAGGACCTTATCGTTTGGCTCGAGAGTGAAATAGCTTGTACACTGCAGACGTGCGTCATTTTGCTGGTCAAAAGAGTTGAACAAAGAAACAGTCAAACCCTTTTCACCACCATAGTAGTCGTCGCCGCCATCAAGATACTTTGAACGGGCGAACTGAACCTGACGTGCAGAACCAGCTCCGTAAGGACCTTGCTCAAAGCACAATGAGAACAAGTTCTCCTTATTGTAAGTCTGAGGCCAGAAAATCTGCTCGATGCAGTTAGCCCTGTCATCGATAGTGCTATAAGCCAACGATGAGTTGTCAAAGTAAGCACCGCTGTTGATAGCAGCAGTTGCATAGTTGACAGCCATCTGGTAAAGAGTAGCCTCATCATATCCGGTAGCAGCAACATCAAACGGATGATCTGTTGTTGAAGTTGAAGGGCAGGCTGCAGAAGCCATTGTCAAATAAAGTTTTGACAACATACCATATGCAGAAACCTTTGTGGCACGTTCGCCATTGTTACCCCAACGGTCAGCAGGGAGGAGCTGGAGAGCCATTGCCCAGTCTTTCTCGACCTGTGAGTAAAGAACAGCACGAGAAGCCTTAGGTATATCGAAAGACTTGTCTGTTGCGATATCGTTTGAGTTGTTCAGAACGAGGTAAGTCTCACCCCAATACTCAGTCAGCAAGAAGTATGCAAGACCACGGAACATGTAAGCCTCACCAAGAGCGCGGTTGATAACTTCCTGAGAAACGCCATTTGAGCTTGCAACCGAAGGCATCTCATTGATCAACATGTTGCAACGGCTGATAACGCCATACAATCCCTGATAACCATCAAGAAGATTTGCGTTGGTATTGTCGAAAGTCAAGAAGAAGAACTGACCCTCATCACCGTAGTTGTGGTAAACGTTACCTACAGTAAGCTCATTTGCGCACCAAGAGAATTTAGTCTCATAAGTGTTCCAAGTATAAGGACCATAGAGCTGGTAAGTAAATGACTTGATATTGTCCTCGCTGGTCAAATACTGAGCCACCTCAAGGCTATCCTTAGAGCCCTTGTCAAGGAAGTCGTCGCAAGAAGTCAGCGCCAACGTTCCGAGCAGAGCAGCTGGAATGAATTTGAATAGCTTCATATTATATTTTTTCCTTTTACTTTATTGATTAGAAGTTGAAACCAAGACCCAAAGAGTAAGTGCGTGGTGAAGGGTAACGTCCCTCGTCTACGCCCTGACGGATTGCGCTTCCTGGATTTTCTGGGTCATAACCAGAATACTGAGTCCAAGTGTAGATGTTGCTGCAGCCTGCGCTCACGTGCAAGTTGTCGATCTTCAACTTCTCACAATACTTGCTTGGCAAAGTGTAAGTCAAAGAAACATTCTGCAACTTGATGAAAGAACCGTCCTCAACATATCTGTCTGATACTGTCTTACCGTTACCGTTAGAGTCGTTAGTGAACTCTGAGCGAGGAACAGAAGTTCCGGCATTCGAAACCACCTGAGTGCCGTCGGTCAATGTTTCGATTCTTGCAAAGTCAAGAACATCCGAAGTCTGGTTAACCCACTTGTCGGTCTGTGCCTCAAGACGCATACGAACCAAGTTGTAGACATCGTTTCCGTAAGAACCTGTAACCTGGATGCCAAGCGACCAAGGACCGCAGCTCAAGTTGTTTCCGAATCCCCAAGTGAAATCAGGGTTAGGGTCACCGATGAACGACTTAGACTCGGCATACTTAACGTCACCCACGTTAGCAGTACGTCCTGTTCTGTTCTGGTAGTCGATCAAGTCGGCAGTGTTCTTGATGATGCCGTTTGTCTTGTATCCGTAGAATTTACCAGGAGCCTCACCCTTTACAGAGCGGTTGATTTCGATGTTTGTTGAGAACATACGATATACGCCCGAAGGGTCAGAAGACTCAGTGATTGCAGTGGTAGAAGAACCGAGGTCAACAACCTCGTTGCGAACGACTGAGAACGAGATGTCTGAAGTCCAAGTGAATGGCTGGCCGAAGATAGAGTCAGTGATGTTAGTTGTGTTCAATGCGATATCGAAACCTACGTTCTTGATTGAACCTGCGTTGACATATGCAGTGTTGAGGTATTCCCAACCTCCGTCTGTTGGAGCGACATAAGCAGGAAGCTCAGGCTTAAGAAGCAAGTCTTCGTTCTTCTTGTAGAATCCGTCGATTGTCAAATCAACACGCTTCCACAAACCAACGTTCAAACCAACGTTGAACTGTTTGTTAGTCTCCCAGCTCAAATCCTTGTTAGTATAGTTGTTATACTTGAACAAGTCGTAAGCGCCGTTTGTTGCAGTCCACTTAGAAACATAAGCGATGTGTGAAGGGTTACAGTTAGAATTACCTGTCTCACCATAACCAACACGCAACTTCAAGTTGTTGATAGCCTTTGACAAGCTCTCGTTTTCAGCGATGAACTTTTCCTGGCTGATACGCCATGCCAAGCTGGCTGATGGGAAGAAGCCCCACTGGTTGCCCTCGGCAAAGTTAGAAGAACCATCATAACGGCCAGTAGCACTGAAGTCATATCTGTTGTCGAAGCTATAGTTCACACGGCCAAAGAAAGAAGCCATTGAGCCAGCACCCTTATAGTATGACGACAATGTAGTCTGAGATGCCAAGTTTGGAGTATGGATTGCGTTAGAAGAGTATCCAAGGTAGTTGAACACAGTTCCCTCCCAGTCATACTGGTTAGCCTCGGCACCGACCATGATGTTCAAGCGGTGACGCTTTGCAAATGTGTTGTTATAGTTTGCGTATGAGCTGAAACGCATTGAAGAGTTGCTATAGTTACCCTTGTCCAAAGAAGCCTGGTCGGCTGACTTTGAAAGACCTCCGTAATCGTAAGAAGGCTGGTAGTATGAGTCGTCGGCATTTGTTACGTCGATACCGAACTCGTTACGCCAAGTGATATGCTTTGCAATTGTGAACTCCATGAATGTAGTTCCGAGGATGTTAGTCTCGTGACGAGTGATTGGAGAGTTGTGCAAAGTTGCGATTGGGTTCATCTTAACACCCTCGTCTGTCTCAGGACCTGATACAGAGCCGTCCAAATCATAAGGAGAGTCTGAAGGCAACTGGAGCAGAGTCTGAAGGATTACGTTCTCGTCGGTTTCCTTGAAGGTTACGCAAGATGCGCCAGACTGCTGAGCCTTAGTATCGATGATGTTAGCAATCTTGTGGCTGTTCTGACGAGATATACCGATGTTCATACCCATCTTGAGCCAGCTCTTAATCTGAGACTCGATGTTCATACGTCCGTTGATACGCTCGTAGTCTGAAGTGATGATTACACCCTCAGAGTTCATGTAACCCAAAGAGAAGCTGTACTGAGACTTGTCGCTACCACCGTTTACAGAAATCTGGTGGCTGTGGCCGATAGCGTTCTGGAACAGCTCGTCCTGCCAGTCAGTACCCTCGCCCAAAGAAGAAGGGCTGCGGAACAGCATGTCAGGCTGAGTACCACGGTCCTGGATAATCTGAGCATCGCTGATGTAAGAAGCGTACTCTCTGAGGTTCATCATATCATATCTGTTGGTGAACTGAGAGACAGTGAAGTTGCCGCTATAGTTAACTTTTGCTTCACCCTTCTTACCTTTCTTTGTTGTAATGATAATCACACCATTTGCTGCACGAGAACCATAGATGGCTGTTGCAGACGCATCCTTCAACACCTCCATTGTTTCGATGTCGGCAGGGTTGATTGACGCAAGAGGGTTGCTTGATGCAGTCTTGTCGGTACCGCCACCGAGTGGCATACCGTCGACCACATACAATGGGTCTCCTGAACCAGTCAACGAAGACTGACCGTGGATACGGATGTTTGCAGGCGCACCTGGCTGACCTGAAGTAGAAGCAGCCTGCACACCGGCAACCTTACCTTGAAGTGCGTTATCGATTGAAGCACTAGTGTTAGCCTTCAAACTTTCAGCGCTCAATGTTGTAGTAGATGATGTTGAACCACCAGTACCGCCATAAGGCTGAGCAACGACCTCTACAGCAGCAAGCTGCTCTGTGCTCTCGGCAAGGTTAATTTTAAGGGGCTGTTTCATCTGCTTTGGCACAACCACCTCTTTTGCTTCATAACCGAGAAACTCGATCTTAAGCACAGCACCTGGATTGGCCTCGATTTCGAAAGCTCCGTCATCATCAGACTCGGTTCCTTGCAGGGTTCCTTTGATTGTCACGCTGGCGCCAGGAATTGCTCCCTGGTCATCTTTGATCACACCCTTCACCAACATGGCCATTGATGAAAAAGTGGACGCACAAAGCAATGACACTGATAATAGAAATGTCCTCATTACTTAATGTTTGTAATTTATAATTAGTTTATTTTAAAATGTACAATAATGAAAATTATGGCAAATATAAATGTTTTGGGACAAAAAACTAAATCAGATTCGATTTTATGGCCATTTTTATTGCATTTGCACAAAATAGTTTTCAACAATATTTTGTCAACAACTTCATGCCGGCTGATGTTATCAACCAAAGATTCCGTTTGTGATATATTTCTTACCTTTGCACGTTTGTAGTCATGGAACGCCACACCAGCAAAGAGCCAGACATTGTTTCAAGAAAACACTCTCCTGTCATCTTTCTGCGTGACGCTTTATATACATTATTATATAGGCTTTTGATTTATGATGTTTGTTGATGCAATACTTCCTTTGGCTGTGGCCAACACCTATACGTATCTGGTGCCAAAAGGCATGGAGTCGGAAATAAAGTTTGGTGTGAGGATAATTGTGCCTTTCGGTTCAAAGAAAATCCACACCGGACTGGTATACAAAATCCACAATCAGAAGCCAGACTTGGTGGAGCCTAAGGAGATAATGATGGTGCTGGATTCGCAGCCTATTGTCAGCAAAACTCAGATTGAACTGTGGGAGTGGATTGCGAACTACTACCAATGCAAATTGGGCGAGATATACAAAGCCGCACTGCCCTCGGGACTTAAGCTGGAAAGCGAGACCATGGTCACTATTGTCGATGACTTCGAGGCCGACTGCCCGCTCAAGCCAAAGGAGCAGGACCTGCTCGACATTCTGTCGGCACAAAAAAAGGAGATTTCGATCAGCGACCTGGCAAAGCAGATGAATATAAAAAACTGTCTGCCTATTGTCAAGAACCTCATGGAGATGGGAGCAATAACCGTCAAGGAGGAGGTGATTCAGAAATACAGGGCCAAAACAGAAACATACGTCATGCTAGCTCCAGAATTTGAAAAGGAGGAGAGACTCCATGAGCTGTTTGACCTATTGATGAAGGCACCTAAGCAGCTGGGAACACTGATGGACTATCTGACCTTGTCAAGACAAGAAGACTCCGAAGGAAAGGAGGTCTGCAGAAAGTTGTTGGCCGAGAAATCAGGAGGCGCCGGGGCAATCAAAGCCCTGACAGACAAAAAAATTTTCATCTGCTACGAGAAAGAGGTGGGCAGGATTTCATATTCCGACACATCGGCAAACAACGGGAAAACTCTGTCGCCCACACAACAGATGGCATACGAAGACATCGTGAAGCAATTTGCCGAGAAACAGACGGTCCTGCTGCACGGTGTGACATCGAGCGGAAAGACGGAAATATACATAAAGCTGATTAAAGAGGTCATAAGCGGAGGCAAGCAGGCTTTATTCCTCCTGCCTGAAATCGCACTCACCACACAGATAACCACGAGACTCAGAAGGGTGTTCGGAGCACAGATGTGCGTCTACCACTCTAAATTCAGCGACGCAGAGCGTGTTGAGACATGGAACAGCATGCTAAAGGGCGAGCACTGCCAACTGATTCTTGGCGTAAGGTCGTCGATATTTCTGCCATTCGAAAATCTGGGGCTCATCATTGTGGACGAGGAGCACGAAAACACATACAAGCAGATGGACCCAGCACCAAGATACAACGCCAGAGACTGCGCCCAGGTGCTTGCTGCAAAATTCAAAGCCAAAGTTCTGCTAGGATCGGCAACTCCAAGCATCGAGAGCTATTTCAATGCGAAATGCGGCAAATATGGTTTGACAGAACTCACCACCAGATATGAGGGGATACAGCTGCCCGACATAATTGTTGCCGACACCGAAGAGGCATACAAAAAGAAGGAAATGCAGCTGCACTTTTCAAAACAACTTATAGAGCAGATGAATATTGCATTCAAGAATAAGGAGCAGGTCATTCTGTTCCAGAACAGACGCGGTTTTGCTCCATACGTGCAGTGCAAAGCATGCGGATATGTGGCCAAATGCAAGAACTGCGATGTCAGTCTGACTTATCACAAATTCTCTAATCTGCTTTCGTGCCACTACTGCTCATTCACCCACCCTATGGTAGATAGATGTCCGGCCTGCGGCAATCCGTCGCTCGAGGCCAGCGGACTAGGCACCGAGAAAATAGAAGAAGAGGTTACGTCATTGTTTCCAGACGTCAAGGTGGAGAGGCTTGATTTGGACACTGCCCGATCAAAGACCAATTTCGAAAGGATAATCAGCGATTTTGAGCAGGGAAAGACAGACGTGCTTGTAGGCACACAGATGATAAGCAAAGGGTTGGATTTTGGAAACGTGAGAGTTGTGGGAATTCTCAATGCCGACCCGCTTATAAACCACCCCGACTTCAGAGCCACCGAAAAAGCATTTCAGATGATGGCCCAAGTAAGCGGCAGAGCCGGACGAAGATCCAAAAGGGGCACAGTGGTAATCCAAACATCAATGCCTAACCACCCCGTGGTGAAGCAGGTCTGTTCAAACAACTATATTGGGATGTATGAAGACCAGATAAAGGAAAGGCTAGAATTCAACTATCCTCCTTTCTTCAGACTGTCATACATCTATCTTAAGGGGAAAGACGAGTCGGCCGTAGGACATGCCGCCGTCGACCTTGGCAACACACTCAGAAGTATGTTTGCCGACAGGGTCATAGGTCCGGATATTCCTGTGGTGGGCAGAGTGCAGAACCTTTTCATAAGAAGGATAATGCTGAAGGTGGAACGCAACATAGACCAGAACAAAGCAAAAGAAATGACTAAAATCGCGATAGAAAACGTTCTGGCCAACAATGTATACAAATCCATCTTCGTGTACGAGGACGTAGACCCGGCTTAACTAGTTTCACAAGAATTGATTATATTTGCAGCAGACAAAAAAGAAAAAACAATTTATGGGACTATTTGTCAAAAAGAATAACGACGACGACAAACTAGACGACGGGAAAACAATCTCGTTCACAGATTTCGTTTTCGGAGCAAACAACAGCAAGACCGACGACCAAAAAACAGCGTCGACCGCCAGAATCAAAGACAAGAAAAAGATTCTTTTTGTCTGTCTGGGAAACATCTGCCGCTCGGCTGCCGCCGAGGCAATAATGAAAAAGACAGTGGCAGACGAGGGACTGGAAAACCAGGTGGAAATAGATTCAGCCGGAATCCTAGATTATCACCAAGGTGAAAGGGCCGACCGCAGAATGATTGAGCATGCCAAAATACACGGCTATGACGTCACATCCATCTCAAGACAGGTGAAGGCGACAGACTTTGACACGTTCGACATAATCATAGGCATGGACGACAGCAACATAGACGACCTGAAAGACAGAGCACAGACCGACGAGCAGACAAGAAAAATACACCGCATGAGCGAGTTTTTCACGACAAGCAAAGAGACCTACGTGCCAGATCCATACTATGGTGGCGCAGCCGGTTTTGAACTTGTCATTGCACTGCTCGAGGAGGGCTGCAGAGAAATTGCACGAAAAATAAAAGACAACACTATATAAATGGAAAACATTATAAAAAACAGATACAGACTGGCAACCGAAGCCACTATTGTAGTTCTGTCGACCCTATTCTATGGTCTGTATAACAGCGAGGTTCTTTACCGCCTGCAAGAGAACTCGCTTTTTCTTGGAACCAGTGTGTTCAAGGAAGAAACACTTGCACAGTCGGCGGGATATATCGTTTATCTGGCAAAGTACTGCATGCAGTTTCTGCACTGGCCAATTTTTGCAGGAATCATGTTTTCATTGTGTTTCATTGGCATTGAGAGACTTTTGAATGGAATCAAGCCATTGAGAGATGAATATACAATACTGCAATTTTTGCCGTCGGTGGCTCTCACCCTCAGCATCTTCAATCTGGGATATGGCACCTACGACACCTGCGACGTCAGCTTTGCAGCAAGCATTGTCATAGGCACCCTTGCTGCAACCTTTTTGGCATGGCTGCAATGCAAAGCAGAACACAAGTTCGGTTTCAAGGCATCGGCGGTGTTCTTCGTGCTCTACGTCATACTTTACTTCATAATAGGAATATACGCATGTTTGGCAGCACTGCTCTACTCCGTATCAAGTCTTAAGGACGACAAGAAGGTATCGTTGCAAAAAACAGCAGCTGTCATTGTCGCTTCTTTGGCATTGGGATACATCAGTGCCACATATGTTCGCTGCGAGGAATTTATCGACGCTCTGCTGTCGCCAATTCCGAACTATTACTTCAAGGAAAGTTTCATCTATGCAATCGTTGCTGCTCTGCTGTGCATCGGCTGCATCGCTGCAGCTCAAACAAATCTGAACACCGAAAAGGAACTAAGCAAGAAAGGATTGATTATATCGGCACTTTCAGTTCCGTGCGTGATGCTGCTAACATTCTTCATGTCATACAGGGACGCTAATTTCCGCACCACCATAAAAATTCAGCATCTTGCAGAAGACATGAAATGGAGCCAACTGATAGATGAGGTAAAAAACGTGGAAAAGCCTACCATTCCGATAGCCGAATATAGGATAACAGCACTTATACAGGAGGGCAGAATCCATGCCGAGCTTTTCAACTTTCCTTGTGCTTATGACAGTCTGAACACCATACACAATGAGCTTGAGCCAATAATATACAATCATGATCAGATGCTATACACAGGTTTCACGAACCAGTCATTGTGGTATTGCATGGAGGACTGGTGCAGCTGTGCCAGGAGCGTTTCGCTGCTGCGCAGAATGACTCTATGCGCTTTCCTTAACGAGGAATATGAAACAGCAAAAAGATATTTGAATCTGCTCAAGACAACTGTGAATTACTCGACATGGGCTGAGGAGTTCGAGGGATATATTGCGAACAGAGACAAAATGTTCGCAAAATATCCATCCCTGAAGAAAGCCTCCGACTGGAGGATTCCAGAAAATGTAAAATGCCAGAACACAGTTCTGTCTAGTCTCTATCCAAAATACACATCAATGGATGGCCGACACATGATGAACCGACTTATGCTTGACCTCTATGCCATGAACATGCGTCAATTCAGAGCCGACATGGCAGTTGCCTGGCCTATATTTCAAAACGGCATGCCTAAATATTTGCAAGAAGCCGTAGTGATGAACTACCTGCTTGGCGACAAAAGTCTGCCTATCGAGAAAATGCCAATATCAAAAGACATTGCCGAGCAGACCCGAAACTACGTGATCATGGCACGCAGCCAGGCCACAAGCGAGAAGGAGTTCGACATATACAAGGGAACATACATCTACTACGCCGACAAGGCAAACACCAAAGTTTACAAACGCAGATTCTAAAAAATTATCCAGTCAAAATCGGCAATGAAAAAATTTATACAATTCATAACATTGGCTTCGGTCATTTGCTCATGCACAAGCAACATGCCATCCAAATTTGACGAAACAAGCGCAAAAGCAAAAATATATCCCGAATATGACAGCATAGTAATTCCTTGCAACATTGCCCCTATGAACTTCAAAATAGAGGAAGGAGCAGACGAATATGCTGTGTGCGCGGCGTGCGGCGAGCAGAAGCTCACAGCAAGCGCCGGCAAAGAAGGAAAAATAGAGTTCGAAAGCGGGAAATGGAAAAAAATCGTGTCAGAATCTGTAGGCAAAGATATCACACTCAACATTTTCGCAAAGAAAGACGGCAAGTGGATAAAGTTTGCCGACAACCTTATGAGAGTCTGCGCCGACAGCATCGACAAATATCTGACATACAGACTTATCGAGCCTTCATACATGAGCAGTGCACAGCTTGGGCTGTATCAGTTTGACTTGGAAACCGGTTGCGAAGACGAGATTGTTAGCACCCACTACGACTACAAGCAGCCACACAACCGAAACTTCAAATGTGTGAACTGCCACACCTCGCAACGCAACAAGCCCGAGAACAAGATGTTCTACTACAGATGTCCGAACGGCGGCTTGCTTATTTCATACAACGGCAAATTCATGAAAGTAAACACCAAGGCCGGAGACATGTTTGCCGGAACAGTTTATCCGTCATGGCACCCGTTCCTGCCATACATAGCATTCTCGAGCAACAACGTCAAACAAGGATTCCATTCGTTCGACAAAAGCAAGATTGAAACATTTGACCAATATTCAGACCTTGTTCTTTATAACATAGAAAAGAATGAAATAACCCCAATAAGAAAAACATACGACAAGCAGGAGACAAATCCATGCTGGAGCGGCGACGGACAGTACCTATACTTCAACTCAAGCGACTCGCTTTTCACAAAACACTACGAGCCAAACATGATGAAGTATGATATCTTCAGAATAAAATTCAACGCCGACTCACTGACATGGGGCGAAAACGAGATGGTGTTCAACGCGACCAAAGACAACAAGAGTGCCACTTATCCAAAAGTTTCGCCAGACAATAAATACCTGTTGTTCACACGTGCCGACTGGGGAACATCGACACAAACAAACAAGAGCGCCGACTTGTGGCTCATTGACCTCGAAAAAAACACATCGCGCAACATTGTCGAAGTCAACTGTCCGACCGAGGCCGACAGCTATCACGACTGGAGCAGCAACAGCAAATGGATTGTGTTCTGTTCAAGACGTGAAGACGGCAACTACGCAAGAGCCTACTTCTCGCACATCGACCAAAACGGTCGGTTCAGCAAACCATTCATCATCCCATGCAGCGACCCCGACCATAACAGAGAATTGCTGAGAAACTACAACGTGACAGAATTCACCACAGCACCAAGCACATGGTCAAAAAAAGATATCAGAGACGTGCTAAACGGAGAACTGATTAACGCGAACTACGGCGGCGAGATAGATCCACATATGGCCGACGCATACAGCGGAGCCACAACAGTGATTAAATAAAGACAAGGGAAATAAAGGCAAACACAAAAAAGAAAGCAAAAGAATTTAGAAAAAATGGAACAGATTATTTCTAAATTTTATACTTTTGCAAAGTTTTTCAATATTATCCGAAAGTGGAAAGCAGAAACAAATACATCATACCGCTTAGAGACATGAGGGCAGACTCAATGCGCTACGAGTTCGAGCTCAACGATGAGTTTTTTGAGATGGTAGATGGTCCGGAAATCAGACGAGGCAATTTGAAAGCGGAAATCGAGGTGCGAAGGGTTGCCGAATCATACACTCTGGATTTCATCATAGGTGGATATGTGATTCTGTCTTGCGACAGATGTCTTGACGACATGGAACAGGACATCGACACCGAGGGCCACTTGAAAGTCAAGTTCGGAGAGGAATTCAACGAGGTGGACGACACACTGGTCATAGTTCCAGAGTCGGAAGGCAACATAGATGTTGCATGGTATCTTTATGAATTCGCAGCCTTGGATATACCGATGAGGCACGTGCACCCCGAAGGGCAGTGCAATCAAGAGATGTCAGAAAGACTAGCAAAGGTTCTGGCAACTACGGTCGACGAGGCTGAGTCTGACACAGAAGACGAGGATAACGACAAGCCCACCGACCCTAGATGGGACGCACTGAAGAACCTGAAATTCGACGAAAATTAAAAAAATTAAAATTATAAAAAGATGGCACATCCAAAACACAGACAGTCTAAGACTAGGTCAGCAAAGAGAAGAACTCACTATAAGGCAGTAGCTCCAACATTGGCAACTTGCCCTAACTGTGGCGCTCTTTATGTTTACCACAACGTATGCGGCGAATGCGGCTACTATCGTGGTGTAGTTGCAATCGAGAAGGCAGCCGACGTAGAGGAGGCTTAAGTCTTCGCATGACGAAAACAGAATAAATAAGCCCTAAAATGTCATTTTAGGGCTTATTGTTTTTGATTAGCTAACATTTATTCTATCTAACACATGGAAAAAATCAACGCGGTGATTACTGGTGTAGGCGCTTATCTGCCAGAATACATTCTGACAAACGACGAGCTCAGCCGTATGGTCGACACCAACGACGAATGGATAACCACACGTGTGGGCATCAAGGAGAGACGCATTGAAAAGGACCCTAATCATCCCGCTTCCTACATGGGTGTCAAAGCCGTTGAGGACCTGAAGGCAAGACATGACTTCAGATACGACGACATAGACCTTGTGCTTTGCTGCACTTCTACTCCCGACCACATTTTCCCTGCAACAGCGGCCATAATCGCAGGTCAGCTAGGAATAAAGAATGCTTTGGCATTCGACATGGAGGTTGCCTGCGCAGGTTTCCTGTCGGCATTCTTCACAGCCAGCAACTTCATTGAGTCTGGACGCAAAAAGAAGGTACTGATCGTGGCCACCGAAAAGATGTCATACATGGTCGACTACACTGACCGTGCAACATGTCCGCTGTTTGGCGACGGTGCCGCAGCTGTGCTTGTTGAACCAAGCACCGACGGAATGGGTCTGCAAGACGAAATGCTGCGCAGCGACGGCTCTGGAGCTCAGTATCTGCAGATGAAGGCCGGCGGCTCGGCAAAGGCAGCTTCGCACGAGACTGTAGATGCCCACGAGCACTTTGTTTACCAGGAAGGTAAGGTTGTGTTCAAATATGCAGTGACAAACATGTGCGACACATCGCTCAAGCTGATGGAGCGCAACAATCTGAATGCCGACAATGTGCGTTGGTTCATACCTCATCAGGCAAACCTGAGAATCATAGATGCTGTTGCTCAAAGACTTGAAATGCCTGCTGAAAAGGTTTATATCAACATCCAGAAGTATGGCAACACTTCTTCTGTCACAATTCCAATCTGTCTGTGGGAAATGCAGAACAATGGTCTTGTGCAGAAGGGCGACAACATTGTGTGCGCAACTTTCGGTGCCGGATTCACTTTCGGCAGCCTGTACATGAAGTGGGGATACGACACAAAAAAGAATTAAGGAACACATTTCCTCTCTATACAAAAACGGCTCCGACATCTGGAGCCGTTTTTTTGTCATTACAAGTTCTGTCCTTTTCTAAATTACAAAACTAAAATAATAATAACCAATAAAATATATTTAATAAAATTTCTATATTTTAAAATCATTCCAAACAACAACATAAGATAGGTGCCAAATTTGTAATTTTGCATGATTTAGATGGTTCGTCACTAAATTCAGAACTATCATGCATACAACAAGTGTAGGAATATGAGACTTTCAGAACTCAAGCATGGAGAAAAAGCGACAATAGTAAAAGTGCTTGGCAATGGCGGTTTCCGCAAAAGAATTATAGAAATGGGATTTGTCAGAGGCGCTGAGGTGAGCACCTCGCTGACAGCCCCTTTTCACGACCCCGTCAAATACAGAATCATGGATTACGATGTCTCGCTGAGAAAAAGCGAAGCATCGATGATTGAAGTCCTAACCGAAGAGGAGTTCAAGAAGACTGTGACCGAAAAAGAATATTACGGAACACTGAGCACCGACGAGCAGAAGAAAAAACTGATCGAGGAGAAGGAAAAAAGCATCAAAGTCGCCCTGGTGGGCAACCCAAACTGTGGCAAGACAAGCCTGTTCAACAACATATCAAACTCACGCGAGCACGTCGGCAACTACAGCGGCGTGACGGTCGAGGCAAAAGAGGGCAAATTCTCTTTTCAGGGATACGACTTCACCCTCATAGACCTGCCAGGAACATACTCTATAACATCCTACTCGCCCGAGGAAAGATACGTCAGAAAAACGATAACCGAAGAGGAGCCAGACATAATCTTGAACGTTGTCGATGCCTCAAACATCGAGCGAAACCTGTATCTAACCACCCAGCTCATAGACATGAACATGCCAATGGTCATAGCCCTGAACATGTTCGACGAGCTCAAGGCAAACGGCGACAATCTGGACTACGAGCAGCTGTCGTTGCTGCTAGGTGTGCCGATGTTGCCAACTGTGGGCAAGACCGGCGAGGGACTCGATACACTTTTCCACGTCATCATCAACATATACGAGGGATACAACTTCTTGTCGGCCGACGGAACAATAAACAAGGAACTTTTTCTGAAGGGATTTGAGCACAACCCTGAAAAGCACAAAGACGTGAAGGGCGAGCAGCACCAAAACGTGTACGACATTGTACACCATATCCACATAAACCACGGCGGTGTGCTCGAGAGCAGCATAGAGAAACTGCAAAACGAAATAAAGAAAGACCAGACAATACGTGCTAAATATTCCACCAGATTTTTGGCAATCAAGCTGCTCGAGGGCGACAAAGAGGCCGAAGACTACATCTCGCAACAAGAAAACGGAGTGAAAATACTCAGTCTGCAAAAAGAAGAGCAGAAAGCCATCATGGACAAGATAGGCGAAGACGCTGAATCGGCCATTTCAAATGCGAAATACGGATTCATTTCGGGCGCCCTCAAAGAAACATTAGTGGCCGGAAAGAAAGATGCCAGAAAACTCACGGAACTGCTTGACAACTTCGTAACAAACAAATATCTAGGTTTTCCCATTTTTTTCTTCTTCATATTCATGATGTTCGAATGTACGTTCACACTCGGAAACCACCCTATGGAGTGGATTGAGAGTCTCGTGGAATGGATAGGAAAAACAGTGGAAGCAAACATGGCCGACGGAATGCTTAAAGACCTGCTTTGCGACGGCATAATTAACGGCATAGGCAGTGTCATCGTCTTCTTGCCAAACATCCTGATATTATATTTGTTCATCTCGTTTATGGAAGACTCAGGCTATATGGCCAGAGCTGCCTTCATAATGGATAAAGTTATGCACAAGATGGGACTGCACGGAAAATCTTTCATTCCGCTGATTATGGGATTCGGCTGCAACGTGCCTGCTGTGATGGGTACAAGAATCATAGAGAGCAGAAAAAGCAGAATAATAACAATGATGGTTCTGCCGTTCATGTCGTGCAGCGCCAGACTTCCAATTTATCTGCTGCTCATAGGTGCATTTTTCCCCGAGCATGGCAGTCTGATGCTGTTTGCTATGTACCTCATAGGTGTGGTTATGGCCATTTTGTTTTCAAGAATATTCAGGAAAGCACTTAAGGAAGACGAAGCACCATTCGTGTTGGAACTGCCTCCATACCGCATGCCAACCGCAAAATCGGTGCTGATTCACGTGTGGGACAAGACAAAGGAATATCTAAAAAAGATGGGAGGCATAATTCTTGTAGCCAGCATCGTGGTATGGTTTCTTGGCTATTTTCCGCAAGACTCTGAATACGAAAGACTTAAGGGCATGACAGAACAAGAAGTAGAAGCAACGAGGAATGAAGACGGAGTCTCTGCCCTTGAGCTTGCAGCCGAGAGACAAAAAGAGAATTCCTATACAGGAAAAATAGGTCACGCAGTTGAGCCGCTAATCAGACCTCTTGGTTTCACCTGGCAAATGGGAGTTTCGCTGTTCAGCGGAGCCATTGCCAAAGAAGTTGTTGTCAGCACAATGACTGTTCTATACACCGGCACCGACGACGAAGAAGCTTCGATAGGAGAAAAACTTCTGTCAGAGAAGAAATCAGACGGCACAAACACCTACACCCCACTGACCGCTTTTTGTTTCATGATTTTCGTGCTACTATATTTCCCTTGCGTGGCAACACTTATGGCAATCAAAAACGAATCGGGCAGCTGGAAATGGCCGGCAATAAGCATCCTATACACTTGCGGCGTGGCGTGGATACTTTGTTTCATTATTTACAACATCGGACTGGCAATCGGATTCTAAACACTGAAGCAAGATGGTTCAAAAAATAATAGTAGCTATGATAGGAATAGCAACAGCCGCCTACATAGTAGCAAAAATAATCAGAGTGGCCTCGGGCAAGGACAATATGTGCGACTGCGGTTGTGGCTGCGGAAAAAATTGCAAATCAAAGAGAAAGGACTGCAACAAGCAGTAACCATAAACAGCAAAAAGAGAAAGACACAACAATCTTTCTCTTTTTTTTTGCCATTTGCGCACATGGCATCAACAGATTTTATGGTAACTCAAGATAAAGAATATTTTCAACGCCGCTGCTATATATTGGCATTGAGAGCAACAGAGCTGGGGCAAAAATTTCGCCACCGCTCTGCAATTCGCAAATTTTCATAAATTTTTCACATCAGCTGTCTCTGCCACACAATTCTATTCGCCGATTATTTTTTTCTGTCACTATTAGAGTTCACACGCCAACAAACAATCGGCTAAAATCCAAAATATAGCAACAAAAAAATGACTATATTTGCAAATTGCAATCGCAGCATACAAACAACAAAAAAAACAGTTCCGTATTATGAACGACAACATAAGAATCACATTTCCAAACAGCGAAAAAGTTTACATGCAGGGACAGATGTTTCCAGACGTTAAGGTCGGAATGCGCAAAATAAAGCTGACCCCTACAGTGAGGATGGAAGACGGCAAACGAGTGATGGAAGAGAATGCTCCCGTTTACGTATATGACACAAGCGGACCTTTTGGCGATGCCAACATGACTGTTGACCTGAAAAAAGGTCTGCCAAGACTGAGGGAAAAGTGGATCGTTGAACGAGGTGATGCCGAGAAACTCAGCGAAATAAGTTCAGAATACGGACGAATGAGACGAGACGACCATTCGCTCGACCACCTGAGATTCGAACATATTGCCCTGCCCTACAGAGCCAAGGAGGGTCACCAGGTGAGCCAAATGTACTATGCAAAACAAGGCATCATCACTCCAGAGATGGAGTATGTGGCCATACGCGAGAACATGAACTGCGCCGAGCTCGGAATAAAGACCGACATAACGGCTGAACTTGTAAGACAGGAGATTGCTGCCGGACGAGCTGTGCTGCCAGCAAACATAAACCACCCAGAGGCCGAGCCTATGATTATAGGCAGACGATTCCTGGTGAAAATCAACACCAACATAGGAAATTCGGCAACCACATCAAGCATCGACGAGGAGGTCGAAAAGGCCGTATGGAGCTGCAAATGGGGCGGAGACACACTCATGGACCTATCGACCGGAGCCAACATACACGAAACAAGAGAATGGATTGTCAGAAACTGTCCGGTACCGGTTGGCACAGTGCCGATCTATCAGGCGCTCGAGAAAGTCAATGGCGATGTGGAAAAACTTGACTGGGAAATATTCAAAGACACACTGATTGAGCAATGCGAACAGGGAGTGGACTATTTCACCATACATGCAGGCATAAGACTGAAAAACGTTCATCTTGCCGACAGCAGACTGACTAAAATAGTGTCGCGCGGCGGGTCAATAATGAGCAAATGGTGTCTGCTGAAAAACAGAGAAAGTTTCTTGTATGAGCACTTTGACGACATCTGCGACATTCTGGCAAAATATGACGTTGCAATAAGCCTGGGCGACGGACTAAGACCTGGCTGCACTGCCGACGCTAGCGATGCTGCCCAATATGCCGAGCTCGACACCATGGGCGAACTTGTTGAGCACGCATGGGCAAGAAACGTGCAGGCGTTTATCGAGGGTCCAGGCCACGTGCCTATGCAGAAGATAAGAGACAACATGGACCATCAGATAAAGTCGTGCCACAACGCTCCGTTCTACACACTCGGACCTCTTGTCACCGACATTGCCCCTGGCTATGATCACATAACAAGTGCCATAGGTGCAGCACAGATAGGCTGGTTCGGCACAGCAATGCTTTGCTATGTGACCCCAAAAGAACATCTTGCGCTGCCAAACAAAGAAGACGTAAGGGTTGGTGTTGTATCATACAAGATAGCAGCACACGCTGCCGACCTTGCAAAAGGACACCCTGGAGCCGAAATAAGAGACAATGCTCTGAGCAAAGCAAGATACGAATTCAGATGGAAAGACCAGTTCAACCTGAGTCTTGACCCAGAACGTGCGCTTGAATACTACAAAGCCGCCGGACACGAAGACGGAGAATACTGCACAATGTGCGGTCCTAACTTCTGTGCGGCCAAGCTGTCGCACGACCTTGAGAAATGTTCAAGCAAATAATCTTGTTGCCATGGACAAACTACGCAAAATAATACCAGCAGTGCTGTGCGCAATATTCTGGTCTCTGACGTTTATTGCAGTCAAGAAACTAGTGGTTCCGCTGTCGCCAGTCGAGGCAGCCTATCTCTCGGCCGACCAGCTGACAATTGGCATGCTAACAATTGCCTACCTCAGTTTGTGGGCTGCTAGTCCGTATGCCGTATCTCCAAAAATCAACAAAAACGAGCTTTTGCTGATTTTGTCTGGTTCCATGCTCTATGCCAGTATAGAACTGATTGGTTTTGCCCAGCAGAGCATTAGCAGTCTGCGCGCCGCCGTGCTGTCTGTGGGCCCGGCTATAATTTTGCCGCCAATCGCATTTGAAGTAATAAGAAACAGAAAAATAAGCTTCAACCAAACACTTGGCAGCATTCTGCTTATAGCAGGAATGTTTGTTGTGCTGACTCATGGAGAATTCTCGTTCGAGCACACTATAATCGGTGAATATCCGGCATTTGTTTCCGGATTCTGTGCAGCAGCATTCATCTCCTTGCAGATGTTCACCGACTGCGAGAAAGGCAGACTGACAAGCATAAGAAAATCGGTTTTCTATGCTCTGATTATATTCGGGATTGTTGCGTTGTTCAAAGGGCACGGCGAAACCGGCACCAAAGGATTTGCTTATATGTCCGAAGAGTATTTCCTCATGTCAATATTCTTTCTTGGCATTGTCACGCTGGTTGCCAGTCCGGCCCTCTGGTTGCAGACAATTAAATTTGACAAAAGTAACACACCATACTTCATCATTTCCATCATTCCGACACTTGCAGTGCTGATAGGCTTTGGAATGAGCAAGGAGCACATAACACGCGACATTGTTGTAGGTGCGGTTTGGATAATGGCAGGCATTATGCTTGCAGTATGGGGAAAAACGAACAACAAACAGTAGTCTGTCTGCAGCAGATTCTCATTTCTGAGAACATATTTGCAGACAGAAAAAGCAAGAACAAACAAAAATTAAGTTCCGGCAGATTTTGCCATAAGGAAATTAAAGTTTAATTTTGCACCGGTTTAAACATATATAAAAATAAAATTATGTATTTGGATTCTGCAAAGAAAGCTGAGATCTTCGGCAAGTACGGAAAGTCTAATACCGATACTGGTTCATGTGAGAGCCAGATAGCGCTATTCTCATACCGTATTGCCCACCTGACTGACCACATGAAGGCCAATCACAAGGATCATACAACACAGCGCTCATTGAAGCTTCTTGTAGGTAAGCGTCGTCGTATGCTCGACTACTTGAAGGACGTTGATATCGAAAGATATCGTGCAATCGTCAAGGCTCTTGAGCTTCGCAAGTAATTTCTTTTTACTTACGAAAAAGAAAAAATCCTGCCGCAGCAATGCAGCAGGATTTCTTTTTTGGTGGTAGGTTACAATCATTTGCTGTCATCACCCAGTGCAATCTAATTCCAACTATTCAGACTGAAACTTGACTCCAGCTGCTTTTGTTTCTTCTTTGAAAGAAAAGGAAAGAAATCAAGACCTGTGACCGACTCAACATTATCGACAGAGCAGGCACAACTGTTCATACTCTGCTTGCTGGAGTTATTTTCGTATATAAATCCTATCGCCTTTTCGTGTCCTTTTCTTAGAGACAGCACCACCTTGAAAAAAGCATCTGGCACCGCCACCCTATTTTTCTTCTTACTGCTGTGAGGATTAGAGCCTATTCTCTTATATTTTTTTGATTTATATATTGGTCCGCAAACAATATATATTTCGCCCTCAGTCACAGCCCATTTGCGGCATTTCTCTTCCAGCGTCCTCCAATATTCCTGATTAAGAATCTTGTTTTGCGGACACATATTCGTCATATAAAAACACTCCTTCATAGCCTTGGCGCTGAATTGCATATCGCCAGAAGGAGCCATGTGTCCCCTGTCATACACACTGGCTCCGTTCTCTCCCCTATACGATTTTCTGTCAAGTCGGTATTTGCGTCTTACAGACTTGTCTTCAGAAAACTCGTTCGATCTGGTCACCGACTTATCTCTTGCCTCGTTTTTTGTAAGCTGCCACGACACCCACACAGGGCACAGAGTCCTCTTGGAGAAGCACTCCACATAGTTTTCTCTGACAAGAATACTAGACCTGTGCTGACGCGGGCTAACAGCCAAATCCCTTGGAACCCGAAAAGATGAGCACGACTGAACAAACAACAGCAAAAACAAAACCGCCACGCATTGGCATATCCTTAAAAACTCACTCATATCGTCATTTTGTGCAAAATTAAGAAAACATAAACGAAAGGCAATTGAATGCATCACACATAATCAAGCGACAGAATGCGATTGGGAAAAAATCAGCGATAACGATGGCAAAAGGAAAACAAAAATCAGACAACGTATTTCGCAGAGGTCACCTATAATTTAGTATTTTTGCATACACAGAACTTAGAGGAATGAACATATACAACATAATAGACAAATGTCTGCCCGCATCGCTGGCCTACAATGTCAAGCTGCTGGTGACATACAAAGACCTTTTCAGAGCAAAGGTGCCACCTGTCATGAGGTTTTTCAACTGGTGGTACAAGCAAAAAAGCTCTGCGTCTGCAAAGAAGGCAGCAGCCGAAAACAGAAAAATAGAAGTGGCATTCATTCTGTCTAACACCGGAAACTGGAAATCAGATTATCTGTTCTCAGAATTCAAAAAGAACTCCAACTACCACCCTTTTGTTGTGATAGCACCCTACAGTGTGTTCAGAAACTATGACAAAAGCGACTGCATGGCCACTGCCATGCGCACAAAAAAGTTCATCGAGGAGAAAGGATTTGAATGCAAAATTCCTTACGACGAGAAGAACGACAAATGGCTTGACCCCAAGGTTCTGTACAACCCAGACATTGTCATATTCACCTTCCCATACAAGGACACATACCCCCAGTTCTATTTATATCACTATTCAGACAAGACCACAATATTCCAACCATACGGTTATGGCTGTCTGAGCTGCTACAAATTCAACTACAATCTGCCACTCAACAACCTGGTCACTTATTTTCCGCACGAGAATAAGTACAACATGCAGAAGTCGTTTGAATATTCCACAACAAAGGCCGTAAATGGAGTTACTATAGGCAGTTTTGCCACAGAGATATTTCTCGACAAGAATTATGTCCCATCCAACCCTTGGAAGCCTCAAAATCACGAGAAGAAAAAAGTAATCTGGGGTCCTCACCACTCGTTCGACGGACTTAACCTGTCAACATTTCTGATTCATCACGAAAACATGCTGAATCTGGCAAAGAAATATGAGGACTCAATACAATTCTTGTTCAAGCCACACCCACTGCTTAAGTTCAAACTTAAAAACATTTGGGGCGAGGAAAAAACAAACGAATACTACAACAGATGGGCTGAAGGTGTGAACACACAAATAGACGAAAGCAAATATGTTGATTACTTCATCACCTCTGACGCTATGATACACGACAGCGGTTCGTTCACCGCTGAATATATGCACACACAACACCCAGGCATGTATCTTATCAAATCAGACGATATTGAAAAGCAATTTGGCCCGGTCGGCAAAAAAGCCTTCGACTGCTACTACAAAGGCCGCACTCTCGACGACATCGACAATTTTCTGTCGGAAGTGGTGATTAAGGGCATTGATCCAATGAAGGAAGACCGACAGAAACTATTCGACGATTGCTTCGCTCTGAAAGACGGAATAATGCCATCGAAACGTATGGTGCATATACTTGATGATGATTTCGGCAAAAAACATATTGATTAGAAATTCGGATTAAGAAAAAGAAGATGAAAAATATAGCAGTTATATTTGCTGGTGGCGCTGGCAACAGAATGCACACAAAATCACGTCCAAAACAGTTTCTGGAACTGAACGGAAAGCCGATAATCATTTACACGCTCGAGCTGTTTGACAACCACCCAGACATCGACGCAATTGTTGTTGTGTGCATAGAGCCATGGATTGATTTTCTTGGGAAACAGCTGAAAAAATTCGAGATAAACAAGGTGGTCAAAATAGTGCCTGGCGGACAAAGTGGACAAGAATCAATATACAATGGTCTGTGTGCCGCCGAAGACTGGTGCAAAGAGTCGGGAGCACAAAGCATAGTTCTAATCCACGACGGAGTAAGACCTCTGATAAAAGAAGAGACAATAACTGAAAATATTAAATGCGTCAATGAGAACGGAAACTGCATAACCTGTGTTCCTGCAACCGAGACACTGGTTGTTAAGCAGCAAGACGGTTCACTTGAAATCCCGTCAAGACAGGACTCGCTGATAGCCAGAGCACCACAGTCATTCCTTTTGGATGACATAATCAGCGTGCACCGAAAAGCCATCAGCGAAGGCAAGACCGATTTTATTGATTCTTGCACAATGATGAGCCACTACGGATATAAGTTGCACACCATAATAGGGCCGATGGAAAATATCAAGATAACAACACCTACAGATTTCTTCATCTTCAGGGCAATGGTCGAGGTTCACGAGAATCAACAAATATTCGGTTTTTGACAATCACTGAGCATGAACAAAATACAAGAACAAGACATAAAGGAATTTGCTAACGGTTTTAAATTAAGCAACGAACTGGAGAATTCCACTTTCCTTATCACAGGGGCAACAGGTCTCATCGGCAGCACTCTAATCCACTGTCTGCTTGCGCTGAACATTGGCATTGAAATTTATGCTCCCTTGCGCAACAGGGAAAAAGCCCTTTCGATGTTTGAGTGCGAGGAACTGAAACATATCAAAATTGTGGAGTGTGACCTTTCGACCTGCGACTATTCTGCCCTTGATGGAATAGACCACATAGTGCATTGCGCCGCCCCGACAAGCAGCAAATTCTTTATTGAAAAGCCTGCAGAAACGGTTGGCATTATTCTTGACTCCACAAAACGACTATTGGATTATGCAAAAGCAAATAGAATAAAGTCGTTCGTCTTCCTAAGCTCACTCGAGGTGTACGGAAGCTTTGATTCGGCCGAAGACAGAATCACCGAAGATAAGCAAGGCTACATAAAAATTGAGGATATCAGAAGTTGCTACCCTATGGCCAAGAGGATGACCGAAAATCTTTGCCATATATATGCAATGGAATATGACGTTCCTGTCAAGACGGCAAGACTGACCCAAACAACAGGCGCCGGAATAAGCAGAGACGACAACCGCGTAATAGCCCAATTTGCAAGGCTTGCAGCCGAAAACAAAGACATAATTCTGCACACGACAGGCGAGTCGGCAAGACCCTATTGCTATATAACAGACGCCATCGACGCCATATTGACAATTCTGCTGAAAGGACAGAAAGGCGAAAGCTATAATGTAGCCAACGAGCATACTTACATATCTGCCAAAGACATGGCATATTTTGTGAAAGAGAACTGCAATCCCAACATCAGCGTGAGGATTGAACTGAACGACAACATGGGATATGCCGCGCCCTCAAAACTTAACCTGTCCACCGACAAAATAAAAAAATTGGGCTGGGTGCCTAAACACGGACTTTTGGAGATTTTCAGGAAACTGACAGATTACATCAAATCTGATATTTGACAATTATAAAATCAGGACATGATTATGACAAAGATTTCGGTTATAGTTCCTATATACAAGGCAGAAAAATATATAGTCAAATGTCTGAAAAGCCTTGAGGAACAGACATTAAATGACATGGAAGTGTTGCTTGTTGACGACCACGGCAACGACAAAACCATGGACATAGTCAGAAACTTTGTCAATAATTCTGTTAAATCAAGTATTTTCACAATACTCACTCCTGAGCACAACATTGGAGCAGGACAAGCAAGGAACTTCGCCATTGAATCAGCAAACGGAGAATACTTGGCATTTGTTGACAGCGACGATTGGATAGAGCCAGACATGTATGAAAAGCTATACAGCAAGGCCAGGGAATTTGACGCAGATGTCTGCTACGGCAACGCTATTAAAGAATTTGAGGAGGAAGGCCAGAAATCATCAATTCTTAAGAATCCAGAGATAGCCAGCGGGGAGGTGACCTGCGAGTCAAGAAGACACTTCCTGACCAATTTTGCCTCCATGTTTTGGACATTTATTTACAGAAAGGATTTTCTTAATAAATATTCCATAAGATTTCCTAAAGTCAAATGGGCCGAGGACAGCTACTTTGTGTCGGCAACCATGTTTATGGCACAAAAAGCAGCATGCGTCAGCACCCCATTCTATCACTACCTGATAAGAAGCAATTCCATGTCGACAACCACCAACCCCTACAAGCACCGCGACAGGATTGAGGCCTTTAAGAAAATGATAGATTTTGCAAAAGCCAACGGCGTATATGACAGATACAAAGAAGAGATAGACTATATGTTTATCAAAAAAGCCTATTTCGTGTCATCGCTGGGCTACATAAGCAGTGTCGGCAAAATAGAACCCAAAGAATTGGAGTGGATAAAAAATGAACTCACACAAACTATTCCAGACTACAAACAGAACATCTATCTAAACAACAAAAAAAGCAGCAAAATATGCTGCTATATGCTTGAGAACCACAGCCGACTTTTATCTGCCGCAATCCCAACTATCCTTAAAATAACAGGCAAGATGCTATAAGAATCTCCTCAAAGAGCAACTGTAAACAGTTCTGTAATGAGTTAAGTTGTAGAACACATTTTGCAAATGTCCCCACAACGATCCATTCCTGCCACACATCTTCAGGAACTGGTTTAAAAAGCTCAGATCTTCAGAACTGATAGTGCCTTTTGTTCTTTGCTTTAAAGATTCGGCCAGATATTGTCTGTCCCTGTATATGCTAGACAAAAGCAGTCTCTTCAATCTTGGAACCCTTTTGGTTCTCATTCCTGTGACGCTTGTCAGCAATCTTCTATATCTCAAAATAGGAGTATCAACATAAGCCAGACCACCACAAACACATCCCACCGAGGCAATCCATGTGTCATGGCTTTCCACCTTTTCTGGCATAGGAAGAACAATATTGAGTACACTTCTGTCAACCATCATCGATGCACCTTGATAAGGATTTCTGAACAAGAGGATAGACATGAGTTTTTTGTACCCCTCTTTTGGTATGTAATCTAAGGACTCCTGATATTTAAGAGTCATGTCAATGTCATTGCCCTCCGAATCCATGAACACACAATTACCGCAGGAGACCACATTACCTTCTATAGCCTGCAACAACAACTCCAAGTGGTTTGGCATCCAGACATCATCCTGATCAGAGAATGCCACATAATCGCCAGAGCATATTGTAAGCGCACGTTCAAAATTCCGTTTATATCCGAGATTTTGTTCATTAAGACACACATGGATGAAATCATACTTCTGCGCATACTCAGTCAGCAGATTCATTGTTCCATCACTTGACCTGTCGTCGCATACAACGATTTCATAAGGCCTTACGGTCTGATTTATGATTGAATCCAGCTGTTCAGCAAGATACTTCTCTCCGTTGTATGTTGCCATTGCCACAGAGACTCTTTTACCAATTTGTTCAGTCATTTTTTTTCAATTTTAGCATTGCTCTGAATTCATCGTTCCTCAAAACGAACAACAAATTGACAATAAAGACTATTAAAATCATAAACAGACCTACAAATAGTTTCACAGAAAACCATGTGTCTGCAAAAAAATATGCTATAATGAGTATCGGAATTGAACACAGCACCGACTTAAACATTCGTGCAAAAGGAATTGCCAGCAGCATCTTGGTTTTGAAATAATAAACACCAACAATCAGCACAACCGACTCAGACAGCACCCAACTGCATGCCGAACCTATTGAATTAAGACTTGGCACAAGCATAATATTAGCCATGACACCGGCAAATGCGCCAACCAAGCTCAACACAATAATACACTTGTTATCTTTTTGAGCCATCAGGAACTGTGCTATAACTATTTGCTCCAGCGCGACCACCAGCAGCAAAGCCATCACTATTCTGAATGGGATAACCGCACCCTCATAACCAGCACCTGCAATAAGATTAACAATAAATGGAGCATACATTAGGCTGACAAAAATAATAGGGACCGACAGGTCGAATATAAGATTAAAAGTCTTATTGGCCGTCTCCATGAGTTTAGTTCTATCTCCTTTAGCCAGCAGTTCGCTAACCTTTGGCACCATAACACCGGAAAAGGCAGAAAAAACACACATCAAAATTGTGTAAAGTTTAGTGGCTGTGGAGAAAAATCCGACCTCTTCGACCGTAGATACACTTCCAAGATATGTAACATTGAAATTAGTGTACATCGACGTCAAAATTCTATACACTCCAAAACTCAGCACTGGGACCACAAAAGCCGATATGTTTATTGACTTAAAATCAAATCTGGTGAAGTTTTTCAGACACGCTATGTTGACCAACGAATTTGCCACCACAGTCAAAGTCGTGAGCAAATAAAACATCAAAGTGTCGTTCTGACTTCTGACGAAATAGAAAACAGCGGCAACATATATGATTCTGATGAATAAGGTTCTGATGGTGACATACTTGAAGTTAGATATTCCCTGGTAAAACCACTCCACAAGAAGCGGATTGAACATCAGTTTCACAAGTCCCACCAAAAGGAATTGCCTATACGGAGAAAAAAAAGGAACAAAAAGAGTAAGAAACACCAACAGCACAGCCCCAACCACCGTGAGAACAAGGTTTATTGTCAGCAGTGAAGAGAACACTGAATCTAGTTTATTTCTGTCATCCTTAACCCTTGCAACCTCTCTGATGCCAAGAGAACCAATTCCCAGTGTGGAAAACAGGATAAAATAGTTTATTATGCTGTCAACATAATTACATACGCCTATATTCTGCACACCAAGCACACGCGACACATAAGGATAAGTGATCAAAGCAAAAAAATATCCACTTATGCTCAGCAAAAAATTGTATGCAAAATTTTTCTTAACTCCAGCCATGATTCACATTAAAAAAAGGCATTCCGTTGAGAGTGCCTTTTTTTGTATTCAAAGTTTAGTATTTTTTAATTTTTATGTTCAGTGGTATCTACTGCAGAAGTAAAGAACAGAGTATCATTCAGGGCAGCACTTGTTATCTTGAGATAAAGGTCACCGTTATTCAGAAGATATCCGCTGACTTTGTCATCGCCCGAGATGCCGCTCAAGAAAGAGGTGTCATCCTTTATTGTTATCGACAAATCTGAAAACTCGTAATTACACAAATAAACCGAATCAGACGACAAAGCCATAGAAAGTTCTTGCTCAGAATTTCTGTAGAACACGACCTTTGCCTCTTGTGAATTGTCGGCTATTGATGCGATGCCCTTCAGTTCTGAAGATTTCACCACATCAGTTTGTGTTTCATTCACATCCACACTATCATTGCTGCACGCCAAGAAGAATGTCATCAGCACTGCGGCACACAATGATAAAATCAACAAGACTTTTTTCATCTTTGCTTGATTTTACTACTATAAGTTAATAATCATTGCAAAATTAATAAAAAAAGTTTAAAAAACATTCAAATTTTCAAACACAAATACTTTAATTTATTATCAGATAATCAACTTATCAGGAAACTGAAGCAGATTTAAGCCACCGACACGTATATTCCCAGCTTTTTCACTCTATCAGCTATTGCTAAAAGTTCATCATGAGCAACCTTTTCCAATGTCTGCACAGGAGTTTCTCTGTCAATCGGATATATCATAACACTTTTTGGCTTCAGTTCCTCAAGAATATTCAGCCATGCGCTTACCTCCTCTTCAGTAGTGTTATCAACCAATTTCCCATCGACACTGCCACGCAGAAAGATTGTCTGCATAATGAAATCACCATCAAACTGTTTCAGCTGTTCCTTCAGTCGGGCTATAGAATAGTTTGGCTGTTTTGGTCCGTCAATCAGTTTTGCAGTAGATTCAAAGGCAGAATCCAGTTTCAGGATATTGTTGTCAACACGCTTCAACGCATCAACAACGTTTTTTTTATGAAGCATTGTTGCGTTGCTCAACACACTGATTTTTGCTGATGGATAATATTTGTCTCTAAGTTTGATTGTTTCGTCAATAATCTCAGCAAAATCAGGATGCATGGTCGGCTCGCCATTACCAGCAAATGTGAACACATCAAGGTTTGCATGCTCAGAAGACATCTGCTTCAGCTTTTCCTCCAACTGCGTCAGCACCTCCTGTTTCGAAGGTATTGTCGCGCCCGAAACTATTTTTGTGAAACCACATTCGCAGTAGATACATTCAAATGAGCACATCTTCTGACTCGAAGGCAAAAGATTAACACCCAAAGAAATGCCCAATCTGCGGCTATGTATAGGTCCGTATGGTCCCGACGGAAATAAAATAGTTGACATAAACTACCAGTTATTTTTATTGTTCAGTTTTTTTCACAGCCGACAACATGCTCAATGCCTTTTGCTTCAGGACAGCAGGCAATTCGATGTCGCGTGCGCAAAGGCTATTTAGCCATGGAGCAAGATCATTGGGCAGAAGCGAAGTCAAGACCTCATCAAACATTTCGGTTTCTTGTTCGGTATAAGAATCGGATTTTCGTCCCTTAAACGAGTCCAGTTCCTCATCCTCAAAATAGACAACATCCCCTTTGTTCTTCTGTTTGTTGCAGACAGAACTCAGACCGCATCCGCCCTCGGCACATTCATCCTGTTCATGAGTTTGCTGTGGATTTCCATTTGTCATTTTCTCAGCCATGCGCTCCTCGCGTTTTTTTTCGAGGTAGGGATTAAGCAGAAAGAAACCCGCAAAAACAGCGACTATAAGAACAATCCATATAATCATAGGCAATCAACGACGTTAATCAGTTTTGTGCTGTTTGACCCTTTTATCAGAATTGTTTTGTCGCTCATTGGATTGGCTTTGATGTAGTTCTTCAATCCATCCACATCTTTGAACGTCTTCATGCCTTCGGCAGCAGCCTTCTCAAAACATTCGCCAACCAGAAAAACAGATTCCGGATTCAGTGTTCCAATAAGCTTAACAATTCTTTCATGTTCCATTTCGCTGTCGCATCCCAGTTCCTTCATGTCACCAAGGATGAGGACTTTGTGCTGCAGGTCCATTTTAAAGAAATTCTTAAGCGACGCCTCCATGCTTGTTGGGTTTGCGTTATAGGCGTCAATTATCAATCTGTTAGTTTCAGTCTGCTTATATTGAGAGCGATTATTGCTTGGGACATAGTTTTTTATAGCATTCGCAATATCGTTGCCTTCCACATTGAAATATTTTCCCACTGTTATGGCAGCCAGCACATTCTCAAAATTATAATCACCCACTAGATTCGTGCTGATATCCTGTCCATTCCATTCAAGTCTTAGGAAAGGAGACGAAGACAACAGTTTGCCCGATACAAAGCAATCGGCAGTCTGTCCGTAAAGCACACAATCCAAGCCGTTAGAGATTTTCTTCAGATTCTCATTTTCAGCATTTCGGAAAACTTTGCCACCATTGTTTCTGATAAAGTCATAGAGTTCGCCCTTTGTTTTCACCACACCCTCAAACGATCCAAATCCAAGTATATGTGCGTGTCCCACATTTGTTATCAGCCCGTAATTAGGTTCTGCAATCTCAACAAGTTCCTTGATATCGCCAGGGTGGCTTGCTCCCATTTCAACAACCGCAAGTTCATGTTCCTTTTTAAGTCTGAGCACAGTCAGAGGCACACCAATCTGATTGTTAAGGTTGCCCTGTGTGTACAAGACATTATATTTTGCCGACAGGACAGCAGAAACAAGTTCCTTTGTTGTTGTCTTGCCGTTTGTTCCGGTTATGCCCACTATTGTGGTACCAATGTGTCGGCGATGGCATTTAGCCAGTTGCTGAAGAGCTATCAGACAATTTTCGACCAGGAATATATTCTTTCCGTCGGCATATTCAGGTTCGTCCACCACCGCATATTTCGAGCCCATTTCAAGAGCTGAGGCAGCGAACTTGTTGCCGTTGAAATTCGCCCCCTTCAAAGCAAAGAAAAGAGAATTATCAGGACAGTTTCTTGAATCGGTAGTCACACAAGAGCACTGCAAGAAAAGTTCATATAGTTTATCAATTGAAGTGTACATAAGTATCTCAAAAAAGAAGCTCCCAATCGAATAGATGGGAGCTTCAGTTATAAAGTTTGATTTTAGAATCTAATCCGAAAGATTATCTATCGTCATCCTCAGGACCTACCTTAGACATTGCGCAACGGAAACCGATATCGCTACGTGACATAGACTGTTCAAGATATCTGCGCTGACCTGGGTTCAACCAGTATGAGCGATCCTTCCATGAACCACCTTTGTAGACACGAACTGTGTTCGAGATCTTAGTTGTAAGTCTTGACTCAGGGTCAGTCTCTGGGTCTGGGTTATACATCTTAGCAGTTGTTGCATCAGGATCAACAGATCTGTCGGCCCAGTTGCTTATGCCGCTAGCAGCATCACCATCCTTGAAGTTACGGACATCGTACTTAGAGTATTCAGCTGGGTTAGACTTTTCAGCCTCGATGCGGAATACCACGCGGCCAAGAGAGTCAATCTGAGGCATACGAACAACCTGTCCGTCTACTGTATTCTCGTCCATTGCTGGAGTTACATACATGTTACCACGGAATGGGTTATACTCCTGTTCATCATCGCTAGTCAAAGGACGGTAAACATCCAAGCACCACTCATTAACGTTGCCGGCCATGTTATACAAACCGAACTCGTTAGGGAAGAATGCGTCGACTGGAGCTGTGATAGTAGCCTTATCGTTCAAGTTACCACCCATACCCATCATATCACCACGTCCACGGACGAAGTTAGCGTTCATCTGACCACGGAACTTCTTCTCTGGGTTACGCATCTGGTGACCATACCAAGGGTAAATCTTCTTCTGCTCGTAGTTCTCCTCGCCTTCGATTGAAGTTGTACCATAAGCAGCATACTCCCACTCAGCCTCGGTTGGGAGACGGAACTTAGGCATAAGGATACCGTCGGACATGTTAGTCTTACGAGCGTTTCCATAAACGTCCTTCAAAGACTTCTTACCCTCACCTGGCTTGTAGTCAGGTTTCATGATATACTTGTCTGTGTTGAACACCTGGTTGTTTGCTATATCCTCGTTGTCTGAGTTTCCCTTCAATGCCTGGAAGTCAGGATACTGCATCTGTCCAGCATCGACCATACGCTTTTCGTTAACACGGTCACTACGCCACAAGCAGTAATCAACAGCCTGTTCCCAGCTTACACCTACAACTGGATAGTAGTTGTAAGCAACGTGAGAGAAGTAGTAGTCAAGATAAGGCTCGTTGTAAGCCATCTCCTCACGCCAAACCAAGCTGTCTGGGTATGCCTTCTGAACAAGTTCAGGAACATTGTGGAAGACCTGACCCAACCAATAGATATACTCACGCCAGTTGACGTTGCTGATTTCATACTGGTCCATATAGAAAGAAGCAACAGTGACACGACGTGGAATGTTGTTCCAATCGCCGATGACATCCTCTATCACACGGCCCATAGTGAAAGTACCACCTTGCACGAATGTCATGCCTGGAGGTGTATCCTGTTTGTAGCCTGTAACAACCTGGAAACCACCGTTCTCTTTATCGTTGTATTTCCATCCTGTCACATTCGATTCCTTTGAATCTTTCAAAGACTTGCTACCACCACACGAGCTCAGTGAGCTCGCACAAATGAGCAGCGCAGCCAGCTTTACAAGCTTTAAGTGTCTCATAGTACTTAAATATGAATAAGATGATTTTTATTTTCGTTATTAAATTCTCTATATGACCGCAAATATAACAAGAATTAGCCGAAAAATAAAAACATAATGACGTGTCGGCCTTCATTTTTTTTAGAAGGGAGACACTTCAACCTGTCCTTTCTGGCCCATTCATGCCACATACACGATCACTTTTGCATTTTCCTTTGCACCCTCTTCTAAGAATAGTTAGGAAATGAAAAGCGAACAAAGATATATATTTTCTATCTTTGTGGAAATAATTTTTCAAGTTTTTTTGAAATTTCTGTTCAACGTTTCTTTCAGGAGGTGATATTATGCTGATAAACTGCCGCGGCAAACTTTTGAATTTAGACAAACCTGTGGTCATGGGCATCATAAATGCCACTCCAGACTCGTTTTTCTCAAAGAGCAGGTACATCGACTCCGACTCAATCAGAACGACCGCAATGAAAATGATTGATGAAGGAGCTTCGATTCTTGACGTGGGCGGTTTCAGCACTCGTCCGGGAGCTGCCAATGTTTCCGCCGAGACAGAGGCAGAAAGACTAAGAATGGCTATAGAGACCATAAGAGGCGCTGACAAAGAAGTTATAATCTCGGTCGACACATTCCGCAGCAACATCGCCGCTGAATGTATAAGTCTGGGCGCAGACATTATAAATGATGTTAGCGGCGGACTGATAGATGACGGCATGTTTGATACGATTGCACGACTCAGAGTGCCGTATATATTGACGCACACTCAGAATGCCTCGGTTGAATCGGCCAGCAGAGTTGGCGACTATGCTAATGTGTGCAAAGATGTTATAACGTTCTTCTCTGAACGAATTTCAAAATTGAAAAGTTTAGGTGCAAACGACATTATTATAGACCCTGGTTTCGGATTCGCCAAGAGTCTGGAACAGAATTACGAGCTTTTGACCAACATGTCTGCGCTCAGTTCTTTCGGCTATCCCGTGCTTGCTGGCATCAGCCGCAAAAGAATGGTGTGGCAAGTGACTGGCGGGTGTGCCGACGACAGTTTGGATGGCACCACAGCCATGAACATGATTGCGCTGAGCAATGGGGCCAGAATTCTAAGGGTTCACGATGTAGCAGCTGCTGCCGATGCCGTGAAAATATTCAACAAATCACAAGAAAACAAATCACTCTAAGATATGCGTTTCGACCTCAGTATAATCGACTGTATTGACATTCTGATTGTCGCCATTTTGATGTACAAGACCTATAAGGCCCTGAACGGAACAGCCGCCATCAGACTTTTCATTGGTGTTATATTTTTCATTATAGCATGGCTGATTGTGTGCTTTGTTCTGCAGATGCACCTGCTCGGTGCCATTATGGACCAGATTGTCAACGTTGGTGTTCTGGCTCTTATTGTTCTGTTCCAGGATGAGCTGCGAAGACTGCTGACTATGCTGGGATCTAAAGACAACTCAATGATGAGGTTTCTGAGCGACATGCTGAATGCGAGAGAGAATAATATGTTGAGCCAGGACATCATGCAGATAGTTATTGCCTGCAAAAACATGTCGCGCGGCAAGGTGGGTGCTCTTATCGTCATTCCAAACCAAACAGACTTGAAACATATTGCAATAACTGGTGAGATTATAGATGCAAAGATAAGCTCCAGACTTATTGAAAATATTTTCTTCAAAAACTCGCCGCTCCACGACGGCGCCATGCTGCTTGGAAACAAGAAAATCGAGGCTGCAGGCTGCATTCTGCCAGTCACACACAACATGGACGTTCCGGCAGAGCTCGGATTGAGACACAGGGCGGCTTTGGGTATTAGCGAAAAAACAGACGCCAGCGTGATAATAGTGTCAGAGGAGACCGGAAAAATCTCGTGGGCTGAAGGCGGCGAAATCGAGGTCGGACTGAACCAGGAGAAACTGGAGGCCCACTTGTCTAAATACAGCGGAAAAACAGCATAATATATGATTAAGGCATATAACATAAGTAAAAGTTTCGGCAAGCTCAAGGTCCTCGACGATGTGAGCCTTGAAATCAAAAAGGGAGAGGTGGTCAGCATAACCGGACTGAGCGGTGCCGGAAAGACAACTCTGCTGCAGATTATCGGCACTCTGAACAGGCCCGACAGCGGGAAAGTGATTGTGGACGGAACAGACGTTCTGTCGCTCAAATCGGACGAACTGGCAAGGTTCAGAAATCAAAATCTTGGTTTTGTGTTCCAGTTTCACCAGTTGCTGCCCGAATTCACCGCACTTGAAAACGTAATGATGCCAGCCCTGATTGCCAAACGAGACAAAGCCGAGACTGAGGCTGAGGCAATGGAGATGCTGAAGTATCTCAAAATAGAAGAAAGGGCACAGCACAAGCCCAACGAACTGTCGGGCGGCGAAAAACAGCGTGTGGCCGTTGCCAGAGCTTTGATGAATCACCCAAAGGTAATTCTGGCCGATGAGCCTTCGGGTAGTTTGGACAGCAAGAACAAGGCCGAACTGCACAAGCTTTTTCTTGACCTGAGAGACAAATTCGGACAGACACTCGTGATTGTGACTCACGACCACGAGCTGGCAGGCATTTCAGACCGCGTTGTGAACATGGTGGACGGCAAAATTGCCGAAAACGCATAAAAAATTTGTTTTTGTTCTTTTAAGGAACAATATTTGCGATTAGACATAACACGTATTTTATTGTTAACAAATTAAGATTATATATGAAGAACGCAATCAAAAAAGGATGTTTGGGTATAGTGCTCTGTTCGGCAATGTTCAGCTGCGAGGAATTGAACGATGTTCTTGGCGACGGCGATGTTGTTGCAGGACTGAAGTCGGCTCTTAAGGTCGGCATCGACACTGCAGCAAACAAGCTTGGCCAATCGGGCGGATACTATAACGACATTGCAGTTAAGATCGGAATGCCAAGCGAGGTGGCTACAACATTCAGCGCAGTTCAGACCGTTGCGCAAAATGATTATGTCAACACCCTGCTCGAAGCCACAAATTCCAGCATTCCAGACGAGGAGACTTTTATTCAGCTGTTCAACACGGCAGCTGAAGATGCTGCTCCTAAATCAGTGGATATTTTTGTTGACGCAATAACAGATATGACAGTCGAAGACGGTGAAGCCATATTGTTTGGAGCCGATGACGCAGCCACAACTTACCTGAAGACCAACACTTACACAGGTCTGCAGTCTGCTTTCCACCCTGCAATCACTAACTCTCTCAATTCAGTCAAGGTGGCAGGCGTAACAACAACTGCTGCTTGGTCTACTTTTGCCGAGTATAACAACAAACTGGCCTCTTACATGAACTCTTCTGTCGGCAAAGCAGCTATACTCCTTGCTCAGACATCAGGAAAGGTCCCTAGCACAGTTATTTCGGCATGCAATTCGGTTGAAACTGTCGACGAAGATTTGTCAGACTACATAACTGGCAAAGCACTTGATGGATTGTTCACAAAGGTTGCAGACAAAGAGTATGACATCAGATACAACGTCAACGCCCGCATAAATGACGTGCTGAAAAAAGTTTTCGGAAAACTTGACACTCAAACAGCTGCAAGCTAAATGTCCGTTTTTCCGTCTTCGGTCATCGCTGCACTGTCGGCTCTGCGAGATTTGATTTTCCCGCAGAACTGCATAATATGCGGCAATGCGCTGCAGGAAGGCACTGAGAACATCTGCTTGGACTGCATGATGGACCTGCCGCTGAACAGTAGCCACGAGACTTACGGCAACGACATAGAGAAAAGGCTTTGGAGCAAAGAACGTCTGGTTGCGCGGAAGATAGAATTCGCCACCAGCTATCTCCTCTACGACAAGGGAAACTCAACATCAAAAATTCTGCACAGCATCAAATATCACGGCAATCAAAAGCTTGCCATACAGATGGGCAGATATTTTGCAAGAGAACTGAAAGGCGGACGCTGGGACGGAATAGATTGTCTGATACCAGTGCCTTTGCACCCCAAAAAGTTCAAGAAGAGGGGATATAACCAGAGCGAATGTATTTGCGACGGTCTGTCGGATGTGTTGGGCAAGCCCACAATTACAGACGTTCTCGTAAGAAATGTGGCAAACGAAACGCAGACAAAGAAGAATGCGCAAGACAGATGGGCAAACGTGCAGGGCATATTCTCGGCCAAGAACACCGAAAAAATTGTCGGCATGCACATTGCAATTGTCGACGACGTCTTGACCACTGGTGCCACTATTGAAGCCTGCATCGCAGCTTTCGACGGAATAAAAAATATAAAAATCAGTGTGCTGACTTTGGCCAGCACAAGCAAATAAACGAACAAAGAGAAAAAAAATGAAAAAATTTTTTATGATTTTGGCCGCTATGGCCAGCATGACATTCTGCGTGAATCTGACATCATGCAACGACGATGACGATGATGATGACAACAAGACAACAAACACAGTCACCGAGAACAATGGCAAAGAGGACGGCGAAAAAGCACTCGAGGCTGTAATTTCCGCAATAGGCACTTTCGACACCAGCTCTGCAAATTCCAACCTGTCAAAGATATATGAAGTTCTCGCGACAGACAACGGAGAGCAATTGGCTTCATACATAAAGTTGTATCAGGAGTCGACAGACCAGTCATACAAAGACGCTTTTGTTGCCGTATTGGTTGAAGAAGGTGGCTTCGACGAGGACCTTGTGAACCAAATTCTTTCACTTGACCTCTCAACTTCTGACAACAACGAAACAACCGATGCCGACACAACAGGCACTGCAGCAACTCTTGATGCCACAGCCGACGGCAAGACATTGGCCGACAGCTACAAAACTGTTGTCGATAAGTATTATGAATATAACGCAAACTACTTGCAACTTGCAGCAGACGCCGATGCAGTGGCAGCAGTGCAGCAGGTTCAGGCTATAGCAAAGAAGTATCAGGAGTCTGACGACGAGACTTACAAGCAGACTCTTATAGAGGAGGTTGAACTGCTCACAGGCGAGAGTGCTGACAAGTTTGAGGGAATTCTCAACACTGACGCATCTGGCTCTTACATCCAGTTCATATCTGGTGCTGCTGCTTATTTGCTCTCATAAGCAGAATTATTCAAGATTACAGACGAGGATTTAACAACATTGTTAATCCTCGTTTTTTTTGTGTCCCATACTTACTTGTATAATGGTATTTATTCCATCATCCCGTTTCTGCTTAAAGAATTATGTTTTATTTTTTCTCGACTGTTATTCTGCACAGAGAAGGAATAAGGAATCAAATATGTTTTAAACAGATTAAAGTCTCTGCAAAAAGAATGTAATCTGCGCACAATGGTTCAGCCTTTGTATAGGCAATACATTTTATGGCTCACAACTAAAAAAAAGATGGACATGAATAATCATGTCCATCTTTTCATCAATTTAAGCCGTAGTCTATGTTTGCTAATAAAAAAAGAAAAGTTCCGATCCTTCGCGAACCGAAACTTTTCCTAATTATGAAGTTAAGAGATTCTATATCTTAATTAAGCCTGCTCTGCCTTGCGGTAGTTTGAGAGCAACTCTGCATCAAACTTAGTGATGTAAGTGTAGTGCTTCTCAATCTCAGCCTCTGCAAAGCGAACATATACGTTTGCGCTCTTGCTGAACAACTCAGGAGCATTTGTTGCATCCTGACAGATAAGCAAGCTCATGATGATATCACCAGCCATCTCATAAAGTCTGCGAGCCAAGAAGTCGAGCATCTCCTGATTTTCAGCCTCTTTAACGTGCTTCAACGCAGCCTCATACTTCTCAGACATAGACTTGATGCGAGCAACAAGACCTGCGACCTCGGCAGAATAGTTGAACTGCAAGTAGTCTGCAATAACCTCAGTATACATGCCCGAAGTCACGTAACGGATTGCAGCAACAGTCTGCAACTGAGTTGTACCCTCATAGATTGAAGTGATACGAGCGTCGCGATAGATGCGCTGGCAAGGATACTCGAGCATGAAACCAGAACCGCCGTGAATCTGGATACAATCATAGGCATTCTGGTTAGCATATTCAGAGTTCAGACCCTTTGCAAGAGGAGTGAAAGCATCAGCAAGCTTAGCGAACTTCTTCTGCTCCTGGCGCTCCTCTGGTGTAAGCTTGCGCTCACGTGCGATATCATCCAATGCCTTGTATACATCAACGTAGCGAGCTGTTTGATAAAGGATAGAACGTCCAGCGTCCACCTTAGCCTTCATGATTGCGAGCATATCATAAACAGCAGGGAAATTGATGATAGTCTTGTTGAACTGAGCACGGTCATTTGCATAAGCAAGGCCCTCGTTGTATGCAGCCTGAGACAAGCCTACAGACTGAGCAGCGATACCCAGACGAGCACCGTTCATCAACGACATAACATACTTAATCAAACCGAGCTTGCGGTCGCCACAAAGTTCAGCCTTAGCGTTCTTGTAAACAAGCTCGCAAGTTGGTGAACCGTGGATACCAAGCTTGTTCTCAATGCGGCGGACATTAACACCACCCTGGCGCTTGTCATATATGAACATTGAAAGGCCACGACCGTCAGTAGTGCCCTCCTCAGAACGAGCAAGAACCAAATGGATGTCTGCGTCACCGTTTGTGATGAAACGCTTAACACCGTTGAGCAACCAGCAGCCGTCCTTCTCAGAATAAGTAGCCTTGAGCATTACGCGCTGCAAGTCGGAACCAGCATCAGGCTCAGTCAAGTCCATTGACATTGACTCACCCTCGCAAACACGAGGAATGAAACGCTGACGCTGATCGTCGTTACCGAACTCGTAAAGAGTCTCAACACAATCCTGCAATGACCAGATGTTGCTGAATCCGGCATCAGCAGCGGCAACGATCTCAGCACACATAGTGTAAGGAGTCATTGGGAAATTAAGACCGTTATACTTGCGTGGCATAGTCATACCGTTCATGCCGGCCTTGACCATAGCCTCAACATTCTTATCAGTTCCGCTTGCATAGCGAACACGACCATTCTCGCAGTGAGGGCCCTCGATGTCAACATCAGCCGCATTCTGGCCTATGATGTTAGCACTGATATCGCCAACTATATCGAGAACCTTGTCATAAGAATCCATTGCATCCTCAAAATCAAGAGGAGCCTCGTCATAACTCTCTTTGTCAGCGAAATTACGCTCCTTGAGCTCGACGATACGCTTCATCAACGGATTGTTCAAGTGATACTTGAGTTCTGGAACGTCTGTATAGAAATTTGCCATTATTTCGAATTTAAAAAGTCAGTGAATAAGCTTACTTGCTGTTCTGTTTGTAATACTTGATCATCTTTGGAACAACATCCTCGACATTGCCATTGATCACATAGTCTGCAATCTGGTTGATAGGGGCGTTAGGATCATTGTTGATTGAGATGATGATGCCACTCTCCTTCATACCAGCGATGTGCTGTATGGCACCTGAGATACCGCAAGCGATGTAAACCTTAGGACGGACAGTGACACCTGTCTGGCCGATCTGCAAATCGTGAGCGCAGAAACCAGCATCAACAGCAGCACGGCTTGCGCCCACCTCTGCGTGGATTTCCTTAGCCAATTCATAGAGCATGTCAAAGCCCTCTTTCGAGCCAACACCATAACCACCGGCAACGACGATTGGTGCACCCTTAAGGTTGTTCTTTGCAGCCTCAACGTGGCGCTCAAGCACCTTCACGACATAGTCGGTGCTTGGAACGAACTTTGCAACATCCTCAACAACGACTTCGCCCTTGTAGTTAACATCAAGGACCTCCTCCTTCATAACTCCGCTGCGAACAGTTGCCATCTGAGGTCTGTTCTCAGGGTTCACGATAGTTGCAACGATGTTACCACCGAATGCAGGACGGATTTGATACAGAAGGTTGTCGTAGTGTTTCTTTGTCTTAGCATCGTCGTGCGGACCGATTTCAAGAGAAGTGCAGTCGGCAGTCAAACCTGAATGCAAAGCGCTTGAAACACGCGGACCAAGGTCACGGCCGATAACAGTTGCACCCATCAGACAGATCTGTGGTTTCTCCTGTTTGAACAAATTGACAAGGATTGAAGTGTGAGGCTTTGAAGTGTAAGGGAACAAACCCTCAGCGTCAAAGATGTGAAGTTTATCAACACCATACTTCATAACCTGCGACTCAACCTTGCCCTTGATGCCTGAGCCTGCGCAGATGGCCTCGAGCTTGACACCAAGTTCATTAGCCAACTTACGACCTTTAGTCAGAAGTTCGAGACTGACATCAGCAACAGTTGTGCCCTCAATCTCACAATATACATAAACGTTATTCATAAATCTGTCTTTATCCGATTGTGTGGTTAGCTAACAATTCTTTAATAAGTGAATCAACATCCTGGTCGCTGCCAGTGAGTGTCTTTGTCTCCTTTGCCTGGAACACGATGTTCTGAACAGCCTTAACCTTTGTTGGAGATCCGTTAAGACCACACTGCATTGGGTCGCCCTCGATATCAGCCACATTCCACTGAGTTATGTTAAGGAAGCTCTTCTTCTTGTACTCGTCTGCGTAAGGAACCTCACCCTCTGCAGGGAACTCGATAGGAGTCTTTGCGCGCTTGAACTTCATCACCCTCTTCGCATTGCGAGGACGGCAAGGAGCAGCAGAGCCGTTGACAGTGATCACGATTGGGAGTGGACCCTCGACTGTTTCAACACCGCCGTCAATGTGTCTGCGCACTGTGATGCGCTTCTTGTTCATATCCAAGTTAAGGATTTCCTCAGCATAAGTGATCTGTGTCAAGCCAAGTTTCTCGGCAACCTGCGGACCAACCTGGGCTGTGTCGCCGTCGATGGCCTGACGTCCGCCGATGATAATGTCATAATCACCTATCTTCTTGATTGCTGTAGCCAAAGCGTATGATGTTGCCAAAGTATCTGCACCACCAAATGCACGGTCTGTAAGCAAATAGCCGTTATCTGCACCGCGGAACAAACCCTCACGGATAACGTCTGTTGCACGTGGAGGACCCATAGTGAGGATAGAGACAGTAGCGCCAGGATTCTGGTCCTTCAATCTCAATGCCTGTTCCAACGCGTTCAAATCCTCTGGATTGAAGATGGCAGGCAAAGCGGCACGGTTGACAGTGCCCTCTGGGGTCATTGCATCCTTACCCACATTTCTTGTGTCAGGTACTTGCTTGGCAAGCACAACGATTTTTAATGCCATATATTATGTTCTTGTTAATTATTTCTTTTGCTGAAGTGCAACCATGACAATTGGAGGCGCACTCGTCACCAAAAATTACGCAAATTTATAAATTATGGAATTATTAGCACTCTTATTTCTACGCTAAAATCAAACAAATATGCACACCTTAGCGAAAAGTGTGCATATTTTTGAAAAATTAAGATTTCCAAATGTTTATGCTAAGGCTCCGCCTTGAGATATTCATTGAATTTGGATATCCATTGCGGCTGACTTTCGGCATGAAATATTTTCAGGCCGGCAGCGGCTGCTCCTTCAAGGTTTGACATTCTGTCGTCTATCATGACACTCTCAGATGGCAATATATGTTCCAGTTCCATTACCCTATTATATATATAGGGCGAAGGTTTTGCCATTTTAAGATCGCAACTTGCATAAACGCTGTCGAAATACGAGCAAAAAGGTTTGCCACAAGCTGTGAAGCTCTCGCTCCTGATGACGCTCATCATAAACGGATTATTGTTGGTCAAGACAACAAGTCTGTATTTTTTCCGCCATTCCACAAGGTTTGGAATGAGTCCCTCAGTCAATCCGTTGTAAAAGCCCCACCATGCGTATGCAACATCTTCGAAAGATATGCTATGTCTGCACATGGCCGAAAGCTGCATCAAAAAGTCGTCCTGCGAGATGGAACCATCTTCAATACTGCCAAAGATACCGTTCCAATTCTTCCCTTCGTCAAAGTACTTTTCCGCACCTTCAAGCCCAAGCTTTTCAAAACGTCGGATTGGCTCGTTGTGATTAGACACTGACAGCACCCCACCCCAATCAAAGATGATATTTTTTATCATAGTCGCTCGATTTCGTCAGGATATTCAACACCAATCTGTTTTCTTACGGTATCCATCAGCGACATGATTTCGAACGTGTCGGCATGCTCCATCGACGGATGTTCGGTCCACCCCTCATTAACCGCTTCGGCTGCAGCCAGCACCTGATATTCAAAGCCGGTGAACATGAACGGCAGGTCCACTGTGTCTATGACGTTATGCATATTGTCGAGCAGCGTTATCTTTTGCGGACAGTTGACATTGTCAATCTGCATATAGCCATTTTCAAAGTACACTGTTGCCAATCGGTCTGACGACGATTTTGTTCCGCAGCACAAGACAGCCATCATTCCGCTCTTATATGTCAGCGTGTAGCTGCCATTAACGTCAACGCCATGCTCGTTTAGAACTGCCACCGAACTGATTTTTGACGGCATGCCGAACAACGCCACTACGAAATTAAGCAAGTAAACGCCCAAATCAAGCAATGCTCCGCCGGCAAGTTCCGGAAGATAAATCCGTTCGTTGCCCGACACAGGATAACTCAAATGTGCGGTAACCATCTGCGGACGTCCGAGTTTGCAGTCTTCAACCACAGCCTTTGCCACCTGCAACCATGGCATATATCTTGTCCACATGGCCTCTCCCACATACAGATTCTTTGAGCGGGCATAATCGAACACCGCCTGAGCCTGAGCAGAGTTGACTGTGAAAGCCTTCTCGCACAAGACATGTTTGCCAGCTTCAAGGCACATCATGCAATGACGATAGTGGTGAGAATGCGGAGTTGCCACATAAACCAAATCCACCTCCTGGTCGGCAAGCATGTCCTGATAAGAGCCATACGCTTTTGCCACGCCGTGCTCTTTGGCAAAAGCCTCTGATTTATCGGTCGAGCGTGAGGCCACAGCCACAAGTTTCACATCAGTGTAGCCACTATTGACTATCATGTTGATGGTTTTTGCCATCTTTGAGGCAATATGTCCAGCCCCTAGAATTCCGAATCTAACCATCAGAGTTTTATTTTTTCGTTTATTTGAAAATCATCTGTTTTTGAAACAGTAGCGCAGTCAACGCCTTCATCATGAGCGAACACTATGGCATAACCTTTCTCTGCTGCCACTTTCAACAAACTGTTTTTTGTGTCGAGAGCATCAACCGGATACAAGTCGTGGGCATCGAGCCAATCGAGAGGGACATTAGCCGACGTTGGAATAACATCTCCAGCAAAGACATATGTCTTACCGTTGTTTTCTATATACGACACAATCTGTCCTTTTGTGTTCGCATCAACGACCTTCAGGTTCACACCCTCGCATATCTGATATTCATCCTCCTTGATGACGTGTAGTTTCTCCTGTTTGAACACTTCCATCACGTCTGCCTGAATGAACATGCACCTTTCCCTCTCCGACGGATTGAGTAGTGAGAGCCACTGGCGTTCAGAAACATGAACTGTGGCATTTGGGAAAGTCAGTTCAATCTGCTGGTCATAATTTATATGAGTGCACCCACCACAGTGTTCAAAATGCAGAGAGCTGAGCACGATATCTGTGACATCTTCAATCTTTACTCCATAAGGTTGAAGCATTTCTCCCCAAAAAGTCAGTCCCGAGAAGCCGCATTCCTCCATAATGTCGGCATTTTTAACGCCAATGCCAGTGTCGAAAAGGATGACCTTTCCTTCTGTTCTGACCATCAAGCACCTCATTGTCAGTCTGCAAAGGTTATTTGAATCTACAGGATAGCAGCCTTGCCAAGCCATTTTCGGAGCAACGCCAAAAAGCACGCCGGCATCGTACAAAAAAAATCCCGTTTTTATGCTATCTAACACCATTTTATTTATATTTTTGCACAAATATAAAAAAGAAAAGACACAACTCAAAAACGGCGACAAAATCAGCGGTTTAGCACATTCTCCACCAAGAAATCATCTTCAGCCCGTTTGTCACGCAAAACTGAGTTATCGTTTCAGAAGACAAGCGACAAGCAGATGAACACAAACACCGAAAAAGACCAGAAGCAATATAAGTTAGACTGCAGATACATGCGCATGGCAATGATATGGGCAGAAAATTCGTATTGCCAAAGGCGAAAAGTCGGAGCACTGCTTGTTAAAGACAAGATGATAATATCCGACGGTTATAACGGAACACCATCTGGTTTTGAAAATGTTTGCGAAGATGACACAAATCACACAAAACCATATGTGCTCCACGCCGAGGCCAACGCAATAACAAAGGTGGCGAGATCGAGTAACAGCAGTCAGGACGCCACTCTCTATGTGACCTCATCGCCATGCATCGAATGCGCGAAACTAATAATCCAGGCCGGTATACGCAGAATAGTTTTTGCAGAATATTATCACGACACCGACGGACTGGACCTGCTGAAAAGGGCTGGGATTGAGACTCTTGCCATCAATCCTAACGAGGAGAAAGAGTAAACGCCCAAAATCGTCAAAAAAAACACATTCAAGAAAAAGTAGAGCTGTTTAAGCTATAATATATGAAAAGAATTATTTACGCATTGTTGCTGGTTCTTGTGCTGATGTGCGGCATACACATAGGTGCCAAATATCAAGAGGCAAGAAGCGCAGCTAAATACCAGAATCTGTGGGCCGAGTCGGACAACAAGGTGAACACCTTGCTTGAGCTGGTAAGGGAGATTTATGTTGACAGTGTCTCAACCGACTCGCTCATTGAGGCCGCTATTCCGCCCATGCTGTCTAAGCTGGATCCACATTCTGTTTACTTGAACGAGAAGGACAGACAGAGCGCCAACGAAGACCTGCAAGGAAGTTTCAGCGGAATAGGTGTGCAATTCTCTATTGAGAACGACACAATAATGATTTCGAACGTGCTGAGCGGCGGACCTTGCCAGAAGAAAGGCATACTTGCCGGCGACAGAATAGTTAAAGTGGACAGCGTTGACTTCACAGGCAAAGGCATAACAAGCGACAAGGTGGTATCTACGCTGAGAGGTCTTAAGGGAACTAAAGTCAAGCTCGGAATAAAAAGAGCCGGACAGAAAGATCTGCTTGAATATGACATCATCAGAGATGACATAACAGTTAGCAGCATCGACGTTTCATACATGATTGACGAAGCAACCGGATTTGTGAGAGTAAACAAATTCGGTGAGAAAACACATGCCGAGTTTATGAACGCAATGGCCGGACTGAAACAGTCGGGTGCAAAGAGATACATAATAGACTTGAGAGACAACGGCGGCGGATATCTTGACCAAGCCACACTGATGGTAAACGAATTCCTGCAGAAGGGAGACCTTATTGTGTACACCGAGGGCAGAATCGGCAGAGACGACACCTACGCCGACGGCAACGGGCAATTCAAAGATGCGAAGTTTGTAGTTCTAATCAACGAATGGTCAGCCTCGGCAAGCGAGATTTTCTCAGGTGCAATGCAAGACAACGACAGAGCGGCAATAGTGGGCCGACGCTCGTTCGGAAAAGGACTCGTGCAACAACAGTATGACCTCGACGCAAAAAGTTCTGTCAGACTGACCGTGGCCAGATACTATACCCCTTCTGGCAGGTGCATACAGAAGCCATACACAAACTACAGCGAGGACATCTCAAAAAGATATGAGAACGGTGAGATGGAGGACTCGAGCAAATACACTCACGACACAACCGAATCGAAATACACAACAAAGAAAGGCAGAATCGTTTATGGCGGAGGCGGCATAACTCCAGATGTATTCGTTCCTATTGAAAAAGAGGGAATCAATTCATACTACACCGCCCTGTGCAACAAAGCTCTTTATGATTTCGCATTCAACTATGCCGACCAGCACAGAGCCGAGCTGACCGCCTACGGAACTCCAGAAAAAATGGCCGATGCGCTTGCCGACTCGGATATAGAGGAAAAGCTTGCCGACTTTGCTGCCGAAAAAGCAAAAATACGCAAGAACAGCCACATGCTTCAGCAAAGCCGTCAACTTCTCAAAAGGAACATAAACCTTTGTCTGGCACGTAATATATTCGGAGACCAGGGATATTTCATTTTGAGGAACAAGACCGACAACATGGTCAGTGCCGCCATCAAATCGCTGGATGAGCAGCACTAAAAATTCACCTTGCAAAAAAATGTAGAAAAAGCAACTTGCAGAAAAGGAAAACATAAAGTAATTTTGCAAACGAAAAGAACACCGATAAGAAGAGTTCCAGCTTCAGCTGGAATTCTTTTTATTTGTCTAAGCTGAAGAAGTAGTTGATAAATCATGGTGTTTGCTTGGTACTGAAAAAGAAACAAAAAAACAATAAAACACTAACAAAGATGGCTGGAACATACATTTCTGAAGACGGACTGAAAAAGATGGTCGAGGAATTGAAGCATCTTGAGGCTGTGGAGCGTCCTGCAATCTCAAAGGCAATTGCCGAAGCAAGAGACAAGGGCGACCTTTCTGAAAATGCCGAATATGATGCGGCAAAAGAAGCTCAAGGTCTATTGGAGTCTAAGATAGCTATTCTGAAAGAGAAAATAGCAAATGCGGTTGTCATCGACGCATCTAAACTCTCAACAGACAAAGTGCAAATGCTGAACAAGGTTGAAATCAGAAACAAGAAAACAAATGCGATGATGAAATACACAATCGTGTCTGAGTCTGAGGCCAACCTTAAGGAAGGCAAGATTTCTGTCAACACACCAATCGCTAAGGCTTTGATAGGCAAAAAGGTTGGCGAAATAGTAGAAGTGAAAGTGCCAGCAGGCATTATTCAGTTCGAAATTGTCAGCATTTCCATCTAATTCTGTCAGTAAGGGAGTTCCCTGCAAGGGGAACCCCCTTATATTTTTTCCGGAAAAACACATTAAAGAATTTAAACCATGGCAACAATTTTCACTAAAATAATCAACGGAGAAATCCCTTCATACAAAGTTGCAGAAGACGATAAATATTACGCATTCCTAGACATCAATCCTTTGAAAAAAGGGCACACACTTGTGATTCCTAAAATTGAGGATGATTACATATTCAACCTTGACGACGAGACTCTGGCTGGTCTGACAGTTTTTGCCAAGAAAGTTGCTGTGGCTCTCAAAAAAGCCGTTCCTTGCAAACGTGTTGGCGTTGCCGTTCTTGGCATGGAAGTTCCCCACGTACACATTCACCTTGTGCCTATGGACAACGAGGGAGATTTGAACTTCAGCAACAAGAAGCTCAGCCTCGAAGCCGACGAGATGAAAAAAATAGCAGCAGACATAGCCTCTAACTTCTAAGATTTGCGACCAGAATGCCAACAGACGAGCAGCAGATAAGCCAACAAAACGCAACAGACAGCCTATCATTACGCAACGATGCCAGACACACCAACACAGGTGCGTCCAAGGCAGATAGTGTTGTTGGCAACACGCCTGGCACCGAAGAAGCAAAGGAGGACGTTCAGACTGATTTTGGCAAGCAAGACAGCAAAACTGAAGCGCCAGTCGAGACTGTTGTCGAGCCGAAACAGAAAGAAACGGTCCAGAAGCAAGAAACCTCTCAGCCGCAGGACAATGCATACATGGAGGTGTATGCGGCTAAACCATATTTTCAAAGAGTGCAGGCCGACACCTTCGACCTAAACAATATATGGATTCCAGACACAATGTTCCTCACATCAAAGGAACTGCCAAGGATGCTGCTCACAAAGGAAGCTCTAGATAGTTGCCTGAAAAGTGAGAATTTTGAGCCACCCGTTCTTCTCAAACCAACAGAATACAAGGGTAGCGAGTCCATAATCAACTGGAACGAGATATCAAAACAACTGAACGACATCAGCAGAACGGTTCCCATTATAGGCAAACAGAAGACTGCCACAGTGAAGCCTTCGGAAATATACATCGGCAAAGACGGAACTAGGCTGAATTCGGGAATGGCCGACACCTGGTGGCTCACACCGCTTATGTTCATCTGCTTTTTTGTTGCAGGAATAGTTGTGTCGATGTACCACAAAGCAATAAGTTCTGACACAAAAAACTTCTTTGGCAGAGCCGCATCGTCGGGCAACACCAACACAACCGAGCACAAGTCAAGTCACCGACTGCTTTTGGCCCTGCTCTGGACAGTCACACTGCCTATCTACGGAATGCTCGCTCGCGAGGAGTTGTCATACTCACTGCTGCTACATCCAGGATGGGCACTTGGCAGCGGCATTGTCATCTGCATGGTCTATCTGCTGCTGAAACATATGCTGTCATCATACGTGGCTTATCTGTATGCAAGCAGGGGCGCACTGGAACTTTGGAACAATGGCTTCAACTACACGACATCCATTTCGGGACTGGCTCTGCTGGCAGTCGATTTGATGATGGCCTACGGACAGATAAGCCTTGGAATGATATATGTCAAAGCAGGAGTGGTGGCAATTGTTCTGCCCATAATTGCATTTATAATATACCAAATCGCACATTTTTCGAAAGGACTGCTTTCGTGTGTGTATTTGTTTTTGTACCTTTGCACTTCAGAAATTTTACCAGCAATTGCATTGTATATAGGACTCGCTTATGCAATCGGATTGGCTTAAATAACCATAATTGATGCAAAAGATTAAGAAAATTTTGTTGTCGCAGCCGAAACCAGCGACAGAGAAGTCTCCATATTTCGATATCGAGAAGAAATATGACCTTCAGATAGACTTTCGCCCTTTCATAAAGGTGGAGCCTGTGTTGGCAAAAGAATTTCGCCAACAGAAAATTGCCATTTTGGATTATACTGCAGTTGTATTTACAGCAAAGACCGGAATAGACCATTATTTCAGACTTTGCCAGGAGATGAGAGTAACAGTGCCTGACACAATGAAGTATTTTTGCACTTCGGAGGCCGTATCGCTCTATTTGCAGAAATATATCCAATACAGAAAAAGAAAAATCTTCTTTGGCAAGAACGGGACAATGGATGAGCTTGGTGCTGAGATAGCCAAACATCTTGACGAAAAATTCCTTGTGGTGGTGTCAGACGTTCACGAGAAAAACAAGACAAGCGAAAAAAAGGATATTCTGGACTATCTTGACGAGGCCAAGGCAGAATACAAGGCAGCAGTGATGTACAGAACAGTCAGCACTGACTTCACAAAGGACCCAGACTTCAATTACGACATGCTGGTGTTTTTCAGTCCGTCTGGCATACAGTCTCTGTTTCAAAACTTCCCTCAGTTCAAGCAAGAGGACATCAAAATCGGATGCATGGGACCAACCACAATCAAGACTGCCGAAGAGGCTGGCTTGTGTGTAAACGTAAAGGCTCCTACACCAGAGGCTCCATCAATGGCTGCTGCCATTGACATGTTCTTGAAATCGCAAGACAAATAAAAGTGGCAAAACAGAAGACCGACATCTTCAAGACACTTACAAATACATGGCAAGACTCGAAGTGCGAAAACAGCACAAGCGGTCTTGCCTTTTGTTTGAACAATCATTTATCAGATCATGGTAACAGACAGCATAAGCACTGAAAAAAAGCAAAGGAACACCTTTCCAAAGGCTGAGCATCTTTGCAAACGGAGTGCAATCGACAATTTATTCGAAAGAGGGGGCAAAGGATTTCTTGCCTATCCGGTCAAAGTGACCTACAAACTGGTCGAAGACGACCAAACGGTCAGACTGCTGATTATTGCGCAGAAAAAGAGGTTCAAACATGCAGTGGACAGGAATAAAATTAAAAGGCAACTGAGAGAGGCATACAGAAAGCAAAAGCACGAACTGGTGGATTTTGTTGCGAAAAACGGACTACATCTGCACATAGCAATGATGTATATCGACAACAAGATTCTGCCACACTATGTGGTTGAGAGAAAAATAAAAGCATCCCTCGACAAAATGATAGAGAAATTGAGCAACAAAAATGGAGAAAATTAAGGTCATTGCCAGAAAGATTTTTCTTCTACCGGTCTACTTCTACAAACTTTGCATATCACCTATGACTCCGCCCGTGTGTCGTTTCACGCCAACATGTTCGCAGTATGCCGTTGAGGCTGTTTTGAAGCACGGCATATTCAAGGGCAGCTGGCTGGCAATAAAACGAATATGCCGATGTCGTCCGGGCGGAGGCAGCGGATATGACCCAGTTCCATGAACATTTTTTTATCATCAAAAAAAAGCCATGCAAACGATTTCATCGTTTGCATGGCCTTATTTTTTTCCTTCTTTCAATTAGCCCAATTCAGGCTTTTGGCCAGCACCATCGAGCATCAAGTCCAGATTCTTTGGATTTGCGCCCCACTTGTTAGTGCCAGGCTCACTGTCTTTAACAAGGAGATACAGCAGATAAAGTCCACCTATAATTGGAACTACTATAATAAGATACCACCAGAAAGAGTGGCCCGTGTCGTGCAGTCTTCTTGAAGCCACAGCCAAACTTGGAATGAAAACAACCAGACTCCACAATGAAGACAAATAAGAGATTGACTCAACACCAGTCAATCCAGCAAGTACCATTATAACAACTCCAATAAAAAAATTAATCAATCCGAACATCCAGAACTCCTTGCGGCGTGCTCGGCCAGCAAATGTTGCGTAATTCTTTAAACATGAAATAAAGTATTCCATAAAAAAATGATTTATAAGTGATTATTTAGTATTTTCTGATTTATAATATAAGTAATCATTCAGCATTTGCCTCAAAAAATCGGTCGATTTCAAGCAGATGTTCCTCATATCCAACCTTTTCTTTATCAATTCAGCAATTTCAGTCGCATGCAACCTATACTCTTCCTCATACAATCCCAGCCTTATCAGATTGACATACTGTGGCTGCAGATTCTCAGCAACGGAAAACATAGGCTTATATGAGTTTTCAACATAATCAAAATCCTTGTCAAGACTGATGTTCGTGTTCGCAGCCGACACATTCATAACCACCCTGCAGCCAGATGCCATATCGCCAAACCGCTGTCCTGTCTTTGACATCAGGACAAAACCGATAACAAGCACATCGACCGGAAAAATAAGACAACGCTGAAAGCATTGCAAAAAAGTAGGCGGTGTGCAATCATCGGTAAGCACCTTTATTTTCGTTACCATTTTGCCTACTGTTCTTCCTCGAAAATAATACTCCTCAAACGATGACAGGAAAGGCAACAGAAACACGAATGACTTCATAACAAAACTAGAAACCCTGTAACCAAAACCCGGAGCAACTATGTGAACACAAACATACATCACACACACACATAAAACCCACAAGAAACTCCAGTCTACAACCACAGCTATACAACGCTTGCTTACAGGAGCAACCTGATATGTCAAGCCTACATATTCCGGAGTCAGCAACAAGATATTTCTATTTTGTTTTATGTTATTTCTTTCGTACATTTGGAATGGTTTTCCTATCAACAAAGCGAAGATAGGATAAAATTTAAACATTTGCAAACACAACACGTTTTTAAGTGCTGGTAAACAACCTGGTTGATGAAAGAAAGAATTTACATAAGCAGCAACAAAAAGAAATGGAAGAAATATGAGGAGAAAATAAAAGGATTTGAATCTGTCAAGACTGAAGAATTGTGCAATATCTACCGAGATGTGCTTTCCGACCTTGCTTTTGCCCAGTCACAATACCCTGAATCAAACATAACTACCTATCTGAACAATCTTGCAAGACAGACGCATGAAAAAATATACAGCCCACGCAGTGGAATACTCGGAGAAATAAAAAAAGCTCTGCTATATGAGGTTCCCAAAGTCATAGCCGATTCGTGGAATATGCTCATGCTGTCGTTGTGTTCGTTTTCTCTGTTCGTGATTGTGGGCTGCATTTTGGCAATCATGGACGAAGGAAACATAGAAACCACTCTTGGGCCAGGTTATGTTGAGATGACCATTGAGAACATAAAGAAAGGCGTTCCGACCAACGTTTACAACATGAGCAAAGAATTTGACACATTCATCGGCGTGTGGTTTAACAATCTGTCTGTCGCATTCAAAATGTACGGAATGGGAATTCTGCCTGTTATCGGTCCGATGATATTTCTTCACGTCAACGGCATAATGCTTGGCGAATTCCAGTCTCTTTTCTTTCTTCACGGATGCGGGTTTCAATCAATGACCGCAATATGGATACACGGCACCCTTGAGATTCTTGGAATAATAATAGAAGGCACAGCCGCACTGACTCTGGGCTGGGGCTGGCTCTTTCCTGGCACGTACAGCCGAAAAGAATCACTCAAGCGGAGCGGAATGCAAAGCATAAAAATAATGGCCTCGTGTTTGCCTATAATCACAGCTGCAGCGCTGCTCGAAGGCTATATCACACGTCACACCGAAATGCCGCTGGCGGCTAAACTCACAATCATGGCAGCATCTTTGGTCTTCATGGTATATTATTATTTTTGGCTGCCATTCAAAATCAAGAGGGCAAATCATGAGAAACATGCTTAGAACAATACTGGCCACTGTTATGCTTATATCGTGCAGCACGCTTTCGGCCACAGACACATTGGCTATCGACACACTGAACGTCCGGAAAATATTTTACCCAGACATAACAGACCAATACTACATCTGCGATGACAGCACTGTCACGCCTTCTGCCATGGACAGACTAAACAGGTCCAGCTATGGACCGGTTGACGGGATTGAGCAGGAAACAGAAAATGGATTCTTAAAATGTCTGGACGAGCTCTTCAGCTGGAACTCTAAGAAGAATAATGGTTTGCAGGTGCTCAGTTTCATCAAAATTTTATTCATTGCCGTCCTCTCGGTCGGCGTTATCTTGCTGCTTTTGTACGTATTCAAACACAACATAAAAAACACGGAGAACTCAAGCAAAGAGAAAACCGCCATAGACGAAAATGAAAGTCTGCGCAACAGAAACAACTGGATAAGCAAAGAAATTGAAGAAGCCTACAAAAAAGGAGACTATACGCTGGCAACAAGTCTGATCTACAGATATGCAGTCAGACTGCTCTCGCTCAAAAAAATAATTTTAGAGAATGAGAGCAAAACCCCAAGCGAATACACAAATGAAATTAAAGATGCCTCTATTCGCAAAAAATTCATCCTTCTATCGAAAGCCTTTCTAAGCGTGAGATACGGAGATTCAGTCCCCGACGCAAAAAACGTTGAAAACATGATTGAGATATGCAATCATCTGCTAGAAACTCAACAAAACAGCAATAAAAGATGAAAAAGCTAAATAAAAAAACATTTATTTTACTGGCATTTGTTTCAGCTGTCCTATGCGGATGTAACCAAACAACTGAATATTGGCATTCATTTTTCAATAGCACTGGCGACCCATTGTCTTTTGCATTTCCTGAGTTCAAAGCTCAAGCCGACACCATTGGCAACAACGAAGCTCAATCTGATTCGATTACTGATTTTGACTTCCCGTCCACACGACCAGAACTCTACTTTTATATAGGAAACTTAGGGAATCTTTTCACTGCAAACGATTTAGAAGGGAAAAATCTGCTATACGTCGGCAAAGAGTTTTATGCAACGGCCGACGAGATGAGCAAACACCTGCATGCGCAATACAACACAATAATTGCAGCCGAAGACATAATGATTTTTGAATCGGCCGAAGAAAAGATGAAATATGACACGCTCAATTACATGAATGAAAAAAAAGCCATGCGTATTGAGCCAGTTGAGCCAGACTATGATTTTTACTGTACTACCGACTCGGCCGATACGTTATGTGAAATGACTGATAATGCCGTGGCCGACACTAGCAATAATTTTGAAAAACAAACAGTCTCAACACAAGAAGACACAACAATAGAGGATACGCCAGAATTTGTGTCTCAAAACAGTTCACGCAACGAGCTACCAGAAAATCAGATATGCGTGATGAACATCTGGGGAGACACTATGAACATTGACACAACAAAATACGCCAACGCTAGCGAAGCCGCTAAAAAAATAGAATCAGAGAATTCAATAATGACCACCGACAGCAGACCGGTCAGCATTAAAGATTTTTTTGAGGATGCAAACAAAAACAAAAAGACACACATAACACTCACAAAAATAAAAGACGAAACTACCGGCAAGGAATATGATTTCCCGAAACTATTCTGCACCACACATATAGGCAACACACAACGATTGGACTCATGTCTTGGACTGCAGCCTAAAGTTCTGGCAAGCGAGAACGGACAACCTATTGCCATATGCTATGATTTCGGTGACCGGAAAATGACATTTATTTCAGCACCGATTCTGTTCACAAACTATGGCAGTTCATTCGAACTATCGAAAGTTGATAAGGAATACTACAAAAAAGTATTTAAAGATAGAAAAAATGCAAAAAGGACCATCTCCTTCAGCTTGCTGAACTCCATTCTCGGGAATTCTGGTTTCCACAGACATTACACAGGGAAACCAAACAGAATTGGTCCAACGGCAATTGTACTGCAGCCATACGACTCTGATGCCAGTAAAGGCCATGGATACGAAACAACAGTATTATCACCCGTTAAGGATGGCACCCAAAACAGCCAGTTTGTTGACCCAATATTCAAAAGTCTGGCCAAGGATTTCATTTCTTTGCTAGTAATTATGTTTGTAATTCCATTTGCATTTAAAAGGAAACAGCACATAATTCCAACAATCGATGGACACAGAAACAGAACAAAAGAATTCATCATTCAAGAAAGCGAGCTATACGACTCAAGGAAGGAGTACAATGACCTGACAAAGAAAATGTATAACCTTTTTTGCAACCAAATTAAAGACAGACTGCGTTGCGACCTCAACGACAAAAAACAATTTCAGAACAACATTCTGACACTGTCGAAAGCCAGCAAAATTGAGTTCAACGTCATTTCCAGCTTTTTGAGTCTGATGAACGACATCAAATCAGGCAGAAAGTCAATAGAAAACAAGGACGAAATGGCAAAAGCCATTGATATGATGGACAAGATATCAAACGAATTGAAATTGAATTAAAAAAATAAAGAATAAAATCATGGACGAAATAACATTTGGCGAATTCACGCAAAACACCATCGACGACAAGATTGCAAAGTTGAAAGAGCAAGTGCAAAAAATAATCATCGGACAAGAGCAGAACGTTGAGCTGCTGCTGACAGCCGTAATAGCCAATGGGCATGTGCTGATAGAGGGAGTCCCTGGTGTCGCTAAAACCCTGTCGGCAAGACTGCTGGCGAAACTGATTAACGCCGATTTTTCAAGAATTCAATTCACATCAGACATAATGCCATCGGATATTCTGGGAACAAATGTGTATAACATGAGTTCAAACTCGTTCGATTTTCACAAAGGTCCGGTATTTGGCGACATTGTACTGGTTGACGAGATAAACCGAGCTCCGGCCAAGACACAATCAGCACTGTTTGAGGTGATGGAGGAGAAACAGGCCACAATAGACGGCAAAGTCTATCCGCTGAGCAACATATACACAATAATCGCGACCCAGAATCCGATTGAGCAAGCCGGAACATACAGACTGCCCGAGGCTCAAATGGACAGATTTATGTTCAAAATCAGCGTTGGCTACCCATCGCTCGAAGACGAGATGAAAATTCTTGAGGGCCACAACACAAATCAAGAATACACAAAGCTAAACGGGATAGATCCAATACTGAGCATTGCAGATATTCTTGAGCTCAGAGAAAAAGCAAGCAAGATTCATGCAAACGCCAACGCAATAAAATATATAACAAAAATCGTGCAGCAGAGCCGCAGCCACAAATCAGTCTACATCGGAGCCTCGCCACGCGCCACTATCGCACTGCTGGCTGCGTCAAAAGCCTATGCACTAATACAAGGCAGAGACTATATAATACCAGACGACATCAAAATGCTGGCTATACCTGTCATGCAGCACAGAATATCACTCACAGCCGAGGCCGAAATGGAGGGAATAAGCATTCAGCAAGTGATTGGAGAGATAGTCAACAGTGTCAACGTTCCTAAATAAACCAGTCAAAAAATGGTTTTTACAAAAAAAACAGCCAAGACAGTTGTCATTATAATCATACTCGCCATCATTGGCGAAGCTCTGCCGCCGTTCGTGCTTTTTGCCTTGATCGGCGCGGCAGGACTTGTAGTGGCTATAATTGCAGATGCTTTGTCTCTTTACGGGAATGGAAAATTCGTTGAGCTAGAGAGAGTCTGCAACAACAGGTTCTCAATAGGCGATAATGAAAAAGTCACCGTAAAGCTTAGAAGCCTGTATAACAGAAATCTGCATATCGAAATCATAGACGAGGTCCCAATTGAGTTTCAAAACAGAGACTTCTCTCTGCTAACCGAGTTGAAACAAAAAGAAGAAAAATCTCTGAATTATGAACTGAGAGCCACAAGCAGAGGCGAATTTGAATTCTGCATTTTGCACGCCTACGCCAGTACCGACTTGGGACTTATTCAAAGACACTTCTGCAACAAGCAATCAACAATAATAGAAGTCTACCCTTCTGTTTCCTTCTTGAAAGAAGCCCAGTTCCTTTCGATTGAGAACAAAAACAGACTTGCTGGCGAGAAAAAAATCCAAAGGCTAGGACAGAACAAAGAATTTGAACACATCAGAGAGTATGGTCTAGGCGACGACTACAGAACAATAAATTGGAAAGCCACAGCAAAAAGAAACAAACTGATGGTAAACCAGTACACTGAAAGCCAGTCGCAAAACGTTTATCTTGTCATAGATAAAGGCAGAGGCATGCAGCACTGTTTCAACGGCATGAGCCAACTTGACTACGCAATCAACGCAACTCTGCAGCTCAGCCATGTGGCAATACACAACAACGACAATGTTGGAATTATAACCATCGACAAGAGCATAGACAGCTACCTGATTGCCTCAAAAGATCATGTACAGCAGAAAAGAATACTCAATCTGCTATACAACGAGAAAACAACAAACTCGCAGGGCAGATTCAGCGACCTCTACTCGTTTGCCGAGACCAAAATCAAAAGACGATGTCTGATGGTCATATTCACGACCTTCAACGGTATGGACTACCTGAACATGCAGTTGGAATATATGAAAAAAATCGCCGAGAGACACAGACTGCTCGTTGTGTTCTTCGATGATTTAGACCTGAAAGAAATGGCAAGACAAGAAGCATGGACAAGCACCGAATACATTCAGAAATCACTGGCCAAGCACGCCATTTATGAGAAAAAAATGATTGCCAAAGAACTGAGAAGACACGGAATCAGTGCCTTGCTTACGTCGCCGCAGCATCTGTCGGCCGACACAATAAACAAGTATCTTGAAATAAAAGAATCGCTTGAAATATAGGCAGACACGCTATTGGAACTCCATATGAGACCGCAACGACCAGCGGTTGAAAAAATCGGCTGTAATTGTTGAAAACTCTTTTGTATCTTTGTCGCGAAGATTCACAGGAGAATAAAAAATGGCATACATAGACGCACTTACAAAGCAAAGGATTATTGACATAGCAAACATCAAGGAGGTGGTTGAGGATTATGTCCCGCTGCGACGTTCTGGTGTGAACTATATAGGTCTTTGTCCGTTTCACGACGACAAGCATCCATCGTTTTTTGTTTCGCCTACAAAAAACATATGCCACTGTTTTGTTTGCGGTCAGGGCGGCAATCCGGTCAATTTCCTGATGAAGAAAGAGAACCTCACCTATGGCGAGGCACTGCGCGAACTTGCAAAAAAGTACCACATTGAAATTGAAGAAAAGGAACTGACACCAGAGGAGAAGCAACGCAACGACGAGCGCGCCAGCCTTATGACCGTCAACGAATGGCTTAACAACCACTTCATCGACAATCTTCACAACACAAAAGAGGGACAAGACATCGGAATGAGTTACCTGCTGCAGCGCAGAGAGTTGAGGCAAGACATCATAGCAAAATTCCAGCTTGGCTACGCCATGAGGGAAGCCGACGAATACACAAAAGCCGCCAAAACAAATGGTTATAAAGTCGAGTTTTTGAGAACACTTGGTGCCACAATACACAACGATGAAAGGAACTCCGACTACGACCGATTCCGCGGCAGGGTGATATTTCCTATTCACTCAATGTCGGGCAAGGTTATTGCATTTGGCGGACGAACACTCAACCCAAACGACAACGCCAAGTATCAAAACTCGCCAGAGTCAGACATCTACCAGAAAAGGCTGGCCGTTTATGGCCTATATTTTGCCAAAAAAGCCATTCAGCAAGAAAAGAAATGCTACATAAGCGAAGGCTATTGCGATGTCATTTCAATGGTACAGGCCGGGGTGGAGAACATAATAGCGCCATGCGGAACCGCTCTAACATCAGAGCAGGCACAATTGCTGAAAAAAATCATACCATCTGTCAGCCCTAACGATGATGAAGACAAGCACGTCACCATGATGTATGACGGTGACGCAGCTGGTATTCATGCTGGAATGAAGAATGGCCCCATTCTGCTTGAACAGGGACTAAGGGTACACATTGTTCTGCTGCCCGAAGAGGATGACCCTGACACATTCGCACACAAGCACAGCAGCGAAGAAGTAAAGGCTTATCTAAAAGACAACGAGCAGGATTTTATTCTTTACTATGCACGCCAGTTTGTGCCATCCATTCAGAATGACCCTATAAAGAAAAGCGAAGCTATCGTAGACACAGCAGCCGTAATTGCAAACATACCCGACAAGCTGAGACGAAGCGTCTATGTGCAGGAATGCAGCAACATACTGAATGTGGAAGAATCTCTGCTGGCCGAGAAAACTAACGAACTGAGAAAAAAGAAAAAAGACGAAGAACTAAAGAAGCAACAACTGACTGAAAACCGACAGTTCCAGCCACGCAACCCTTCGCAAAGTCAGCAGACTCAAACCGGAACCGGCACCGCAAATGCCGGTCAGACAACAGCACCAGCCGCACCACAACAGCAAGGCGCAGACGATGTGCCAGACGAATACTACGCGCAACTGAGCGGGAACGAAGAGACACATCAGGCACAGGGACAGATAAAACCGACCCCACGAAAAACAGAATTCGTGATCCGCAATGACGATTACGAAAAAAGCATAATACACATGCTGATAAAGTATGGCAACCAGAAACTTTTCAACATCAAGGGTGAAGACAACAAAATCAGAGTGATGAACGTTGGCGAATACATCATAAAACAGATGGAAGAAGATGACCTCGATTTGAAAGACGAAAAATACAGACTGATAAAAAACGAATTGCTGGAGAAATCAAAAGGACAAAACTTCGACGCAGAAAGATATTTTCTTAACCATATTGAAAATGACATAAGCCAACTGATGAACGAAATCATGTTTGACAAGGCGCTGCCAAACGACGAAGAGTTGTTCGATCCGTCGCACGATGCGCCAAATCTTATGATGAACTGGAAAATAGACCTCGTGAAAAAGAAAGAACAAGGAATAAGGACCAAGCTGAGCCAGTCTGTTGAATTCGGCGACAACGAGAAACTGCTGATGGACGAAATGATTCAGTTGGACAAAGTGAAAGAAAAACTCGGCACAATATTGTCAAGGGTAAGCGACTGACTAAGAATTTATTCTTTTAAGTTCAATTCTGAAAGTTGTGCCTACACCGACCTCGCTTGACCTGACATATATCTTTCCGTGATGAAACTCCTCGACAATGCGTTTCACGAGACTCAAGCCCAGTCCCCAACCTCTTTTTTTCGTAGTATAGCCGGGTTTAAAAACAGTTTTGAATTTAGACTTAGGAATTCCCTTTCCTGTATCATTCACATCAACAACAACAATATCAGATTCACAGAAAACATTGATATTGATGTTTCCACGTCCCTCCATTGCATCTACAGCATTCTTGCACAGATTTTCAACAACCCACTCGAACAAAGACACACAAGCCATGACATGATAAGGAGAGTCAGAATCATAGTTGCAGCCTATGACAACCTTGCTCGACACCCTTTTACGCATATAGCCAACCGCATTCTCTAGCATATCGTTCAAGCAGACCTCCTTAAGTTCTGGCACAGAGCCTACTTTTGAGAATCGCTCGGCAATAGTCTGCAGTCTGACCACATCCTTCTCAATTTCGGGCATAATTTCTGGTTCAACACCATTAGCTTTCAGCAGCTCTGTCCATGCCATAAGCGAAGATATAGGAGTGCCGAGTTGGTGAGCGGTCTCCTTCGACAGTCCCACCCACACTCTGTTCTGCTCTGCCCTTTTTGCCGAAGAAAAGAAAAAAAGCAGAACAAAAAAGAAAGCTACCACCACACCCCATTGCACATAAGGATAGTATGACAACTTCTTCAGCAGCAAAGAGTCATCATAGAAAATATAATCGCAGGTTGTTGAATCTATCTCAATGGCAATCGGAGTATGAGAATCGGCATACTTAGTCATCATTTTCAGCCAATATCTCTGCAGCTCCACCCCACTCAGGTTTGGGACATCAATGTTTCTATATCCCACAACATTCTGCCCATTATCAACAATGAAACACGGTATAGTGTTATTGTCCTCGATAACACGCAGCAAGAATGAGTAGTCTGTATTGTCAGAATCTGTTGCCATTCTTCGTGTAGCCTCAGCCCACAAAGCCATCTTCTGTTCCTCGGTTTTTGAAATGTCCTTGACAAGACGCCACGAGAAAACAGACGAGCTGACAATTATAAGCAGCGCGACAACAATGAAGACATACTTCAAAGTAGCAAAATCAGTCGACCTCCAATTGAACATACAGAAAAACAGCTAATCACTTACGATATTTTTCCTCTTCCTCATCATCCATAATGCTTAGATAGCTATCATATCTGGACTGGCTGATGTAGTGGTTCTCGACAGCATCGAGCACGGCACATCCTGGCTCATGCGTATGTGTGCAGTTTCCGAACTTGCAGTCTTTTGACATTTTGAATATTTCAGGAAAATAGTGTCCAACCTCTTCCTTCTTAAAATCTATTGTGCCAAATCCACGAACGCCTGGAGTGTCTATCAAGAACGAATCATCGTCTATCTGGTACATTTCAGAAAAAGTTGTTGTATGCATACCTGCATCATGCACCTCAGACAAATCGCCTGTTTTAGCATTAAAATCAGGCGCGACTGCATTTATAAGACTGGATTTGCCGACACCCGAATTACCGGCAAGAAGAGTCACCTTGCCCTTCATGGCATCTCTCAATTGATCCACCCCCTCACCTGTTTTCGCCGACACAGGGAAGCACTCATATCCTATGGTGCGATAAAGAGTCATAAGATTCTGCATATACTCAGTGTCGACGGCGTCATACAAATCGGTTTTGTTGATTGCGAGAACGGCAGGAACAGAATAAGCCTCGCAGGTAGCTAGAAACCTGTCGATAAAAACAGTTGAAGTTTCAGGATGTGCAACAGTCACAATCAGCACAGCCTGGTCAAGATTGGCGGCTATAATGTGCAGCTGTTTAGACAAGTTTGCCGGACGACGAACAATATAGTTGCGGCGAGGCAATATGTCATTTATCAGGCAATCCTCTTCGGCCCTGACATCAAACTTCACCACATCGCCAACAGCAACCGGATTTGTGCTCTTTATGCCCTTAATTCTGAAGTTTCCCTTTATGTGGCACAAGTAATTTTTGCCGTCCTCAGCTCTGACCAGATATGCGCTGCCGGTATTTTTCACAACTGTTCCTTGCATACGATTCAATAAAACTATAATTCACAACACAGACAAACCGCAGAAAATCTTACTTATAGAAGCAAAATGATCCGCGGTCTGTATATTTAGATCAGCCACAAAAGCATAAGCTAAACTTCATTCAAGACAAATGACGATGTGGCATTGACGCTACTTGTTTACAAGGAGATTAAACAGTCATTATCTCCTTTTCCTTAGCAGCAAACGCATCGTCAACCTGCTTGATGTATTTGTCGTGCACCTTCTGCACCTTAGCCTCGGCATCTTTCTCAGCATCCTCGGCCAAACCATTTTTAACCTCCTTCTTCAAAGCCTCGATAACATCACGGCGAGCGTTACGCACCGCAACCTTTGCCGACTCAGTCTCGGCCTTAACCTGTTTCACCAAGTCGCGACGACGGTCCTCGGTGAGAGGCGGAATGCACAATCTGATTATCTCGCCGTTGTTTTCAGGAGTTATACCCAAACCAGAAGCCAAGATAGCCTTTTCGATAGTAGGCAACATTTTCTTCTCCCAAGGCTGTATAGCAATGGTGCGAGGATCGGGAGTAGTCACGTTAGCGACTCCCGAAATAGCAACGCTCTGACCGTAGTAGTCGACACGAACTGGTTCAAGAATTCGCACATTTGCCTTGCCTGCACGGATATGAGCCAAAGAATCGTCCAAATGAGCCAATGCGTCCTGCATCTTTTTTTCCACCTCGCTGAGGTAAGATTGAATATCTGCCATAATTGATATCTATATTTTATTTGTAATTTCTGTCGTAAGCACAAAAATAAAAGAAAATAAACATATCGTCACAAAACGCAGGCAAAAAAGAAAAACAAAGCAAATCTGATTGAGTTCTGCATGCATCTCAAATCGAACATTTTTTGGAATTATGTTTCAGTTAAATCCTTGCTCACAAATATATTTTCTTACGCCTAAAATTGGAAACGCCCCTTTAAATGCGGAAATTACCATTATAAAAGCAACAAACACTCAAGTTTCCACTTTGTGATTTGCAGAATGAAACTTTAATTGTGCTATATTTGCTAAAGAATTAAAGATAACAACAGGATAGGTGATGGATTTAACGAATGTGTTTGAGGCGGTGCGTACAGCATCGCAGACTTTGAATCTTCTCAGCAATGAGCAGATCAACAATGTTTTGGACAAACTGGCCGACGAAGTTGTTGCCCAAAGCTCATACATTCTTGCTGAAAACAAGAAAGACTTAGATAAGAAAGATCCAAGCGACCCAATGTATGACAGGCTAAGACTGACCGAAGACAGACTGAAAGAAATAGCAGCCGGAATAAGAGAAGTTGTGAAATTGCCGTCGCCTATCGGTCGTGTGTTGAACGAGACAACAAGACCAAACGGACTGAAAATAAAGAAAATCAGTGTTCCGTTTGGTGTTATTGGAATAATCTATGAGGCAAGACCAAATGTAGGACTCGATGTGTTCAGCCTTTGTTTCAAAAGCGGAAACGCCTGCATTTTGAAAGGCGGCACCGACGCTCACTGTTCTAACACAGCCATTGTAGAGACTATACACAAAGTGCTGAGAGACTCCAACATAGACGAAAATGTTGTTGCACTGATGCCTGCCGGGCGAGAAAGCACCGGCGCACTGCTTGCGGCAAAAGGATATGTGGACCTGGCAATACCACGCGGAAGCGCCGGACTGATAAGATACGTGAACGACAACGCGGAGATACCAGTAATTGAAACCGGTGCCGGAATCTGCCACACATATTTCGACGAGAAAGGTGATTTGAAGAAAGGCACAGACATAGTGACCAATGCAAAAACCAGACGCGTTAGTGTTTGCAACTCGCTCGACTGCCTGATAATAAACAGCAAAAGACTTGGCGATCTGCCACAGCTATGCAGCCAGATGAACGAGAAAGGGGTTGAAATCAGAGCCGACGAACGTGCCTATGCTGCTTTGGCAGGCAAATATGAGCCAACCAAGCTGAAGAGAGCCAACGAAGAGGAGGACTTCGACACCGAGTTCCTTAGTCTTAGACTGGCAATCAGAACAGTTGACAGTCTTGACGAAGCAATGGCTCACATACAGAAACACAGTTCGAAACACAGCGAAGCCATAGTTACAGAAGACGAGGCTGCAGCCCAGAAATTCCTCAAACTAGTTGATGCATCGTGCGTATATCACAACGCACCAACATCATTCACCGACGGATTCCAGTTTGGACTTGGAGCCGAGATCGGAATCTCGACCCAGAAAATGCACGCAAGGGGTCCAATGGGACTTGAAGAGCTGAACACATACAAGTGGATAGTTGAAGGCAACGGACAGATAAGAAAATAACAACATACAAAAATGAGATATTACACTAACGTGAAAGACCTCGGCGACCTTAATCAGGCTGTCAAAGAGGCTCTGGAAATAAAGAAAAACAAATTTGGATACAAACACCTTGGAGAGAACAAGACTCTGCTGATGGTGTTCTTCAACAACAGTCTGCGCACCAGACTAAGCACACAGAAGGCCGGTATGAACCTCGGCATGAACACAATGGTGCTCGACGTGAACCAGGGAGCGTGGAAACTAGAAACAGAACGCGGTGTAATAATGGACGGCGACAAATCAGAGCATCTGCTCGAGGCTATTCCTGTTATGAGCCAGTTCTGCGATGTGATTGGTATCCGTTCTTTTGCTAGATTTGAGAGCAAGCAGTTCGACTACGAGGAGACTATTATAAACCAGTTCATCAAATATTCTGGCAAGCCAGTGTTCAGCATGGAGACTGCCACTTGCCACCCATTGCAGGCATTTGCCGATTTGATTACAATTGAGGAGTATAAAAAGAAAGACCGTCCTAAGGTTGTTCTGACATGGGCACCTCACTGCCGCGCACTGCCTCAGGCCGTTCCTAATTCATTCGCTGACTTCATGAACGAGGCCAATGTTGACTTCGTGATTACACATCCAAAGGGTTACGAACTTTGCGACAAGTTTGTTCGCGGCGCAAAAGTAACATACAATCAAGATGAGGCCCTTGAAGGTGCCGATTTTGTGTATGCGAAGAACTGGTCGGCCTATGCCGATCCAAACTACGGCAAAATCATCAGCAAAGACATGAGTTGGACAATCTCGAAAGAGAAAATGGCTTTGACAAACAACGGATATTTCATGCACTGCCTGCCAGTTCGCCGTGGACTGATTGTTACAGACGATGTTATCGAAGGTCCAAATTCGCTTGTAATTCCAGAGGCTGGAAACAGAGAAATCTCAGCACAGACAGTCATCAAGCGAATTCTTGAGGATTTGAAATAATCAACACTAAAATAAAAGACAAAAAAATGAAAAAGTATTTAGCAGAAATGGTGGGCACAATGGTGCTCGTTCTAATGGGATGTGGTGTGGCAGTTGCACTTGGCTGCAATTCCACAGTAGGTGTCAACACAGCATCTGTAATAGGAACTTCGGTTGCATTCGGTTTGGCAGTAGTGGCTATGGCATACACAATAGGTGGAGTTTCAGGCTGTCACATCAATCCTGCAATCACACTCGGCTGCTTGCTGACTGGCAGAATGAATGCTAAAGACGCTGGCATGTACATGTTGTTCCAGGTTATCGGAGCATTCATCGGAGCTGGCATACTTGCTGGACTTGTAGGCTGCGAAAGCGGTCTCGGTGCTAATGCACTTCAGGCAGGAAACGGAATCACAGCAACACAAGGTCTTCTTGCCGAGGTTGTGTTCACATGTGTTTTTGTGCTGGTAGTTCTTGGCACAACTGATTCAAAGAAGGGTGCAGGCAACTTTGCAGGCCTTGCAATCGGTTTGTCTTTGATTCTTGTTCACCTTGCATGTATCTACTTCACAGGAACTTCAGTCAATCCAGCTCGTTCAATCGCACCTGCAGTGTTGGCTGGTGGTGATGCTTTGGCTCAGCTTTGGATTTTTATTGTTGGTCCGTTCATCGGAGCTGCAATTGCTGCCGGAATCTGGAAAGTTATCGGTAGCGACTGCGATTGCTGCAACAAATAAAGCAGTTTTTTCAAATGACTGACACGATTTAAGGGCATATTTACCATTAAATCGCAGACTAACTAAAAGGACGACTGTCATAAACACACTGACAGTCGTCCTCTTTTTTATTGCATCACCACTAAAAAGTCATATCAAAAAGTCGTTTTTTTAGTATATTTTCTTATCTTTGGTAGATTAAGAGCCTCATGATTGTAGCAAATATTATTGGTTTGCGCTAAATCAATCAGACAAAAGTTCTTAAATTGGCGCCACGGTATAGGTTTATGCAGAACAGATCGAAACAATTGCGCCAACAACGCGTTTAGACAAATTTAGTATTATGAGAAACAACGACAACGGTCGTGGTGGTTTCGGAAGAAACAACGACAACAGAAGAGGCGGATACGGCAACGACAGCCGTCGCAGTAATGACAACAGAGGATTCCGTGGCGGTGAAAGAAGAGATGGTGGCAGACAGGGAGGCCATGGCGGATACGGAGCTAGACCAATGCACCGCACCGGCAATGCTCTGCGCGAAACTACAAACAACGATTTGGAATGCAGTTTGGTAAGTCTTTTCTATAAGAACCAGAACAAAGAATTCAATCCAAAATCTATTGAGGAATCTGTACGTCTGAGCAGACACGAAGATGAGAAAAGATTGTTCGAGATTATAGAGAAACTTGTTCGCGAGAACTACATATTGTCTCTTCCCGACAAAAAATACAAATACAATCCAGACAACGTCCTGTATGACGGAAAAATAATCCGCCGTCCAGGTCCAAAAATTGTATTCATACCAGAAGGGGCTGACAGCATGACCGAGGAGAACGATGTATACATCGGTGAAGAAAATCTGTGGCACACTCTGACAAACGACACAGTCAAAATACGCAAGTTCAGTTACAAGAAAGACGGAATGGAAACCGGACAAGTAGTGTCGGTCGAGGCAAGAGCAAAGCAGAATTTTGTTGGTGTGCTGGACGTTTCTGAAAAATTTGCATTCCTTAAGGTTGAGAAGAGAGTATGCCCTAACGACATATTCATTCCTATCGACAAAACCCTTGGCGGACAGAGCGGACAAAAAGCAATCGTTGAATGGGTTGGATGGAACGACAAAGACCGCAATCCAAACGGAATAGTGATCGATGTGCTCGGAAACGTTGGCGACAACAACACCGAGATGCACGCAATACTTGCTGAGTATGGTCTGCCTTATGACTATCCTCAGGAACTGACAGAGGCTGCAGAAAAACTTTCGGGCGAAATCACAGAAAAAGATTTGGCAGAGAGAATAGACTACAGACCATACACCACATTCACAGTCGACCCTAAAGACGCTAAGGACTTTGACGATGCATTGTCTATACGCAAGCTTGAGAACGGGCACTGGGAAGCAGGTGTCCATATTGCCGACGTCACACACTTTGTGAAAGAAGGTGACATAATCAACGAGGAAGGTCTTAAGAGAGCAACATCAGTCTACCTGGTCGACAGGACAGTTCCTATGTTGCCTGAATGCATATCAAATGTGCTTTGCTCACTGAGACCTGACGAGGACAAATTTGCATACTCAGTCTTGTTTGAAATGGACGATGATGCAAATGTTTTGAACTACAAAATCAGCCATACTGTAATTCGCAGCAACCGCAGATTTACCTACGAAGAGGCTCAAGAGGTGATAGAAACAGGTGAGGGAGATTACGTTGAAGAGATTCTGGCAATGAATCGTCTGGCCCAGATTATGCGCAAACGTCGTTTCGACAATGGAGCTATTGCATTCGAAAAAGAAGAGGTTAAATTCGTGCTCGACGAGACCGGCCGACCACTCGACATATACTTCAAGGTGGCAAAAGAGGCAAACAAGATGATCGAGGAATTCATGCTGCTTGCCAATGTCACTGTGGCCGCACATATAGGAAAAGTTGGTCCAAAGGAGAGTGCCAGAACATTCGTCTACCGTATTCATGACACCCCAGACCCTGACAAGCTTCATGACTTGAACTCATTCATAAGCCGATTTGGATACAAGATAAAGACAGAGGGAAAGAATCGTGAAGTGAGCAACTCTATCAACCAGCTGCTGACCGAAGTCAAGGGCAAGAAAGAGCAGAACCTTATCGAGACAATTGCCGTTAGGGCTATGCAGAAAGCGGTGTACTCGACAAGCAACGTTGGCCACTATGGCTTGGCATTCGACTACTACACCCACTTCACATCGCCAATTCGCCGCTACCCTGATATGATGGTTCACAGACTGCTCGACAAGTATGCAGCCGGCATGCCAAGTCAGGACAAGCATGAATATGACAAACTTTGTGAGCACTGCTCGGCTCAGGAAATTCTTGCATCAAAGGCAGAGCGTTCGTCAATCTCATACAAGCAGGTCGAATATATGTGCGACAAAGTTGGCCAGGCATTCATTGGCGTGATTTCGAGCATACAGTCGTGGGGAATATATGTAGAGCTTGAGGAGAACAAGTGCGAAGGTATGATTCCGGTGCGCGACTTGAACGACGACTTCTACGAGTTCGACGAAAAGAACTACTGGCTGATTGGACACAACACCCACAAGACATATCAGCTTGGCGAGGAAATTGTTGTCAAAGTTGCAAAGACCGACCTGAAGAAAAAGCAGATGGATTTTGAGCTTATCGGCAAGAAGGACGAAGTTGATTTTGATGAAATCAAACGTCAGGAAGAAGAAGACCGCAAGAACGCTAACTTCAAAGACAATGCGTAAAAGTGTAATTCTGCTTGCTGCCATCGCAGCCGTTTTTTCGAGCTGCAGCAGAAATCCGAAAAACGATTTGGAGGAATTCTGCCTGCAGGGGAAGGTAAAAAAAGTCAGTGAATACCAATATCAAGCTAAAGAAAAATTCGGCAAGATTGAAAAGGGAGAATCTTTCAGAGAAGACGGATGGGACTGGGTGCAGACCTTCAGCCACAACGGAAACCTCGTGCAGACGGTCAGCTACGGAACCAAAGGTGAAATGGTGAACCGCACCGTATATGAATACTCTGGCAAGGACTCAACCCGCAAAATCGGATATTCCGATTATGACTCGCAAGACAGTCTGTATGAGCACACCGAAATCGTGTACAACAAAAACGGCGAAGAGATTCAGAACATTCACCGCAATGAGAACGACGAGGTTGTTGGCAGTTTTTCCATTGAATTTGCCAAGAACAAAAAAACGACATTCTACTACAGCGGCGGCGGCAAAGTTGAGAACAGAATAGTTCAGATAATGGACGGCAGATTTCCCGTCGAGACTCAAGTTTTCGACCAGCACAATGAGCTCAGAAACACATACAAGGAAACGTTTAACAGGCTTGGTCTGAGAGACAGCACAATGTATTATGACGTGGACGGTGCTGGTTTGATAGGAAGTCTTGGATATGAGTATGACAAATACGGAAATCTGACCGAAATACACGGGCAGGATGCCGAGGGACAATATCTTCCAGAAAAAAATGTGTATGAGTATGACGAGAAGGGCAACTGGATTGTCAAGATTCATTATACAGGCGACCAGGCGACCACTTACACCGAACGTGAAATAGAGTACTACTAACGCAATTTGATGCCGTTAGAATCAAAATAAGGAGGGCTGAACAAAATTTTTGTTCAGCCCTCCTTCTGTATTATTTGATATAATTTATTTCAATTACTCCCACTCGATAGTTGCAGGTGGTTTTGAAGAAATATCATAGGCAACACGGTTAACCCCCTTAACCTTGTTGATAATCTCGTTGCTGACCTTAGCAAGGAACTCGTAAGGCAACCATGCCCAATCGGCAGTCATTGCATCTGCACTTGTAACGGCACGCAATGCCACAGCTCTCTCATAGGTACGTTCGTCGCCCATCACACCCACACTCTTCACAGGCAGAAGAATCACTCCAGCCTGCCAAACCTGGTCATACAGAGAGACCTCCTTGCCGTCCTTGTCCTTAACCTTCCAATCACGCAGACCACGGATAAAGATATCATCAGCATCTTGAAGGATACGCACCTTTTCAGGAGTTATGTCGCCCAAAATGCGGACACCGAGACCTGGACCTGGGAAAGGATGACGTCCGATCAGATGCTCAGGGATACCGAGTTCACGACCCACACGTCTGACCTCGTCCTTAAACAACCACTTCAAAGGTTCGCAAAGCTGCAGCTGCATATCCTTTGGCAGACCGCCCACATTGTGGTGGCTCTTGATTGTACGTCCGGTGATATTCAAGCTCTCTATTCTGTCAGGGTATATAGTACCCTGGCCAAGCCACTTTGCATCAGTAATTTTCTTAGCCTCGGCATTGAACACATCAACAAAGCCCTTACCGATGATTTTTCTCTTTCTTTCAGGCTCCTCGACGCCCTTAAGTTCCTCATAGAACTTGGCGCTTGCATCAACACCAATCACATTAAGGCCCAGACACTCATAGTCGTGAAGAACATCATGAAACTCATTCTTTCTGAGCAGACCATTGTCCACGAAAATACATGTCAGATTCTTACCGATAGCCTTATTCAAAAGCACTGCGGCTACGCTTGAATCAACACCGCCACTCAAGCCAAGCACGACCTTGTCGTTACCGATTTGGGCCTTAAGTTCAGCAACTGTGGTATCAATAAACGAAGCAGCGCTCCAGTCCTGTTTTCCGCCACAAATGCCAACAACAAAGTTTTTAAGCAAAAGTGTACCCTGCAAAGAGTGGAAAACCTCTGGATGGAACTGCACGCCCCAAATTTTCTCTGTTTCAGACTGGTATGCGGCATACTTGACCTTATCAGTCGAAGCAATGCAACGGAATCCTTGAGGAATGGCTGTGATTGTGTCGCCATGGCTCATCCACACCTGAGAATTGTCGTCAAAGCCCTTGAATAGAGGATTTTCCTTTTCGATGAACTGTAGATTGGCACGTCCATATTCGCGAGTGCCGGCAGGCTCAACCTTACCGCCAAGAGTGTAAGAGATGAACTGGGCACCATAGCAAATACCAAGAATTGGGTATTTGCCGCGAATCTGGTCTAATTCTATTTTGAAAGCCTCCTGGTCATAGACACTATAAGGGGAGCCACTCAAAATGACGCCAATGATAGAAGGGTCGTCCTTTGGAAATTTGTTGTAAGGAACGATTTCGCAGAAGGTATCAAGCTCGCGGACACGGCGTCCGATCAGCTGGGTTGTCTGCGACCCAAAGTCGAGGATAAGAATCTTTTCCTGCATTGTCTGTATCGTTATAATATTTGTTTATTTCGTATCTTTTAAAAATTCTGAAAAGCCCTCAACTGTGAAAGAGCTTGAGTTCATCACGTGCTTAGCCATTGAATAGAAAGCCTCACGATTTGAAAGAGTAGCACTGACATAGTCAAGCAGTTCCTCGTCAGATTTGTCTCTGACCAGAGGCCTTTTGTCTGTGCCGTTCTTTTTCAAGTTAGAGCACAGTTCGGCAGGAGTTGCCTTGAGGTAGACCGTCTCACCGCACTGATTCATATATTGCATGTTGTCAAAAAAACAAGGTGTTCCACCGCCGGCTGCAATCACCACATTCTCGAATTGTGCAACCTCGTGCAACATGTTTTTCTCAATTTCACGGAAACCCGATTCGCCAACCTCGGCAAATATTTGTGATACGGATTTAAATTGACGTGCCTCGATATACTGGTCCAAGTCAATGAACTGCAGTCCGTACTCCTTTGCGATGATATTTCCGTAAGTGGTCTTGCCACTGGCCATAAAGCCGACCAAAAACAATCTTATCATAATTATGGTGTCAAAAATCAATCAATCGTTTGGAAGAAAAATATCAGATGGTTTCTTTGGCCTTTTTGAGTCCTGCCACGAGAATCCATTCAGGAACATAGCCTCATGAGGGGCCTCGAACGGAGGATACATTGTACCGATTGAGCCCGGCTCCATAACTATCTTTTCTAGTTTTCGTTTTTCATCCATATAGATAGTCATCTGCGCGCCTTCGCTTCTGTTAACCCCAATCAGATCACCAGCATTGTCCTTTGGAAAATATATTGCCACAGCATTGCCATTGAGGACAACCTTTCTGAGCTTGGACTCAAAGAAATATCCCTTGAGTTCCTTGCCAGCAAGCTGATTAAAGTTAACGGAGTCATCCTTCTGCTCAATTTGAGCCTTGCCAAGGATGTGCATCCAATCAGGTTTTCTGTCCTTAAGATAAAGTCTTACAGTATCGCCTGTTAGCTGATTGTCATCACTCCACATGACTGGGTTGACCTCCATCTGCATTGAAGAATCCTTGGTTGAATAAGTCAACAATTCGCATTTTCCCTGAAAATCATTACGGAAAAAACGGACATTGTGCCTTCCGTAAATATAGTCGACAGAGTCTGGCAATGTCTGTTCCAGATTCAGCGTATCTGCATGGATATGCATTGTGTCCTTCTCTGAAAACTCCATCATATAAGCATTTCTTGTCAGGAAACCCGAATGCAAAGGCTGACGGGTAAAACGTCCTACCCCACCCCTGGCTGCAATATGCTGCTTGGTGTCTACGGCATATATGTCTCCATAGACTTCAGCCTTGCCGGTAGTGCGGTTATACAGAATAGTGTCAGCCTCGAGCGACTGTGTGCCATCGTTACTAACAATCGACGAACGTCTGTAAGAAGAGAAATCACCCGTTTTGTTGTTAAGAGCCCCCTTAGTGGTGGTTATAACATATTTCTCGTGAGTTATAACAGAATTTCCCTCAACACTTGCGTCCTCGGTGCGTGTGTTGTAGTTCATCGTGTCAGTTGTTATTTTATAGACCTTGCTGACGAAATCAACATTATGTGCGAACCTGGCCTGTTTGGTTTTTGGATAATAATAGCCACGAACAGATTTCAGAGTAAACTCAGGGTCTGTAATCACAGCTCCATTATCGTAGAAAGCATAATCAGGGGTTCTGTAATAGTCGAGCTTATCGGTAGACAAGGTCATTGCCCCATTTCTCATCACGATATTCTCTCTGACCCTCATAATCTTTGAGTTGCCATCATAGAACATCTTGTTTGAAGTCATCTGCACAGAATCATCGACCACACGCACATGACCGAAAGCATCAAACGAGTTTTCAGAGCTATAGAAATAAGCACTGTCGCAGAACATCAACGTGCGATCATGTCTGAAACGAACATTACCCTTAAGAATCTGGCAGTTGTTGCCCCTGCTCTTGTCGAACGAAAGAGTTTCGCATCCCTCAAGAATAACATTAGTTGCAGCAAAAGCACTATCAACAACTGCAATCAGTATAAGAAAAAGAAATTTCTTCATTTATCCTTGTCCTTTATCCAACCTGGGAACTCAAAATCGCAATCCTTATATTTGTCGTAAATCTTGACATAAACGTCCTTTTGCTTTTCAACGATCCACTGTTTCAGAATTTCATCGCTTTTTTGAGCCGAATAAACATTCTTAATCAGCTGATAATCATCGGTAAGATTAGCCTTGTGTGTTGGAATCTTATTTTTCAGTTTCACAATTGTATACACATCATCGCCATTGGCATTCTTCATTGCAAAAGGTTTTGAAATTTCGCCAACATTCATGTTGCGCACAATAGGCTGTATGCTTGAGTTCAGTTCCTGAATTTCAAACTTTGTGTTGTCGGTTCTTGGATTAGAAAGATTGCCCTTGCAGTTTCTAGTATTCTTGTCGGTGCTGTATAGAGCCACAGCGTCCTCGAATTTTATTTTGTCCAACCTTATGCAGTTGGCCAATGAGTCAAGAGCTTTCTTTGCAGAATCCCTATCGGCAAGCATAATTTCTGGTTTCAGCAGGATATGCCTAGTATTGACACGCTCATCTTTTCTGTCGATAAGCTGAATGATGTGGTAACCGAAGTCTGACTTCACGATACGCGACACACGCTTAGGGTCCTTCAGAGAGAAAGCAACATCGGCATATTCCTGAACCAGCTGTCCTCGTCCCATATATCCCAATTCGCCGCCCTGCTTAGCAGATTCGGTGTCTTCAGAATAAAGTATAGCGAGAGTTGAGAAAGAAGACTCACCCTTTTCCACTCTTTCCTGGTAAGAATGAAGTTTTTCTGTCACCTTGTCGATGGCTTCCTTTCTGATTTTAGGCTGGATTGAAATAATTTGAATCTCCACCTGTTCAGGCACAGAAGGGATACTGTCTGAAGGCAGTTTTGAATAGAATCTGCGCAGTTCGGCAGGAGTTGGTTTAACCTCGCCCACAATTTTGTGCTGCTCCTGCTGAATTGTGAGCTGATTGCGTACCATTTCGCTCAAAGTCTCGCGAATCTGCTCCATTGGTTTTCCGAAGTAGTCCTCGACCTGTGCTTTTGAACCAATCTGCTGAGTCAAGTAGGAGACTCTCTGGTCGACCTGCTGCTCCACCTGCTTGTCATCAATCTCCAGGCTGTCCAGCTTTGCCTGGTCAAGATACAGTTTCTGCAGAGCCAGTTGTTCAGGAATGGAGCAATAAGGATTACCATCTATTTTGGTTCCCTCATACTGTGCCCTTACACGCTGTTCCTCAACTTCAGACAACAGGATAGCCTCGTCGCCCACAACCCACATTATCTCATCAATAACATTTTGCTGAGCAAAGGAAGAAGTCAGAGCAGACATCAACAAAGAGAGAGACAAAAGTTTTTTATGCATAAAATTCATCTTATATCAAAATAAAATCGAGCAATCACTCAGCGACAACGCCTTGAGCCACAGCTTGTTTATACAAGAAAGACCTTAGGCTATCGACAAAAGCATTTTTGCGTTTTTCAACAATTATTCGCTTAATGGTTTCGTTAGCATACTCCATTGGCATCTGTCGGCCGGCTTTGACACAATCGGCCACATAGAAGAGCAGGACAACCTGGTCGGAGTTGACGGTGACAAGTTCATGTCTGGAGTAAGACGCGTCGGCAGCCAGCAGAGTATAGCCATGCTTACGTATCTCGCTAACCGGAGTCCATTCGTCCATAAAATAGAACGGAGAAAAACCATATTTAACGCAGATGGTTTCGATATCCTCCATCTCTGTTTTCTTCATCTTATCCTTCAGGGTTCTCAGTTCGTTGCACTTTTGAGGAACAGCAATAACCACACCCTTGAACAAAGACTCGCCAAGCAGCAGTGCGTTCTCGTTGTTAGCATAGAAGTCTGAGATTTGTTCGTCGGACACCTCAAGATTAAGTCCATTATTCAGCATCATCGACTGATATTCGTGGACATAAAGAGAGTGTTTATATTCGTCGACCATTTCCTCTATGTTGTCGGTATTTTCAAGACTGGAGACCGCCTGTGCATACATCATTCTGTCGACCACCCAGTCATGTATATACTTCTTAGCCATCAATGTGCTGTCCTCCGGATTCAAATCCTTAGGCAAAACATATGCGAGGTCAGACAAGTAAAGGCTTTCTCCATCCACCTGTGCAAGGACCCCTTGTTCCTTTACGGCATCCGTTTTTGAGCAAGACACCAGCAATGACAAGAGAGTCCCCGTAATGAGCAACGAAAAGAAACGCATAAAATTGAATTATAGTAACAAAAAACGATACTGAACCCGTATGAATTTTTCATACGGGTTCAATATCGTAAACTTCTATATGTAAAAACCAAGTATCAAACTATTCCCAGGAGAATAATCACTTAACATTTACAGTTTTCAAAACATTTTGATCAATCTCGACCACGTGATTCTTTCTGAGATCTTCAATCCAAGTCTTGTCCAGCCATTCCTGATAGTCAGTGACAAGCTGACCTCTGAACTCACTGAAGTTTGTAGGATCGGTTGTGGAATTTCCGTAGATTGACACCTCAGGGAAATTCTTTATGCCCAGACTGTCGGCAGAACCCTCCTTGAACACATAGTAGTCAACAGCCTTGTTTTTTCCCTTCAAGCAGGCCAGCTCTTTAACTTTTATCTGAGCCTTAGATTTGTCATTCATATCAAACTTGACATTCAGAACCGAATCTATATTAGAAGGGATGTTTCCGTTGAACGAATCAAAAAGCTTGTCAACCTGTTTTTTCACCTTAGTGTTTTTGCTGTAGATCACACGGCCTACAAAGTGCGGCTCTTTCCACTGATAATTCTGCTTGTTAGCCTCAAAATACTTGTAAAGACCATCGTTGCCGCGTGCGGCTTTGTTCCAGACCTTTTCCAGACTTATATTGTAGAGCAAGAGACCATCAGAATACTCTTGATACAAGTACTTATACTCAGGATTACTCTTTTTCAGATCATCATAAGCAAATCTCGTCATCATGCCCTCAACATATTTCTTGTAGGACAAGAGCACAAGATCCTTGTCTGTTGTGACACCTGCAAAATACTGTTTGTCCTGGCGGTTTTTGTATCCGTTCTTCATAGCCTTCCACTTATCCAAATCTCTCGAGAAAGAAGGATAAAAAGCCGACTGTGGATATGTGATATCCATCATTGTGAACATAGGCTTATTTAAAGACTTTACGAATGTGCCCACGTCGATGGTAGAGTCCGAAACCAGAGGAATGAACTCGAACAACGCAGCAGAGTCCAGAATTGCGTAAGAAGTTCTGTTCTCAAGGTTAGCCAGGAAGTTGCTTGAAATCACAGAAGCTCTGTCGCCATGCAGCACTTTTTCGGTTAGCTGTCCCTTCACACTGTCGAACGGCAAATCGAGGTTCGAAGAATCAAGTCTGGCAATCATATAACCAACCGCAGGGATATAAAAGCTCCTCATCTCACCAGTTTTAGAGAGACTCATAACGTTGGAAATGAATTCTGGCGGATATATCATAGCATTGTTTCTTGAAATCCAAGGCATATGTCCATCCTTAGTTCCATTGAACTCCCTTTGAGTATTAGCCTCTGCAATCTTATTAAACTTCTTAAGATTCTTTTTCTTTTGACACTCAGCCAGCAGAGAATCTATTTTCTTCTCGGCATTAGGAGTTTCAGCACCAATAAAAATCTGAGAAATCTTAACACTGTTTATGTTGGGTTTCCTGTCTGAAACCTTTACTATATGATAACCAAATTCAGAAGCGAAAGGCTTGCTGTATTGTCCCACAGGAGTGTTGTACATGGCATTTTCAAAAGGATAGACCATGTCAAAGACGTTGGCATATCCAAGGTATCCGCCGTTGCCTTTGCCCGAAGGGCAATCAGAATACTTTTTAGCCAGTTCTGCAAAGTTGGCGCCAGCATTCAGTTCATTATAGATTTTAGAGATTTTCAAGAAAGGAGAAACGGTGTCTGCAGTTCCAGTTTTCACCAATATATGGCTTACGGCAACGCTTGTTTTTGAGCGTTCATAAGCCTCTTTGACAAGATTGTCCCTTGTTCCGTCATCAATGATGAAAGGGATAGCCATCTGTTCTCTGGTTCTGTAGACCTCGGCCAGATAGTCGTAATTCTCATCATACTTTTTCTCCTTGGCGTCAAGAACCTTCAGTTTATAGTTGACAAAAAGCTCGGCATACTCATCGAGCGACTTTTTCTCAACCGCATTTGCGTTGTTCTTGTTGTACACATATTCGAACTCTGATTTGTATATAGGTTCCCCGTCAATACGAATAACAACAGGGTCGTCATAGGAGATCTGAGCGAATGCACCCATTGCAAGAGTCAGCATTGAAGAAAAAAGTATCTTTTTCTTGTTCATCTTCTAGAAACTATAAAAATTAAGACTAACGAAAGACAGTGCGACTATCAGACGTCGCCTCTGCTATAATTAGGAGCCTCTCGAGTTATAGCAACATCGTGAGGATGATTTTCTATAACACCAGCCGAAGTTATGCGAGTGAACTTAGCATTATGCAAAATCTCGATATTCTTTGCGCCGCAATAGCCCATACCCGAGCGGATACCGCCGACAAGCTGATAAACAACCTCATAAAGAGTACCCTTGTAAGGGACTCTGGCTGCGATGCCTTCTGGAACCAGTTTCTTGACGTCGTCCACATTGTCCTGGAAGTATCTGTCCTTTGAGCCCTTTTGCATAGCCTCTAGCGAGCCCATACCACGATAAGACTTGAACTTACGTCCGTTGTATATGATTGCCTCACCTGGAGCCTCTTCAACACCTGCGAACAGAGAACCGGCCATGATACAGCTAGCACCTGCAGCAAGAGCCTTCACGATATCGCCAGAGTATCTGATGCCGCCATCACCGATAAGAGGCACTCCTGTACCCTTCAACGCATTATACACCTCATATATTGCTGTAAGTTGAGGGACACCGACACCCGCGATTATACGAGTTGTGCAGATTGAGCCAGGTCCGATACCTACCTTTACACCATCAGCACCTGCCTCTACCAAAGCCTTAGCAGCCTCGCCAGTTGCGATGTTACCAACAATGACATCAAGGTTAGGGTAAGTCTTCTTGACCTCCTTGAGCAAGTCGATAACTCCCTTAGAGTGTCCGTGGGCTGTGTCGATAACAATAGCGTCAACCTCTGCGTCAACAAGAGCCTGTATGCGCTTAAATGTATCACCAGTCACGCCTACACCAGCAGCGACACGCAAGCGGCCCTTGTCGTCTTTGCAAGCGATTGGTTTATCCTTGGCCTTTGTTATATCCTTGTATGTGATAAGTCCAACAAGGCGATTGTTGGAATCAATGATAGGAAGTTTCTCGATTTTATTTTTCTGAAGGATGCTGGCAGCGTCCTTCAAAGAAGTATTGACAGGAGCTGTAATCAAGCCTTCCTTTGTCATCACCTCGTCAACGGGTCTCTTCATGTCGTGCTCGAATCTCAAGTCACGGTTAGTAACGATACCCTTAAGTTTCATTTCCTCATCAACAACAGGTATACCGCCGATATGATATTCAGCCATGATGGAAAGAGCATTCTTCACGGTTGCGCCTTCCTTGATAGTTACAGGGTTGTAAATCATACCGTTCTCGGCTCTCTTTACGGCCTTAACCTGTTTAGCCTGTTCCTCGATAGTCATATTTTTATGTATGACACCGATACCGCCTTCTCTGGCAATTGCGATAGCCATCTTTGCCTCTGTGACTGTGTCCATAGCCGCAGAAACAATAGGAATATTAAGACGGATGTTACGTGTAAACTGAGTTGAGAGTTCAACTGTGCGAGGAAGGACCTCTGAATATGCAGGAATAAGAAGAACGTCGTCGAAAGTAAGGCCTTCGATAGCGACTTTATCGGCAATAAATGACATTGTTTTAAATTTTATTTATTGCGTGCAAATATACGAATAAAAAAACGTTTTGCCCAACTTTGATTTGTGTTCAGACAGAGTTTTTTTTCAAAAAACTTCAAATCCATTATTATTCAGCCAGTGCGTATAAAATGTAACAGTTTCAAAAACAAAAAGGGAGTCCGAAACCGGACTCCCTTTATGTAAAGGCTCATAAAACCTATTAGATCTTCTTTTCCTTGATCTTAGCCTTCTTACCAGTAAGGTTGCGCAAGTAGTAAAGCTTAGCACGACGAACCGAACCAACCTTGTTTACTACGATGCTCTCGATGAAAGGAGAATCCATAGGGAAAATTCTCTCAACGCCTACACCGCTGGCAATACGGCGAACAGTGAAGCGCTTCTTGTCCTGGTGACCAGTGATGCTGATAACGTCACCCTTGAAAGCCTGAACACGCTCCTTGTTACCTTCCTTAATCTTGTAATTAACAGTGATAGAGTCACCACTCTTGAATGCAGGCAACTGCTTCTTTTCTGTAGCAAAAGCCTCTTCTACAACTTTAATTAAATCCATTTTAGTTTTCTATTATAATACAACTAACGCAATATTACGTGGACCTATTCCAATAAGAGATTGCGCAAAAACCGACGCAAAATTACACTATTTATGATAATAATGCAAAAATCAGATGACAATATTCACGATTTTGCCAGGCACAACAATTATCTTTTTGATTTGTGCGCCTGCTATGAACTTCTGAGTCTGCTCATTTTCAAGAACAGTCTTTGTGACTGCATCTTTATCCATTGACAATGGCAACTCAAGTGTGAATCTCACTTTACCGTTGAACGAAATAGGATATTTTGCGTTGTCCTCTTTCAAATATTTTTCGTCGAACTTAGGCCAAGCTGCATCGCACACTGTTGTCTTGTTGCCAAGCAAATGATGCAACTCTTCTGCGATATGCGGTGCGAAAGGTGCAAGGACAATAACAAACTGCTGAAGCACCTCGCGCTTGTTGCACTTGAGTGCAGACAATTCGTTGGCACAAATCATGAATGCTGAGACGGATGTGTTGTAAGACAAAGCCTCGATATCTTCTGTTACCTTTTTAATCAGCTTATGCAGAGACTTCAGTTCCTTATCGTCGGCCTTTTCGTCGCTGACAAAGAACTCGTCGCCTTTGAAGAACATGCTCCAGAACTTCTTCAAGAAACGGTGAACGCCGTCGATTCCGTTTGTATCCCAAGGCTTTGAAGCCTCGATTGGTCCGAGGAACATCTCATAGAGTCTCAACGTGTCGGCTCCGAACTTTGAAACAACATCATCTGGGTTAACGACATTGAACATTGACTTAGACATCTTTTCTATTGCCCATCCGCAGATATATTTGCCGTCTTCGAGAATGAATTCTGCATCATGGAAATCTGGCATCCAGTTTTTGAATTTCTCTATGTCGAGCACATCATTCTTTACGATATTGACATCAACATGGATAGGAGTGACATCATAATCCTTTGACAGATTGAGGGATACGAACTTATTTGTTCCCTTTATTCTGTAGACAAAGTTCGAGCGTCCCTGAATCATTCCCTGGTTGACAAGTTTCTGGAAAGGCTCGTCCTTAATGCTGAATCCATAGTCGTGGAGGAACTTGTTCCAGAATCTTGAATAAATCAAGTGTCCTGTAGCATGTTCTGTTCCACCGATATAAAGATCCACATTCTGCCAGTATGCATTCTGCTGTTCGCCAACCAATCTGTTCTGATTTTTTGGATCCATATATCTCAGATAGTAAGCCGAAGACCCTGCAAATCCTGGCATTGTGTTCAGTTCAAGCGGGAATACGGTCTTATTGTCGATAAGCGACTTGTCGACCACAGTTTTTGACTGTTCATTCCAAGCCCACTTAGACGCATTGCCGAGTGGTGGTTCGCCAGATTCTGTTGGAAGGAAGTTGTCCACCTCAGGCAACTCAAGAGGCAAAGATTCGAGAGGAATCATGCATGGCTGTCCATTCTTGTAGTAAACAGGGAATGGCTCACCCCAGTAACGCTGACGGCTGAAGATTGCATCGCGCAAACGATAATTAACCTTCACTCTTCCTATTTTGTTTTCCTTTACGAACTTCTTTGTTGCAGCAATAGCCTCCTTGACAGTCAAGCCGTTAAGATTGAAATCGATATATGGAGTAACTCCTGGTCTTGGAGAATTGCAAACTATTCCTTCCTTTGCGTCATAGCTCTTTTCGCTGACATCGCATCCCTCAATCAAAGGAATGATAGGCAAATTAAAATGCTTTGCGAATGCATAGTCGCGGCTGTCGTGTGCTGGCACAGCCATGATTGCGCCCGTTCCGTATCCGGCAAGCACATAATCGCTAATCCAAATAGGATTGGATTCACCGGTAAACGGATTGACAGCATAAGAGCCGGAGAACACGCCCGTTACACGACGGTCGGCGATTCGTTCACGCTCAGTGCGTTTTTTTGTCAAAGCTATATACTCATCAACGGCAGCCTTCTGCTCGGCTGTAGTCACTTTTGCCACGAGTTCGCTCTCTGGAGCAAGCACCATGAATGAGACTCCGAACATTGTGTCGGCGCGAGTTGTGAAGATAGTGAAATACTCATCTGTACCCTTAATCTTGAATTCGACCTCAGTACCCTCAGATCTTCCGATCCAGTTTTTCTGAGTCTCTTTCAAAGACTCCGTCCAGTCGATAGTGTCAAGACCGTCGAGCAGACGCTGAGAATAAGCAGAGACACGTAGGCACCACTGGCGCATCTTCTTTTGCACAACAGGATAACCACCGCGGGCCGAGAGACCCTCGATAACCTCATCGTTGGCCAGCACTGTACCCAACTTAGGGCACCAGTTTACCATTGTCTCGCCAAGATAAGCTATGCGATAGTTCATCAGTGCATCAAGTTTTTCATTCTCAGACTTTGAGTTCCATTCTGATGCAGTGAATGAAAGATTCTCGGAGCATGCGGCATCTACCCCATCAGTTCCGTTAGCCTCGAAACGAGACACAAGGTTTTCAATAGGCAGAGCCTTGTTCTTCTCGTTATCGAAATAGCTGTTGAACATCAACTGGAATGCCCACTGGGTCCATTTGTAGTAAATAGGATCACAGGTTCTAACCTCACGGTCCCAATCATAGCAGAATCCGATTTTATCGAGCTGCTGACGGTAACGGTTTATATTGTTGACGGTGGTCACTGCAGGATGCTGCCCTGTCTGAATAGCATACTGCTCTGCAGGCAGACCATAAGAGTCGTAGCCCATTGGGTGAAGAACATTAAACCCGCAAAGACGCTTGTATCTGCTGTAAATATCAGAAGCAATATATCCGAGTGGATGTCCCACATGGAGTCCCGCACCCGAAGGATAAGGGAACATATCCAGAACATAGAATTTTTTTCGGTTGCTGTCGATATCAACCTTATAGACAGAGTTGTCACGCCATGACTTCTGCCATTTCTCTTCAATTTCCCTGAAATTGTATTCCATCACAAAAAAAATTTTACGCAAAAGTAAGAAATATCATAGAGAAAAGGAAACCAGCGGACTGACTACGACATAAATAATGGACCATACAGACAAAAAAAAGGATGTCCGCATTTATGCGGACATCCCTGTATTCAAGAGTGAAGAGTTATTAATACTCCCACAAATCGTTCTCGTAGTTTACCAAGAAATTCTTGATTCTCTCCTGCTCTTTGTGAACCGACTCAGCGTCAGTGTTGTACTCAAGCAAGTTACGATCCATGATATTAGACTCACGGAAGATATAACCAGAGAAACGTCTCTTCATGAAGATATCGTCATAAGAAGGACGAGAACCATTGTTCTTGTCAGTTATGAGGACTTCAGTCTGAGCAAGGAAAGGACGGATCTTCTCGAAAGACACCCAGAAAAGAGGGTACTTTTCAATACCAGTATCACCCTCGCCAACCAAGATTGGGCAGAGACCGATGATTCGGCAGTTGAAAGTTGAAGAAATCTTGTCGAAGAACCAAACTTCCTTCATGTAATACTTGATAACCTTTTGGCAAGGGATATCAGAAGGGTCTACCCTGTAGATAGTATCATTAGTGATAGAGTCGAGCACTGGAGTGAAAGCCACATCCTGCTGACGAAGGATATCACCGAAGTCAACCAAGTGCTGGTCGTCGAAATTCTCCTTCTTATCCTGATACTGGTAGATCTTAATCTTACCCTTAGAAGCCAAATTGAAGATTACAGAGAACAGATTTTGACGGTTATCAGTCTCCTCCAAAGGGAAGTAGAAAGGATAATTGAACTTCTCTCTAAGGTCGATTGTTCTGTAGATAACCTTTGACCAATAAACATCGTCGGCCCTAGGATTGAGCATCTCTATTGGTTCCAAATCACCGATTGGAGCACCAGTAGGGAGGTCAGTCATGACAGAGTCGCTGATAGCGCCCAAATCATCGAAGAAGGAATTATCCTCCTGCGCATAAGAGAGCGAGCACAAAGACAACGCTGCGGCAGACAAAATTACTTTAAATCTATTCATCATACGAAATTATTTATCTTACTGAATAACTACCTCCATTACAGGCAATACACGCTTAACCTTATCAGGTCCCATTGCCTTAACACCAGAGATATAGAAAGTCTTGCCCGAAGAAAGACCCTTCATCTTCTGCTTCATTGCATCAGTGATGTTAGGAGAAGAAGAAGATACAACGATGATGTTACCCATTGAGTCGATAGTCTTCATATCGAAACCGAACACCTCATACTTAACATCAAGGTCAGCATCGTCAAGCTTTGCAACGACCTTATCAGCCTCGAGCAAGCTTGCCTTACGGATCTTACCACCAGGGAAGTCACCCTTTGAAAGGTGAAGGAATGCCAATGGTGGTGGAAGAGCCTTAACACGGAATGACTTCAAAGCCATCTTCTGGAGCTTACCATCAATCATAGCATTAACTGTGATATCGCAGTTAGTACCAACCTTCAAAGGCTTAACAATCCAGCCCTTTGAGCTCTGACGAAGATTTGCGTTTGTGCAAGAGATCTTAACATCGCCAGCAGACACACCTGGAACTGAAACTGAGATTGGGTTGTCGAAACCTGCGTAGAATACGTTCATCAAGTCAGCAGAAACAGTTGCTGTAGGCTCGCCGACAGTGTACTCAGACTTCAAAGGATAAGACACCTCTGTGCCGTCTGGCTTCTTCATCTTAACAGTACCAGTGAACTTCTGTGTACCAACAGAGCCACAACCTACGCTATAGATAGCGTTCTTGTCGAGCTGCTTGCCGTTGATAACGATATCAAGAGGCTTTGTTGAGTCAGTTGCAGCAAGGATAATCTTAGCCTCGTACTTACCGCCCTTAAGAACGTATGCAGACTTAGGAATAGCCAAAGCCTCGATCTTGTTCACACGGAAGTCACCAGCGTCAACCTGACCGATCAAATACTGAGTCAAAGAAGCCTGTGTGTTACGTACGTCGTTCTGAACCTTAGTCAACATAGTCAAAGATGCGATACCTGGCATATCCTCGAACATTGTAGACTCCCATTCGTGCTTGATACCCTCCTTGTCAGTGTGAGTAGGAGTAGCGAAAGTAGTCTTCAAGCTGTTGATACGAGCAGTATCCTTAGCATCAACCATGCTGCAAGCATAGTCACAGAAATCATTAACCATCTTCTTGAGCTCAGTACCCATACCCATACGGCCTGAACCAGAAAGACCAACCTCAGAAGCGATGTTCAAATCACCAGCATTGATAAGAGTCATGTTGGCAGTATCAGCATCAGCGCCATCAGTCTTCAAGATGATAGTCTTCTTAATTTTATCAACGTAGTTGTAAAGAGCAGTTGCCTTCTCGTTCAACTCCTTTGACTGCTTCAAGAACTTTTCAGTCTTAGCTGGGTTTTGAGCAGCCAAGTTTTCGAACTGAGCAGCAAGGGTTGCGTTTGTTCCCTCGGCAATCTTAATAGAACCCTGCAAGGATTCATCCACCAATTTATATCCATCGAGGATCTGTACCGACACGTTCAATGCAAGCAAGGCCGTGTACACCAGATACATCATGGAAATCATTTTCTGTCTCGGCGTTTCCGGACAATTCGTAGCACCCATGTTACTGTATCAAAAATATTTCTACTAATAAATCAAGTTAAATCGGCATAAAGGAATTAACCCTTCATAGCAGTCAACATACCGCCATATACCTTGTTAAGCTGCTGCAACTGAGTTGAGAGCATAGCGATCTGTGCCTTGTAGTCCTCAGCGCTCTTTGCAGAGCCGTCAAGAGCAGCCTGAATCTTGTTAACAGAAGAAGCAAGAGTAGACATAGCCTGGCTCTGCTCGTTAACAGACTTAACCTGCTGTTCAAATGCTGAACTGATTGTAGAAATATTCTTGTTCATACCATCGATCTGCTGAGCGAAGTTAGAAGAACCGTTAGAAGCTGCAGAGATGCTGCTTGCGATGTTCTTGTAAGAAGCAACCAACTCGTCAGAAGAGCTTGTAAGAGAAGCCTGAGATGCAGCGAATGCGCCAGCAGCCTTAGATGCCTTAGTCAAGTTGCCAACATACTCCTGAGACTCAGCAGCTGCGTTAGCGATGCTGCCAATCTGAGAAGCTGTAGTGTTGAGAGTCTTAACACCCTCAGCCAACTTCTTAACCTGCTCCTCAACCATCTTAGAAGAGTCAGCGTCGATTTCAGGAACAGATGCACCGTTCTTGCCAGCAACAGCCTTTACGTTAGTTGCCAAGCCAAGAGTCTGGTGAAGAGCCTCCTTGTTAGCCTCACGAGTCTTCTCAGAAGCCTCGAAGTCACCCTGCTCATCCAACTCAGGATAAACGATAGACCAGTCGAACTCCTTATGTGGCTTATCGAACACACCCAAGAAGAAGAGGACAGCCTCTACGAACATACCCAAGCAAAGCATTGGACCAGCACCTGGCCAGTGCTGAATCTTGAACAACGCACCAATAATAACGACTGATGCACCAACGCAATACATGGTACCGGTAACCATCTTTCCCTTAGGGGAACGTACTAAATCAACAAATCCCATTTTAATTTAATATTTTTAGTTTAACAATTTTTACTTGTGTGTTTATATTCATTTGGTGAATTACTCACCGATGTAGCTACGTACGCAACGGAAGCCGATGAAAGAACGGTTCTCTGTCTGGTACTCATAAGTACGCATACCGCACTGCAAGAAGATACCTACATCCTTCCAAGAACCACCACGGACAACCTTACGGCGCATAACGTCTGCGTCCATTGATTTAGCATTGTACTCATAGTTAGGGTTCATATCGTGAACGAATGAGTAGTTAGCCTCGTGGTATGCTGAAGAAGTCCACTCTGCAACGTTACCAGCCATATCATACAAACCGAAATCGTTTGGTGGGTAAGAAGCTACACGAGAAGTAATCAAATAACCGTCGTCAGTGTAGTTACCACGCTGTGGCTTGAAGTTAGCAAGGAAGCAACCCTTTGCTGTACGGATGTAGTTACCGCCCCAAGGGTACATTGAGAGATCCTTGCCTCCGCGTGCTGCATACTCCCACTCAGCCTCGGTTGGGAGGCGGTAGTCCTGAACTCGAACACCGTGGTTTCTAACCTGGTATGAGTTGAACAAGTAAGTACGCCAGTGGCAGAATGCCTGAGCCTGCTCCCAAGAAACACCGACTACAGGATACTCGCCGTAGCCTGGGTGAGCAAAGTACATTCTCATGTATGGCTCGTTGTAAGCGTAAGTGAAGTCACGTATCCAGCAAAGAGTATCTGGATAGATATTGATCTTCTTACGAGAGATGAAGTCTGAGCGGTGCTTCAACTCACGATACACTGTACGGTTTACGATGTGGCCGTTTTCGTCCTTGAAAGTGGTATCCTTCTTGACCATCACGTCAGCAGAATCCTTTGTGCGACCCAGGCCTGCAAGAGAACGGTTGTAAGAACCGATAAGCGGATCGAACTTGTTCTCCTTCTTTGCAGCCTGTACATAGTCAACCCATGAGTACTGGTACATCATAATCATACCATTGAGCTGTGGCTCGAAGTCCATAGCGTCATCTCCCATGTAGTACATGCTATCGAGAGCAGCAGCCTGGTCCTCGTTTGGCTTGTCCCAAGGAATTTTCTTGTCCCAGTTCAAGCGAGGAGTCTTCAACTCGTTACCTTTCTTGTCCTGAGTGATTTTGTAGTTCTCATCAACAAGAGAGAGTTTTTCACGTGCGATAGAGTCGCGAACCCAATAAACAAACTGCTTGTACTCGCCGTTTGTAATTTCAGTCTCGTCCATCCAATAAGCATCGATAGACACTGTCTTAGATTGAGAAGTCATAGCCCAGTTAGCATCCTGGTCGTTCTGACCCATCGTGAAAGAACCACGCTTGACATAAAGCATGCCGTAAGGCGTTGGCTCTTTCCAAGACTTAGAATAAACACCAACCAACTCGCCGTTGTCAGAAGAACCGCAGCCAGCAAGCAGCATAGTGATTACTGAAAAAATGAAAAGTTTTTTCATGATATTTGAATTACTTATAATTTGCTGTTTTAGTTTATAAAATTCTTTCACTCTTATATCCGTCTTTTCTGGAGAAATCCAGCTTAAAAGAATATTTTAGGCAAATCTCATGGCTTCCGCCGGATTTAATCATACCCGAAACCGGCAGGTCATAAGAGTAGCCTAAAAAAAGACCTTCGATTATGTTCTCGACTCCGAAAAGGAATCCGAACGAATCGCCAAACCTGTATGCCAATCCCCCCTGAATTTTCTTCTTGTACTCAAGCAGGCAATCCAAATCGGCCTGAGAGGAGGAGAAATTGGTAGCCAAGAGCACCGACGGTTTGAAATGGTAATCAGTGTTGCTCATCTCAAAATCATATCCGCCAATCAGATACATAATCGGTTGCATCTTGACCTTGTCATACTCGCCAAAGTCGAACTTTGGACTATTCAGATGCAGGAATGACAATCCCACATACATCTTTTCGTCTGAATAATAAGCTCCGAACGCAGCGTCGAACGACATGTCATTCTGGTCGGACGATGGAATCATTGAGTCATCAGAGCTGTGAGACTGATCTCCGTCAATATCATTTCCATCGTTGCCAGTCAAATCGACATCGCCATACTCGAACGACTGGCTTATTGCGCCAACGCTGACGCCCAACCCCATATATCCGTTCCAAATTTTGAGCCTATAGGCATACTGAACCATAAAAGACTGGTTTTGGAACAGACCTATGCTCTCGCTCAGGAAACTTATTCCCGCTCCGTGTTTTGACTCACCCGAACCGAACGGCATGTCGGCCAGGACAGCGACGTCGTTTGGAGCATTTGAGAAACCTGCCCATTGCAGACGGTAATCACCGGTAACGTTGAACAGATTTTTATCTGCCACTGCGCCAGGATTATACGCCGAAATGTCATACATATATTGCGTCCGTTGAGAATCAAACTGCGCAAAAATTGCAGCAGAATGCAACATTGAAAGCAGTAAGATTACCTTTTTTTTCAGACTCATAATGCGACAAAGAGCAGTTTCAACGGCAATATTAGCGATTTTTGGCAATATTTACAACAAAAACAAAGCCAATTTGCACGGCGAAAATGCTCTTTGATTGAAGAACATTTTGTTCGCAGCTAAATATTCCGCAGTTTTTTTTCAATATTCCTCTTCGTTGAACAAGAAGTCATCATTGCTTGGGTAATCAGGCCAAACATCTTCGATACTCTCATAAACATCGCCCTCATCCTCGAGCTCCTGAAGATTTTCTATAACCTCGAGAGGTGTTCCCGAACGCATAGCATAATCAATAAGTTCATCTTTGGTTGCTGGCCATGGGGCATCTTCAAGTTTTGATGCCAATTCAAGTGTCCAATACATGATGTCAATTCAATTAGTGAATACTTAGAATATTGTTTTATCCCTATGCAGGAGACAATGTCCGCTACAAAAGGTCTGCAAAAATATGTTTTTTTTTATAAATATCAACCCGTGCACAAAAAAAATGATAAACAGCTACGCAAGTATTGAATTATGCAAACTTAATAGTATGTTTTTTATCACATAAACAATCAATATTTGACTATTAGGTTTGATTTTGTCAGTTCTGATTTCTTAATAAGAACTCCCAAATGGAAAAAATCAAGACTTGCGTCGGCAATGTTCTGCGTAATCAACTTTTTCCACTGGTTCTCTGACTGTTCTGTTTTATATGGCTCTCTGACAATCACCATTGCATCTTTGCTGTTGCCGGCCAGCCATCGGCTCAAATCGTCAATACAGTCTTCGATGATTTCTGAATCTGCTATATATAATAGGTCACAGTCTGTATTTTCGTTCAGAACTTTTTTATAATTGCCATCCGGCAGGAATTCCACGTTGGAGAATCTGGACCATCTGTTTCTGCCCAAGATTTCTTTCTGCTGTTTTGTGACCAGCGAGCTCACCTTCAGACTTGTCTTTTTGTGGTGCGAGGCCAGATAGGCTGTCGTGAATCCGGAATCATCTCCAAGCAGCAGCATTTTGTTCGGACTGAAATAATTTGCAAGACGGAATGTCAGCTGGTCATACTTTGCTTTGTGTGATTTTCCTTTTGTAAATTCGCCCAACGAAGAGCTGCCATCTTCCAATTTTTCGGACGATTCCGCACATTGTTTCCTAACTCTTTCTATATTAAAATAGCAGTAATAAGGAAGTTCCTCCTCGACAATGACCGTCTGCAAGTGGAACAAATACGGAGAATGAATGCCAAAACCATATTTGTGTTTTGACTTAAGCAAATATTTTAAGTATGGTATAAATCTGACCATATTATTCTTGTTTATTTAAAATTCGGATTACGATTCTTAGCTTAAGATAAGAATATTTTCCGTCGAAGTATTCATATAAATCCTTAGCCTTATCTGTATTCAGTTTTTTTATGGCCGTGCTTATTTCTTGTTCCTCATCCTTCGAGACGACATGATATGGATTCAAATCTCCATTTTCGATGTTGGCATATAGCATGTCGCTTGTTGTGGACACTGCATAACCTATCTTCTCGGCTATTTCAGACAAACTGAGGCCTTGCAGAAACAGAGTCCTTGTGTCCTCAATAGGATTGTCTGAACGTAATTTTCCGTTTCTCTTTCTCACAGGTGCCACATCGGCATTGTCTGAGGCATATTCCTTATTTTCTTTTGCGAACAATGCATCATCGTTAGTCAGTTCAAGAATGTCCTTTATATACATCTCTTTGCTAGGACCAAAACCGCTCAGGTTTCTCACCTCATCTGCTGTTCGTGGTCGGCAGTTTACTATGTTCACGAACAGAGTCTGACCAAGAATCACATAGGCTGGTTTATCAAAAGCCTTGGCTTGTTGTGCACGCCATGCTCTGAGCGCATTATAGAACAATGGATATCTTGAGTTCTCGGCCTCGAGTTTCTCTTTTGATTTAGATTTAGATTCTGTTTTGCGTCCTTCTTTATTCGCTTTTGAGGAGCCGCCTGTTCCATTCTGTTCACCAATAGAAGCCAAGGCCTTAGTCTTTAAATAGGATGAAATATCGAACTTGTTTGCAGAGTTCTCCATTGTCTTTATCTTGACAAACACAGCCGTATCAAACGTTTCGAGTGCCGTTTCCACTTTTTTCGCTACGTCCTTATTTATTATCGTCACAGACGACAATTTCACCACCGACTGCTCGTAGTATTTCAATTTCGGCAAAAAATATCCTGCCGATTTCACAATCCTATCTTGAATCATCTCTGGCTGGTTTTGTGACAGGAATTGAAGCTGGCCTTGAAACTTCAACGCGATTTGCTGTATTTCGCTGTCAACGGCATCCAGTATTTGGTGAAGCTCGTCGGCATTGGTTCTGTATGTTCTCGACAAGTGTTCATCAAACAATCTGACCAATGCCATCAGCGAAAAATACATGTCGCTGAAATTGAACTGGTCCATAAGCAGATGAACATAATAATTCTTTTTCAGAACAGACATTTCGTCGTATGTTGGCGTGTGGACAGACGATGAGAAAGCCTCGACCTCACGTTCGCCGATAACAGCCGAAGCAGGAAGTTTTGATGTCAGAACAAGTCCTTCGAGCGTTCGGCATCGGCTCAACGCCACATAGACTTGGCCATGAGCAAATGCGAAAGCAGCATCAAGCATCACCCGATCGAATGTCAGTCCCTGACTTTTGTGTATCGTGATTGCCCATGCGAGCTGCAGCGGCAACTGAATAAATTCGCCGTCGGTGACCTCTTCAATCTCTTTGGTGTCCTCGTTCATTACATATTTTGAGTTTTCCCATTTCAGAGGATCCACCTGTATATATTTTCCATCTGAGTCGACAACCTTTACGAAATCCACGCCAAGAGACTCAACAGTTACTATTTTTCCGTTATAGAATTGTTTTGACGGAGACGGATCGTTCTTCACGAACATCACCTGCGCCCCTGGCTTCAGAGTCAGCTCCGCCTCGGTTGGATATGACGACTGCTGAAAATTTCCATTCACAACAGCCTTATAAGTGCGCTGTCTGGTGCTCAGGCTGTTGAGTTTCTGGTCGTTAATGTCTTTTGCCTTCTGTCTGTGTGTGGTCAGTCGGATATAGTTCTGCGACTCTGGCGGATTAAAATCCGGAATATACCGTTTGTTCAATTCGTTGAGCACAGCCACCGAAACATTTCCATCTCTAACCGCATTCAGCAAGTCAACAAAACGAGAATCCGTCTGTCGGTATACCTTTTTCAGTTCTATGCAGCACAGACTGACCTTCGACAGTGCCCTGCAGCCAAAAAAGAAATAGGAAGAATAGAAAGGAGCAAGTATTGAGGCATCGGCCTCAGTGGTCACAGGTGCCAACTGCTGCAAATCGCCAATCATAAGCAACTGCACACCGCCGAATGGGTTGTTGTTTCTTCTTATTCGGCATAATGTAGCGCTAATAGCTTCGAGCACATCGGCCCTGACCATGCTTATCTCGTCTATGACAAGCAAGTCGAGAGACCTTATTATAGCCAGTTTTTCAGCATTGAACGAATATTTTGATTCCTTTTCGTAGCCGGGCACATAAGGTTCAGGTGAGAGTTGGAAAAAAGAGTGTATGGTGACGCCACCGGCGTTCATTGCAGCCACGCCAGTTGGAGCCACAACCACCATTCGTTTGGAGCACACATCCCTTAGTTTACGCAAAAAAGTTGTTTTTCCTGTGCCGGCTTTTCCTGTCAAGAACAGATTCATATCTGTGTTCTGGACCATGTCGAATGCCATTTCCAACTCCTTATTCTCTTCCATGTTATACTTTCTTCATTTCAATCATTACCCATTGGCCGTTTTTTTTGAATCCGCCAAGCGGAGTCAGTCCATATTTTCCGGCGCAGGACTGGACCACAGGTATATCCTGCTCATAAAAACCGCTGAAATAGATAACTGCCCCCCTTTTCATTCCCCTGCTGTAATCAGCCATGCCATCCAGCAATATGTTCCTGTTTATATTTGCAAAGAAATAATCGAAACGGTCAGTATCGACCTGCTCGCTTCCGCCGAGTCTCAAGTCGATGTTTTCTGCTGAATTCAGAGCTATATTTGTTTTTGCATTCTCAAACGCCCATTTATCTATATCGACGGCACATACGTCTGCAGCTCCCATTTTATGAGCCAGTATGGCCAGGACTGCAGTTCCGCAGCCCATGTCGCAAACCGATTTTCCGCTGAAATCTGTCTGGAGTATCCTCTCGATCATCAGCGTTGTTGTCTGATGATGTCCTGAGCCGAACGACAGTTTCGGGTCAATCAATATATCATATTTCAGTTTCGGAACATCCATATAAGCAGGGGTATGCACCACACACATATCACAGAACACTTGTGGCGTGTTCGACTCCAGTTCCCATGTTTCATTCCAATTTTTATCGGCCATGAATTTGGATGTGAACGTCAAGCCTTTCGCAAAATCAAAATCGCTCAACACAGAAGACATTTCCTTTTCGTCTGGTCCGGGAGCTGGGCAATAGGCAAACAGACCATCGTCGGCCGGCAAAAAAGAGTCGAACCCATAGGCAGATAATGTATCGGCCAACAAATCTGACACGTAATCAGGCATCTGGCCCTGACCTGAAATATGATATTCTATGTAATCCATCGATATGAGGGAAATAATTATTGCATCTGCTGAAAAATTGGAATTGGTTATAGACAATCTCTATATCAATTTTTCATTATCTTTGTCAGACACAAAGATAGTCACAAAAATACAAAGTAGAAATTTTGGCACAATCTTTGTTTTCAGTTTAGAAACGAAAAATAAACACACCTAAAAATTTCAAGGAGGACGATATATGAACTACAAGATCTTCTTATCGTTTGTGGCTTCGCTGATGATATTCTCGGCCACAACAAACGCGCAAGACGACATATACTACTCATCCAAGGATGCCGAGGCTGAACAAGAAGCCGAGGAACTACAGCAACGCATATTGGAAGAGAGGTACAGACAGCAGCGTCTTGCAGAACAGAGAGCTTACGCCCAGCAGCAAGAAGAGTTTGCCGAAGAGGATTCGCTTATTGCTCTCGACGACAGCGACTATGTTTATTCCAGAAGGCTCAACAGATTCCACGAGGCTGACCTTCCTGTCTATGAGCCTGCCGACGATGAATATGTGGAGCAGAACACCACTAATGTATATGTTGTGTCAGACTACCCATATTACTATCCTGGTTACAGATACAGCTGGAGATACGGATATGGCTGGGGATACCCTTATTACTATGACAACTACTGGGGCTGGTATGACCCTTGGTACTATCCATACTACGGATATCACAGACCTTATCACCACTATGGCTACAGAGGCTGGGCCGGCAGACCAGGACGTCCAGGCAGAGACTTCAGACGTGCTCCAGGCCAGCCACGCACAAGCGCCGCTCGCAACAGAAGCATGGCAACACAGTCGAGAGCTTACAGAAGCAGTGGAGCAAGAAATGGAGCAGCAACACGCAGCAGCGCAACTCGCTCAGGCAATCAGGGCGGAGCCCGCAATGGCCGAACTGCAAATGCAACACGCAGCGGCAACTACGGTTCATCGACCAGATCGGGCAGCGCTCGCAATGGAGGCTCAGGTTCAAGCACACGCAGCAGTTCTTCGTTCGGAGGCGGTAGCCACAGTGGTGGCGGACACAGTGGTGGCGGACATAGCGGCGGCGGACATAGCGGCGGCGGCCACGGAAGATAATCCGCACTGTTGATATTTATTTCAGAAAAAAATTAAGAATTATATATTATGAACAAGACTCTTTTGTTTGGCGGACTATTAGCCGCAAACATATTCGGCGCCTCAGCTCAGGAATCTAATTTTGCATATGCAAACGAAGCCCTGAACATCAGCCGTGAAGATGCTGTCAGCGGCAATGCGAGATACTCAGCCATGGCTGGTGCTATGGCCGCTTTTGGAGGCAATACATCTGCAGTTAAAGACAATCCTGCCGGACTCGGCGTTTACCGCAAGTGGGATATCTCTTTCACTCCAAGCATAGGCATAAACAACGATGGCGAGGTTGACTGCAAGATGAACAACTTCGGCGTAATAATGAACTTTGGCAAGTCAGGACGCACCAACGGATATGTAACTTCTTCACTGGGTATAACATACAACCGTTTGCGCAACTACAGCAGATACGACTACACCTATGGCACGCTGATGCCTTCTCGTCCTGACAGCACAGAGCAGTACTACGACAACGAGTACAGCGAGGACCACGGAGCTGGCGAATGGGACTTTGCTTATGGCGTGAACATCAGCAACAAGGTGTTCATCGGTGCAGGCATCAATGTGATGAACGTTGACTACAGCATGACAAGCGAATTCTTGAGCACTGTTGACAATACATACACAGGTGTTGATGTAAGCGCAACCGGTTGGAACATGAAGGTCGGCTTAATCTACAAGCCTGTCGACCAGTTCCGCGTAAGCTTGGCATTCCACAGCCCTACATGGTTGAGAGAGACACGCGACGTATACACTGACGACGACGAGCCATGGACTGAGGAGTTTGACGTCACCACTCCTTTGAAGTTGGACGCTGGCGTCGGCTTCGTAATAGCAAACAAAGCTCTGATCGGCATCGACTACACAATGCAAAACTTTGCTTCGATGAGGACCGAGGACAAGAGTGGACACCTATACCGTCAGGTCCAGAACGAGATTGAAGACCAGTTCAAGCAGCAGCACACTCTGAAGATTGGTGCCGAGGTTCAGCTTGGTAGCGGATTTGCGGCAAGAGCCGGATACGCATTCCAGAGCGCAGTTACAAACGACCTCTCAGCACGATATATCAGACAGAGGGTCGACGATCCAAACGACGGCGGCGAGCTCTACTCATACGCATTGCCTAAGTTGACTCAGTATTTGAGCCTTGGTCTTGGATATCAAGGAAAAGTGTTCTATTGCGACCTTGCTTACTTGCAGAAGAGACAGAACGAGGACTTCTATGAGTGGATAGGCACAAATACAGATGATGAGCTTACTGAGCCTATCGACCAGACTTCTAAATTCCACAATGTTGTTATGACATTCGGTTTCAGATTCTAAACGACAAACTATCATAAAAAATCCCCTGCCACATGTGTGTGGCAGGGGATTTTTTTATGATTTACAGTCGGAAATTACAAATCCCAAGCAAGACCTGATGCGCCAAGAATAGCTGCATTGCCGTTGCCATTAAGTTCAGAGAACAATATCTTAATCTTGTTTTTGAACACAGGCATCAAGTTATCATTCATTGCCTTCTCAGCAGGAATGCTCAAGAACTTGCCTGCATGAGCCAGACCGCCAAACAACACAATTGCCTCTGGGCTGCTGAACTTAACCATGTCAGCAAAAGCCTCGCCCATGATGTTGCCAGTAAAGTCGAATATATCCTTTGCCAAAGCATCGCCATTGTCGGCAGCCACGCAAACATCTTTTGCTGTAATCTGGTCAATTGGAATGTTGCGCAAAGACGACTGCCTGTTAGGATCTGCTGACAAGAATTCGCGTGTTGTGCGAACAACTCCTGTTGCCGAAGTGTAAGTCTCAAGACAGCCCTTATTGCCGCAACCACACTGTCTGCCACCACGGCGCATAATAACGTGACCAAGTTCGCCGGCATTGCCGTCGTGGCCATAGAGCAACTTTCCGCCGCAGTATATTCCGCTGCCCACGCCAGTGCCAAGAGTTATCATGATGAAATCCTTCATGCCACGCGCAACACCATATACAGCCTCGCCTATGGCAGCAGCATTAGCATCGTTGGTGATGGCAACAGGAACGCCCAACTTTTTTGACAAAATATCTGCAAACGGAACTATACCCTTCCAAGGCAGATTTGCCGCATGCTCAATGTTGCCAGTGTAGTAGTTAGCATTAGGAGCACCGACGCCAACGCCCTTGATTTTTTCAATGCCACCATTTTTATTGATAAGGTCAAGCATAGCAGCAGCCAAGTTATCCATATACTTGTCTAGCTCCTTGTGCTCCTGTGTCTTGATTGAATTAGATGCAATCACATTACCCTTTGCATCCACAATACCAAAAGCCGTATTTGTGCCTCCGAGGTCAATACCAACCACGTAAGGCTTAGAATCTGTTGAAGCCATTATATTATAAATTTTATTGTTTATTTAAGTACGATACTTTCTGGGTGCTTCTCAGTCTTGACTGGGAAGTTCACCTTCTTTTTGCCAATCTTTGAGCCGCTGAATCCATACCATGCAAGATAAGCATAGCAAATCAGCGGAATAGCAAATGCGATATGTGCATTATATGAGTCTGCTATCAAGCCCTGCAATGGTGGAACCACTGCACCACCTAATATCATCATCACCAGCAACGAAGAGCCTTGAGATGTATATTCCTTCAAATCCTCGATGGCCAGAGTGAACACATTCGAGAACATAATGGAGTTGAACAGACCGACCGACAGAACCGCCCATAAAGACAGATTGCCGTCGAGCGACAGCATTGCCAGCACAAGAACAATGTTGACAATGGCAAACAGACCAAGTGTGCGCGAAGGCACTGACTTTGCCATCACAAATGCCACGTAGTTCAAAACCAAGAATATCAGGAAATAATACGAATTTCCTAAATCGATTGCACCCTTTGATGACTTATATGTAATCAAAAATATCAGAGTGAATGCGGCCAAACCGGCAACACCCATCAGAATATGCTTTATCGATTTTTCCATCTTGCTCATGGAGATAGCGCCTACAAATCGGCCAATCATACTTCCACCCCAGTAGAAAGCAAGATAAGATGTGGCAATCGATTTGTCTATGCTCTGTGTCTCGGTCATAAACGAAATCAGGTTGCTACCTATTGTTACCTCTGCACCCACATAGCAGAAAATTCCAAACATTCCGAACACCAGATAAGGATGCTTCAGTGCTCCGTATCCCTTGACATTGCCAGATGTGTTCTCCACATGATTTGGAACATTGCTGAAGAATATGACACCTGAAAGCAACAGAAGCAAGCTGGCAAGAATCAAGTAAGGAATCTGTACGGCACTGGCTGCACCAGCCGACTCCTCGCTAGGCTTGAACAGTGTGAATATAAGATAGCCCCCGATAACTGGAGCCAGGGTTGTTCCAAGCGAGTTGAAAGCCTGAGTCAGGTTAAGACGGCTCGACGATGTTTCAGGCGCTCCGAGTATTGACACCAAAGGATTTGCTGCAATCTGCAAGAATGTGAATCCAGTGCCCAGCAAAAACAAAGCGCCCAAGAATCCAGCAAAGCTTGGATTTGGAGAGCCTGCCTCTACAAAGAAGAAGAAACATGCCAATGCGCTCAGAAACAGTCCCAGCACAATTGTATTCTTGTAACCCACTTTCAGAATAGGATCGCCAAAACATGACGACACTATAAAGTAGAGCCAAGAAATTGTAAAATATGCTGTAAAAAACGCAAATTGCACCAGGTTAGACTGGAAATGCGACAGCGAGAACACCTCTTTTAGGTAAGGAATGAGCAAGTCGTTAAGACATGTGATAAATCCCCACATGAAAAAGAGCGAGGCCAATGTCACTAAAGCTGCAATGTAATTATTTTTTTTGCCAGAGTTTTCCATCAAAGTTTCCTCTATTGATTAAACAAAATAACCGTCTGTTTATTGATGAGTTTCAAGCGGCTAGACATTCATCTAACAAAAAAAAGATGCCAGAAACCACACGTGGTTCCAGCATCTTCTTTATTTTCTTCGTTTGATATAACCATCAAGATATGCCCAAAGGCACTAATGATTAACGTTTTACAGAGTTAGCGCGCTCAACATATGAGCCATCGCGAGTGTCTACAACGATTTCCTCGCCCTCGTTGATGAACAAAGGAACACGAACAGTAGCACCAGTTTCAACAGTTGCTGGCTTGAGTGTGTTGGTTGCAGTGTCACCCTTCAGACCTGGCTCAGTGTAAGTAATCTTAAGAGTAACCTTTGCTGGCAACTCGGCATAAAGAACTGTATCCTCGTTTGAAACGACATCGACAGAATCACCCTCCTTAAGGAAGTCAACACCGATAATCTGCTCGCCTGTGATTGTTATCTGCTCAAAGTCCTCCTGGTTCATGAAGATGTAATCGTTGTCACCTTCCTTGTAAAGGAACTGGAATGGTCTCTTGTCGATGCGTACATCCTCAAGTTTGAATCCGATCTGGAAAGTACGGTCAAGAACCTTACCTGTCTTTACGTTCTTTAGTTTTGTACGAACAAAGGTGTTACCCTTTCCTGGTTTAACGTGAAGGAACTCGATGACGAAATAGAACTGGCCATCGATTTTCAGGCACATTCCGTTCTTGATGTCGTTTGAAGTAATCATGCTTGTATAATTATTTTTTATTTTTCAACTTGAAATGCAAAATTAAGAGAAAACTAACATTTTTCAAAAAAAAGAAATGGTTATTGGCAAACATCACAATTTTTATTCTTTTTTTTGACTTCTCAAATGGTGTATTGAGGCTAATATGTCCTATTTTTGCAAATAATTATGGATAATGCCTTCATCTGCGATGGCGGCTCACAATAAAAAGACTCTAAAAAAATGAATTTTGTAGATGAACTTAAGTGGCGTGGCATGATAAACAACATGATGCCAGGCACTGAGGAACTATTCGAGAAAGAAAAGGTAACAGCATATGTTGGTATAGACCCAACTGCAGACTCTTTGCACATCGGTCACCTATGTGGCATCATGATGCTCAGACACTTGCAGCGTTGCGGGCACAAGCCGCTGGCTCTGATTGGCGGCGCAACCGGTATGATTGGCGACCCTTCGGGCAAAAGTGCAGAACGCAATCTGCTCGACGAGGAGACTCTTCGCCACAACCAGGAGTGCATCAAAAAGCAGTTGTCGCACTTCCTTGATTTTGAGAGCGATGCTCCAAACAAGGCCGAGCTGGTGAACAACTACGACTGGATGAAGAAATTCTCCTTCCTTGAGTTCGTCCGCGACATCGGCAAACACATCACCGTGAACTACATGATGGCTAAAGACAGCGTGCAGAAGAGACTTAACGGTGAAGCCAGAGACGGTCTGTCGTTCACCGAGTTCACTTATCAGCTGCTTCAGGGATATGACTTTTACTACCTGAACAAGGAAAAGGGCTGCAAACTGCAGATGGGCGGTTCGGACCAATGGGGCAACATCACAACCGGAACTGAACTAATCAGACGTATGGGCGGCGGCGAAGCTTATGCCCTGACTTGCCCTTTGATAACTAAAGCTGACGGTGGAAAATTCGGAAAGACAGAGAGCGGCAACGTATGGCTCGACAGAAACTACACCAGTCCTTACAAGTTCTACCAGTTCTGGCTCAACGTCAGCGACGACGACGCAGTTAAATACATCAAGATATTCACATCACTCGACAAGCAGACCATAGACGACCTCACAGCACAGCACCTTGCCGACCCTGCACAGAGGATTCTGCAGAAGAGACTCGCACAGGAAATAACAGTTATGGTGCACTCGCAGGAAGACTATGACATGGCTGTCGAAGCATCTAACATTTTGTTCGGCAAGGCAACTAAAGACTCTTTGCTGAAACTCGACGAGAGCACATTCCTTTCTGTGTTTGAGGGTGTTCCTCAGTTTGAGGTTTCAAAGCAGGAGCTTGAGGCCGGAATCGACGCCACTGCCCTATTTGCAGAAAAAACTCAGGTCTTCGCATCAAAGGGCGAAATGAGAAAGATGGTCACTGCCGGCGGTTTCTCAATAAACAAAGAGAAGCTTGCAGACCCTGCCGCAAAAATCGACTCGACTTATCTGATCAACGGAAAATATATCCTTGCACAAAAAGGCAAGAAGAACTATTTCCTTTTGATTGTCAAGTAAGAAGGAAAAAAGAACTGAAAACATTTGCAAATTTAAGTCCACGGAAGTAAATTTGCATATCCTTTGAAAAAAGGAATTCTCTTAGGATTGTCTCATGGTGTAATGGTAGCACAACACATTTTGGTCGTGTTTGTTAAGGTTCGAATCCTTATGGGACAACAGAAAAAAACCGATACTCGCTGAGTACCGGTTTTTTTTGTTAATTCATTATACCTTCATTGCGTCACTCGTCGGGAGAGCACAACTCAAAATGGAATCAAGCCGCAAAGAATCAAAAAGTTGCGCTTAGGCCAAGACTGCCAACACCAACATTCAAGTCAAGAGAAGCCACGCCAAGACAACTGCGTTTGAACTGTCTTCTTGCACTTGCACTTTGCTTCAGTCCTATTGCAAACACTGTCAATCCGCCTGCAGTTATCGGAACACCGCAGCTCAACAACGTAACACCAATGTGTTTTCTCTCTCCTGTATATGACGTTGTCCAAAAGTAGCCAGTGCACACCATCGCACCACCAACAAAAGCAGAAAGACCACCCACGAGCATCTTAACCTGCCCCACCCTGTTTTTCTCATACAGCGGGAAATTGACTCTGTGCATGACGTAGGAAAGTTCTCCCGAGGTTATCAGATGGTCCTGCACCATCACCTTATCACCAACAATCGAGATGCTGTCAAGAACCGGATCTGGGAAGCAGTCGCTGTCAGGAATGAATATATTCAGTTCGCCATCCTTGGCCGCCGACTTGCCTGATTTAGAAAAAGCCAACGATGAGGTTGCGAATATCATCAATAGTATGACAAACAGTCTGTGCATATTTAAATATTTAAAAATTATAATTGAAGCCCAAGCTCAACTGCTCCTGTATCTGCAATTTAGGGTTTTCGTAGTCATCTGATTTCGGAGTGCTGTCGAAACGCATATTCAATGACAAGCGTGTACTCAAGAACTTGTTTATTGTGAAATTTCCAACAGTTTCCCAGTTCATTTCCACGTTTTTCAGCGAATATGGAGTGAAGATATCGAAACTTGAATTTATACTGATATCCTTTGTAAATTTCCACTTGAGCAGTCCCTTGCCAAAGAATCCGAAATCATTTTGGATTTTTCCCTTCTCAATACCCACGGTCTGCGGATCTTCTATGTCATCGCCAACCACGAACAGAAGTTTGTAGGCCAGCGGCGACAAATACGCCCACACATTTGAATTATGCTCATATTTTGCACCGGCACTGAGGAATATTCTTGTTGGAGACAGGAAAGAGGCCTTTATCACATTTGAATTTGTTGCCTTGTAATTTCTGAAGAACTGAGTGTTGAACTCGCCGTAGGCGGCATAATACCATTTTTTCAGGAAAGACTCGTAACCTATTTGCGACGTCACCTTAAACACGTCATTGTTCACACGAAATGCCCTAATAGTGTCCTCTTGCGAGGTATAGAAACCGAGTTTTATATTGGCGTCATTATTCCAGAATTTCTTTCCCTCCTTGTAGTTTCTCTCCAACTGGAAAATTCCAAGCAAGGTGGCATTAGGTTCACCTCCCTTATACCAGTTGTCCGACACATAATACTGCGAGAACTGAAACGCAAATTTTCCGTTTGTTGTCCACTCTTCTGATTTAGCCTTCTTCACTCTATCCTTGCGTATTTCAATATTGAGATAGTCAACATCAACAACCTCGACCTCGCGCACATGGTTAGTTGAATTGACTGCATCTGACAGCAAATCCACATAATTGCCAAGATGATAATAGTCTACAAACGACGGATTTCGGCCTATCAGTTTGAACATCACCTTCGCATTCACCTTACTCAGGAATTTATACCTTTGGCACACATCATCAAGTCCATATTTGCTTGTTTGACATGGCTTTGACATAAGATATTTTTCCTTGGGAATTTCAAAGCCATATGGTTCAAACACAAGCGAGGGGATAGTGTCATAGTACAAAGGGAAATCGCCGAACATATTTTTCGACACCAGTCCAACCTTCGAGCTGTCGGCCGCGGCATTGGCATCGATAAGCAGTTTTTTCACTATCCACCTTGAACGTTTCTGGAGCTGAGTCAGTTCAGGTTCGTTTGGAGTTCCATTTTTCAGCACGTTAAGTTCATTGCGCAGAGTCTGGTTCTCCTTTTGCAGTTTTTCTATTTGTGACATTGGTTGCTCCACGTCCACCATTTTCTTTGAAAGGGTGTCCGACTTGTTATACTCGTTGGATGCGACCAAGACCCTGATACGGTAGCAAAGAGAATCATAGGCCACTGATTTGCCGTAAATTCTAAAATCCTCGACATAACGGCTCGACAGGGATGACTTGATGCTGTCTAATGTGTTATGTTTCAAGAATGACAGACTTGCGTCGAGCGAAGAAATCAGCGCCTGAGGCGACTCGCCAAGGGCCATAGCCGAGTGGCAAATCACCAACAGTGACACTATTAAAAACAATAATTTCTTCATCTTCTGAACGTATAGTCATGCAAACCCTACACCATCATGCAAAAATCATACAAAAACAATATCCTTATCACCAAGACACAGAAAAATGAACATTAAGCTGCCTTGAGGTCAAGTAATTTGGAACCGCATACTGCATGTTGTTAACATCTGTTACCCAGTAATATGAATTGACATTTTTGATATCAAACAAGTTCAGGACATCCAGTCCAACAGAAATTGAATTCAGATGTTTGAGGAATCCCTTCTGCATAAAATCATCCCTACCTTGTCTGATCTCATAGGCTGCGCCAATATCGACTCTGCGATAGGCCGAAGTGCGGAATGTCGCATACTTTCGCTCTGAGTGCGGTGGGCCAAATGGCAGTCCATCAGCCCACACCAGTTTCAAATTAACTTTGAAGCGCTCGTGTCCGGGCAGATAGTCCTGAAAGAACATTGAAACATTATACCGCTGATCTGTTGGCCTGTATATATATCCGGCCCCATCGCCATATATGTTCTCCTTGGCCTGCATCAACGACAACGACACCCACGAATCTGTGCCAGGAATAAACTCTCCGAACAGTTTGAAATCGGCCCCGGCCACATATCCGTCGCCATTGTTCTCGCCAGCATACACAATCTTTACATTATCCACACTGTAAGGGATAAGTCGGTCTATATATTTGCCATACAGTTCTGCCGAAAACTTGAACGGACGTTGCCACATTTTGAAGTAATAATCTGAGGCCAGCAAAACCTGAAATGAGCGTTGCGCCTTTATATCTTTGTTGAGTCTCACAACAGAATTTCCGTTCTCGTCATACGTGGTATCCCTCATCTCTTTGTAGAATGGAGACTGGAAATACCTGCCTGCAGCCACACGGAAACCCCATTTGTCGTTTTTCGACGGGAAGAATGCCAGCGACGCTCTCGGGCTGAACAGCAATTCTTCATTAAAAGTCCAGTAGTTCATGCGGATTCCGCCGTTCAATATAAATCTGCCTATATTGGAATTGAACGTATGAGAGTCCATCAAGTATGCCAATAGGCGATTAGACGATGCTGTGTTTTTTGAGAACAGATTGTAATACAGCGAGAAATCATCCTCAACAAAAGGGATTGAATATCCTGCCGAATCTCTCATCTCCCAGTCGCTCACGCTCTCGTTCACATGTTCGTGCTGCACTGTGAATCCCCACTTCAAAAGGTCATTTGAATACCTCTTTTTTCCAAAGAATGAAACATTGCTGACTGTGGCCTTAAGCCTGTCGCGCGCATGCTCATGATACGAGCCTATACCCTCGTCAACATCTGTGTTTATCGTGCTGCTTCCGTCGACATCACTCAGCCAGTATTCTCCGTTTATGTCGTAATTCACGCTTTCGCTTGTATGAAACGAGGAGGCGCTGAGCTGGAATTCGGCAGAGTGATTTGGAGTAAACTTAAGGGCCAGATTTCCGAAATAAGTGACAAACAAGTCCTTCTCCTGTCCGTCGAAATACACCTTGAAATCCTTGGCTTTCTGCATTGTACCGAATTTGGTGCTACGCGATTTCGGAATAAACCGATAATCATTTCTTGATATATTTCCCAGAAAAGACAGTTGCCACTTGTCTGTGAAATCTTGTGTCAGATAGGTCTGATAGTCAAAAAATTTTGGTTTATACTCGCCGTCTGTTTCAAGAGAGCCAAGCAGATACTGGTTTGATTTGTATCTGACGCCGTGCAGTTGGCTGAATTTGCCCGTTTTTGCTCCAAGATAGGCCGAAGCGCCAAGCAAACTTACAGAAAAAGCGCCTTCAAAATCCTTAGGCTGCTTGTATTTTATATCCAGCACCGACGACATCTTGTCTCCATATTCCGCACTGAATCCGCCTGTCGAGAATGCTATTTCTCCAACCATATCAGGATTCACGAAACTCAGTCCCTCTTGCTCACCCGCACGCACCATCAAAGGTCTGTATATCTCAACATTGTTCACATAGACACAGTTCTCGTCATAGTTTCCGCCTCTTACCGAATATTGAGAGCTGAGCTCGTTGGTATTGCTCACACCAGCCTGCGTTGCCAAAATGGTCTCTATGCTTCCATTGGGATTTGGAACATCCTTAAGTCTGTCCACATTGATTATTTGGACCTGTTCCGTTTGTTTCCTCATCTCCTTGACGTCTACAGTCCCTAGCTGTTCTACCGACTCTGCCATAGAAACATTCAGTCTGACAGAGTCTGAAACTGCGACCTGCTTTTCCACATCGGCATATCCAAGCATTGAATATTTAACCGAGACATGTTCCGCCGAGACACCAAACTGCAGCCTGTAATATCCACGCGAGTCGGTGCTTGTTCCTGTTGTTGTGCCGTCCACGACAACATCAACATACTCAAGAGGCTGCCGTTTTTCATCGAAAACAAAACCAGTCAAGACCATACTTCTCTGGGCCGACAACGCCAGAGAACCCAAAAACGTCAAAAATATTATAGTAATAAACCTACGCATAGCAGAAATCAGTCACATTTTTTATGACATAACGAGAATTCAGACATCACCTTCGTTCCTTTTCGAAAAAACACACCCACAATAGTTCTGTCTGTAAAGACTGTATATCCTGGACAATTCGATTGAGCGCAGATATCCCCCCTTCTTTTTGAAGTCACTTGGCAAAAAAGCGACTCCATATTTCAAAGACATTGCCTCGCCAATTGAATTGAGGCGGTCAGCATCTTTCAATGGACTGATTGTCAATGTGGTTGTAAAATAATCTGCATTCAGGTTTTTAGCAAGCTGTGCCGTTTTTTCAAGCCGCAGATTGAAACAAACCGTGCACCTGTCGCCACCTTCTTTTTCTTGTTCAAGCCCTCTGACCGCAGCATAGAAATCAGATGGGACGAACTCACCCTCTATCACATCTATTTTATTCTCGGCTGGCAACTCTGCCACAAGTCTTTTTATCTCGTCGACACGGTGGTTGTATTCCGATTCAGGATATATGTTTGGATTATAGAAAAAGACCGTTATCCTAAAGAATTTACTAAGATACTCAAGCACATAGCTGCTGCATGGAGCACAACAGGCATGGAGCAGAAGCTTTGGCAACGCATTCTGCTCTTGATTGTGCTCTATTATGGTATCCAGTTCTCTTTGATAATTTCTCTTATTCATCATCACAAAATTAGTTTTTTTTGAGCAGAGAACAACAAAAAGACAATTCACGTGAATAAAAAATAGTATTTTTGAAAATCAATATAGATTCTGATATGAAAGAACTTGTTTTCGCCACAAACAATAAGCATAAAGTTGAGGAGGTTCAGCAAAAGCTGGACGGTGAGTTCAAAATTATAACCTTGTCGGAGCTTGGATGCACCGAGGATATCCCTGAACCGGGCGACACACTTGAGGAGAATGCTCTGATAAAGGCAAGATATGTTCACAACAAATTCAAATGCAATTGTTTTGCCGACGACACAGGTCTGGAAGTAGAAGCACTGAATGGCGCGCCAGGTGTGCACACGGCAAGATATGCAGGCGACGAGAAAAACAACGAAGCCAACATGGCCCTGCTGCTTAAGAACCTCGACGGCCAGTCAAACAGAAACGCAAGATTCAGAACTGTGATTGCCCTGATTATCGACAACAAAGAATATCTGCTCGAAGGAGTGGTCAACGGTAGCATTGCAACAGAGAAAAGCGGAGCCGAGGGCTTTGGCTACGACCCGATTTTCGTGCCCGAAAACATGGGCAAAACCTTTGCTGAACTACCAATGTCGGTGAAGAACAACATCAGCCATAGGGGAAGAGCTGTTGAAAAACTAACCCAAAAGCTAAAAGAATTGAAAGCATAATCAAGATATTCGCTTATGAAAAAGATGAGGTGCTTACTGCCGTTTTTGATGGCTATGCTATGCAACATGGCCAACTTATCAGCCCAGCTGGAGATGGGCGGCTGGCAAACTATGTTCTCTTACTACGGAACAAGCCAACTGACCCAAAGCAAGGACAAAATATACGCAGTCAGCAACGGCAACATGTTCAGCATCGACAAGGAATACAACAGCATTGAGCTTTATTCTAAACTGACAGGGTTGAGCGACGGCGAAATAAGCCTTATCGAATATAACGAGAGCAAAGACGTGCTGCTTATCTGCTATTCTGATTTGAATATAGACATCTTAAAAAACGGCGAGATTTTCAACATTCCAGACCTGAAAAATAAAGAAATTCAGAGCAAAACAGTAAACAGCATATCATTCGACGGGAACAAGGCCTATCTTTCGTGCGGTTTCGGCATAATGGAAATAGACCTGGCCAAAATCGAAATATCTAACACTTATAATCTAAGCAACACAACTTCATACATCAGCATAGAGAGCACGGTTGCCGGTCAGGACTCAATCTATGCTGTTTCAAGTTCAAATTTGTATGTCGCTCCCAAAACCGGAAAAAATTTGAACGACTATAAAAACTGGAGCACCAGAAGTCTGCCAGAAGCCACTTACACAAAACAGTCACTGGCCTACGGCAATGGAAAACTGCAACTTTTCAGAGGCAAATGGTTCACCTGGAACAACGGATGGCAAGACAACTACCCCAGCTTCGCAGGAATCAAGAAAGGTCACGTACGCAACGGCAAGGTCACAATTCAAGGCGATTATTATGTGATTGTTGCAAACGAAGACTTGACAATCGACACTCTGATGGGAGGGTATGGCAACGACGCTGTGTATGACGAAAATGCAAATTTGCTTTGGATTGCATCAGACTCTGTTAGGACCTACAAGATGGACGATGGACTGGAGAATGTTTTCTGTCCTGACGGTCCTATCCAAAATGAAGTGTCTACGCTGAAGTATGACAGAGGAAAGATCATATCTGCCTACGGACAAAGCTACGACAACTCAGGAATCGTGCAAATTTATGACAATGATGAGTGGACCTGTCTGACAAGAAACAACATAGGTAATGATTACGACGCCCAAAACACTTTTTTCACTGTTTACGACGTTGCACTAGACCCGACAGACAAGCGGAGAATGTTCGTGGCGACATGGCGTTCTCTGTTCGAATTCTACGACAACAAACTGGTAAAAAGATACTACAGCACAAACACCTCTTTGTCGCAGTGGGCAACAGACACTTCATTGATTCTGCTTACCAGCATTATGTTCGACAAGGACAACACCATGTGGCTGGCTAACGCGCAAGCCGACAATGTGCTGAAGGCAAGAGACAAGGACGGAGCATGGCACACCGTCTACTACAGCAACGCATTCAACAAACAAAACATAAGACTGTTTCAGAGCAACAACGGATTGAGGTGGGTGGTCTATCCAAACTACGGTCCCGGAGTCTTTGTCATAAAGGATAATGGCACACCATTCACCACAAGCGACGACAAAACAAGGATGATGACTTCGTTCACCCTGTCTGACGGTTCCACTTTCACTCCAACCTCATACAAATGTATAACCGAAGACAAGAGCAACAACATCTGGATAGGTACTGACATGGGGCCTCTGATTCTGAAAAACACTGCATCTATATTCAACAGCGACTACACCGCAACGCGCATCAAAATAACCAGAGACGACGACAACACTCTTGCCGACTATCTGCTCTCGACCGAGATGATAAACGCAATTGAAATTGACGGAGCAAACCGCAAATGGATTGCCACCGAGGCTTCTGGCTTATATCTGCTGAGTGAGGACGGACAAGAAACAATCAAGCACTTCACAAAAGACAACAGTCCGCTAACAACGAACAAGATAAAAGGCCTGGCGCTTGACCCAAGAAACGGCAAGCTATACATATCAACATTAAACGGGCTGTTCGTTTATCAGAGCGACGCACGCAAAGGAGAGACCGACCTCGAAGACATTCATGTTTTCCCGAACCCGGTCAAACCAGGATATGACGGGAACATAACAGTCAACGGACTGATGGAAGACACCGAGGTCAGAATAACCGATGCCCTTGGACATGTGGTGTGCCATGGCGAAAGCAACGGCGGATACTACGTGTGGGACGGCTATCTTGCCAACGGGAATAAAGCTGCCACAGGTGTATATTTTGTTTACGCAAAAACAACCGACGGACAATTCAAAAACGTTTGTAAATTTGCAATCATAAAGAGATAAACAACATCAAGGATATGGGTACTCAAGAATTCAAGATAGACAATTTGGACAACATCAGAACCGCAGCCAAAAGTTTCATAAAGGCTATGGGTTCGAGCAAGGTATTCATTTTCATAGGCAAAATGGGAGCCGGAAAAACAACCTTCATCAAGGCCATTTGCGAGGAGCTTGGAGTGAAGGATGTTATAAACAGCCCCACATTTGCCATAATCAACGAATATGAAGACGGCAATGGTTCCCCTATTTATCATTTCGATTTCTATAGAATAAACAAGGAGGAAGAAGCCTATGATTTTGGATACGAGGACTACTTCTACAGCGGAAATGTATGCTTTATCGAATGGCCTGAAATGGTAGCGAATCTAATTCCGCAGGATGCCGTCAGGGTTGAGATTGAGGAGCAAGAGGATGGCAGCAGAACAGTAAAGATGAGCTGAAAAAGACTGATAATGTCAGATACAAGCAGCGGGAATGTCAAAAAAAGCATTCCCGCTGTTATTTTAAAACAAACGGCACCTCTGTTGCAGACATGACTCGAAGTTATCTTGAGTCTGATTTCACGATATTGCATCAGAAGTAATAAGACCATACGATGGGTAACCAGTAAAGATTTTCGAAACACATGGCAGAATTATACTACTTGATGCACTATGTTGTATACAAATTTTACAGAAGGCACCTTGAAAGCCAGTGGAATTCAATGATGTATGCCATCAGTATTCACACAGCTCTTTTTTCTGTTTTTCTCACACAAGTTCTACTTATATTAGGAGACCATTATGATTTTTTAATACCCGACAATGTAAATGAGCTATTTTTGTTGATATTCGCCCCTATTGTCCTTGCCCTATTATTTGGTTATTTATTGTTTTTTCGGGACAACAGATATATTGATATTTTTTCTGAATTTGATGAGCTTGCCGGCATTCCGGAAATGAAAAGGAAAATAGTCACAGCCAAGGTTGTCAATCTGACCATATTACTGATAGATGTGGCAATCCTTTTTTATGTGGACTATCGCAATCATCATTAGCATTCAAGAAAAATCGTCAGAGTGCTGAATTTCAAACATCTTTCTTTGATTAAATCATCAACTGTCTAATTGCGACAACAAGCAATAAGAACTCGCAAAACGAGAGTTTGACGAACGAAATGATTGATGAATAAAACAATACAGGCTGAAACTCATCTTGACATTCAGATGCATTTCAGCCTGCTATTTTATGTTTGAAAAAATCAACTACAAATAGGAGTCCTGGTCTAAAGCGATGTCGAGCAGCAACTCACGAACTGATTCAAACGACTTCTCGAGCGCCGACATATTTTTTGACAGATACACATAAAAATCCCTCCACTGTTCCTTCTTGTGTATGTTCAAGTTTGGTTCCCGTCTGTATATACGGCTCACCTCTGTTCCACAAGGTTTTATGAAAGATTTCTGCCATATAGCATCGCTGAAATTCTCATCGATCACAGTCTTATATTGTTCCAGCAAACTATACATAGCATCGCGCTTACGTATGTTTTTGTGGTTTAGTTCCAAAATCACATAAGCACCGTCCTGCAAGGCATCAAATTTCATTTCAACCCCCTTGATTTTGGTGTTATACAGAATCCAAGGCTTATGTCTGTACTTAAACCGGGGCAGATGTTCGCAGAAGCCTCCGAATCCTGTCCAGAAATCCTTGTGCAGCTGTTTTATCTCCTCTCTTGAATACATAATTGCGTTAATTGTAAAATTATGGTTGACCTATTGGCAAAAAGGTTTCTTATCACCAGAACTTTTTCTGTTCAACACTATAAGTAAACCCAGCGTCAGACAAAGTTTTAATCAGGAAATCAGCATCAATGTCCATTGATGAGCATAGTTCTTCGAGAGATTCATACTCGTCTCTCAACTTCATATTGATAAAACTCATCAACATGAAAGGGTCTGCTGGCAACTGTTCCATAGCGTCAAGAAATATATATTCAACTATTTTTTTGCTTGCAAATATAATCAAAATAACTCACACAATCACCATTACAGAATTCGGTCTTCTTTGACATACGGCCTAGCACATTGTCAATAATCCTTTTTCACTTCTTTATGACATATCTTTGTGAATGAGCAGAATTTGCATCTGTCTTCGTATTCAGTTCCAACAAAAGGGACGGCTTTGTCGAGCATACGTCCAAGCACCATCTTCAGATAATCCAGGAATTCTTCTTGCAATTTAGGCGCAGAATCTGAAAAAACAATTTTTTCATATTTGTCCTTACCACTACCTATCTTCAGATTCAGTTCAGGTTCGTATTCTTTATCAGGCAGCATATTCAGTGGGAACATCAGAACAGGCTGCACATCATGATTTGCCGGATTATAATCCTTCACTGCAGGATTATACTTATCTGGCTTAAGCCTCAGCAAGAGCGAATAAAGCATTGTCTGCATTATCTTGCTCTTTTCATTTTTCTGTGGTTTTCCGGCCGAATCCAGGCCAAAAAGAGTTGACAAAGCATCTGTCTTTCGGTCTTTACCGTCCTTATCATTTCCTGTTTTATAATCCACAACTCTAAGGATTCCGTCCTTCATATCACGTCTGTCGATTATTCCTCCCAGCCAGAACTCAAAGACACTGCCGTCGGTCAAAGGAACATTTATTGGCTGGCTGACATAAAACTCAGGTTTCAGAACAGAGATTTTGCCAGCTTTTTCTGTATACGAATAGTCATGCGCCAATTGTCTTTTAACCAGTTTAAGCAGCACATCATATTTGATAAGTTGCTCTCCTGTAAGATTCAGTCCTTTTGACAAATCGGTCTTAAATTCAGCAGCGAATGCAGCGTCGAGTTTACTTTTTATATTATTCTCGTGATAAATCAGCTGATTTTTATTATTTCTGCTAACATATGATTTCAGCTGTTTCACGTCTACATCAACATTCCAGTCAGCTGTTTCTTTCGCTCTTTCTGAATTCTTATGGCCTTGATTCTTTATGTATTTCACACTCGGCTGCGCTTGGCCAGTGATGTCACAATAAATAAGCTGCATGCAACTATGGAATATGTTTCCAAAAGTTGAGCTATCCATATTTTCATCAAAGTCCTCCTTTTCATCCAAGCCCATCACATACTTATAATAGAACTTTAATGAGCACTCATCATACATATTAAGAGCACTTGGCGACAGTTGTCTGTCTCCGTCGTGTCCATAATGCCCCTTCAGCAAAGAAATAACCTCATCTGTTTTCTGTATGCATATGCCTCCGGCATCCTCGCTTGTCAACAGATCCGGACTTATAGAATATATTCCATCGTAAGCATTCAACTCGAACTTAAGCTGACGCATGAACCTAGAGATTTCGCCAGAGCCAGTACCAGCCGTACTACTGTTATATGCGACAACAATATCCTCGGGGCGTTGCAGAAGTCTGTAGAAGTTATAAGCATACAAAGCGTCGGCATGCTCAACAGTTGGCAGTCCGAAAGCAGACCTTAGACTGTATGGTATGTATGACGTGTTCTGTCCTGACTTTGGCATATTATCATCATCGGCCGACAGAATAAGCAAATGTTTGAAATCCAGATTACGGCTTTCAAGGAATCCCATTATCTGCAGTCCCTTTGCTGGTTCGCCACTATAGTTCACGCCCATAGTCGAGAACATTCTGCGAATAAGTCTGGCAAGCAGTGGAATCTGCAACCGCTCAGTAATCAATTCATTTTCAGGTTTATTCAGCAATCGCTGCAGTTGCGACAAGACCACACACACTCTGTATGTGGCTTCCTGATACATGCCCACCAGATTTTGTCCCTTTTCAAAATCGCTGTCAACATCATCCTTGTATCTGTTAGCATGAAGTTTCAGAATGTCCAGAAGCCAATCAACCAGCTTGAGTGGCGTATCCACATCATAATTCAGCAGACGCGACAATATCTCCGCACCGCTTATGTTTGTTGATTTAAGCCACCCGTCAACATCTTCCTTATACAAATAATACTTGTTATTTGTATTCATATAGTTTACAAACGATGATGCTATTTCACCGACAACAGATTTGAAATCGCCGCAACGCAACAAGGCAGAAACCTGGGGGAACAAAAATGCAGCAGGATGTTTGTCGGTTGGTTTGCTCTTCTTAACCATCATGTCGAGCAGAAGAGACAATATAGTGAATGGCGGAGTCTGAGTCAGCGGAAAACCCATTGTTATATTAACCTTGTCGACACTGCCAGGAATTGCATACAACACCGGCAGCAGGAGTTTCTCGTCGCACAGAACTATTGCCAGATCATCGTCGGCCACGCCGTTAGATTTTTTCTCCTTTAGATAGGTTGAGACATACTTAGCCATTCCCGCATTCGAAGGAGATGCGGCAACCCTAATTATTTTGTTGTCACTCTTCAGCCTTGAGAGGAAATCATGATTCTCACCTTTCGACTCATTTCCAAGGTTCACGAAAACGGAAGTAGCATTGGAATTGGACTTGTTGGGGTCATCGTGCAACAGATTCTGCCTCAAGAAAGTTCCAGCATCATCTTTAAACTGTTTTCTGTGTTTATCTGCCTCGCCTTTGGGGTCGAAGTAATGATTATCATAATCCCAATAAAACAGCGCATGTTTTGCCTTGTCCAGACATTTGAAAAGTGTCTTTTCGCATGCATTGAGTGCGTTAAACCCAACGAACACAAACGTTTCGTCATCACTGCATTCAAATTCCCCATCTTTCATCTTTTCAACGACCATGCGTTCAAGCATTCCCTCGTAGCAAATGTTCTGTTTTGCCAGTCTTGACTTAAAGTCATTATAAAGCGAATCCATAACCTCCCACAGGCTTATGAATTTTTTGAACATCTCGCTGCCAAGTTCAACATTAAAGAAATGCCTCACCGCAGATTTCTGGTCATCGGTAAGATAATCTTTGTCCAAACCGAGACTTTCATAATCTTTGTAATTGCGGAATAGTTTTTCGGTCTGCACAAGATTTTTGTCTACATCGTCAAAATCGGCGAGCAAAAGTTCACCGAAAAAGTAGAACTCGTCGAATGTCTGCTCCATTGGCATGCATTCAATTCCCTTCTCTGATAATTCATCGACATGCTTGCCATAAACATCAACATAGGACAAATAAAGATTGAATATCAATTCCAACGACTCTGTTTTCGACAGTATCTTGAGATTTGAATTCTGCTGCAAAGAAAATCTGCGGAAAAGGTCTGATATGCTTGTCACCTTTGGCGACCAGACAGCCACATCCTTACCATATTTTTCAGAATACACCTCATACAGGTGCTTATTGAAAAATAAGCTTGCACGCTTGTTTGGGAAAACTACTGTGAAACGGCTTAAATCTGTGTTTCCGTCGGTTTTCTGCATCAGGTCTTCGGCCACAGTGCGTAAAAAAGGCTTATAATTTCTCATCTCCATATTATATAGAACATTTAGTTATAAAATTATTTCAGTGTTTTAATTATTTTGGCAGGAACACCTGCGGCAACAGAATAGGCCGGCACATCGTGCGCCACCACTGCATTAGCAGCAATCACACTGCCTTTTCCGATCTTCACTCCAGGCAATATCGTAGCCTTTTCTCCAATCCATACATTGTCGCCAATTTCAATCGGTCCTTTTGACACTATTCGTCTGCTGTCTGGCGCTATGTCCATGAGTTCTGCAACGATGTCACCATGGTTATTGTCGACAATAGTGACATATCCGCCGGTCAAGACACCGTTTCCTAAATAAATGCCATTTGTGGCAGTCAGTTTATTATTACGTCCGATGTTGCAGTCATTTCCAATAACAATTCTGGGAGTGAACTTCTGTCCGTGAACCTCTCGGAATGCATATATATCTGTCTGCTGATGAACAATACAATTTTTTCCTAAACTGATGAATTCACCGCCAACGACACTTATATTTTGTTCCGCGTAGAAGCCTCTGCCACAAGAACAAAAAGCATTTGACACCCACCATGACCTTGTCTTTCCAAAAATCACGGAGTCAATTTTTCTGCATATTTTGTATAGATATGAAACAACTTCCATCATTCATAATTATGAGCTAGACAAAGATAAGAAAAAAATCGAATTTTCCATATTCATAAAAAAAATCATCGGCACACTATGCCGATGATTTTCACCTATTATTGATATATGATATATCAGTCGCGAATATAGTAGATATCCACTGCGCCATTATTTATCTTCAGAAGATTCTCCGAAACGTAAGTAACTGCGTAAGGAATTGTGCTTTCAACATTTGTAGCAGGATCAAGAGTTGTAAGCATCAACATATTATCGTCTGTCAAATCCCATTTTGTGAAAGGGAAAGAGCTTATAGTTCCAGCCAATCCATTGTCTTTAAGTTCGAATCCACTGACGTTTGCAGAACCATCGAACATAATCCAACGGCCTTTAAGTAAATCTTTGGTTGGAGTTTTCGACACAGAATTCTGGCGAAGGTAGGATATATCCACAACTCCGTTTGAAATTATCAGCAGATCCGAACATGCTTTCTTTATGATATATTTTGAAGTCGAAATTGTTGCTGGTGTCGAATCATTGGCAGCAGGCACATCAACTGTAAGATAAAGAGTATCAGCATCTACCAACCAAGATTTGAATGCATATGAATTTGCGCCGACAGGGAATGCTACACCTGCATCAGCCAGTTCAAAACCAGATGCATTAGCCGAATCAAATGGCATTCCTAAAAACAACCATCTGCCCTTCAATAAAGATTCTTTTGAATTTTCACTGTTTCCGCCACAAGAAGTCAGCATAGCAACCGACGCACACAAAGCGCCTAGTAGCAAATTTCTAATTTTCATATTAAACCAAATATTTTATTCTCTCTTTTCGAGTGTATTGACCACCTCTACACTGAAATGCAAAATTACAAACATTAGTATATTTTATCAAACAAAGGTTAAGAAAAACAAAAAAATGAATTCTAATTAAAAATGTCTTAAATAAGTTATTTCTGGAGCAGTGGATGTACGCTGTATTACGTAATCGGAAATTATGTTTCATGAAAAAAACGTAATTTTGCAGAGAGGCCACGATTAAATTATTTGGCAGCTGTTCTTAGCAACCATCGCTGCTTACAGAATGTATGCTGACAAAGAAAAAGATTTTTTATTCAAATAATCACTCACATAATTATGCCACAGACCAAAAGACTAGCCTGGGTTGACATTGCAAAGGGGCTTGCAATTGCAGCTGTTGTTTTATTTCATATCGAATTTGCCTATCCCAATTCGGTTCTGTTTCCATTTTCGTCTTTCTTTGGCGAATACTGGCATGTCGCAATATTCTTTTTGATAGCGGGATTCTTCATTAAAGAAGAGAAACTGCAGGACTGCAAAAAATTCATTATTGGCAAAGTCAAGAGTCTGTATCTGCTGATATTGTATATATACATACCTGTGACACTGCTCCACAATCTGTTCTTGAAAATTGGATTCTACAGCACAAGCATCGATTACTGCGGCAAGTATGTAACAGAATGGAGCTTTGCCGACTATGCAAAGCACATTGCCGAGGCCGTATTTTTTGCGGGCAGAGAGCCTCTGCTCGGTGCCATGTGGTTTGTGTATGTATTGTTTTTGGCATTATGCGGCTATTCTGTAATCAGCATGCTGCTAGGCAAGGTGTTTAAAGAAGGGAAAAAATATGATGGAGCAAAACTCGTTTCTATGATTCTGCTTGTGGTCATAAGCTGCACATTGACACAACTGCTTGGCATAACAATACCCAGGGGAAACAACGTGCTGACAGCAATTTTTTTGATATATGTCGGACAAAACATCATCAACCGATATCATATTGAGTTCAACAACCCATATGCATTTGCTTCGAGCATTTTACTGCTATGGCACTGCTGCACATGTAGCAACAACATAGCTCTTAACAGCAACATTTTCGACAACACCCCATTGTTGCTTGCTGCTTCAGTGTCGGCTCTTTATGCGATATGCTTCATCTCAAAAAAAATTCAAGACACGAAATTAGGCTCATTGATTTCCATTTTTGGCAATGAGTCGTTCTACATAATGGGACTGCAGTTCATCGCATTCAAATTTGTGACATTGTTGCTTAATCTGTTTGGGTTCGACTTGAATCTTGCCGAACTGAAAGCTCCCGCCGGAACAAGCATCATGCTTTGTGTGTTGTACTTCGTTGCAGGAATGACACTTCCTGTTGTTCTTGTAAAGACACTAAGAGCCATAAAAAACAAAGCTATCGGCAATAAGCAATAGAAAGATTATAAGGCAACCTCTATAAATTCATCGTTTTATTTTATAGAGAACTCTGTTAAACTTTTTGGCGCTGTTTGTTTTATCTAGGCATCTTGCTGTTTGTCAGTCGGTCACAGTGCCCGCACTGCTCCCTTCTTCCGCGCAGCAATCTGCTCAAGATAATTCCAAAAATCGCTCAAAATCAATTTATAGAGGTCGCCATAAATCATTATTGAAACACTTCAATAAGTTTTTTTCTTTGATGTCTCAAACTATTTCAGTTCCACTTTCCAGCATTTGTTATCAATTTTGACCAGGTAGATTCCTGGAGTAGGAATTGTCAAGACAAAAAGGTTAGAATCTGATTTCTTATTTATCATCACATCGCCCAACATGTTATACACACGTATGGCGCAGTTCTGTGCATTTTGGACATGGATATTTTTTCCTTCCGAATAGACTTGTTTATTATGGCTCTCAGCCAGCAGGTTTTCCACGAAGCTGGTATTACAGACAACGCTTCCGTTAGCTGAAGCTGGAGTTGACGTCATAAACTCGTTTCCGTTGTCATCAACACACTTTGCAAAGACTCTCATTTCTTGTGCGCCATCACTCTCCCTTCCATATGATTCGTCCGATTCTAGTGGAGTGTATGTCAAGTTGCTCAATTCCACATCTTTGCCATAGCAAGTAGTCCAAAGTATAATGTTTTCGGCAGCCGATGCCCCAAGTTTGAAGTTCAAATGCAATGGGCCGACCTCCGGATTTTTATCAGCCCACAACAATTTATACCCATGTGCCGGCACTACTGTTTCTCCGTTCGACGATGGTATTGTGCACTTAACCGCTTTTGTTACATTTTCAATTGTCATGCCAGCCATGTCAATGTCTGCATCATTACCATTGTAGACTTCAATCCAGTCTGAAGTTTCCCCATTCTCGTCGGGCGTTGATTTATTAGAAGCACACACCTCGTTAAGGTGAAGATTTGACGGTAGTGAGTAGTCAGGGTCATGCTCAAAGTATATAATGAACCTCATTTCGCTGGAATCAGCCGTGCTGACGAGCGACTCACCGGTGTAGCGGCTGCCATCATTGTTCAGCACAACAGAATTGTTGACCGTCCATTTTGCGATTCTATAACCAGCAGGAACAATCGGTTCCACCTTCATTCGTTCATTGAAGAAACGCCATGTGTTGTAATTCGCCCCACTGTATTTTCTTTTGTTGATTAAGAACGAGAAATTAGGATTCTCCTCGTTTGGGAACACAGTTCTCACCTTAATGATCGAGGTGTCGTTGCCTAAAGCGAATTCCTTTTTCAGCTGTTCCACCACATATTTCTTTCTCAGTTTTGCGAACGTTCGCATATTCTCAATCTCCTCATTATACGTTTCCGAGTTTCCTGGGCACCCCAAAAAAGCAGCATTTTTGAGTGTCACATACATATCTCGTGCCGTAAGACTTTCTATCGAGTCAAGATTAGAGTCAATTTTCTCGTCAGTGAATTGGTTCTCTAGTCTGTCAATATATTGGTCAAGAAATCTCCATCGAAAGTCCTCGTTCTTCATGCACGACTTCATCAAGACTATTGAACGCTCCATCGACCCGTTCTTCATGAGTGTAGTGGCAAAATCCAGCATACAGGTGTCCACCTTCGATGCTTTTGACAAGCCGAAATCTGTATCGAAAGTTATCCAGCGGAATTTGCCGCCATCGTGTTTTCTCCACAATTTTGTGTTATTCGTCACCCAATCTGTGTTGCCTACATATTGTTCAAGAATCTGATAGTCAATGTAATTGTCTATATCCATGTAATTCTCTAGTTTTTCGTAGAAGTCATCATCGTCATAGTTATTGCTCACATAGTCTATCATCTTGTTGTAGGCCTTGATTGTGCCGTTGTCACACACATAGCCAGTCGAGACATGCAGCATGTCGATTTCATCTTCATCGAGTCCGTAATTGTGGTAAACATAATCCTCGTCAGTTCTCTCTGTGAGAATCATCATGCCATAGAATTTTCCGTTAAGGTAGAACGAGACTGGTTGAGCTGCCTGCAAATCAAGATTCATGCCTACGCCCAAGCTTTGAATAAACATGTCGCGCCAACGAGGCTGAACATAAGAATAACCATTTCCTCCATTTCGCAGAGCCAAACTTTTGTATTTCTTGTATGTGCGATCAGGAAAGAAAGCAGTGTAGGTCATTTTATTCCTTCCTGAGCGTTTGTTTGCCTTTATCTTCAAACTTTTTGCAACATGAATTCTAGTACAACCTCCATACACACCGACCTCAACCTCCTGGCTATCTACGACCTTGCCGTCAAGTATGTATTCAAAATTGGCAGAACGCATCCAGTCTTGATTATAATTTGACTCTGGAGTGCAAGTGCTCGCGATTCCGTTTTTTCCCTCAACATAGAATCCTATGGTGTCATCATAGACATCGTCGTTGTTGATAGCAAGAGAAACAACAGGCAGTCTTTCACCTAAACTTTTGCATTCCTCATAATACACATCTGGCAAGATGTAGCTACCAGTGGCGATTTCGCTATATAGCATTCCGGTCTTATAAGCTCTTGCCCTTATCACCGTGTTTTGGTTCACTTCTATCGGACTTGCATACAAGGTGCCGTTTTCTTGGGACGGAGTGTCTCCATTGAGCGTGTAATAGATGTCCGAGCCATCGGTATTGCAGCCTAATTCAACCTTTAACTCACCATCACACAAGCCAGGTTCGCCTGTTTTGAAATAGGGTTTGGCAACACGATTGTCTATAGTGGTTATCAGTTTATTGTTTTCCTTGCCTGGACTAGGTTCCATAAAACCGCTGTTGCAATATGACAAATGCGGGACCTGCGCCGGATAATCTATTGTAATTTTACGGCCATCTTTTTCGAACGATATTGAGCCCACGTCGGTGCACAATTTGTTGCCGACACATCCAATACTTCCTTCGACCACTCTGCCGGCAGACTGACTTCCAGTCTCCTTTTTGCCGAAAAAGAGAAGCGAATAGCCATAAGGTATGATGTGCGAGGAATCAAGGACAACACTCCAGTTCGTGTTTTCTTCCTTTTCGTTCACCACATTCCATCCCTTTATATCCACTTCTGCACCATCGTTGAAGAACTCAACATAGCCATCATAATTATAATTATCGCTTATTACTGTCGACACATTATTGGCCATAATTTCAGTAATATATATTTCTGCCTGTAAATTTGAGAAACAGAATAGGAACAGCAAAAAATTCAAACAACTACATTTCATCTCAATACACTTCTTTTACGCAAATCTACACATTTTTACGACAACATTTTCACTCTTTTTTGCCTTCTTATAAAGGCATTTCCAGAAGAAACAGAGTTCCGTCCATTTTTTTTAACTTCGATTTATTTTTGTCGCAGCAGAAAATATAGCGTAATTTTGCAGTATTGAGTTTATCATGAACAAAAATCCAACGTTTGAATCACTCACTTTATGATCATATCAAATCTAAATTCCATGTTTAGGGGACTAAATATGCGCTGCTCGTCGCTATTAACCGCCTTGTTATTGTTGTCGGCCTTTTTGTTTACATCTTGTAAAACGCCACAAAACATAATCTATTTTCAGGACTCCTATAACGATCAGATGATTGAAGACAAATCGACAGGCACGATAACAGTGAAACCTGGAGACAAGATAACTATAGTGGTGACATCTAAAGACCCACGACTGTCTGAGATGTTCAATTTGCCGATTGCAGGATACAGGGTCGGACAAGCAAACCTGCCAGGAGTTATAAACAACACTCAGCAAATAAGCTGTTATTCGATTGAAGACCAGGGTAATATAGATTTTCCTGTTCTCGGAAAAATTCTTGTAGCCGGCAAAAAAAGGTCAGAAATTGCAGATTTCATCAAAGAAGAGCTGATAAAGAAAGAATATGTCAGTGATCCTGTTGTCACAGTGGAGTTTTCCAACCTATACATTTCGGTGCTTGGAGAGGTGAACAAGCCTGGCCGCTTCTTCATCGAGAACGACAAAATAACCTTGTTAGACGCACTTAGCATGGCTGGTGACCTGACGATATATGGGCAACGTGAGAACATAACAGTAGTCAGGGAGAATGACGGACAAAAGAAAATCTATAAAATAGATTTGACCGACACAAAAAAAGTATACAATTCACCTGCATACTATCTGCAACAAAAAGACGTTATCTACGTCACACCAAACGACACCAGAGCGCGTCAAAGCACAGTCAACGGCAACAATGTGCGCAGCACATCCTTCTGGATTTCGCTGGCATCGTTAGTCACCAGTGTTGCGGTCTTAGTATACAAATAACACACATATAAAGTTTATGGATAACGAATTAGTAAAAGATTCCAGTTTGAAGAAGTTTGACAATGGCGGACTTCAACTAAAAGAATTCATAGCCATATGTGTCGGGAAGTGGAAATTCATTGCCGCATTCACTTTTTTCTGTCTATGTTTGGGTGTAGTATATCTGCTATACAAGCAACCTGTATACACACGTCAAGCCCAGATTCTTATCAAAGAGAACAACACTGGCAAAGACAATTTTGTGAACAACCTGTCCACAGTGTCTGATTTGGGAATGTTCAACAACGGAATTAATGTCAACAACGAGTTGACATGCATACAAAGCCCCGCCCTAATTGCCGATGTCATCAAGCGTTTGAATTTGGATGTTGAATATAGAGTGAAAGGGCGCATAGGGAAAAACAGCATTTACGGCAGTGCGTTGCCTATTATTGTTCTATTTAAGGGACTAGACGACAACGAGCGCTGCTCGTTCAAGCTTTCGTTGGTAGTCAAAGGCACTTGCGACTACAAAATAGAAAATTTGTCTATTGGCAAAAAAAAATACACTGATGTATGGAATGGCAGATTTAATGACAGCCTCAAACTAGCCAAGAACATAATTATTGAAGTCTCAAAAAATCCAATTTTTGCAGACTCTGAAGATAATGAAGGAGAGACAAAGGCTGATTACAAAGAGATTTTCATAGATAAACCCGAATTTATCAACACAGTTGAATCATATTCAGAAAGACTTAAGGCAAACCTTGTCAGCAAGCAAACCACAATATTCAATATTTCGTTTGAAGACGTATCGACAGAACGTGCAGAAATTTTTCTTGGAAAACTGATTGATGTCTATAATGAAAATTGGATCAGAGAAAAAAATGCAATCGCCACAAACACAAGCAAGTTCATAAACACACGTTTAAAACTTACTGAGCAGGCCCTAGGCAGCGTTGACAACACAATAAGTGCGTATAAAAGCAAAAATCTGACTCCCGACTTGACCGAAGTTGCCAAAATTCATCTTGACAAAGCCAGCGTGGCAAATGACAAAGCAACAGAGCTTGGCACTCAGTTGGAGATGGTGCTCTATATACGCGATTGCGTGGTCAATAACAAAAACAAGACTCTGCTGCCATCTGTCGACATTCTAAGCAACAGCATGATTGCGAACAGCATAGACCAGTATAACACAACGCTGATTCAACGTAACAGTTTGGCAGAGAACAGCAGTGCAAAGAACCCTCTGGTTGTTGATTTAGACAAAAGGCTCAGCTCTATGGAGAAGAGCATAATTGAAAGCATAGACAACCAAATAAGTTCATTGAAGCAACAGATTTCGGTTCTAAAAAACACAGAGGCTAAAAGTACGGCAAAAGTTGCAAGTAATCCGGCCCAGGAGAAATACCTCCTTTCAATAGAGCGTCAGCAGAAAGTGAAAGAGACCCTTTACCTGTTCCTACTTCAGAAACGCGAAGAAAACGAACTTGCACGAGCATATAGTGCATTCAACTCAAGAATCATCACCCCTCCGACAGGAGGTCTCAAGCCAACATCTCCAATAAAGAGGAATATCATTATTTTGTGTCTGATAGTTGGTGTTCTACTGCCAATAGGCGTTATATACCTGCTTGAGTTGCTCAACAATCAGATTAGAGGAAGAAAGGATGTTGAGTCGCTGACTGCCCCATTGTTAGGACAGATACCTCTAATGAAACACAAAAGCAAGGAGATTGTCATAGAAGAGGGATGCTGCGACAACATAAACGAGGCATTCCGTGTTGTCAGAGCTAACATTGAAAACACTCTTGGCAACGAAAATAAATGCAAAGCAATTGCGGTTACAAGTGCCAACATTGGAAGCGGAAAAACATTCACAAGCGTAAATATTGCAAAGTCGTTGAGTCTTTTAGGGCACAAGGTTGTTATTATAGATATGGATTTGCGCCGGGCAAAACTCAGCAGACTGTTTGACCAAACAAGTTCAGGATTAAGTTCATACCTGAAAGGAGATTCAAGCAAAGCAGAAGACTTAGTAAAAAACATTGACGGCAGTCCTAATCTGCAGATTATGCCCGTTGGAGACATTCCAAGCAACCCAAGTGAACTGCTGAGAATTTCGAAACTGAAAGAGTTGCTATGCGAACTCAGCATAAACCATGACTACATAATTCTGAACTGTCCTCCGGTTGAGATAATTGCCGACACAAGCATAATAGCGCCGCTGGCAGATTTGACAATATTCGTAGTGCGTGTTCATCTTCTTGACAAAAAGATGCTTCCATTGATTCAGAAATTCCACGACACAAATAAATATGGTTCCATGTCACTGCTCTTGAACGCAGAGCAGCAAAGCAGCACACGGAATCAGTATGTGCATGGATGACACCTGTCCATTAAGCAAACAAGAGTAACAAAAAAAAAACAAACGGAGTAACACATTCAGATGGAGCAAGATTACTATAGTATATTCACATACATTGCGCTATGGTTACTGTTATTTTTAACTTTGTCTAAATTCTGTAGTTTCTGGTCAACCACAAAAGTTATAGTCGCCACATATACCTTTTTTTCGGTGATGGCTTATTTGCTAATGGATAATCCATACTTTCAGCCAAAATACCAAGGATTGACCACTGCTCCGTTCATCTACTTGTTTCTGTTTATAATAATATCGATAATTCCTATTATAAAATACGATGCAACAAAGCCAGAAACACTAATAAGTCCGTCGTTTGAATCAATCAAGTATTTCTTGTATGTGTATATACTGGTCAGTGTTGTAGTGCTGCCCCAAAGTTTCACGAATATACAAGAGGGACTGACCAGACTTATGAGCGACAGCACAGCAGGAGCTGAAATGTATGCCGAAACGCACGAGAGCGAAGCTGACTACCATTCGCCAATTTTCGGAGCTTTCTCAGCATTTCACAACTGTTTTTTCGAGACATTTGTCTTCCTGACTTTCTTGATGTACTGTTCCTCACAAATATCAAAATGGTATCTAATTGTTCTGTCCAGCATCATACTTTTTGAGCTTTTGGCACCTATAGCAGCCGGATTGAGAACAATGACCATCATGAAAGTATTCACCATGCTGGCTGCTGTGACATTCTTTTTCCCATTTTGGAGCAAGAACATAAAACATCTGTTCAGCAAAATTTGCATTGCTTTGATAGGCATCACGGCAATTCCATTTTTGGCACTGACGGTAAGCCGTTTCGGTGACCGTGACGCAGGAACATCTGGTGAAGTGGTCAGATATATGGGAGAAGCGCCACTGAACTTCAACATTTACTGCTATGGCACAGAGCTCACCAGAGAGGGAGACAGAACCTGCAACATGTTCAAAAGATGGTTAGGATACAGCAATGTGCCCGAGGATGTGAACGAGACAAGAATGGTGCACTCGGCCATGGAACTTGGCGACGAATCATTTTCGACCCACGTAGGTGATTTTGTTCTTGATTTTGGCGTTGTTGCACCATTTGTTGGAATGCTGATATTGACACTGATTATCTTTATAGCTACCTATGCACGGGAAACGCACATATACAGCCATCAAATTTTTTTGCTGTACCTCGTGTCATGCATCACGCTTCAGGGTTCAATGTATCTGTTCTATTACTCCTACAAAGAGAATTACACGATAATAAGTTTCATGATAGCTTATATTTTTCTGATAATAACAGAAAATATCTCCAAGCCAATTTATTTCACACGACAATAATTTCACTTAGATGTCTTCGAGCATAAAGAAAAATTTTCTATATAGTTCGCTGCTTACAACAGCCAATTATATATTTCCGCTGCTTACATTTCCGTACGTAACTCGCACTCTTGGGGTGTCTAACTTTGGCATTTGCGGATATGTGGACAGCATTGTGAACTACTTTATACTTTTTTCTTTGCTAGGTGTAAACATCGTGGGTATACGTGCAATAGCCGAGAAGAAATCCTCAAGAAAAGATTTAAGTGAGGTATTCTCGTCATTGTTGTCGTTCAATTTGATTTCCACTCTGCTGATGACAGTGGTGCTTATTGCCGTCACCATGCTTATACCCAAGCTGGCCCCATACCGAGAATTTCTGACGATAGGTGTTTTCAAGCTGATAAGCACCACCCTACTGGCCGAATGGTTTTACAAAGGGCTTGAAGAATTCAAGTACATCACAATCCGCTCAGTGTTGGTCAAATTGTCGTATGTGATAGGCATACTCGTTTTTGTAAAGACAAAAGAAGATACAATTACTTATTACACTCTGACTATGCTGATGATAGCTGTGAACTCTGTTTTCAACATATTCCACACAAAAAAATATGCAGACTTCTCGCTTTCTGAAATTCGTTTCAGTCCATACTGGAAAGCGATGTTCGTTTTCGGATTTTACTCTTTCATCACATCAATGTACACATCATTCAACATAACATACCTAGGGTGGACAAGTAGCGACGAAGAAGTTGGATATTACACCACAGCCACAAAACTATACTTCATCATTATTGCCTTGTTCACCGCCTTCACAGGCGTAATGATGCCTAGAATGAGCAATCTGCTGGCCAAGGGCAAGTTTGCCGACTTTAAAATGTATATATCAAAGTCAGAAAACCTTTTAATAACATTCGCCGTTCCGGTGATTATATTTATCACAATCTATGCGCCACAAATCATATACGTAATTGCAGGTGAGGGTTTTGACGGGGCGATATGGCCAACAAGAATTATCACCCCACTAATCATAATCATCGGACTGGAACAGATTTTTGTGTTGCAAACTCTTAGTCCACTAAAAAGGGATACTGAAATAATTATCAATTCCGTAATAGGAGCCGCTGTTGGATTGATACTGAATCTTCTGCTAGTAAAAAGTTTTAAAAGCACAGGTTCGTCTATTGCCTGGCTTTCGTCGGAAATTGTAATCCTGATTTGCTCCCAGTATTGGGTAACAAAATACTATGCCATAAGATTTCCGCTCAAGAAGATAGTAAGCACCACACTATACAACATTCCTTTACTTGCTATTTTGCTTTTAATGAGCAATATTCTTGAAACAAATGTTTGGACAGCGACTCTAGTAATGGGTTCACTGACAGTCATGTATACTTTTGCATTGCAACTTTATCTTAAAAATGAGTTTGTTGTAGCACTTTACCAGAAAATCAGAAGAAAAAATGTGTAAGGTTTCAGTAGCAATAGCTTCCTATAATGGAGCGAAATTTTTGCGTGAGCAATTAGACAGTCTATACAATCAGACACTAATACCTGATGAGATTTTTGTATCAGACGATTGTTCTAATGACGGAACAGCAGAAATTCTTGAAGAATATCACCAGACAAAAGGTCTCAGATATGTTATCAATGAGCATAATCTGGGCTTCAACAAGAACTTTGAAAATGCCCTTAAGAATACGACCAGCGAATTCATCATGATTTGCGACCAGGATGACATTTGGATGCCTGAAAAGGTTGAGGTAATGGTTAACGCCATAAAAAATCATGATTGTTCAAAGCCAGTATTGGTTTGTTCCTCAACAAAGGACTACATGGACGGAAAAGTCATTAGAGTGAACACAAGGCCAAAGGCATCATGGATGCAATTGCTTTATGGCAACAACACCCAGGGATGCTGTTCAATCATAAACAGAGAGCTTCTTAACAAAGCCTTACCTATTGATGTTCCTAAAGGGGCTTTATACGACGGCTACCTGGGGTTGATTGCTGCGATGACAGGAGAGTGGGAATGCATAGGCACACCACTGATGTATTACAGACATCACGCAAACAACGTAATGGCTAACAAAGATAAACGCAAAGACCTGTATCCTAACATTTTTGCAGCCGACAGATTTATACTGATGAATGACATTGAGGCTAAATATTCGAATGAATTCATCGAAGAACGACGCGTCATATTTAACAAGGTTAAATCTCTGCAACACAAAAAAGGAAAAATCTCGAGAATAATTGCAGCCGCCGGACTTACTAAAGTTCCATTTGTCACACGACTGAAATGTATAGTGAAAATTTGTCTGCAATAAAACATATATGGAAAAGATGAAGATACTTCAAATAATGCCAGAATTCGGACTGGCTGGAGCAGAACGAATGGCTGAGAACTTGACCTTAAGCCAGAAAAAGGCCGGACATGAGGTCAAAGTAATCAGTTTATATGATTATCATTCTGCAATCACGGACAATCTTGAAGGCGAAGGTGTTGAAGTTAAATATCTCAACAAGAAATCAGGCATTGATTTGTCGGTTATTGGAAGATTAAAAAAAGAGATAGAATCATATTCGCCCGATGTTATACACACACATCGCTACATTCTGCTCTACACCTTTTTGGCCCGTGCGCTTAGTTCTGTTAAGGCTCCTATTGTTCACACAGTGCACAATGAGGCAAAAAAGGAACTGAATTTTGCATACAGGAAAATCAATAATATTCTGTTCCTCATATCAAGATGCCATCCTGTGGCGCTGACAAGCAAAATAAAGGAAACAATCATAGATGAATACTTTGGTTTAAAAGATGTTCCAGTCATAATGAATGGCGTGAACACTGACAACATAAGACCAATAAAAACAGACTATAATCTTTCAAAGGGTTCTTTTAACATACTGCATATCGGAAGATTTGCTGAGGCCAAGAACCACGAAATGATAATTGATGCTTTTGCAAAATTTCGTCAGACATACACAAATTCCACTTTGACTTTCTTCGGAGAAGGCGTGAAATTCGAGAAAATCAAAGAAAAGGTCGAAAACGATAAACTTGCTGACTGTATAATCTTCAAAGGGGTAGACGGGAATGTGACCAGTCATTTCCATGAATATGATGTATTTATACTTCCATCGTTGTTTGAGGGTATGCCAATTACAATTGTTGAGGCCATGGCTGCCGGAATGCCAATAATAGCATCAAATGTTGGCGGAATCCCAGACATCATGACTAACGACAAAAACGGAATTTTGATAAGACCAGAAAAAAATGAACTGATCCATGCCCTGAACAAATTGGCAGGTGACAAGGAGCTGAGAGAAAGACTTGGAAAAGAAGCTTTAAGCAGCTCAAGCAGCCACACATCAGACCATATGGCAGAGGATTATGTGAAATACTACGAGACCCTTATAAAGAATTAAACGCTATGGCAATATCACTCTACAGAATCAAGAAATGGGCTAAAATGCTTACCGGCAAAAGCAATTTGCATGTATGTCAAGACGAGGGCAAATGCTACTCTGTGGATTCTATAAAAGGTTATTATAATAATCTTACAGAAAAAGTCACTCTTTATGGTGTAGAGCATGGAACAATACCGCTCTATCCGAACGAAAAGGGAGAAATGATTGAGTTTGCCATAGGCATATTCCAGTATGGTCTGGCCAGCTATGACCTGTTCCTGATGGAGCAAAATAAGACATATTTGGAAGATGCCATATATTGCGGTGAGTGGGCTCTTAAAAACCAACATAATGACGGAAGTTGGGATTGCTTTGGCAAAGGCGTATATTCTTCTATGGCTCAGGGCGAGGCAATCTCCCTGCTGGCGAGGTTATACATATCAACGCAAGATGAAAAGTATTTGCAGCCCATAATGAATGCAAAAAAATTTCTGATTAAGCCAATTGAAGAAGGTGGTGTTGCAAAAAAGAGCGGCGATTCCCTGATTCTGTTGGAATATGTTGACAAACCACTTGTTCTGAATGGCTGGATTTTTTCGTTATGGGGGTTGCTCGACTACTGCAAATTGTTTCCAGAAGACAAAGAAAGCAAACAACAATATGACGCATCGTTCGACGCCATGATCCGAAAACTATCAGAGTTTGACAATGGATACTGGAGCCTTTATAACAACGAAGGCATGATGGCCTCACCATTCTACCACCATCTGCACATCAACCAACTCCGCGCAATGTTTGCTTTGACCAGCAGAAATGAATTCAAAGAATATTCTGAGAAATGGGAAAAGTATAGCAATTCATGGTGGAACCGGAAAAAAGCATTTGCAGTTAAAGCAATACAGAAATTGACAGATTAGTATGTTCAAAGTTTCAATAATAGGATATCACGCCAAGCAAAAAGCCTTGCACGACGGACAAACGGTCAAAACGCAACAACTGACAAAGGCTCTGAAAAACATTTATTGCAGTAAGCAGATAAATGAAGTTGACATGCAGGGATGCGTCAAGCAGCCCATTTCATTCCTATGGTCATATTTCAAAGCTTGCAGAAACAGCGAAAGTGTCATCATTCTGCCTGCATATGGGGCTTTGAAAGTGTTTCCTTTCCTATGCCTTTTATTCAGAAAGAAAGGCACCAAACTGTTTTATGACGTCATTGGCGGCTGGCTTGGCAACTTCATTAAGGACAGGTCTCTGTTGCGTGGTGCATTGAAACGGTTTAACGGTATTTGGGTGGAAACGACCCCAATGAAGGAGAGCCTAAGCAAGCAAGGTTTTAAGAATGTGACAATTGTTCCTAACTTCAAAGAACTAACTATTCTCGAGCCTAACGACTTGCATGAGTCTGACCAACCGATGCACCTATGCATATTCTCACGAATAACAGAAGTTAAGGGCATAGAAGACGGCATAAAGGCTGTTTGCAAGATAAACACAATACTGAATAAAACCGTCTATACGCTCGATATGTATGGGCCGATTGACAAAAGTTTTGAAGAAAGATTCAGTTATTTGAGAAAAACGTCTCCCGAATACATAAAGTATTGCGGATGCGTAGAGGCCGAAAAAAGCACAGAAACACTAAAGCAATATGATGCTCTCTTATTTCCGACAAGATACGAAGGAGAGGGACACCCTGGAACAATCATTGATGCATATTCGGCCGGATTGCCTGTCATATCAGCAAGATGGAACAGTTACGCAGACTTCGTAGACGAAGGAATAACAGGATTGGGATATGAACAATTCAACAGCGACGAATTGTCTGAATTACTTAAACAAATCGCAGAAAATTCAAATATTTTAAATCAAATGCGAATGAATTGTCTGACGAAAGCAGACCAATACTCGGCAAGAACAGTTATTAGGAAAATAGATAGTTTACTGAATGAATAAAGAACCACTGATATCGATTATCACACCAAACTATAATTGTGCCGCATATATAGCACAAACGATAGAGAGTGTGTTGGCACAAACATATAAGAACTGGGAAATGCTAATTCAAGATGATTCTTCTTCAGATGATTCTATGAGCATAGCCCTAAGTTACGCACAAAAAGACCCACGAATAAAAGTTGAGGTAAATAAGAGCAATGTTGGCACGGCAATTAGCAGAAACAATGCTATTCGCCGTTCACAAGGGGAATATTTAGCATTTTTAGACAGCGATGACTTGTGGGTACCAACAAAATTGGAAAAGCAAATAAGCTTTATGCTAGCCAACAATTGTGAATTCAGTTACGCTTGCTATGAGCATATAAACGGAGATGGCAAAAGTTTGTTGGTTCAAGCCAAGGCCACGAAACACCTGACATATAAAAAACTGTTGTTACACTGCTGGACAGGCTGCCTCACGGTAGTATACAAGCAGAATTTATCAAACAAAATATACGGACCCGTATTAAAGAACTGCAATGACCATGGACTGTTTTTGAAGGTGATGCCACAGATCAAAAATGCAATGGGCATAGATGAATGTTTGGCACTGTACAGAATAAGAGAAGGAAGTATCTCCAGAAAAAAAGTCGGCAAGTTGAAATCGTTCTATCAATTATTCCACGATAACGAAGGCTTAAGTTACGTTGCTGCCACATTTTGTCTGCTGACCCAAATTCTTATAAAGCAGTTCTATAAATACAGGAAAATAACAATTGAAGAAAGTTGCACAAAGAAGTGACAATCCTCACTACTCACCTGCTGTATATTATCATTTTGCTTGTTCTGCGATTTGTGTCTGGCATGGATATCTGCAAAATGTAAATACCATTCCGATTGATTTTTGAAAGTATTTTGTCATAGTCAGTGCCAGCATCAATCAAAATGCCATAGGTGTTGAACAATGCATATGTGTACGCTCCGCCACGGTCTGAAGCGACATCAACAACTTTTGTTTCCACTTCACTGCTAGAGTATATATCCGATTTCTCCGCATCTTCTGTCACATCCGAGGCTGATGAATCGGTACTCAAAGAATCAACTATCTGCGAATTTGAAATTGTTGTGTCAATATATACTGTGTCCGACTTTGCTGAATCTAACTCCACATTTTCAGCCAATTCAGACTTGACTGTATGTATAACACTATCTGTAATATAAACACTTGACACAGAATCTGGGACAACGATTTTCAGTATTTCGTCACAATAGAGCGTGGTGTACACAGTGTCTCCGACTGCATATTGAACAGACCACTTTGCAACACTGTCTGCGACAATGGAATCTGCCAGTTGCATAGGAACAGACAAGGCAAAGCCTTTCATCAAATGGTTATGGACAGAGTCAACATATGCAACAGTTGAAGCAACAGAATCTATTGCCAACGACAGAGTGTCCGCATTCAAAGAGTCTTTGTTAATTGGTTGCAAAGCCAAGCTATCGATCACATCATAAGCAAAGACAATAGAATCGGCGTCGTAAACAAAAGAAGAATCTCGATGAGACACCACCAGATGCCTGTTTTTGAAGTATAAGCCATCATATCTGTTTCCGTCGAGCTTGACATTGTTTACGTAAATGTCATTTTTCCCTTCAATAACAGCAGATACCGTGTCGCCAAGACTCCAATATCTTGACATGTGACTGTAGAAATATGGGATTCTATTTTCATACCATAAGGCCAGATATTCTGTTGCCTGATCCCAAGTTCCAAAAACCGCTCTGTTTTGTTTTTCTTCAAAGATTCTGAATTCTGTGGAAATATTCGACATGAAATCATCAATCATTTTTTTGCCATTCTCGACATTCAAAAATGTTGCCATATAGACCGAACTGCGGTCAACAAAACGATTGATGTTCTCAGGGAACTTCATCAATCGCTTATATATCAAGCTTGAATATTCGTTATAAGTGCATCTTGAGCGGTCCACGCTGTCCCTCTCTTCAAGAAGATAGTCCAGGTAATTGTAATCATAGGCATATTGCAAACCCAAAGCAGAATCAAAATCATGCATCAGCCAGCGCCATTTTCCGCCATTACTGCGATTTCGCCATGCCACCATATTATTTGCCGGAAAATCGACATTAGCATATAGGCAAGTGGCCACCATGAAATCAAGGAATTCAGACATATCGACAACTGAGTCAAAATTTTTGTAGCCAGACACACTGTCTACAACCATTGCCATCAGAGAATCCCATGATGCGATATTTCCAGTATTTGCCCAGTCTGTCATATCAATATCCTCGAGTTTGTCATAGTTCTGCCACACATAGTCTTCATTTGTCTGTTCCCTAACATTCAACATTCCAAAATATTCTCCGTTTATGAAAAGCACAGCCGGCTGATATTCAGAATAATCCAAATTTATTTTTCGGCCAAAAGAACATTGAGACAGAGCGTCTCTGAAATATGTTGCAGAATATTCTTCGCCGGCATTCCTAAATCTTATAGATTTGACCTTTTGAATATCTTTGTTCTCCCAAAACTTGTAACTGAACCTCTTTGTTCCAAATCTCTTGTTCGCATACAATGACATAGCCTTCACATCGTGATATCTGTTTACATTGCCTGCGATTCTAGACTCACAAAGCTGGTTGACAACAGCCTCATCATCATCAAGAACAAAATACTCGAAATTTGTTGGACGACGCCAATTGTAATAATAATTTTCCTGATAAACAGTTGGTACGCCACCAACATCTGACAAAACATCAGGATGATTTTCGTGATATGTTCCGGTTGTGTATATTCCTATTTCATCATCCCACAAATACAGACTGTCTATTGTTAAAGCAATGATAGGCAGAGTCTGCTTCCTATCTAAAAAGATATAGGAATTAACCTTGCTTGGTTTGCTGATTGCGCTGTCGTTAAAAGTCTTCAGTTTCAGCACTGTCGATGTCTGAATGACAATAGTGTCTGGGGCCAACGAACTCTGTTCGGTTGGCTCGCTACCATTCATTGTATATCTTATCACAGTGTTTACAGGCGCCGACTTTGGCAAAGAGACAGCAACATATAGAGTCGTGTCATAAGGGAAAATGCCGCCCTTGACCGAGACATTTGGTTTTGCCAGAAAAACAGAAGATGTCACACCAATGTTCGGAGTTCCTGGCGTAGGTATTCTGAAGTAAGTCCATAAGCTGTCGGCATCATGGACTCGTCCGTATGCAACATTTGGGACATCTAGGGCAGGAACAACAAGACTATCTACAATTTGTTCAGTCCTGTCAAACAGATATATAGTACACGCATCCTCAGTTTCAAGTCTGAAATCGGTGTGGTTGTGTTGTGACTCCTTGTCGCAATAAATCAAATAGTGGCCAGCAGAATCAATAACAACAGAATCACTCAACGGGAAAGATTCGACGAACTGACGAGACAAGCCAACCGAATAGTCCGTAATGTCAACAGCAACAGAATCGTCATTATACAATTCAATCCAGGAATCAGGAAACTGATTCAAATCGTCCATAATGACGTCTACATTGCTCTGCATAACTTCGTTTATAACAACAGAAGCCAACACTCTGCCAGACAAGACAAAACACAACAAAAAAGAAAAAAATTTCACGAGAAAATTATAACGGAACCATTCAAACATATTCTAAACACCAGTTTTGTTGCTAATTCACAACCAAATTACGGATTTCAGCACAACCACTCAACTTTTTTAAGTCAAAGGAATTGTTTTTCCGTATATAAAGTTCAATCTGATTATAGCCAGCAGGCATATCAAGGTTCAGGGTCTGCCATACTCCCTTTCTGTTCATATCATAATGAGCGATAGCCTTTCCTGCAACACCCCTATCCCAGCACACGACATAAACATCGTCTCCATTAAATTCATCAGAAACAAGACAATCCATAGAAACAGACCTCTGCCTCTCCTTATTTTTTGATATTACAAGAATGTTGCTAGCATAGGCATCTCCATTAAAGAAAGTTTTAAAGCTTCGTTTACCCATTCTATATACATAACCACTTTCGTGTTGCGAAGAATCGACTTTTGAGCTAATGAACAGATCTTTGGCCATTTCCTTTCTAATCAGAAGGAAAGAAACTAGCACCAAGACTGCACTCAAAGCAGTGACAGTCAGGCAAACACTCTTTTCGGTCAACTGATTAAATTTCGTGACCCGGTCACGCTCTGACATTGAAGGCAATAAAGCTGCAATCATGCTGAAAGTTATAGCGCCCGATGTGCACCCGCAGATATAAATATCTGTCATGTCGACCATTGCCAGCAAAAGCATAGCCAGAGCAATCAGTTTTCGTCTGTCGCTATCAGCGAAAATCGGAGCCGACAACATAACTGCCAACAAGAGTATCACACCTATACCTCCGAGTTCAAGATAAGTTTTCAAAAAAACATTGTGTGTGTGGAACTGTTTGCCAACGCCCAATTCAAAACCTTTCTTTTTATAGTCCTCTATAAGATATTGAGTGGAATGAGCTTCACCATATCCGCGCCAAAAACTGTGATGATTTATATTGGCAACCGAATTCCAAATTTCGGCTCTTGGTTCCTCATTTTTTCCATCCATCTCTGGTTGTGTCAGCAGGCCAGAAATCCCATTGCTGCAAACCATCTTTGCACTTTTGGATATACGATTGTCGGTCAGCAGAACTACAGATGTCAGAGCCAAAAGCGCCCCCAACAAACATAGAACAATTTTTTTTCTTTCATGGAAAAAGACGAAAACAGAAATAAGCAGCACAAACAATCCGCAAAAAGACACTGCTCTGCTGCTATGCAGATACTCGTAGAGGCAGAAAATAAGCAACGAAGTCAGACAGAAAATCAGCTGCTGTTTCATTAAAGAGCCTTTGGCACATATGTGAAAAAAGAAAAGCACAGACACAAATATGCAAGTGCCTGCAAAAGCCCTGTTCAGTATATAATTGAACGCTGTGGTCAGTCCATTCATTCCATCCTCGATAAAGACGGACATGTTCACACAACTTCTTATGCCGCACGCCACATCACAAAACGAATATACCACAAAGACTACGACCCCAAGAAAATATGATTTCAAGATTCTGTCGAGATTGCAAGATGGTCGGCAAACGATGGCCAGCAAAGGGAATCCGAACCAAGTCAGTTTAGTGGCAAACATCTTGCTGAATACATAACCTGGTCTGTCGGCATAGGCTGCAGAAACGAAACTGAGCAAACAAAGAGCCAAAAGAAGATATGCCGGTATGAGTCTTCTGTCGGAAACAGATTTGCGAATGTTGTCAAAATAGAAACCAAACGAGCTGACAAGACAAAAAAAACATCCAAAACTAACAATCCAAGTTGCCACAGTGCACGGAAAGCATGCACCAAAAGCAATCAGGCACAAACCGAACTCGCTGATTGCGGTTCTATCAAAAATCCATATTTTTTCAGGACTTATAGTTAACATATCTCACAACATTATCAGTTTGTATGCAGTTATAAATCTTGAGCTTATCTTGGTCCACATTGAATTACGGCTCTTGTGTCCGGCCGACGAGGTTGTTGCCTCGTGTCTGCGGAAATAGATAAGCCTGTCTGGCAAGAAAGTCAAAGAGAACTTATAGGCTGCGACATTACCCAACCAAATATCATGCATCAGCACCCCGTTTGGCATAGGCAGAGACTTGAGCATCACCCTGCGGCGGAAAGCCATGCAACTGCCCGAATAGGAATTTCTGGCCAAAAGGTTATAGAGTCTGCCATTTTTGAAATGCATGGAATTGCGGAACGAATTGGAAATCACATTCAAGTCGCCGTCTGTGATATAACAATCGCTCACCACGCAGTCATACACCTGCAAAGCAGCAAGCATTACGCTCACCTTGTTTGGCAACCAAACATCATCCTGGTCGCAAAGGAAAATATATTCGCCAGAGGAATGTCTCATTGCATTCTCAAAATTCAGCGAGGCAGAATGGGCTTTAGGTCCATCGAATATCTTTATGCGCTTATCCTCAAAAGAATTGACTATCTGCAAAGTATCGTCGGTCGATCCATCATCAGACACAACGACTTCATCCTCCGCTCCTATTTGGGCGAGGACTGATTCCAACTGCTGACGAATATACTTGCCACCATTATAAGTGGCCATACAAACTGAAATCATATCAGAAAATCAATTACCTTTTAGATGACAAAGACACCTTAAGTCCCGACAAAGTTCCACGCATAATAGCCCAAAGTTTGGAGCACTTATTCTTTTGGAACAACAAAATTCCGGCAGGTTTCTTGACAAAATAGTTGGATAAGAATTCCAACAAAAGTCCACCTGTTTTCGGGAAAAACTCGCAGATGATCATCACATATGCCTTTGCTATGTTCTGCAATCTTTGCGGCGAGTAAGCAGCCGATGATAAAACGCTGTTGCCTGTTCTCTGGCCAAAAGACTGCAGCAGACAACCGCGACCGATTCTCAGACATTTATATCCATAAGAACCTGCCTTATATCCCATATCAATATCTATGCCATCGACGAAATATTTTTCAGAATATCCGCCTATATTCAACATTCGGTCCACGCAAACCAACGAGCCGGAAGTAATTAAATAGCCCACTGTTCTGCAGTTTTCAGAATCGACGTCACTCAGTTGGCTCTCTGATTTTCTAACCTCAGGGCCTACAGCCACCACGTCGTCATTTTGTTTCAGCAATTCAACAGCTCTGTTAACAAATTGCTCAGCATTGACAAAATGGCTGTCCTGATCCATGGTCAACAAATAATCCACCCCGTTTGCACTGCACCACCTCAGCATTGAGTTGAGGGCATAAGAAATTCCCCTGTTTGTGCCATCGCCAAGAAGTTCAACATCATATCCGTCCAATTTTAAATCATCACCAGAGTTCCGCCACAGCAGGATTTTATTTACCCCACATTTAAAAGTATCAAGACAAGACTTCAGGTCGTTGACATTTGGATTATACGTTATAACAGAAGCGTAAACAGTCATAATAAATCACTGAAAATGGTGGCATATGGATTAAGCAAATGGTTGTGGAAAAGATTGAACAGCAGCATGCAAAAGGCGATGCCAACAATCAAGAACTGCGCCATATACTTAGGTTTGAATACATATATGAGCATAGAAACAAGAAAAAGCTGCGCTATACCCATGAAATCTGAAATTCTGAAAGCGAAACCAGGAACACCTATAAAGACATAGAAAAACAGGATTGAAATAAGATTTATCTTGATAAACAAATATAAATACTTGAAATGGGGATAGATTTTATCCCTATACACATAAACCAAAACACTAACAACAAGCTGGAGCATCAGGAATGTGTTGAAAGGGTTCATTTTTATCTGATGCCACTTTTGCAACTGTATATACTCTCTCAATCTGTCGGAGAACACCGGCAGATCAACCTTTGTTACTATGCTCACCAAATCGTAATGAACAACACTCAGGAAGAGGAAAAACAGCACGCAACCAAACCAATATTTAAAATTTATTGTATCTGATTTCAAAAAATATAGAGGCAGAGCAATCAACATTGACTTGTGGAAAATGCCAGCTATGATTATAAGCGCCAGGAAACGTTTGAAATTTCTGTTGTATATTTCGGGCAGAGCAAGCAGGAAAAAAGCAGTTCCAACGCCAGCCCTTATCTGAGTCATTTCTTGCAGCAGATAAAGATTCGCAAAATATAGCAGCAAGACATACCCAAAAGTGCCATCGGCCGATATTCTGTTCATTGCCCGCATTTTGACCGGCACTGCTATGGCCGCATATATCAGAGCTGCAATAACTGCCGAATTCTTACAAAACAGGTTTAAGAAAGACACCAGCACACAATAAGAGAATTCTGTGTGAGGCAGTTTTTTGTAGAACTCAATAGGTGAAGAAAAAAGAGAGCCAAAAGGAGGCACATGTTCGGCAGTATCAACATAAGTCATGACATAATCCCTATCCACATCAAGTCCTCTCAAACCAGCAAACAGGAAGAGAAACAGCATCAGGAAGAAGTATGTCCAATAAGTCGACCGCTCGTTTAATCTGTCATAAACAAGAGAGTATGCCACCAAAACCAATCCTATAAACAAATATATAGCCATAACGACTCTATCATTCCTTATTCTTATACCTTAAAATCAACAAAGTTGCCAATAGAATATCAATGCACTGACAAATAATCCATGCGACAACAATTCCCAATTCCTGCATCTTTGGAATCAGCATCAAGTTCAGCAATATGCTTGCGGCACAGGTCACGCCACCAACCACAGGAGCAAACCTTTGCAGCTGCATGCCATAAAGACCCTGCACAGTCATTGTTGTATCGAGCGACACCAAAAACGGCAACACAGCCATATATTTGAGCAACGGAATTGAGTCACCGAACTCCTGTCCCAGCATTATGCCGACCATGGTTGGTGCAGCAAAAAAAGTCAACAAGCTCACAAGCAGCGAGAAAGCAGATATATAGACCAGAGACTTTTTCAGATATTCCAGACCTGCAGTTCTCGACTCACTGAACTTTCTGCTTATTCTGGGAAACAATGCAACAGCAATGGGCTGACTGGTGATCATCATTATTGCCATAATAATTTTTTGAGCTCCAGAATACACACCCACATGAGTGTCATCAAGAAAGAAACCCATTATGGCAATGCCTGCAAACATATTGCTGTTGACAAAAGCTGTATTGACAAATATAGGGAACCCTTTTTTAACGGAATCAGACCTCATGCAATTCCAAGAGCTCACATAATCGAGATGATAAGACCAGACAACATACAGGAATGCAGCAAGACCTGCCGCAATTTGGGCAACAGACAGCGACAACAAATACAGTTTGTAATCCTGCGGCTGATGAACGAGAATGACCGTAAACACAGCTCCTATAAATTTCACCGAAAAAGTGAAAACTGACATTTTTGCCATCTTTTCCATTCCCTGGAAAAACCAAGACGGGAACAGCACATAGCCAATATTTATCAACGATGCGATGACAAAGCATGAAGGATCATCGTGCACTTGAGGCATTACGAAATAGAGCAAAGCCAGAACAGCCACAGTCATCAAAAGCAAAATGAACTTGGCATGAACAACATTCCAGAAAATCTGGCCCAATTTTTCCTTGTTCTCCTTGTTTATCGCTATCTCCTGGGTTGCGGAATACTCGAACCCATAGTTGACAATCAAAGTCAGGTAGAAAATAATGCTTTGTGCATAGCAAGCCGTTCCGTAGGCCTCGAGACGCAGAGCTCTGACAACATATGGCACGATGACAATAGGAATCAGATAGTTTGCCATCTGCACCAGTCCAAGAGACGATATGTTGACAAGCAACGTGTTATTTATCTTAAGTTTTTGCAGCATCTATAATCACTAAAAAGCCAATTAGCACAAAGTTAAAGTATTTTCGTTGTTCAAAGTCCCGTTTTAAGTATTTTTGCATAGCGAAAACCAGCATCAAAGCAACATTTCACGATAGAACAACATGCTACAAACGACTAGAGCCATAATACTGCTGAAAAAGCCATTCAAAGAGAATGAAATGCTGCTGACCACCTACACCGAAGAGTTCGGCAAGATAACATTCATATTGTTCGGCGCCACAAGCAAAAAAGCCGGGCACAGGCAGGCCTTTCTGCAACCGCTGTCGCTTGTTGAGATAATAGCCGACTTCAGGCCCAACCGAGATGTGCAGTTCATAAAAAGCATAAACATAGAGATTCCCCTGCCCGAACTTCTGATTGACCCATATAAGAACACGACAGCCCTTTTTCTGGCCGAATTTGCCAACCACGCTATCAAAGCGACCTTGCAAGACAAGTATCTGTATGAGTTTCTGCACGACTCGGTTCAGTTGCTCGACATGATAGATCACGGGCAAATAGGCAATTTCCATATAGCCTTTTTGGTGAGGCTGAGCGCATTTGCCGGTCTGACGCCCAACCTTGGTCCGACGACACACGCAGCAACATATTTTGACCTTGGAAAATCGGAATACATAAGATATGCAGGCTACAATCCAAATGCAATAGGCCATTTTGAGCAAGATTATCTGCGCCAACTGCTAAGAATAAACTATAAGAACATGAGCAGATTCAGAATGAGAAGAGAAGAGAGAGCAAACTTGCTGAACAAGATTGTAGACTACTACAAAATACACATCCAAGGATTCGGTGAGCTTAAAACATTAGACATTCTTCACCAGATTTTCGATTACTGAACGCACAAAAAAAGCAGGTTGCCAAATCGCAACCTGCTTTTCTATATCATCAATAGGAATCAGACGTACTCGCTGCCCTTAAGTTCCTTGACATCATTAACAAAATCTCTGATGCGCTGTTCCTCATTCTTTTTGCAGATAAGCAGCACATTGTCGGCCTCGGCCACAATCATATTCTCCAGTCCCTGTATAACAGCGACCTTTCCGTTGGGAAGAGCCACTATATTATCCTTGCTGTCGAAGAGAAGAGCAGAGTTGTTGAGCTGAACATTTCCGGAATTATCCTTATCGCTCAGTTCATAGATAGAGCCCCATGTTCCAAGGTCGCTCCAACCAAAATCGGCCTCGATGACCTTCACATTCTTAGCCTTTTCCATTATAACATAGTCGATAGACTTGTTGGTGCAAGACTGGTAAATCTTATCGATATAAGCCTGCTCGCCTGGAGTGTTATAGAAATCGGCGCCCTGCTTGAACTTCAGAGACAGCTCGGAAGCATAGAGGTCGAAAGCGCGACTGATTGTCTGCACGTTCCAGAGGAACATGCCCGAGTTCCACAAGAAATCGCCGCTCTCGAGGAAAATCTTTGCTATGTCAAGAGTAGGTTTTTCAGTGAAAGTCTTCACCTTATACACGCCATTATCGCTCTCGCCCTCGGTCTGTATATATCCGTATCCAGTCTCAGGTCTGTTAGGCTTAACACCAAGAGTCATGAGGCAATCATTATTAGCAGTATATTCAAGCCCCTTTGTGATGACACTCACGAACTCGTCCTCCTTCAGAATCAAGTGGTCGGAAGGAGAGATAACGATGTTTGCCTTGTCATTTATTGCCATGATTTTGTTTGTTGCATAGGCAATGCAAGGGGCGGTATTTCTGCGTGCAGGCTCAAGAAGCAGCTGATTTGGAGTCAAATCGGGCAGTTGTTCAAGAATCAGATCTCTGTAAGCAAGATTCGATGCGATAAAAATGTTCTCCTTAGGAACAATCTTCACGAATCTGTCATATGTCATCTGTATCAAAGTGCGTCCTGTACCAAACAAATCAAGGAACTGTTTTGGTCTGCGAGAAGTGCTGAAAGGCCAAAAACGGCTGCCAACGCCACCAGCCATTATGACACAGAAATTGTTGTTTTTCATTTTTATGATGCGATTATTTATTTCACTTATATACCAATTGCAAATTGCAACTAATCCCGATATGCGAAAGTATCAAAAAAGGGGAATGTTTGCAAAGATTTCGAGCAAAACTTGCTGAGTTGTATATTCCAAAAATGAATAGCCATCACTCTTTATTTCGTCTTCCATAAAGATTTTCATCTGATTCGGCCGCTTGCGAGTATGGCACCTCCTCAATGGCGTAAGTTTTATCGACAGCGCCACGCACCCTTAGAAGGTTCAGGTGCAGAAGAGTTGAGATAGAGTTAAGTGTGGCTCTTTGGCGGATGCCCCTTAGTTGGCATTCCCACACCACCATTGTGTTCCACCCCATAAGTTTCAGTCTTTTTCTGACCAGTTCGTCACGCGACTTGTTTCTTTGCAACTTATTGGTCCAGAACTTGACATTAGATTTAGGCATTCTGAAGAATTCGCAATCATCATGAGCATGCCAGAAACATCCGTGCACAAAAATAGCGGTATGATATAAAGGAAGCACAATATCCGGTTTGCCAGGCAGTCTTTTGTCGTTCACTCTGAATCTGAATCCCTCGCGCCACAAGAAAGACCTGACCACAAGTTCGGGCGTTGTGTCAAAGCCCTTGATTGCGGCCATATTTTTGTGGCGTTGTTCAGGAGTCAGTCTATCCATAGCAAATCAAATTAAACCGAATTACAGCACACTTGTCAATTCTGGCAGGCACAGCTGCGACTTATCGCCGGCAAAAATAACTATTTACACAAGTTCACGCAACAAAACGAAAGACATTAAAAGACTGACTTCTAACGATTTTTTTCGTATAAAATCAGTTAGCCTCACAAGCAAACGAATCCTTGTGCTCATTTTTTTGACGAGAAATTTGGATTTAACGAAAAAAGATTCTAACTTTGCACCGCAATCAAGAAATGAATTGCTGCCACGCCCAGATGGCGGAATCGGTAGACGCGCTGGTCTCAAACACCAGTGAAGCAATTCATCCCGGTTCGATCCCGGGTCTGGGTACTGAATCCCTCGCAACTTATGTTGCGAGGGATTTCTGTTTTTATCACATTACCACTGCGTTGCTTACCGTCACCACACAAAAAAAACGGATAAACAATAATGTTTATCCGTTCGCACTATTTTATTAAAACATTAATCCTGCCATACTACCCTATTGAAGAAAGAATTCGGATTGCTGAGTGCAGACTGATTGAAATGTTTATGCGCAAGTTTAAACACCTGAAGTACAGAACCTTCTCTCAAAGCCCTCATTTTTGCCTCGTCATAATCCTGATGAAGCAAAGGATTTAGTTTGTGAACATTACCGTTGTTGTTGATAGGCAGAGTGTCTATCATCATTTTCAGCGCAGGCACATCATCATAGCCCACGCGGACAATCATATCGAAAATGTAGTAGTCGAAGATGTCATTCTTCTTGCTCCAATATTCGCAGAACATATCATAGCAGAAGTTTGCCACGATATTGTTCTTGCACATAGACCAGAAGAACGTGGACCACAGAGTCTCCCTTTGTCCTTTTCTTTCGACAACGACCGACTTCTGTCCGGATTTTCCATCTAGATTGTTTACACGATGTATGGAATAATAAGGAGCAGAGAAAACCTCATCGGGCATACTTTCTACAAACAACGTTGCGTCGCACCATACTGCCCCCTGCTTGAGAAGAAACATTCTGACAATATTGGCATACATGTTTTTGCTCATCAGTCCGGCAGCGAATTTCTTTTTTACGGTTTCGTCGATAGGCAAAGAGTTGACATCGTTCTCGGTCAGCAGAACAAACCTGTCGCCATACAATTTTCTCAGCTTTGTCAAACACGATTTAACCACAGGGGGAGCAGAATTCTCGCCCTGCAGCCAAATGGAATAAATCTTTCGGCCATCGTCGATGTGATTGCTCTCGACATTGCACACGGCCGCCTTGTATCTATCCAAAGTTTCGCAGCAAATAGTGCGTATGGCATCGAGTTGCCACTTCAGCTGTCTGGCATAGAGTTTGTCTGAGAGTCCGAACGCCCTTGTTTTCTTCAGAGCATTATAGGCAAGACAAGTGCAGGCAGCACCCAAGCCAGCCTGGCGATAAGCGCCAGCAACCTTATGAGCAAGTCCGGTCATAAATCAATCCTTAAGTTTTGAGTAGAGAGAATATTTTGTGAAGACAGCCTCAATTTGAACATCGTTCTGGTTTTTGCCGTTATTTATCTTTCGCAATGACACATCCTGCACAGAGTCGTTTTGGATATAGTCGTTGCCCGACTTGTCTCTTGTGGAGGCTTTTTTTACCAAAGTTCCGCTCAAGATAGCCATAGCGTTGAACCAGACATCGTCGGCATATTTGCAAATATTTGTGAAAACAGACTCGTTGAGCACTTCATCAGTGAAACAATGAGGAGGATAGAGAACACCACCCACACCTGTAAGAAAATTCAAACGACTGGTCCCCACATCCTTGCGGTGTTTCCATTTTTCATATTTCTGCAGTTCGCCCTTTGAATTGAGCGACATCAGGTGGACACGGTTAGAAAGGATAACGCTGCAATCAGCCCTATGCTGAACAAGCAGTCGGTCGAGCAAATCGGCATTGTATATCATATCATCGTCGATGGTGACCACAATAGAATCTGGAAATTCGCGCAGAGAATAGACAAGCTTATTATATGACTTAAGTTCCCTGACGAAACGCACCTGCAATCCACGTTTGATTTGGCACTTAAGGGTTGCAGGGATATTGTCTGAAGAGAAGTCGTCTTCGGCAAGCCACAAAATTATTTTATTGGGTTTTTGCGTGCCTTGCATAATGCTCTCAATGGTGAGGTAGACATCATAAATTCTTTTTCCATAGGAAGTAAGAGAAACTATCACATCAGCCTCGGCTATTTTTTCATCAGTCACACCCATTTCACACGAATGGACGGCCAGGTCGGTAAGTCGGTCGGCCTTGTACTTGAAAAAAAGATTTCTGTTTGCACGATCAATCTGTGTGCGAGTTGGAAATAGATTACTTAAAAATCCCATTTTGTTGACATGAAATAAACGAGTAAACAAAGATAGCCATTATGCCGACAACTATTTCAACAAAAGCAAAAGAAAAGTTCTAAGCAAGATTAAGGCGAAATGGCTTCTTGAATTTAGACTAAAACATTTAAATTTGTGAGATGGCCGTATGTCGGCAAAAAAAACAAGTTCAAAGACAGATAATTCCGACAACAATGATACTAAGGAACACCCCGCCAGAGGGATTTTTGGAAACCGAAGAACGCTGCAACTTCAAGGTTCCAGCCGAGATGAAAAAAGTTTGGGCTGTGCAAATAGACTTGATGATTGAGTTGATAAAAGTATGTCAAAAACACGGACTGAGAATATATGCCGACGGAGGCACACTCATAGGAGCAGTGCGACATCAGGGTTTTATACCTTGGGATGATGACATAGACATGGCAATGTTGCGCGAGGATTATGACAAGCTTGTTGAGATTGCACCTAAAGAGTTTTCGCATCCATACTTTTTCCAGTGCATATACACCGACAATCATTATGACCACAGACACGCACAACTGAGGAACTGCGAAACAGCCTCGTGGCCAATAAACAAGAAAAAGCTGCCAAAATACAACCACGGCATTTTTATAGACATATTTGTGTTAGACGGCATGCCTAACAATCCAAAGGCCCTGTGCAAACACTATAGCAAAATAAAAAAAGCGAAAATGCGCCTTAAACTGACGACAAAGCTGACAAGCATGTTGCCAGAGTCGATATATCAGTTTTGCAGAGAGAAGACCTCTTGCTTGAGCGACAAAGTGCAATTCAAGAAATATGAAGATTTGCTGCGTAGCGTTCCCTGCTCAAAAAGTTTTCTGCTGAGCAAAATAACATTGAGGTATAATCATCCGTTCAAGGAAGTGGCATGCTATGGCGAGCCAAAGATGGTGCCGTTTGAATACACACAGATACCGATAATGGAAAATTACGACCAGGTGCTTAAAGTTCAATTTGGCGATTATATGACGCCTACGCACACGCCTACATACCACGGCACAATGAACTATGACACTGAGCACAGCTATCTTGATGTGCTGAAAATGAAGTAAGCAGAACAATGGAAGAGAAAAAGATCATTGGCTACACAACCGGTGTTTACGACATGTTCCACATTGGCCATCTGAATATTTTGGAAAGAGCCAAAGCACAATGCGACTATTTGATTGTGGGTGTCAGCACAGACGAACTAGTAGAAAAAGAGAAGAACAAGACCCCAATAATCCCGTTTGAAGAGCGTTGCAAGATTGTTGAGGCAGTGCGCTATGTAGACAAAGTGGTGCCGCAGGTGGACAAGAACAAATTTGAGGCATGGCAAAAGCTGGGTTTCAACAAAATGTTTGTAGGTTCAGACTGGCAAGGCACACCGCAATGGAAAGGATACGAGGAGCAATTTGCGAAAGTAGGAGTAGAGATTGTTTACCTGCCACACACTGGCGGCATTTCTTCTTCAATACTGAGAGATAAACTTAACGGCAAAAAGTAAAGTATTCTCGAAGCAAAGACGCCAGGAAAAAATATAAGGCGATGTCGGGAACCGACACCGCCTTAGTTATTTTCATGAAACTTCTTACTTAAACAGCCCCTTGACAAAACCTTTGACAGCATATTTCAGGCAACACCTGAAATCTGAAACGGCAGGTGACATAAAACATAATTTTCTGGATTTCTTAGTAGGATACTTGCAATGTTGCTCAAAAAGCAAGTTCATGTAACGCATACGCGTTGGCTTTGGCAAACGTCTGCCCTTGTAGCACTCAACCACGTTGAAAGTAAGCAAGTCTGTAAAATCACGTTCAACTATGCCTCTCTGCTCTTCATTTAGGCTCATCTTGTCAATTGCAGCACGGGTATAAGCAGGAGCATCGGCCGAATTAGCAGGGTCGATTATTGAGTTTGTAATGGAATTAGTGTTTTTTCGGTAGTTATACACGACAGCATCAAAAATCTTGACAGACTCCATATGATTCATAAACTCGAACATAAAGACCTTGTCTTCATGTTTTTTTATGGTCTGATAGAATTTCAATCCGTTGTCTACGATTACGGAACGGCGAAACATTTTATTCCAAGCGTATCCGAACAAACGGTGTCGGGCCAGCAAGCGACACATCACATCAACACTGCCATCCTTATCACCAGCCGACATGTTTGGAGGCAGAATGATCTTTGTTTTTCCGGTCAATTCATTTACAAGTCTGTAGCCACCGATAATCACGTCACAGCCTGCATGATCAGCAAAACGCTGAAGGGTATCTGGTTCTAGATAATCGTCTGGGTCGAACCAAGAAATATACTCACCGCATGCAGCCTCCAGTCCGGCATTTCGAGCAGAGCTCAGTCCACCATTTGGTTTGCTTATGATTTTAAGTTTTTCGTTATCAGCATATTTTTGAAATTTATTCAAAGTTTCATCAGTGCTACCATCGTTTATCACAATGATTTCATAATCTGTAAACGACTGCGAGAGTATGCTTTCCATGCACTTGTCGACAAATCTCTCGACATTATAAGCTGGTATAATGATTGAAAACAATGGTGACTGCATATATTGATATTTTTTTGAATGTGCTGCAAAGTTAACAAGTTATAAGACCAAACGTCTTGACTCTTAGGCAAAAAAAAGGCGTCACATGCAAATGGACGCTTATTCATCTATGTTTTTAAATATTTTCTTCAGGAAAGAATCAAAAACTAGGGCGTTTAACATTTATTCCATGCTTGCGGAAGAAAGTCAAGAGGCTCTTGAAATGAACGAAAGTCATTTTGTTGAGTTTTGAGCTTGACCTTAAATGAGTGTGCATCATTTCGGACTGAGGAACATAGACCACTGGTTTCCCGTTTTTCCAACATCTCAGGCAGAAATCCTCATCTTCCATATAAAGGAAGTAATCCAGGTCAAAGCCACCCATTTTCTGGAAGAAATCACGACGCACGAAAAGTGCCGCCCCTATAGCCCAATCGACCATCTGCACCTTTGATGAGTCAATATCCTTGTTCAGATAGTCGTTCACAGTCTCGTTCTCGCAACTGTCTTTTCCAACTGTAAAGAAACGCGAAAGCATGATTTTCAGGGAAACAAACTTTCTGACAGAATACTGCAGAGTGCCGTCAGCATTAAGCAATTTAGGAGCCAGTACACCCCACGAGTCATTGTTCTCGGCATACTCAAACAATCTGTCAAGACTATTTTTTTGCAGAATGATGTCTGGGTTGATTATAGCGAGATATTTGCCCGATGCCATTTCGGCCCCACGGTTGTTATTTTCACCAAAGCCATAAATTCTGTCGTTGACAAGAATCTTGACTTTTGGATAATTACTCTTAACCATATCGACACTTCCGTCGGTTGAGCAATTATCGACATAAATGACCTCGCAGTCAAGAGTCGAATTGCCATCGACGAATATGGAATCATAAAGTCTTTTAATAAAGTCCTTATGATTCATACCCACGGTTATTATCGATATTTGAGGCATTGTTTCTTCTAAATCTTAAGTAAGAGTCAAATCTAAAATACCTATATTCGTTATAATATGCAACTGAAAATCATCAAAACGAATATAAATTCAGCATTTTTAATAGATTTGCCGACAATACATCCATGTAACAACACGAAAAATCCTCAGTTCTGACCGAGATTCTCACCTATTCTTGTAACCAACAATTCATCCAGTTGCAGGTGCCACACAAACTCACGTAACCCCTAAAAAAATCAACTTGCTGGCACCCTCAAGAAAAAGCGCCACCCCAAAAGTGGTGTTTGTTTCTCATGGCATATTCACAATGACAAAAGTTTTTTCTGACACATTGGCCGTAAAACTAAACGCAAAAAATCTATTATTTATTGCATTCTTTCCGTCAAAACTTTCATCAAACCATTAAAAAGAAGACATCGTTTGCAGCTCAAAATCAATGTTCAAGCCACAACAAGCCCTCACGGCTTGCAAAACTAATAAATATAAGCATATTTTAAAGGCTACTTTTCTTTAAAAAGACTAAAAAAAGGATATTTTGACACAATTATGCAAAGTAAAAATGCATATTGGTATATTTTTGCAATATATAAATGCAATTTTCATGAAAGTACTAATATTCATCGTGTGCATTGTCTTCGTTTTGGCAGTAATTATATATGTGCTGCGCCACACTTGGAACATAATACCTGGCAAGAAATGGATTAAATGGTTAGTTGTTGGTGTTGGAATAGCAAGCATAATATCCATGTTTGCTGGATTTGCAGCGGGATTAGAATGCATGCCGGCAGCCGTTGCAAAAATCACATATGCGGTGGGAACATCGTGGATGTTTGTCATGCTATATGCCGCAATAGTTTTTGCCATTGCCGACATTTTGACATTATGCAAGATTTTGCCAAAAGAGTTTCTAGAAAACAGTATTGCCGGCACAGCTGCCATATTTTTCATAGTGGCCGGCATCATGGTCTATGGCAACATTCACTATTACGAAAAAGAAAAAATAAATCTTGACATAAAAACAGAGAAGAAAATAAGAAAAGACTTGAAAATAGTTATGCTGAGCGACCTTCATCTTGGGTTCCACAACGGGAGGAAAGAACTTGCGAGGTGGATTGACATGATAAACGCAGAAAATCCAGACCTCATCCTGTTTGGCGGCGACATTGTGGACATCAGCACCAAGCCTCTGCTGGAGGAACGCATGTATGAAGAATTTCACAGGCTGAAGGCCAACGCATACGCATGTATGGGCAATCATGAAAATTTCAGCGGCATTGAAAAGGCAACCGAGTTCTACAAACTTGCAAACATTGTGCTGCTTAATGACCGAAACATACAGACAAACGGAATAAACATAAGCGGAAGAAAAGACTTCAGCGACAGAAAAAGAGAAAGTCTTGAAAACATATCTGCCGAAATGGATAAATCGATGTTCAGCATTCTGCTCGACCATGAGCCGTATTATCTTGAAAAGGCAGAGGAATGCGGCTACGACTTTCAGTTCAGCGGTCACACTCACTACGGACAAGTATGGCCAGTCAGCTGGATTACTGATGCCATTTATGAATGTGCCTATGGCAGTCACAAAAGAGGTGGAACTGAATATTACGTCAGCTCTGGAATGGGAATATGGGGCGGCAAATTCAGGATTGGCACACAGTCAGAATATGTAGTTGTCAACATACACAACTAGGCCCAGTTCAGACATCAGAATCACTCAGCACCAAGTTCAATCTTGAACATTGATTTACCCGAATAGACATTTGCAGAATCTATTGCATAAGGCTTCACAGTAATCTGCTGAGCTGGTAGTCCGAGAGTGTTGATCAGATAGTCTGACACCGTGTGTCCGTGTTTCTGAGCCAGTTGCGACAGTCTTTGCCTTGACAGTTCAGAATAGGCAGTTACCGATTTCTGCTTCAAAGAACCGGAAGCAGAAGAATCGACAGAAGCAAGAAACTGCTGCAATTGTGGATTTTTGTCGGCGATATTCAAAATTGCGTCGATATCGAGCACCTCGAGCTGAGAATTTTGTTTTTCGGGATGCTGAGTCAAGTAGAAATTCTTTTTCATTTCGAACACAGATAGCCTTTCGATTGTCTGGTCATAGTTTATACACTGCGAAACCTTTGCATTCAGTTCTGGCTTCTGCTTAAGCATATCGGCAAGTTGGTTCAGTTTATCATAAGTCTGGACATCGAGTTCGTGCATTGATGGATCATATTCGATTGACTCAAGAGACTCAGCATTCAATCCGAGCAAGTTGCCTATCGACTTGAAAGGAGAAGTTGCCACCTTGACCAAAAGGTTGACAAAAGTCTGCAGAATAATCTTTTTGTAGGAGAATTCTGGTGAGTCTATGCTGCCCGAAATAGGCAAGTTAATTGAAATACGGTCGTTCTTGTCCTTTATTATGTAGAGAGCAGTCTTCAGCGGAGCCTTGATTTCAGGGTTGGCTACAGACGAATCTTTTTTCACCTTGCAGCTGTAGACATTCAGGACATTGCTTCCCTTCAGCAGATTGTTTGAGATGACATTTTGGCTAACAAGTGACATGTTACCTGAAGTTATATCATAAGCAAACATAGGAGCAAAATAAGGAGTGAATTCAGTCAAATCTATGTTTGTCAGATTAACCATGATATTCTGGTTGCTCAAATCGTTGGCACTACCCTTCCAGCGGATAAAAGCCTTGCCTGTTTTGCCTACATTGCCACGAATTTTAACGTCATTTTGTCCATCAAGCGTGAAATTTGAAGCATACAGGCAAGTGTTGCCGAGCTGATAGTCGAACGGAATTGAGTTTGACTTGTCGTGGATATCGATGTTGAAATCAGTGAAATTGAGTGAGTCAATCAATATCTTGATTGGCTGATCGTTCAGACTATCGCTATTAGTTGTGTTGTTTGCTATAGCCAGGGAATCCTCGGCAGCTCTTATGGAGTCACGTCTCTCCTGACGTTCCTCCTTCATTTTCTCAGCCTCTTCGGTTTTAGTCGTGAAATAAGTGAAATTGTTGCTGCCATTAGGCAACATAACGAACTGGCTCTTCATGTTCCGTCCGGAAACGTTACCCAAATGGATTTCATTTTTGTTGAGATTCAAGTTTTTCAGTTCGGCAGACGTTTTCTCGGCAGAGAAGACGAGTTCGTTTTTATCGTCGGTGACAAGCAGATTAGAAATGGAAGACACGCCACTAAGATCAAAATCCATTATATGATTAAAATCTCCCACCATGTGCATATCAGTGAACAATGAGCCCTCCAATTTTCCGACTCTCACACCAGAACGCATGTAAGGAGCGACTCCTGCCAGAGGGAATTTGTCGAGAGTTGCCTTTATGTCAAATTTTGAAGTGGCCATATCATACAACATCTTTGCAGAGAGGGAGCCGCCATCGTCGAAAGCAAGATTAAGCCCGACGTCGGTGCTTTTGTCGTCAAAATAGACAGCTGGGATGCCCAGATTCAAATTGTTGATGTCGAAATGGCTATGCATAACCAAATCGGCATAGTGCACGCTGCAGTTGTTGAGCTGAATATCGCAAACATCATAAGAAGTCAAGAAAGAAGTTGTGTCATCATCAGCTTCGGCCACGGAGTCGGCATCTGTTGATGAGAATTTGTCAATGATATCAGTAAAGTTGAAATCAGTTCCTCTTTGAAACACCTTTACATCGGCTCCATTCAGATGGATATGCCTTATTGCAAGTTTGTTTTTAAGCAAAGGCAGCAAATCGACTTCAACGCCAAGGCTATCGAAATAGACAAAATCAGAGGTTCCGTCCTTTTCCTTAATCGTGAAACTGTCTATCTGCACCTTACCCATAATCAGGTTAGTCTTGATTTGCGACATTGTCAGTTTTCGTCCGACCAGTTCCATTGAATTTTCTTCGACATAATCCTTAGCCAAGCTTCCGGCATTAAAATTAAGCCAAACCAAAGCGATAAGTATAACGAGCAGCAGCACTGCCAGCGAGCCGCCAAACCATTTAAGAACCTTTTTTGACATAATGTTTCACGATTAAAAACACCAACAGTAGCAAATTTAGTTATTTCGCAACAATAAGAGCAATTGAAATTTGCAATGAGCGATTTCTTGACCACAAAAAAGGTAAAGATGCCGACAAAAAAAGAGGGAGGACGAGAAAAAAAACGTCCTCCCTCCAATTATATTGGAAAAATCAATAATCTGAATTAAAGTTTGCGAGCTACTTCGATTTCGTCGAACGCCTCGATGACGTCGCCCTCCATGATATCGTTGTAGTTAGCAATATTCAAACCGCAATCCTGTCCGAGTGTAACCTCCTTGGCATCGTCCTTGAATCTCTTGAGGGAAGCAAGAGCGCCAGTGTGAACAACAATACCCTCGCGTATCACGCGCACCTTGCTTGTTCTCTTAACCTTACCCTCACGAACCATACAACCAGCAATAGTTCCGACCTTCGATATTTTGAAGATGCTCTGAACCTCGGCTGTACCGGTAACCTCCTCGCGGATTTCAGGAGAAAGCATACCTTGCATTGCGTCCTTAATCTGCTCTATAGCATCATAGATGATAGAGTAGAGACGTATATCCACCTTTTCCTGTTCAGCAATCTTGCGTGCGGCCTGAGAAGGACGAACCTGGAAACCGACGATGATTGCATTTGAAGCAGTGGCCAACATCACATCGGACTCTGAGATCTGACCGACAGCAGTGTGTATAACATTGATTTGAATCTGCTCGGTTGAGAGTTTAAGCAACGAATCGTGCAGAGCCTGAACCGAACCGTCCACGTCACCCTTGATAATAATATTCATCTCGTGGAAGTCGCCAAGAGCGATACGGCGTCCGATTTCCTCAAGATTGATACGAGTAGAAGTACGCAATCCCTGTTCACGCTGAAGCTGTTCACGCTTAGTTGCGATTTCGCGAGCCTCTTGGTCAGAGTCCATCACATTAATCTTATCACCGGCCTGAGGGGCGCCATTCAAGCCAAGCACAAGAGCAGGCTGAGCAGGTTTAACCTCGCTGACCTTCTGTCCGCGCTCGTTGAACATTGCCTTAACCTTACCGTAGTTAGTGCCGGCCACGATAACATCGCCCACACGCAAAGTACCGTTGTTGACAAGCACATTAGAAGTGTAGCCACGTCCCTTATCAAGTTTAGACTCGATGATTATACCACTTGCCTTGCGGTTAGGATTAGCCTTAAGGTCGAGCATTTCGGCTTCGAGAAGCACCTTTTCCATCAATTCCTCGACACCAGTACCCTTCTTAGCGGCAATCTCCTGACACTGATACTTACCGCCCCAATCCTCGACAAGATAGTTCATAGCGGCCAGGGCCTCCTTAATCTTGTCTGGATTGGCAGTTGGCTTATCAATTTTGTTGATAGCGAACACGATAGGCACGCCTGCAGTTGAAGCGTGATTGATAGCCTCAATAGTTTGCGGCATCACGTCATCATCGGCAGCGACAATGATGATAGCCACATCGGCAACCTGAGCACCACGTGCACGCATGGCAGTGAAGGCCTCGTGACCTGGAGTATCAAGGAATGTTATTTGCTGTCCGTTAGGCAAAGTGACATTATAAGCACCAATATGCTGAGTTATGCCACCGGCCTCACCGGCAATCACGTTAGTTTTGCGGATATAGTCGAGCAAGGAAGTCTTACCGTGGTCAACGTGACCCATCACAGTAACAACAGGCGGACGAGAGACCAGATCTTCTGGAGCATCCTCCTCTTCGGCAATAGCCTCTGACACCTCGGCGCTGACGTACTCGGTCTGGAAGCCGAACTCGTCAGCCACCACGTTGATTGTTTCGGCATCGAGACGCTGGTTAATAGAAACCATTATGCCAAGATTCATGCAAGTTCCGATAACCTTAGCCACTGGCACCTTCATCATGGTAGCCAGTTCGCTGACAGTCACGAACTCAGTAATCTTAAGGATACTCTTTTCGAGTTCGTTCTGTTCCTCCTGCTCGGCACGCTGCTGAGCCATCTGCTCACGCTTTTCGTGTCTGTGTTTCTGGGCAGACTTGATTTCCTTTGACTTGCTGGTCAGTTTAGCCAGGTTTTCCTTTACCTGTTTGCTGATTTCCTCATCAGAGATTTCCTGCTTCTGGTTGTTGTGTTTGTTGCGGTTTTTGCCACCATTCTGGTTATTATTGTTGTTGCCACCATTCTGGTTATTGCCCTTGCCGCCGTTCTTTTGGTTTTGGAAATTATTGACATCAACCCTCTGCTCGTTGCCGTTTTGAATACGTCTGCGCTTGTGTTGATTGTCTTGATTTTGTCCATTGTTGCCAGAAGCATTCTGCTGTCCGCCCTTCTGATTCTGGTTGCTATGATTATTGCGGTCGTTTTTGTTCTTTTTCTTTGGCCTTGTCTGCTGATTAAGAGCATCAAGATCTATCTTGCCCACAACATTGATGTTGTTGGAGATGGTAGGCTTAGAGATTTCGAACACCTCATTGTTTTGAGCGGCAGGACGGTCAGAAGCGTCCTTATTAACAACAGGTGCACTTGTTTCGTTATTAGCCACGCCTGCATTGGCAGGAGCCTCGGCAGGCTTCTGCTCATTTTTAGGGGCAGCGGCATTCTGCTCCTGAGATTTATTTTTAGGCTTTTTGCCCACCTCGTCAAGATTTATCTTGCCCAAAATAGTCATTTTAGGCTGCTGTTCGGCAGGCACCTCGGTTTTGATTTCCTTTTCATACCCCTCGATAGCCACCGACTCATTTTTAGACTTTTCGCGTCTCTGCTGAGTAACCTTCTCTGACTCCTTTTTGAGTTTACGATCAGAGTTGAACTCCCTGTTGAGGATTTCCTCTTGCTCATCATCGACAGCATAATTTGGACTTGGTTTAGCATCAAATCCTTTTTTCTGCAGGAATTCGGCCAAAGTTTCGATTCCCACATTCAATTCTTTTGCTATTTTAATTAACTTACTGGACATATTCTGACTTTAAATCACTAAACACTAGCAGAGATTATCCCACTCACAATCACTGCTTAAATATTCCATTGCAGACCTGGCCATATCATAGGTCGTCGTCGACCTTTTTTGAGATATGTTGCGCCCAATGTTGCATGGCATTCGGCGAGACTGGCAAATACATGCCAGAATCACTTCAGCGGAGAGTTTCACAACTCAAAGAATCACGAGCAAAGAATCCGGATTAAGATTCCTCGCCATCATTATTTTCGGACTCGTACTGGTCGAACTCGGCCTTGATGATATTGATGACGTCATCAATAGTTTCCTCTTCAAGGTCAGTTTTCTCGATGAGTTCATCTCTAGGGATGCGAAGGACCTCCTTGCCGGTATCGCAACCAGCCTTTTTGAGAGTTTCGATGACCCAAGGATCAATTTCGTCGAGGAATTCGTCGAGAAGAACGTCCTCCTCGTTGTTATCGCCGCTGTTGCGGAACACCTCGATAGCATAATCGGTCAACATGCTGGCCAGCTTGATGTTTGATCCGTTCTTACCGATAGCCTTTGACACCTCTTCTGGAGCCAGAATAACATCGGCACGTTTGTAGTCTTCGAACAGTTTAATATCCTCGACTCTTGCTGGCGACAGAGCTCTCTGAATCAGAGTCTGCACATTGTCGGAATACTGAATAACGTCAATATTCTCGTTGCGCAACTCGCGAACTATGCCATAAATACGGCTACCCTTCATACCGACGCAAGCGCCAACTGGGTCGATACGGTCATCGTATGACTCGACAGCGACCTTTGCTCTCTCGCCAGGGATACGAGCAATTCTCTTGATGCTGATCAAGCCATCGGCAATTTCAGGGACCTCACGTTCGAACAATCTCTGCAAGAACAAAGGAGATGTGCGAGACAAAATAATTTTAGAATCGTTGTTCTGGTTATCCACCTTAGCAACGACAGCGATAATATTGTCGCCCTTGCGGTAGCTGTCTGACTTGATTTGTTCAGACTTAGGCAGAATCATTTCGTTGTTGTCATCATCAACGACAAGAATCTCCTTCTTCCAGACCTGATAAACCTCGCCCGAAACGATAGTACCGATTTTCTCCTTGTATCTGTTATAGAGATTGTCCTTCTGCAAATCAAGAATCTTTGAAGCAAGAGTCTGACGAAGGTTTAGCACTGCGCGGCGACCGAAAGAAGAGAAATCAACGGTTTCAGTATATTCGTCGCCTATTTTGAAACTCTGAGCCACCTGTTCCTTTTCCTCTTCGGTCAGAGGAGCTGGTTTCTTTGAGTTTTTATTTTTTTCCTTCTCAGCTCTGTTCCACTCAAGCTTCAGCACAGCAGGCAACGAGATTTGGTGTGCAGGGTCGGTAATATCATCGGCTGCAACTATTTTGCAGTCTCTGTATATTTCGAGATCACCCTTTTCTGGGTTGATAATGAGCTCGTAGTTATCGTCTGTACCGACCAATTTAGCGATTACGCTTCTGAATGACTCTTCGAGCACACTCATAAGAGTGCCTCGGTCGATATTTTTCTCGTTGGTGTACTGAGAGAAGGTTTCTATCAAATTCACTTCTTCTTGCTTAGCCATGACTATTCGAACTTAATAGTATATTTTGTGTATTTAATGTTATCGTATGAAAAATCTGTCTTTTGAGAGACCTCAATTTTCTTTTTTGAGCCTTCGGGTTTGATTTTAACAGTTTCCTCGACAGAGAAGCCATTGTCTGTCACATCTCTAAGAGTGCCGTTGTGTTTTTTTCCCTCGGCATCCATCACCTCAACTTCCTTGCCTTGAAATTTGTAGTACTGCTGGAGCACCTTGAAAGGAGAAGTCAAGCCAGGAGAGCCAACCTCGAGGTCATAATCCTCGACATCGCGACTCAGTCGGTCCTCAATAAAGCGAGTCAGTTCCTCGCACTCATCGATAGAGAATCCTTTGAGTGAGTCCACTTCAACAAGGATATTATTGTTTTTACCCACAGAAGCTTCGACCACATAGTATCCGTCTTTTGCCGACACATATTCGTCTACAATCTGCCTGACAGTGTTTTGTTGAATCATTTCAGCTTAACTTTTTGAGTTACAAAGAAAAGTGGGGAACATACAGCCCCCCACTTAACTTACCTTCGCAAAGGTAGGTATTTTTTATAAAATATGCAAATATTGCTGTGCAAGAAATAAAAATGCCAAGAGACATCTCTTAAGACATCATACATGATTTATGCAGCCGCCATTATTTATTTGTGTTTTTTGCACAACAACCCTTTAAATATTCGAATGACTTTTGCAATGGGCTCAGCACACAAAGCTGCAAAACATAACTTGAAACCAAACTTATGACAAAAATTGAAATCACGACATAAATATAGTATTCCAGTTTTAGGAAAATTATAAATAAGACCCATGTAACGTATGATATACAAAAGCACTGCAAGCTATGTAAAAAAAATAACACATTGGCAATTTTTCAGGTTTAAATATATCTAATAGTCTACATGTTGGAGAGGCCTTTTATAAAGCGGAAGGAGAAATTCGGCAACAAGAAAAAAGACATAAAGCATCACACAATTACTCAAAAGATAGAAAGAACAAAAAATCATATCATATAATATTTTCAACTGATATTTTTTTGACAACCACAAAAGACAAAACATTTGTAAACAAGAATCAAGATTTGCGTTTGATTTTACCTTTCAAAAATCCACGCGAAAAGATTTCAACAAAATTCACTATCTTTGGAGTTTAGTATATTGTAACAACATAAAAAGACAGCAGATGCGACCAACAGAGAATGAAGATGAAGACCAGATGACCGTTGAACCTGAAGACGACTTTGGGAACAACAATGGCAAAGAGGGTGAACATGCAGACTACGTGGCCCCTGATTTGAACCAAGAAGGGGTTAAATATCAGTTGTCTGGCATGTATAAGACATGGTTCCTAGAATATGCCTCATACGTCATACTGGACCGTGCAGTGCCTCACCTCGACGATGGACTTAAACCAGTTCAGCGCAGAGTGTTGTTTGCCATGAAGAGAATGGACGACGGGAACTACAACAAGGTGGCAAACATTGTTGGTAGCACAATGCAGTTTCACCCACACGGTGACGCTTCAATATACGGAGCACTAGTAAACCTGGGACAAAAAGACTATCTGGTTGACTGCCAGGGAAACTGGGGTAACATATACACCGGACATCAGGCAGCCGCACCACGTTACATCGAGGCAAAGCTTTCAAAATTTGCCCTTGATGTGATGTTCAACAACAAGACAACCATTTTCAAGAAATCATACGACGCCAGAAACGATGAGCCAGTAACATTGCCAGTGAAATTTCCGCTGCTGCTTGCTCAAGGAGCTGAGGGTATAGCCGTCACACTGTCGTCAATCATATTGCCCCACAACTTCAACGAGATAATAGACGCATCGATAGCATACCTGAACGGAGAAGATTTCCAGCTTTATCCTGATTTTCCGACAGGCGGCATGGTCGACGTCAGCCGCTACAACGATGGGGGCAAGAATGGTAGAGTTGTTGTCAGAGCTCACATAAGCAAGATAGACTCAAAGACACTTGTGGTGACAGACATCCCTTACGGAGAGACCACAGGTTCGGTCAGAGCCTCGATAGTCTCGGCAGTGGACAAGGGCAAGATAAACATAAAAAATGTTGAAGACGACACAGCGGCAAACGTGGAGATTCGCATACACCTTGGAGCACAGACCTCGTCGGACAAGACAATAGACGCACTCTATGCGTTCACATCCTGCCAGAAGAGCATATCACCAGTGTGCTGCGTAATCAAGGACAAGAAGCCTATGTTCACCAATGTGAGCGAGTTGCTGCGCATATCGGTGGATAGGACAAAAGACCTGCTTCGGCAGGAACTGGAAATACAGCTTGCCGAGCTGCAAGAGAAACTGCTGTATGCATCGCTCGAAAAAATATTCATCGAGGAAGGCATATACAAAGACAAAGGATATGAGCAGGCAAAGAACATGGACGAGGCTGTTGCACACATTGACAAGAGACTGGATCCATTCAAACCTAGCTTTATAAGAGAGATAACACGCGAGGACATACTGAGACTGCCAGAAATAAAGATGGCAAGAATCTTCAAATTCAACTCGTTCAAGAGCGAGGAAGAAATCGCAAAACTGAACGAGCAGATAGAGGAGACGAAGAAAAACCTTGCCCATCTTGTTGAATTCACCATAAACTGGTTTGCCACTCTGAAAGAAAAGTACGGCAAAAAATATCCACGCAGAACAGAAATCAGAAGCTTTGACAACATATCGGCCACAAAGGTTGTGGAGGCGAACGAGAAGCTATATGTGAACAGGGAAGAAGGATTCCTTGGAACCAGTTTGAAGAAAGACGAATTTGTGGGCAACTGCAGCAGCATTGACGATGTGATAGTATTCTTTAAAGACGGCCGATTCAAAGTTCTGAAGGTTCAAGACAAAGTGTATGTTGGCAAAGACATCATGCATATAGCCGTGTACAAGAAGAAGGACACGCGAACAGTATATAACGTTGTGTATAGAGACGGAAAGATAGGAGCCTACTACATGAAACGCTTTGCAGTGCCAAGCATAACCAGAGACAAAGAATACACACTGACACAAGGCAAGCCAGGTTCAAAGGTAATCTACTTCTCGGCCAACTCAAATGCCGAAGCCGAGGTTATAAGAATTGTGTTAAGACCAAAATTCAGGCTTAAAGTATCGACATTTGAGCGCGATTTTGGAGCATTGCTGGTTAAGGGAAGACAAGCGATGGGCAACCTGCTGACCAAAAACGAAGTCATGAGCATCAAGCTGAAAAGCAAAGGCGGCTCGACCATGGGCGGAAGAAAAGTATGGTTTGACTGGGATGTGTTCAGGCTCAACTATGACGGAAGAGGCGAACTGCTTGGCGAGTTCCAGAGCGAGGACTCAATCCTTGTGGTCAGCAAGAACGGAGATTACTACACAACCACTTTCGACGATACAAACCACTTTGCCGACAACATTCTGCGTATCGAAAAATTTGACGCAAGCAAGATTTGGACTTGCGTGCTGTTTGACGCGAACGAGGGTTTCAAATACATAAAGAGATTCATGTTCGAATCAAGTCAGAAACCAGTCAACTTTATTGGTGAGAATCCAAAATCACAGATGATTTTGCTGACCGACACCTACTATCCAAGAATAGAGGTTAAATTCGGCGGCAAATATGCAGACAAGGAGCCACAGGAAATTGACGTGGAGTCGTTCATTGGGGTGAAAGGAATCAAGGCGAAAGGAAAACGACTGAACAACCAATGGGAGGTTGGAGATGTGAACGAACTGGAGCCATTGAGATTTCCAGAGCCAGAGGTGACCGAGGCCGAAGAGGAAGAACCAGACGTGGCGGAAGAAGGAACGGAAGAAGAGGGGACAGAAAAGACTCTTTTTGACCAAGACATTGATGAAAACAAAGAAGACAACGACAACTAAAGAGTAAGGATATGAACATAAAAAAACAAATACTACTGTTGCTTGCAATGTTTGGTCTGGTGGCCTACATCAACGCAAGTCACAACGAATTCTTGAATCTGTATCCCGACTGTGAGGACAACGAGACATCGAAGATATATGAGCCAAACGAATGGCCCAAGAACCTGCAGTTGCCTGTATTCCCTGATGGTGGCGACATCGAGTTCATAAGATACATATACGACAACGTTGATTACCCCGAAGTGATAGACTCTATAACCACAGACGACAAAGGCAACAAGATAAAGCACAGAGCAAAAGGAACAGTGCTGGTGCATCTGACGATAGACAGATGCGGAAAAGCTGTGAATCCTGTAGTTCAGGAGTCGGTCAACGAAAAATATGACGCTGCTGCCATTGAGCTACTGAGCACACTGCCTATGTTCAAGCCAGGAGTTCTTGACGGAATAAGAGTTAAAGTTGGACTGCTGGTGCCAGTGCCATTCACACGCAGCAACCCGAAGAAGAAGAACAGCTGGGGCGGCGGCTGGGGTGACGACGACGACAGCGGCGATGACGGATGGGGTTCATCATCGTCGGACGACGACGGATGGGGTTCGTCATCATCATCTTCGTCGAGCAGCAGCTCATCGTCGTCATCATCTTCTTCATCAAGCAAGAAGACCACCAAGAAGAAAGAAAGCAGCGGCTGGGGCGGCGGCTGGGGTGATGACACCGTCTGGTAAAATAAGCAGAATGACATGGGCAGCAAGTTAAAAACAGTCTATGTATGCCAAAGTTGCGGTGCTGAATCATCAAAATGGATAGGCAGATGTCCGGCCTGCAATGAATGGAACACATATGTTGAGCAGATAGTCAGGAAAGACAATGCAGCAAACGCAGCCATTTCGTCGACCAGACAGTCGGCAGCAGGTCCTGCGCAGAAGACACAGCCGATTTTGATAAATGAGGTTCCGCTGACAAAAGAGGAAAGGATCCTGACCGGCTGCAGCGAGTTTGACAGAGTGCTTGGAGGCGGACTGGTGCCAGGCTCGATGGTGCTGATTGGAGGAGACCCCGGAATAGGGAAATCGACGCTGGTGATGCAGGTGGTGCTCGGGATAGAAGGGAAAAGAACCCTATACATCTCGGGCGAGGAAAGTGAAAAGCAGCTGAAGATGAGAGCCGAAAGGCTTGGTGATCTGAGGAACAAAGAGTGTTACATCGTTAGCGAAACATCGCTAGACAATATATTCGTACACATAAAAAATGTTCAGCCAGACATAGTCATAATAGACTCCATACAAACAATAGCCATAGAAGACATGGACTCGTCGGCCGGCAGCATCTCGCAGGTGAGGGAGTGTGCCTGCCAGATACTGAAGTTTGCGAAAGAGAGCGGCACACCAGTGCTGATGATTGGCCACATAAACAAAGACGGAAACATAGCCGGACCGAAAGTGCTGGAACATATAGTGGACACAGTGCTACAGTTTGAGGGCGACCAGCATTATATGTACCGCATACTAAGGTCCATAAAGAACAGATTTGGCAGTACGTCTGAACTAGGAATATTCGAAATGCTGCAAAACGGATTGAGGGAAGTGAACAATCCGTCGGAAATGCTGCTCACCGAAGACCATCTGGGACTAAGTGGCACGGCAATAGGAGCAACTATAGAAGGAATCAGACCTTTCTTGATAGAAGTTCAGGCTCTTGTCAGCACAGCTGCATACGGAACGCCTCAGCGTTCGTGCACCGGTTTCGACAACCGCCGACTGAACATGCTGCTTGCTGTGCTTGAAAAAAGAGTAGGATTCAAGTTGGGACAGAAGGACGTATTTCTGAACATTGCCGGCGGAATAAAAGTGAATGATCCTGCAATGGATTTGGCAATAATCAGTGCGATACTGTCGTCGAACATGGATATCCCGATAGACAAAAGTATATGCCTAACTGGCGAAGTAGGTCTGACTGGTGAGCTCAGGCCAGTGAACCGAATAGAGCAAAGAATAAGCGAAGCCGAAAAACTCGGATTCAAACGAATCATTGTTCCAAACCTCAGGACACTGAAAGACAACAAACAATTCGGAATAGAGATCTGCACTGCGCAAAAAGTTGAAGATGCATTCAGACTGCTGTTCGGATAATATTTAACAAGAGAAGACAACACATTGCAGACACAGCCCCACTATCACACAACATGTTGATAGTCACAAAAGAGAAACAAGAACGACAAGCTACACATATCAATTTTCATAAAATAAATCAGTCATGCAGACTGATTTATTTTGTTTTAGACACAATAATTGCATATTGAAAAGTCAATAAAAAAGTAATGAAATCAGGCATCGTTTTTTTCAATTTTAGCGTTAATGTGCGGACTGACCACATTTATGTGCACATTCAATAGATACGTAGACCTAGGGTTGCCTAGTGGAACACAATGGGCTACAGAAGACCTTGAAAGCAACAGATTCAGCCTATTGGCTAAATGGTTGCCACATTCCTACATGAACAAGCAACAAAAGACTCTGCAAAAAATAATGGAATCAAAAATGAGATTGTTTCCAAGTCATATATAAGAACATATCCTAATTCCACAGAAGGAGTGCTACATGTTGTCTGCGAAGAGAAACAGACCATACAAAAAGTGACTGTGACCGACTCTGTAGGCAGGATTGTAATCAGCCAGAATGCGAGCTGCAATTCGGCAGACTTAGACATGTCTCATTTGCAGAAAGGAATCTACTTTGTTGACATAAAAACAAACGAAAGAAGAAGGACCGAAAGAGTGGTTCTGAGATAATGGTTTTATGAGCTATGGACTACCAGTCCACCATCTCCAAAATATGACATAATACAGTCTGTAGAGACACTAAACCAAATAGAACACCCGCTGTTGATATATTTCAACAACGGGTGTTCTTTTTAGCTTATAGGCAGACTATTTGCAGATATATGACAACTGAGATCTGGTGAAGATGGGATATACCAGACAACAGGACGTCTGCATTTGCTCTACAAACAAAAAAATCAGCCCAAAAAGGCTGATTTTTTTTTATAGATTGCATCGAAGCAATTATATTTTCCTACTGTAGCAGAAACATCACTGTGGAGCGTTGTTATAAACAGACTGCAAAGTGTAAGAAGCATCGGTTGTGAAGTATCCCTTCACCATAACGTCAATAATATCCTTTCCGTTGTTGATATACTCACCTGTGCCATGATCAATCAAGCCAGATGCCTCACGGCCAGATGCCGAACTACCGTTATCCCAGAAAAAGAGAGCCAAGCCCATGTCGCTGGCAAGTTTGCAGAGATATTCAAGATAGTACTTGCGGAAAGACTCAGCCCTTTCTGTTGTGCGGTGAACATTTCCGAACTCACCCAAATAGACAGGAATATTTTTGTCGAGGAATTTAGACTTAACCTTGTTCAGATTCTCCTGCATCTGGTCTTCGTCGCCCCAACCGGCTGTATCAGAACCTGTGTGTCCCCATTCGGTCTGCTGATTTTCGAGAGTGTATGTATAAGGGTCATAGAAATGGACAGAAACAAGCAGACGGTTCTCGACCACATCCGTAGGCACAACAAGATTATTTACTGTCAAATCGATATTTGTGTCATATCCCTGGACTCCAAGATATCTGTAAGTGTTCTCGCCACCGACCGAGCGGACAGCATCGACAAACACCTGCTGCCATTCGTTCATCACACGGTATTGGGCGCCGCCATCTTTCAGATTTTCGCCCCAGCCCCAGCCGCCATCTTGGATTTCGTTCATAGATTCGAAAATAAGATAATCGCCCTCATTCTTGAACTTAGTGGCAATCTGCTTCCACATTGCCGAGAGCTGGGCCTTCACCTCTGTATTTGTATCCTCATCTTGCGAAGCTCCAAGAACATCAAGCCAGTAAGCGCTATTCGCTCCGTCATGATGAATATTTATAATGGCAATAAGCCCTGCCTCTTTGGCATAGCCAACAACCTCGGCGACACGGTCAAGGAAAGAACTTTCTATTTCATAGTTTGGAGCATTACCAATATGTCCCATCCAAGTGATAGGAATTCGAACACTGCTGAATCCGGCAGCCTTGACAGCCATGAAGGTGGCCAGAGTGGAAGCCGGATTACCCCAAGCTGTTTCGGAAGAAACACCATTATTATGAGCATCGAAGTTGTTGCCCATGTTCCAACCCAAGCCTATGCTTTTAGCAATTGTGGTGGCCGAAGTTCCGTCTATGTAGTGTTTTTTTGCAAAAGATATATGTTTGGCAGTGCCATTGAACTGAGAGATCTGTCCGTCGTCGGCAGTGTAAGAGAAATTGTTGCCCGATTCAAAATCAACGCTGCTGACAGAAGAAGTGTTGACCGACTGGACAGAACCGTCCTGCATTTGGATCTGCATTGTGTTTTGAGCATTAGCGATCAAAGAAAAGACAGCAAATGCCGAAAGAATATATTTTTTCATAACAAATTTCCGATTTAATTTTTGATAAATTTCACAACCTTATTGCCAGCCTTAAGCAAGTAAGCTCCCTTAGGCAAAACAGTAGTCTGGAATTCAGTTACATCAGACTCGGCTCTCTTAGCCATCCAGACACGTCCGTTGACATCAAAAATTTGCAGAAACAAACCCTCTTCAACATTAGACACTCTGAGCACATCACCAACGAGAGTGTTAACAGACAAGAAAGAAGAAGTTGCATCGTCGACACCAGCATTTCCAGTAAAATCGATTTCGACTGACTCCATATCAATTTTGAAAGAGCTGTTATCATCATACGAAAGCAGAACATAGTCGCCATCGAAAGAAATAGAAACAACATTCTGCTGAGTCGCCACGCCGTTCAAATAGACGGTTTTGTCGGCAAACGACATCATAGACAAAAATGCCGCACATGACAGTAGTAAAAATCTTTTCATCTTTTTATGGTACTTGATTTAATATAATATTCACTGACAAATTTGAATGACCTGTTCCACCACAAAGATCTATACAAAAAAATTGGTGAGAAAAAAAAATCATCAAGTTCAAGATACGAAAAAAGTATGTGAAAATCAAAGGATAATCCACCAAAACTGGATTCAAACGCCAATATAAACACATCACCTTTTCATGAAACGTTTGAAAAGTCATCAAACGATTCTCTTTCAATTCAAACACACCGGCTGACACAAGACAAGGCAAATGCAACCACCAAAAATCAAAACACAGACAAAGATAAATAAAGTAAGGCAAAGACAAATCAATCAGAAACAAAAAAATCTGAATGCATATACCGCACTCAGACTCTGAACCAGCATCGCTGGTCACATTCAACATCTTTCATTACAAATAATTTAGTTACTCATTGATTGTAAAGTTATAAACTGCGCAAAAAACGAAAAGAGCAGCGAAAATTGAAAAGATAACCATAAGCATTAAAATTTAAGAATTAAACACTAAAAACATTCATGAGAATCCATATCACTCAGAATACTTGATTTCATAGACAACACCGAATACGAAAAGAGAAACGAAAATTGAAAGTAGAACCATAATCTTAATTTTTTGTTGTTATACACCATTGTTTATTTCTGCAGCAAAGTTAAATGGAAATCATCAAATCACATTGGCATATTTTATTATAAAATTCTATCAAAATGATTGTAAAAACCGATTATTACGACCCTTATGAAGAAATTTTCTCAAAAAGTCAAAACTATTCGTCAGTAAAAACACATTTATACACAACTGCAAAAACGAATAAAGTAGAAAAAGTTAGAATTAGTCCCATAACATTATAGCTTTAAAGTTAGACAACATGAATACCAAAACCGTTTTATACACTATTTATACATATAAAATCAATGTATATGCATTATATTTTGATTTCAATGCAAAGATAGGAAGCATACAGAAATAAATATTCATTGATAGCAGTGTTAAATTCTATAATTTCGATTGACAAAAACGATTATTATAAACATCACCATTATGTAGATTATTTACGCAACATCATTTGCAAAAAACAAGTCTGTCAGGCACAAAAACAGCACTGCCACATATATTCATTAAAGAATGTGCCCGATAAAAAAAAGAAAAATCATCACAACCAATTCATATAAGATATCTGTAAGCAAACAGCGTCCAAATCACGCAAAAAAAACATACATTTGCGCTTATACAAAATCAATAGATATAAGAATATTCATTGATAAAAACGATTGCACTATGGAACTGAGGCAACTGAAATATTTTGTAGGAACAGCGGAGAAGCTGAACTTCACAGAGGCGGCTAAGTCATTATATATAACCCAAAGCACACTGTCGCAACAGATAAAACAGCTGGAAACAGAGCTAGGAGTACAGTTGTTCGACAGAATTGGCAAAAAAGTATATTTGACAGAAGGCGGAAAAGAATTTCTGCCATTTGCCAAGAAAACTCTTGACGACGCAGAGCACGGAATACAAAGACTGCAAGACTTGCAAAACATCAGAACCGGAGTTATAAACATAGGCATCATGTATAGCATTATCCCATTGTTGGCGCCAGTAATCAGCGAATTTGCCAAGGAATATCCCTACGTCAAGCTGCGTATAGGATATCACCAGACAAACAACCTGCACATAATGCTTGCTGAGCGCAAGTATGACCTGATAGTATGCTACAGCACAGAGGATGCTGAACCAAATGAAGACATAGAGCCGCTGTTTGACACAAAACTGTCTGTTATTGCATCGAAAAAGCATCCGCTGGCAGCACTTAAGCATGCACGGCTGGAATCGCTGAACGAATATCCTCTAGTTTTGCCGACCTCCACATTCTATGCCCGCTCGCTGCTTGACCAATATGCAAACAAAAAAAACATAAAACTAGAGCCAGAAGTTGAGATGAACGGAGTGTTGCTGCTGCAGGAACTGGTGAGAACGGGACATTGGATAACTATTTTGTCGAGCGAAGTTGCCGAACAAGAACCCGATTTGAAAGCTGTTCCGCTTGCCGACAATATCGTGATGCACACTTCGGTCATAAGTTTAAAAGACACATATGTCAAAGCTTCAGCACAAAAATTCAAGGAAATACTGAAAAAGAGACTCTCAAAGAAGTGAGGAAGAGACTTAGCACATTGATTGTTGGCGGTTTATTACGTTCGAAAATCACATTCATGAAACGACAAAAAGTCATCCAATTCAAATCATAGAGAATGCCTTAATAAAAACTTAACTATCTTTGCATAAACTGTAAACAGGACGAAATATGGGATTATATTTGAATCCGAATGCCAACGCATTCCAGATGGGACTGAATTCCGAAATATATGTAGACAAATCGCAAGTGGTCAACGAGTTAAACAAACTCGTAGGCTCCCTGTCGAATTTCATCTGCATCTCTCGTCCGCGCCGTTTCGGCAAGAGTATGATAGGAGACCTTATTTCGGCCTATTACAGCAAGGGATGTGACACTCGTTCTGTATTCAGCAAAATGAAAATAGGCGGAGCTGTGGATTGGGACAAATATCAGAACAAATTCAATGTCATCAAGCTGGACATGAACGGCTGGTATCAAAGGGCGATACAAGAGAAAAAAGCAGATAAACTATTCTCATACATACAGGAGCACTTGCAAAAAGAGTTTGAGAAAGAGTTTAGCAGCATCAAGCTTGAGAAAGGAAATTCCTTGGCAACCAATATTTTGACTGTTTACGAAGCCCTAGGAGAAAAATTTGTTCTGATTATAGACGAATATGATGTATTGGTGCGTGAAAAAGTTCCGGAACAGCTTTTCAATGACTATCTTTCGTTTTTGAACAGTCTATTCAAAAATGCCGATTTACGTCCGGCCATAGCTTTGGCCTACATCACAGGAATAATTCCGATTGTGCGCGACAAAGTGCAGTCGAAACTGAACGAGTTCAAAGAATACACTATGATAAAGCCAAGACAGTTTGCCGGCATGATTGGATTCACCGAGCAGGAGGTCAAAGCCTTGTGCGACCAGTATGGCACCGACTATGATGAATGCCTGCGCTGGTATGACGGATACAGAATGAAAAACGACATCAGCATATGCAATCCGCTGTCGGTCGTCACAGCAATACAAGATGAGGAGTTCGACAATTACTGGTCGGCAACAGGTTCATTTGAAGCTCTGAGAGACTATATCCTGATGGATTTTGAAGGAATTAGGCATGACGTTGTCAGCATGATTGCAGGCGAAAGCGTTGAGGTTGATGTTGATTCATTCAGAAACACGATGGACTGTTTCGAAACAAAAGACGATGTCTTCACCTACCTTATCCACCTTGGATATCTGTGCTATAACAACAAGACCAAGACATGCCATATTCCAAACGAGGAGGTACGCAAGGAGTGGATTAAATCCATTAAGATTGCGCCAGACTACGCAAAGGTTATGGAAGTTGTCAACGCATCAAAAAAGCTGCTCGACGCCACCATCAACGGCAACGAGGAGGCTGTGGCAAAAGCCCTGGACACAGCACACACCGAGGTGACAAGCAATCTGACATACAACGACGAGCACTGCTTTCAGAGGGCCATTTGTCTGGCCTATTTCTATGCCAACACCCGTTACACACTGGTCAAAGAGCTGCCCACTGGCAAAGGCTATGCCGACCTGGTGCTGATTCCTTATCTGCCAAACATTCCGGCAATGGTGATTGAGCTGAAACACAACAAGAGCGCGGAGAGCGCAATCAAACAAATTAAAGAGAAAAACTATTGCCAGGCTCTAAACCAGTATCATGGCGACTTGCTCTTTGTGGGCATCTGCTATGATGAGAACACAAAAGAGCACACATGCAAGATTGAGAGAATGGAGGGGATATATTAAGCATAATAAAATCAGGCGTGCCATGAAGTATTTATGGTTCTGAGTTTATTTTCCACTCTGGATATTTTGATTCTAGTGGATTTTAGATGACACATAAAAAGAGTCGGAATGTTTGAGAACAAACATTCCGACTCTTTTTATGTATTATGAAGTTGACTTTTACTTATTAGTACGGAGTATCACTTCTTAATCTTTTCTGTTACGAACTTGACTCCATAGAGAAGAGCAGCCATAATCACGACACAAACCAAGACACGAGCTTTCTCGTTAGGAGCCTGAGTCTGACCAAGTTCTGATTTTTCGAGAGGTTCACTGAAAACAGGAATATTATCCAAGCTCCACTTGTTGACAATATCACCATTCTTTATGAGCACCAAACCCGGACTGCTACGGATTATAGTTTTAAGCATTATCTCGTCTGAATTCACGAACTGATACTCTGCACCTGTTGCATTCTTATAAGCATTCATCTCATCGCTCTCGATTCCGGTTGCAGTCATGCAATAGAATCCGTATCCGTTATTTTTGGCAAACTCGTAGGCCGCATTAACCCTTTCGCTCTTATCAAAATGGGCACCAGCTGGGTTTGAGAAAAGATTATACTCTGTTACATTATGAGCCACCAGCAAAAACGAATATCCCGGATTGTAAATAACATCGTCGGTTATATCACCATCGTCAGGATGTTCCATAGTGAAATCGTGGATAGGCGGAACATAGCCCTTAGAAATAAGTTCACTTCTGTTCTCAACAAATTTCCATGTTGAATCATCCTTAGGATAATCCTGCAAAGAGAAATCCTTCTTCACTCCATCTTTTTCGTAGACAAGTGTAGTTTGATATACATCACGAGGGGCATCTTCAGGCACCTCCATTCCCTTAGGAATGTTTGCGCCAATGTAATATGGTCTGAAATCAATCAAAGGCAGATTTATAAAGCCATAGACAGACAAGCCCACTGAGAAAAGAATGCTGACAGCCACAAAGCCTGCCTCGGTGATAAGTTTGTAAGATCTTGTTGAGTATGCACGCCAAATGTAGACAACATAAAGGAGGACATCAATAATAATATTCTTCCAGAATGTCTGCCAGTTGCTGATTACGAGAGCATCGCCAAAACATCCACAATCGGTTACTGGATTTTCTATGGCCAAATACAAAGTCAGCGGAGTAAACACCACCATAAAGACCGCCATGCCGATTGTTGTCCAAAGAATTCTAACACCAAGCAGCATGCACACACCAAGAGTAAATTCGGCCACAGAAAGGAGAACTGAGCCAAAAAAGCCCAAAGCCTTAAGCCAGTCCCAGCCAAAAGCATTAAGGTAGTCGATAATTTTATAGTAACCACCAAAAGGATCAACCGATTTGGCAAAACCGGAGAAAATGAAAGTGCAACCGAGCAGCACTTGCAATACAAGCACAACCTTGGACTTCAAATTGTCACTAATATTAATCATGATTAAAATAAATTTTTTGCAAAAATTAAGTGTCTGTTTTAAGAAAGATGAGCGACCTCAAACTTCGTCTTCATACCTTTGATTTTTTGGTCAGAAATAAGTTTCAGCAAAGAAGATATGCGTTTTTCCTTAACAGCAGCAAGAGCATATCTTTCTTTAACCTCAATAATTCCCAAATCATCCTTTTTCAGCATTCCCTTCTGCATCAAGAAGCCGGCAACATCGCCCTTGCTCACCTTGTCTTTTTTGCCCTTGCCAATATATAAGGTAGTCCACTGAGACTTTGCAGGAAAAGTTGCCGACTGGTCTAGTTCAGCTCCTTCGATATCATCGTCCACATAATCAGGCAGAGCCTCTTCTGGCCCCAGTATCAAAAAAGCAGAGCCCTTTGCCTGCATGCGTGCGGTTCGTCCGTTGCGGTGAGTGAAAGCCTCGGCAGTTGAAGGAAAGTGATAATGGATAACATTCTCCACATCAGGTATATCAAGACCACGAGCCGCAAGATCAGTGCTCACAAGAGTACGAATAGTTCCGTTGCGGAACATGCACAAAGCCCGCTCGCGTTCGGGTTGTTCCATACCTCCATGAAAATTGATGCAGTCTATCCCATATTCCTTTAGATAAGCCACCACCCTATCCACAGCTTCACGATAGTTGCAGAAAATAATTGACTGCTGGTTGCCAAGATTACACAGGAGGAGCAGCAAAGTTGCAAGCTTGTCCTTTGCCGGAGAATTTACTATCTTCATTGACAATCCTGCAGGAGAGTCTTTCAAAAAATCGACCCTAACAAGATTTTTTCCTACGCCGACAAATTCAGGGATTTCGACTGCCTGAGTGGCCGAAAGAAGAACACGATGACGCAATCCAGTCAGGCACTGCGAAATGAATTCCATTTCTTTGCTGAAACCGAATTCCAAAGACTTATCAAACTCGTCGAGCACAAGCCACGATGCAGTTTCCGGAGAAAAAGACTTCTGCTCAATATGGTCAACAACACGTCCAGGAGTACCGACAATCACATCTGGCACATTTAGCAGTGACCTTTGTTCAACATCAAAAGGGTGTCCACCATAGCAGCAATAGGCGCGGTATTCAGTTGCAAGAGATTTGAAAACAGAGTCAATCTGCAAAGCCAGCTCTCTTGCAGGCACTATAATCACAGCCTGCAGTCCGGAGCCAGGGGTAGACAGCCTCTGCACAAGCGGCAGCAAAAAAGCTAGAGTCTTGCCAGAACCGGTTGGAGAGAGCAACAACACATCAGGATTCTTAGAGATAGCATCATTAGCAGCTATCTGCATATCATTAAGCTGTTCCACCCCTATTCGGGCCAGCATTTCATTTATACCATTTGCCATAAGATGCTCAAGCCTTATCAGTTAATTCTGCGAAAACAGATTTGGCAAAGTTGCTCATTGTCACATCTCTGGCGCCCATCATAAGAACAGTGTCGCCCTCATTAACAGCTTGTTTAAGGAAAGCAACCATATCTTTACGGTCAGGGAAATACATGGAGTTTGATGACAAGGATTTAATCTCGGCATAAACATCAGCACTTGTAACGTCACGGCTAACAGTTCCGCCGGCATAATACACATCGGTCAAAATGAAGCAATCTTCAGGACGCAATGCAGCAGACACCTCCTTAACCAGATCTTCGTGCATGAACTTCAACGGACCGAAGCCATGAGGCTGGAACCAAGCCCAAACACGCTTGCCTATATTTTGAGCGGCACGGATTGCGGCTGCCACCTCGGACGGATTATGAGCGAAATCATCGACGACACAAATTCCATTTTTTTGTCCTACGAGCTGCATACGTCTGTATATGCCTCTGAAAGAAGAAAGACATTTAGCAGAATCTTCCAAAGAAATGCCGACAGTCTTGCATGCTGTCATTGCAGCCATTGCATTATACATGTTGTGTTTGCCAGCCACTGGGATTGAAACCCTTATGCCATTACATTTGAACCCTATATTAAAACCACTCTGTTCAAAATCGGCTGAGCAAACAGAAGCTGAATTATCCTCGGCACTGAAAGAATTAGCCATATCGGCAAGCAAAGCCGAACGAGAATCGTCGAGATTGGCACAGAATGCCGACTTGGTGTGTGACTTGAAAATTTTGAACAACTCCATGAGCTCATCAAAATCCTTGTGGTCACGCTCAACATTAAGCAGGATAGCCACCTCGTTTGCATATTCAACTATAGAGCCATCGCTCTCGTCAGACTCGATAACGAGCAAATCACCGTCGCCATGCCAAGAGTTTCCAATCATTCCACGTTCCTGCAAAGTGACCAAACCAGCTCCCGAGATGAAAGAAGCCTTTTTGTTCATACACTCAAGAATATGGAACACCATGGCAGCCGTGGTGCTTTTGCCAGAAGTTCCAGCAACAGCAATAGTTTTTTTATATCTAGAGATTGAGCCAAGAACAACGGCCCTCTTCACCACTGTTATCCCAAGAGCCTTTGCCCTTTGCAGTTCCACATTGTCGGACTCAATGGCAGTGCTGATGACCATAACATCGACATCATCGGCCACGCCAGAGCCGTCTTGAGGGAAACATCCCACATGAGCAGCCTCGAGCTGGACCTGGATTTCAGTCTTGTTTGAAGAGTTGAAAAGTCTGTCGCTGCCCGACACCTTAACACCCTCGCCAACAAGCCATTGTGCGATTGCGCTCATGCCGGTGCCACCAACTCCAACAAAATAAAAATGCTTATATTTTTTATAATCAAATTCCATTTTATCAAATATTTAGCATAAATACAAATCCAAGATTACGCATCATTCTTCAGATTCAGCAGAAGATTCAGCCTCCTCGTTTTCCTCGGATTCCTTATTCTTTTTTTTACGTTTTCGTTTTTTACGTTTTCCGTCATCATCATCGTCGGAGGCAGACTCTGAGACTGACGACTCAGAAGACTGCTCTGTTGAAGACTGAGAAGAAGATTCTGACTCTGAACTTTGAGGAGCAGGAGCAGAAACCGGCATGTCCATAATAGAAGGAGCCTCGCCAGCCTTGGTATCGCCAGAATTTAGCATAGGGGCATCATCCTTCTTAGGCATTATTGAAGACAGAGAGTCAACATTTACGCCATCGTCCATTACGACAGGTTCAGCCATTTCCTCTGGATTTATACGATTACGTGTTCTTGCTATAGAATCGCGCTTAGCCGAATCGGCAGAGATACGAGCACGAACCCTAGCAATAGAGTCGATAAGAACCTGCATCTCGTTGTCGGTGCTGTCTTGTTCCTCTTCCTCGGCCATTTCGCCCTGATAATCGGCACCATTCAGCTGCTCGATGACATGACGCTTATTGCCTGTATAAATTTTGATATGCCCAAGATTTTCGCCAGATTTAGGCAGGACCTTAGCATAGAGTTTAGACTGTTTCTTTCTTCCATACTTAACCTTAATCTCGCCTGTGTTGAGATACTGAAGATTAAGTTCTGTGACCATAGAGTCGACAAAAGACTCGACATCAAGACCTGGATACATCACCTGAATCGAGTCGACAATCTTATTGAAATTCGTTCGTCGGTAAGGACTGTTGCCCACAAGCTGCAGAATTTTTTTAGCAACCACACGCATAGAGTCCTTTTTGTCATACAAAGTCCGCTTATAGAAATACTTCTGATGGACATAGTACATAAAGAAGTCATATTCGTAGGTAAAAGTAAACTTGTTTCGAGTGAACTTAACCGAGTTAGGATAGACACAGTCTGGCACCTTGATTTTCACGACCTTCTCCTTCGACTTGCCCTGTTTAGCAGCCTTTTGTGCCTCCTTGACATCAAGCATATTCTGCATTTCCTCTTGAAGTTCAGCAATTTGCTGAGCGAGCAGAGTGCTATCGACCTGCGAGGCCTTTGTTTTTGTCTCCTTAATAGACACCATCTGTACGGAGTCTTCCTCAAGACTTAAGTCTGTATTTATATCATCTTGATCACCGATTCCGTCTTCGCCCATCTGTGTGAACATCACATCGCTGGAGTCGATAACCACATTAAAGTCGAGACTGTCGGACATTGCTGTGAACTCCTCGTTAGCCTGTTCCTTTTTGCTTTTCTTCTTACCCTTTGAAGAAGCGTCGCCCTCGCCCATCTGCTCCTTAAGCTTTTCCATTTTTTTGTCGTGGGCCGCTTTTTCCTTGCGGGCTTTTTCGGCAGCCTTAGCAGCCTTAGCCGAATCCAATTCGACCTCATCATCACCAGCCTCGTTAGACTTGCTGAGAGCCTCATTTTCGCGTGCGAGTTCGGCGGCGAGTTCGGCCTCGTACTTAGCCCTTGCCTTTTCGGCCTTCTCTTGTCTTTTACGCTCTTCGGACTTAGCCTTAAATTCGGCCTTCACACGTTTTTTTGCAATTTTTCGAGCTTCGGCCTCGGCCTTAGCCTGTTGTTCGGCAAGTTTTTTCTCCTTTTCAGCCTGCTGCAGTTTTTGGTTTTCGCGAATAGCCTTTTCCTGTTCGGCCTGTCGGCGGGCGCTGGCAGCCTCAAGAGCCTGCAGATGCAGTTCAGCCTTACGCTCACGGTCGGCAGCCTCCTGTTCACGCTTAGCCTCGCGTTCGGCAAGCTGTTTTTCCATCTTAGCCTGATGAGCCTCGCGTTTCTTTTGTCTATTTTCCAATTCCTGCTGTTTGAGCTGCAGTTCGCGCTCACGTTTTTGAGCTCTTTGTTCAGCAGCACGTTCCTTTTGTTTCTGCATTCTCTCCCTTTGGCGCTGCTTAATTTCCCTCTGACGCTCTTTATCTCTGTCGAGTTTAGACTTTTGTTTTTCATGCGCCTCAGCCTGTCGTTGTTTACGCAGGGCAGCCCTTTGTTTGATTTCCTCTTGACGGCGTGACTCATTTATGCGAGCCTGTTCCTTGCGTTGTTCACGCAGTTGTTTCTGTTCCTCGGATCTTTGTCGGGCTATTTCCTTGCGTTCCAGTTCCTTTGCTCTGTCTTCCTCCTTCTTTTTCTGCTGTTCCTCTTTTTTCAGTCGAGCCCTTTCCCTCTGTTGTTCCTTAAGTTCAGCGTCCTTTTGTTCGCGTGCCTCTCTTGCAGCCTTTTGTTTTTCGTATCTTTCCTCAGCAAGTTTTTTCTTGTTGGCTTCAAGTTCCTCACGGCGTTGTTTAGCCAAAGCCTGTTTTTCTGCTTCGCGTTCAGCGTGAGCTTTTTCCACAGCCTCACGACGTTCTCGTTCCTGTTTGTCGGCCTCCTCCTTCGCTTTTCTGTTTTCTTCGTTTCGGCGCTGAGCTTCCTCACGTCTTTTTTGAGCGGCCTCACGACGTTCATTCTCTATAGCCTCGCGTTCCTGTCTGTTTTTTTCGGCACGTTCCCTCAGAGCAGCCTTTCGCTGTTCCTCGGACTCGCTGGTGTTTTTCTGTTTCTTTTTGTCCTTCTTTTTGTAAGATTTTTTCTCTTTGACCTCATCAGAGTTGTCAGAGTCGGAAGTAGTCACCTCAGAATCGGACGTTGCAGATTGGCTCTCAACTATATTGGCAGAATCGTTCTGTGCATAGGTACACACAGGAGCCAACATAATCACAGAGAGCAATATGGATAAAATATGTTTCAAAATTCAGTTTTATATAAAATACAAACTAGTGCCCTCAAAAAAACATGCGGCACAAAGAGTCTGAAAAGATGACACATCGTCAGACTAGAATAAATCTTGCAAATTTACAAAAAGTAGGGATAACAAGGCAAAAAAAAACACCCACATAGCAAGTTGCAATTGCAAAAAATCAGACTCCGGGTTGGTATTTTTTCATTTGCATTCTGTAGAGGGCATTGTTTCCGCCACAAGCCTTGTTCAAAAGGGAATAAAAAGCCTGACTATGATTCATATGAACCGTATGGCAAAGTTCGTGCAAAAGAACATAATGTACCAAATGTTCAGGCAGGAGCAGAATTTGACAAGACAATTTTATCTCCTTAAAAGAAGAGCAGCACCCCCACCTTGACCGTGTGTTGTCAATTGAAACCGACTTATATTTGAAATCATTTCGCGTAGCCAAAGACTGGAGAATGGGAGGAAGAACCTTTTGTGCCACCAGTTTGAGATACTTATTTACAACATTTCTGATATGTAGCTGCAAACTCTCGTTATTGCAGTCGAGACCATTTGGGATTCTTATGACAAGACTGTTTTCATTGACGACCGCAGTCACATTCCTTCCCGAGTAGTTCACAAGAGAGACTGAGCACATAAAGAAATCATAGGTATTGCCAACAGAATAAAATTTAGGAGCACGGATTCTCTGTTTGTCCGACTCTACTAGATTTCTGAGTTGAATTCTTTTGGAATTCAAGAAATTGCGTACGTCAGCCTCGGTCACTCCATAGCCGACAGTCATCGTTACACTTCCGTTGTCGGCCTTGAAAGAAATTCTTCCATACGAGGAAGTTCTTTTCAGGCTTATCTCACCGAACTCCTCATCACAGATAGACCTCAGCGTTGAGTCATCAGTCTTTGTCGCACTCACACCACCAGACCGCGGTATATTTAATTTTGACACAGCCTTTTGAATCTTGTTCAAGTTGTTTTGAAGGACTGCAGCCACATTTTTCATTGAGAAAGATTCAGGGATTATCAGTTGCAGATTTCCGTTGACAAGACGCAACGAAATATGACTGCATTTATCGCTCCACTTCAGCGTTACCTGTCCTAATCCTTCAATAGAAATAATCTGTTCCTTCATATCACGAATCAAATAAATCGGGGAAAAATCAAATGCAAAAATATCAAAGAACCAGTAAAAGAATATCGTCACAAGAATTTATCTTCAAAAAAAGAGTCGAAACATTTTGCTTTTATAAAAATAATCTATAATTTTGCAACGCATTAGCAAAAACAAATGGTGCCATAGCTCAGTTGGTAGAGCAAAGGACTGAAAATCCTTGTGTCACTGGTTCGATTCCCGTTGGCACCACACCTCAGAAAGAAACCCTGATTCACACAGCGAATTGGGGTTTTGTCGTTTAGTATATGAAATTGCATATTGTTGTAAAACGTAAGCAACGCGCCGTTTATTGTAAACATTTGTTAATAAAATTGCAATATATGTTTTACAATACATAAATTGATTTGTTGATAACTTAGATTATATAGATTTTTGCATATCTAAATATAACTTCAATCTTTCTACCTTATACTAATACCGAAAAGCGGAACCGATGGTTTCCGCTTATTTTTTTTATAAGACCCCATGGTCCTACAAGGCAAATGTAAAGAAAAAAATTATTGGCTATGGTGTATGCCATAGCCAATAATCTGTTTCAAAAAAAAGAGAAGAATTTGTAAAGAGACACTATAGGCAACCTCTATAAATTCACCGTTTTATTTTATAGAGAACTCTGTTAAACTTTTTGGCGCTGTTTGTTTTATCTAGGCATCTTGCTGTTTGTCAGTCGGTCACAGTGCCCGCACTGCTCCCTTCTTCCGCGTAGCAATCTGCTCAAGATAAATCCAAAAATCGCTCAAAATCAATTTATAGAGGTCGCCTATAATCTTTCTTCGTCTGTTAATTCACGTTCATAAGTATCGACGTGTCTTGCTTTTTTCTCATCAAAAATATCTGCAATATTAACAAGGAGACCTGTCTCCCAGACATCACCGAACTCGTCATTGACAGAAGTTCCGAAAATCTTCATTGTTGGAGACAACTGCATATAAGCATTGACAAGAGGCGGAATATTACGTCCAAGTTTTTTTGCTTCTTCCTTCAATATGACATAATCTTCCTTGTAGTTTCTGCCCGAGAATATTTTCGACAGGCTGTTTTCGTCCAAATCAATAGGCATTGGCTTGTGAGGGCACACAAGGTTATCATTATCAGCAAAATACTTGCGCAAAAAGTAGAACAGCAAGCGGCACGCCTCAATTCCATAAGACGGATATATTGTAGCCTTGCCAAAGAAGTACTTAGTGTTAGGGACAGAAACAGTCAAAGCTCCTAGCCCATCCCAAAGGTTATCGAGAGAGAACAAAGATTTTGCCCCACGTTTTGTTGATTGATACTCCGGACGGATGAAAGATCTTCCAAGTTCAATTGTAAAAGGCAGATAATCTTTGATGAATTTATCTGAATATTTGAACAGATGTGCAGAAGTCAGCATTGGCACTCCGTTATCGTCGAGCTGAACGTCAGAGCCATGAATATACCTGTATCCGCCGATAATTTCTTTTTCTTCAGGATTCCACACGATAAGCTGTTTATATGGTGCGTTTGGCAAAGTGTCATACATATCGACATCGCACGCCAATCCAGAACCACCGCCAGCGGTGCGAAAAGAGACCTCGCGCAATCGTCCTATTTCTCTCAACACATTAGGAGCTGAGCTGCCTTCGATAACATAAATCTCGTTATTGCATTTGTTGGTCATGCGCAACAATCTGTCGCGGGTCAACTCAGCCTCAATCAAATCAACACTTACGGGTTCTATTATTTGTTCCATACGAAAAAGAAAATCCAACAATTATATGCCATCAGAGTTCATAAACCTTTTGTCTGACATAAGAAGTCCACGACTGGTAGTCCTTCACCTTACGGTCGAAAGTTTCAAACGGGATAGCATCGCCAATTTTTATTGTGAAAGTTTTGCCTGTAGCCTTGTAAAGCTCATCAACAAGATACAGCATTTCGATATTTGGCAGTCCAAGTTTTTTTCGCCAATATCCAAGGCCGTAGAAAAAATCAGAATTTTGTCCGACGAAATGTATAGGTACCACATCGCGCTTGTATTGAACGGCCTTTGATATGAATGTTTTTTTCCATTCAAGATCTGTTATAGTCCCCTTAAAATCGACACGACGGGAGCAAACACCAGCCGGAAAAAAAAGGATCGCGGCATCGGAGCCATAGCAGTCGTAGATTTGAGAAGCGCTATCCTTGCTTTGTTTGCCCAGTTTGTTGACCGGGATAAAGAAAGGATTAAGCTGGCGCACATGCATCAGCAAATCGTTGACTGGAGACTTGACCTCGGCATAATGCTTATGCAGGAAATCAAGAATTGCCACACCATCCATGCCACCCAGAGGATGATTGCTTGCAAAAATGAGATGACTGTCTGCGGGCAATTTTTCCTCGCCCTCTACCTTTATAGTTATCTTAAAGTCGTAGAGAATAGCATCTGCAAAATCCTGCCCATCAAGATGACCATATTTGTGAAAAAACAAATTCAAGTCATCCTGATGTATAACTTTTTTCAAATAATTGACAATGAAATTTGGCAGCCATTTTTTCAGTCTCGGAGCCTTCTCGGCCAAGAGTTGGTCTATATCAATGACTTTTTTTATTTCATCAGCCATAATACCCTAATTTAAACTATCACAACCCAAATTTATGTATTTAGAGTCGTAAATTCAAAAAACAAGAATAAAATCTACAACACACTGATTCAAGCACTGACTGTAATCTACAAAAACCAGCAAAAAAATTTTATGAAGAAATGTGACAAGCACATAAAACAGCACAGCAAAAAATTCCAAACACATCATTGCATGAGAAAAAGACGTCAAAAAAAAAATCGCAATAAAAAAGATAAACGTCAAAAATTTTCAGAAGGAAAAAAGGAGAGCTATCAACCAGTCAATTTCAAAATAAAACTGTTATTATCTTATTGTTTCTTAAAATAAAAAAACAATAGCTCAATTAGGAATATGACAGCCTTATTTTTTTGGATATTTATCAATATTTTTGCACTAAATTGTGCATTTTGTGCGGAATTGAAGAAAACAAACAAAAAAACATATAAGACAAACACATGAAAGTATTGGTGCTTAACTGTGGCAGTTCTTCAATCAAGTTCAAATTGATTGACATGCCAGCAAACAACGTTTTGGAATCGGGTGGTATAGAAAAATTAGGATTGCCAGATTCTCAGCTGAAATATAACAAGGGAAATGAGCCAAAGAAGTATATCAAGAAGCCAATCAACACACATCTTGACGGAGTGAATATGATTCTTTCGCTACTCACAGATAAGGAGACAGGAGTTCTTGGAAAGCTCAGCGACATAGAGGCTGTTGGACACAGAGTTGTGCACGGAGGCGAGAAATTCAGTGCAAGCGTTCTGATAACAGACGATGTGATCAAGCAGATAGAAGACTGCAAGAAATTGGCACCGTTGCACAATGCTCCAAACTTGACCGGCATACAGGCAGTGTCGGAGCTGATGCCAGGAGTTCCTCAAGTTGCAGTGTTCGACACTGCATTCCACCAGACAATGCCAGAAAAAGCATTTATGTATGCAATTCCTTATGAGTTGTATAAGAATGACGGCATACGCAGATATGGATTCCACGGAACAAGCCACAGATTTGTTTCGCAAAGAGCAGAAGAGATTATAGGCAAGAAGGGCGTTAAGATGATCACATGCCACCTTGGCAACGGAGCTTCAATAGCAGCAATCAAAGACGGCAAGGTAATGGATACCACAATGGGTCTGACTCCACTTGAAGGTCTGGTTATGGGAACAAGATCAGGCGACATTGATGCTGGAGCTGTAACATTCTTGCAGGAGTATAAGGGCTGGAGTCCGAAGGAGGTTTCTAATCTTTTGAACAAGAAGTCAGGTCTGCTTGGCCTGTCGGAGGTTTGCTCGGACATGCGCGACCTGATAGAAGCCGCGAAAGAGGGCAAGGCTCATGCACAGCTTGCATATGACGTGTTCATCTATAGAATCAAGAAGTATATCGGCTCATATGTAGCAGCATTGAATGGTGTTGACGTCATTGTGTTCACCGGTGGAATGGGCGAGAATGAAGTTCCAATTCGCAGAGATGTCATCAAGGACATGGATGCATTGAACCTGTATGTAGACGAGAAGAAGAACGAAGAGATTCGCAGCAAAGGCGGCGAGGGCGACATTGCACCAGACGGTGCAAAAGTCAAGGTTCTTGTAATACCTACAGACGAGGAGTATATGATTGCCTATGACACACTGAACATTGTAAAAAAGTAAATATTACAGACCTCTAAATAAGGAGTGGCGGTGATTTTTCTTCACCGCCACTCTTTTTTTATTCCACACAAGCCGAATATAGCACAAACAGAAAGAGTCCGTCACAGCTTATTTAAACGCGTCTACAAGCAAAAAAAATAGCGAGCATTTACATTTGTCTGCGACAGCGGACAGAAAGTCTAATATATCCGTTGAAGTAGTGGAAACAATAGAGATGAAGAAAGGACTCGACAAAAAAAAGCGACACCCGAACGGGTGTCGCTTTCCTTATAATAAGAATTACCTAAATTATCGGCAGAACTTCTTAGCCTTGCACCAGCTGTAGCCGAGCATAATCTCGTGAGTACCGCTGTTGTGACGCTGAATATTGGTCAGGCCAAGAGTGTAAGCATAACCGAGATGGAATCCCTTCCAGTTGATACCACCCATTGGAGAGAATGCCAAAGGCTGAGAATTGCCTGAATCCATGCAATATCTGTAGGCAAGCTGCAGCCAGTATGAGAAGTCTGGGTTATCAGGAAGTTCCTGAGAGTACTTCAAGTTGATGTCTAACTGGCGCTCGCTATCGGCGTTTCCGATGAACATCAAAGATGGTTCGATCTCAATTGTCTCATTGGCAGGGATTGCATAACCTGCGAATATGAAATAAGTAAGAGGTCTTACTGGCTCGTTTGCACCCAACTCGTCCAGCTCTGTATCCAGCAAGTTTGCAAATGACACACCTGCAAAGAAATGATCCCAGAGGAAGTATGTACCAAAGTTGGCATTGAAATAAGTTCCCTTATCCTTACCGCCGTTAGCGATAGTCACGTCATCGGCATTATCCTCGGTAAACAAAGCATCATCAAAACCGTAGTGGCTAATGACAGCAGATATACCGAAAGACAACTGACGCTGAAGGTCACGGTCCTTCATGAAATAGCCGTAGCTCTGAGAGAGCGGAATGTGATATGCGAAAGTCACCTCACCACCCTGACGGAGAGAATAACCATTCTTATCGTTGTAGAAATAGGCTCCGAGACCTACATTCTTAAGGATACGAGTACGGAAGCTGACAGTCTCTGTCATAGGTGAATCATCCATACCTACCCACTGTTTCTTGAATGTACCCAAAACGTGAGAGCAACGAGTTGCACCGGCAACGGCTGGGTTAGCCAAGTAGTAGTTCCAGTAATACTGGTCGTATACAATATCCTCTTGAGCATTTGTCTTAACGAAAGGCAAAGAGGCGAGGAGAAGTACTATTGCGTGTTTAAACTTCATTGTGTATCAGATTATAGTTCTCTTTGAGACTTTCAAATTTAGTCAATAATTTTATATATAATCCCAAAAACAGTCCAAAAGACTATTTTTTTTATTTTACTTAACTTTTAAGAGCTGTATAAAGTTTTGAATGAAAAATTGCTTATTGCATCAATCTTCCATAAATCGAACATACTTTTCCTTTCTCGCCTTAGTAATTCTGTAAGAGAGAAGAATTTCGTGGGAATTGTTTGACAGTTCGCTGACGTCACCCAGACCCCACTCAAAGGCGTATCCGAATCTGAATTTCTTATACTCTATACCTACATTGAAAGTCAGATCGTTTGAAGACCACTTTGCGTGAACATCAGGACGATAAGTGACACCGCCCCAGAACATACGGTTGATGAAGGCAGTGCAGTTAAGCTCAAGTTTATCAACCTTGTTTCGGTGTGTGTAGACGAAAGCAGGAGCCAAATCTATGCTCTCGCCAACGCCGAACAAACCACGTACATAAGTGTAGAACTGTCTACCTGGTTTTGCTGTAGTGACATCCTCTTCGTTATAGATCAGATGAGCCACAGAGCCACCGAACATAAGTTTTGGAGTGCAGAGTTCAAAACCGAGGTCAAAATCAGGATAAACGTGTTTATCGGCTTCAGCAGGGAACTGCGCTGAACCATATTCCTCAGGGTCTATAAGAGTGTGATTGGCGCCCGACCAATAGTGATAGAGCACGCCTGCCGAAAGACCCATTGACAAGAGCATACTCTCGTTCAGGTTGACATGGTATGCATATGCTGCCTTAGCAATGTATGTTCTGTTTGAGATTCCAAGATCATCGTAAGTCATTGTGAAGCCCAAACCAGAGCGTATGTCATCAACATAATCGCTGACGTTGAAGATACCACTCTTAGGCGAGTCCTCGACGTTAGTCCATTGCCATCTTCCCAAAAGGAAGAGGTCTATATCGTCGCTGTTACCAGTTGCAGCAGGGTTAAAGTTCAATCTAGAGAAGAACTGCTGTGAAAGCATCAAGTCTCTCTGTGCATTTGCAGCCACACATGAAACGAGCAAGCAGACTGCGATAAAAAATTTCTTCATGTCTGTCCTGTTTTTATTCGTTCAAAATTTTAATTTCAGCACGACGGTTCTGTTCGTGCTCAGCCTCATCCTGAGCATCCTTAATCACAAGGTCGTGGAAACCACGTCCCTCGGCAGTAAGTCTGTTTGCAGGTATTCCACGAGCGATCAGCAAGTCTCTGATATATTCGGCACGTTTTTGAGACAACTTCATGTTATACGAATCAGAACCACGGGCATCGGTATGACCGCTGACCTCGAACTTGGCACCAGGGAACTCGTTCATTGCTGCGATTAACTCATCAAGCTGCACCTCATACTCAGGTTTCATATCAGACTTGTTGAAATCGAAGAAGAACAGCACCCAGTGGAAGCCCTTAGGCTCCTCGAGAGTGAAATCGGGGTCAAGTTCAGGTTCCTGTTTTGCAACGAACGGAGTAGGACGATAGATATCATCACTGCCGACACCGCCGCTTCGGTTTGACATCAGCAGAACCAGTTTATTGTTACCGATAAGATTATAATCGTTGGCATTACTGTTGAAGACAGAGCTCAGATGTTCTGGTTCCCCCCAGATTTCCTTATCCTCCTCTTTTGATGTTTGCTTGACAGAATCAACGATACGCACGTGCCTTGTTGTCAACTTTGAGAAGTAGATATCCAAGCCACCGAGAGTACCCTTACGATTTGAAGCGAAATACAAGACTGTATCGCCCGAGCACCATGGATAGTCATCACGTGAATTAGAATTCATCACAACCACGGTATCACTGGCGTTTTCAGGCATTTTCCAGTCGAAACCGATGCCACCGCCAGCACGGTCAATATACCAGATATCTCGACCGCCGAAACTGTGTTTTGGGAAATCGGCAGAGAAATATATACGATTGCCGCCCTTAGCAATTGTTGGATTAAAGAATCCCGATATAGTGTTGTATCTGTAGGTCCAACCAGCACTGATTGTAGAAGAGCCCTTGATTGGTTTACGTATTTTGTTCAGGCCCTGAATCTCGAGTTTCTTAGGGAAACCGTAGGAAGCACCCTCTTTTCTAATTTCATACAAATCCGAGTTTCCGACCTCGTCGGTTTTTGCAAAAATGACGGCACCATTGCGGTAAGCAAAAGTACCTTCGATGCCGAAGCCACACAATTCCTTGCAAACCTTCACATCCTCGAGATCAAAATTGTCTCCTATCTTGCCAACATAGGCAGTATCGTTTCTGAAGAAAACGACGCTACCCTCCCTGTAGAAAGACATAGGTCTCTCCTGGTCCTTAGTGCTGGCCGAAGAAGGAGAGAATTCATATCCCTCAAGGAATTCCTCGTGAATAGCCGATGCACTGCCAAAGGCAGACAAAAAGGACAATGTCCAGGCAATTCTTTTGAAATTAGAAATCATAATCTGTTTATAAAAGTTTCATTTTAGGAACCAGAGAATTGCGCCCAAACATTCAATCGCATTTGGTATAGTTTTTGTATGTTTTCAATGACGATAGATATTGTCTATCAAAGACTAGCATCTGAAATCACCAAACAAGCATCGAAACCGAGAAATGGTACATCTAAGTGTCTGAAAAGCATCAATTTTCAGATTTCGAGGCATCAAAAACGGCAAGAAATGGGCGCACCCGTTCCTATTGATTTCGCAAAATAAACATTTTTTTGTGTAATTTGAAAAAAATAAAAAGTCTTTTTGTCTTATTGCAGAAGCAAATGTTTCGAATCAGACTGGTTTGCGAATCACCTTGCCCGAAGAAGTCTCCTCAAATTTTTCAGAGAACAGAACATCACGCGGCATTTCGTACCTATCGACGCACTTGGAAACAGAGCTCAGCAAAGAATCAACATTGGCGGCAGTCCAAGGCAAATCTTCTATTTTGAGGACAAGCTTTTGGCCAAGTTTAGGATCATGCATCCACGTCATGTAGAATCTTCTGTCGAACAAATGTGATATTTTCCTTTCAATTGTTTCAGGGAACAATTTGACTCCACCAGAAATGACCACATTGTCAAATCTGCCCTTCCACAAGAAACTTTTGTCATCCACAAGTTCCACCACATCGTTTGTCACAAAAGGTGCCGATTGGATATACGGAACATTGGCCACAAGACATTCTCTGCCATCCACAGAGAAACGGACATCAGGCAATGCCTTATAGACCAACTGTCCAAATTTAGCAATCTCGGCCACAGCAATATGCGACAGTGTTTCAGTCATACCATAGGTTACAAAGCATCTGGGTCCGCCAAGCGAAAACAAATCGGCCATTGTTTCCTGGTCAAGAGGGCTTCCGCCGATTATGAGTATCTCTATGTTTTTCAGCAATGACCTGCCCTCATCAGTCAAGAGGAGTTCATGTACCTGCATTGGCACCATAGCAGCGAATTTCACCTTTCCATTCCAGTTGGGTTTTGAAGATGGTTTAGTGGCAATCAGATTTAGGCCACCAGCCAGAGCCCGCACGACAATCATTTTGCCAGCAATGTAATCCGTGCTCAAGCAGAGGAGAATATTGTCATGCTTTTTTAATCCGAAAAAAGAATTTGTTCGTCTGGCAGACTCAATCATTGACATTTTCGAGAGTTTCATTTGCTTTGGAGCTCCTGTGGAACCAGAAGAATGTCCAGCCACATAATCGTTATCGTTGCACCATTCTCTCAAAAATTCGCCACAAAAATCAGAATTGAAAGCCTCATCAGACGGCAGATCAAAATGATTACCGTTAATTATAACACTGTTGAACATATCAAGCATGTTTATGGAGAAAAGAAAAGACCATCGTTCGACTGAACAATGGTCTTTTGCTGTGCGGGTAAAGGGACTCGAACCCATACGCCTCGCGACTCTAGATCCTAAGTCTAGCGCGTCTACCAATTTCGCCATACCCGCATTCATTTGCCGTATTGCGTTGCAAAATTACACAAAATAGTATTCAATACAAATTTAGTCATCATTTTTTTTTGACATTTTCGTGCGAAGGAAGTCTAAAATTCTGATACTGAGCAAAAGAAAAAGGTGTCTATTTTGCAATAGACACCCTTTACTCATTTCAGAGGAATCATTTGAAAACCGTTTTCTTATTGATTCAACAATAAAATCTAATTTCGTATATAATAAGATAAGTCAGCAATCTAAATCCTCAAATTATGTTAGGAATCACTTTTCCGATTAAGAAAGTTTGTGAATAATCAAGCCAGAGCGCAACTTAGGCTCGAACCAAGTAGCCTTTGGAGGCATAATCTTACCGCTGTCGGCAATATTGATAATCTGATCCATAGAAACAGGATAGAGAGCGAGAGCTGCCTTCATTTCGCCACTGTCAACTCTCTTTTTCAGTTCCTTAAGGCCACGCAATCCGCCAACGAAGTCAATTCTCTTTGAAGTGCGCAAATCACCTATCTGGAGTTGCTTTTCAAGAATCAGACGAGAAGAAATATCAACGTCGAGCACACCAATTGGATCAGCATCGTTGAAAGTGCCCTGCTTAGCAGTAAGGCTATACCATTTTCCCTCAAGGTAGAGAGAGAAATTATGGTGAGCAACTGGCTTGTAGATATCAGCACCCTTGCACTCGACTGTGAAGTCCTCTTCAAGAGCCTTGAGGAACTCGTCGGCAGACTTGCCGTTAAGGTCCTTAACAACGCGGTTGTAGTCAAGAATAGTCAGCTGGCTTGCTGGGAAGCATACAGCCATGAAATAGTTGTATTCCTCATCGCCCTTGTGATTAGGGTTCTGTTTAGCCTTTTCAGCGCCGACAAGAGCAGCTGCTGCAGAACGATGGTGTCCGTCGGCGATATACAAGCTCTTCATAGCGCCAAACTCAGCAGTTACAGTCTTGATGTCAGCATCGTCGCTGATAATCCAGAGCTGGTGACGGAAGCCATCGATAGGAGCGATGAAATCATACTCGGCAGCGTTTTTAGTATACTTAGTCACCAGAGTGTCCAGAGTTTTATTGTCAGGGTAAGCAAAGAACACAGGCTCTATGTTAGCGTTGTTTACGCGAACATGCTTCATTCGGTCTTCCTCTTTATCCTTTCTTGTGAGCTCATGCTTCTTGATGACGCCTGTCATATAATCATTGACATAAGCGCAAACGACAAGACCATACTGAGTTTTGCCATTCATTGTCTGAGCATAGATATAGTACTGCTCCTTGTCATCCTGCTTTAACCAGCCCTTATCCTGGAACATCTGGAAATTCTGAGCAGCGCGCTCATAGACACGAGGGTCATACTCGCTTGTTCCCTCTGGGAAATCGATTTCAGGCTTAATTATTCTGTAAAGAGACTTCTCGTTTCCGGCAGCCTCTTCTCTTGCCTCTTCGGAACTAAGTACGTCATAAGGGCGAGACTCAACCTGCTCGACCAAATCCTTTGGAGGGCGTATGCCCTTGAATGGTTTAACTATTGCCATGTTTATAGAGATATAATTTTTGTTTTCGAAGTCACCAAACTGTAACTGAATGCAAATATACGAAAGAAATCAAACGCAAATGCAGACTCCTGACAACAAAATGTGAACAGTTGTGGTTGCTACAATTTGCAAAAAAAACAAAAAGAACGGCCATATGTGGGCAAAAAGTCCTAATTTAGCAATTTGGTAAAACACGAATATGAAAATATGAACGTTAGAGTAATCAACAAATCAAAATACGAACTGCCAAAATATGCCACAAAATCATCGGCTGGAATGGATTTGTGTGCGAACATTGACACCCCTGAAGTGCTGAAACCACTGGAGCGAAAACTGATACCAACCGGAATATTTATGGCATTGCCAGAAGGATATGAAGCGCAGATAAGGCCCAGAAGCGGTTTGGCTATAAAACACGGAGTAACAGTTCTGAACACACCAGGAACGATAGACGCCGACTACAGAGGCGAGATAAAAGTTGCGCTTGTGAATCTGTCGGCCGAGCCTTTTGTGATAAATCCAGGTGACAGAATTTGCCAAATGGTGATTGCCAGATACGAACAAGTTGAGTGGCAAGCTGCAGAGGAACTAGATGACACTGAAAGAGGTGAAGGCGGTTTTGGACATACAGGCAAATAAAAAAAATCGGTTAGAATATCGTAGAGAAAGAGCGGAATGACACGCAGAATATTCACAACCATATTGGTAGCCCTGCTAGCGATGACATCGATGGCAGTGGAAGACATATATGTGACAGACACCATCAAGGATCTGCCGCAGGACATGCGTCTGCACCAAATGTATCTTGAAGCTGTATGTCTGAAGAACAAAGGCAGCTGGAAGGAAGCTAAGAACATACTGAAAAAATACCTTGAAAGTGACACTACAAATGGGGCTGTATATATGGATTTGGCAAATATGTCGTACAGCAACGGAGGTGACACTGCCATGACATACATGGCGAAAGCAGCAGAGCTGGAACCTAAAAACTATTGGATACAAAGAGCGTATGCTCTGATGCTAGTGAGAAGCGGCCAGCTGAACAAAGCAGCTGACATATACGAGCAGCTGCTGAAAGACAATCCGCAAAGAATAGAAATCTGCGAATTGCTGGCTCCAATATATTCGAGCACAAAACAATATGAAAAAGCGCTGAAGCAGTGGAGACACATTGAGAACGAATCTGGCATCACTCCGCAAACCACACTGCAGAAAAGCCAGATACACCTGGACATGGACAACAAGAAGAAAGCGCTGGCCGAAATTGACACCCTAATTGCGTCGGACAGAACAAACTGCATGTACAGAGTGCTAAAAGCAAGTGTGACTGAGCAGCTTGGCGACCACAAGACAGCAGAAAAGCAATACATCAAGATAGGAAAAGAATGCAGCGAATGCTATATTGAGTGCCAGAAGAGTCTGGCAACACTCTACCTCAACACAAAGCAGTCGGCAAAATGCTACTCAGCAATAATGATGCTGCTTGCCGACAGCACAGGCGATTTTGAGCAGAAACGTGCAATACTGGTGGCTGCAATCGATGACGAGGAAATGTCGAAATATTTTGGTGAAAAGGAATATGAGACATTATACATGCAATATTCTAACAACGAGAACGCTTGTCTGCTCTATGCCAACTACCTGATGTCAAAGAACGACGCGAAAGCATTGACATACGTCAGAAAAGCCCTTGACATAAACCCATACAACACATCGTCGTGGTATGCACTGATAGACTATTACAAATCGAGCGGAGACGACAAGAAGTACAGAGAGGCTGTGATGGAAGCGTCGGACAACAATCCGCAGAACGGAATATTTCTGTTTCAAAAGGGCTCGATACAGATGGAAGAGGGCAACGACAGTTTGGCAATCGAGACATGGAAAAATTCAACTGCCATAATGTCGAAAGACAAAGACAATGCCGCCAGAGCTTCGTTTGTTTCCGGTCTTGTGGCTGACATGTACATGAAAAAGATGGATAAGCTTGGCAGCGCGTCGGACAAAGCACTTGTGGACTCGTGCATCAAGTATTATGACAAAGCGCTGGAGATAAATCCGAACAACATAGGAGTGATGAACAACTATGCCTATCTGCTGTCTGTAACCAACGGCGACTTGAACCTTGCCGAAAAACTGAGTGGAAAAACAGTTGCTGCAGAGCCAACAAACTGCTCGTTTTTGGACACCTATGCCTGGATATATTTTAAAATGGGCAATTACGCAATGGCCGAAATGTATATAGAGCAAGCATTTGACAACTGCGAAAAACAGAGCGCAGAACTTCACGAACATTATGGCGACATATCATACATGAGGGGGCGTGAAACAGAAGCAATGAAATTCTGGAAAGAAGCCGACCAAATGTTTGAAAGCCAAGGTGTGAAGAGAGAGATTCTCAAAAAGAAAATAGAGGAACAGAAATACATCCCCGAATTTGACTAAAAATTATAACAAATGAACACACGCATTCTAAATATACTGGCAACAACCGCAATAGCAATGTCGGCGCTGTTTTGCAGTTGTGGCAGCTCTAAAGAAACCACAAAAAAGAGCAACACACAGAAAAGCAGTGCAAAGACAAACACGCAGAAAAGCAACACAGCAGCCGACAGCAAACTGCAGAACAGAGAAAAAGAAGAAAACCAGGGTTTCAGAACCCTGAGCATGGACAAAGCCACCTTGACATTGCTGAACGCAAGCGGCTCAAGAACAAGCTTGAACGGTTCAATAAGAATATGCCGAGACAGCATAATAATCTGCTCGGTCACCCCATTTGCCGGTGTAAACATGGAATTTGCAAGGATTGGCGTGAACAAGTCGGGAGTGACCATAATGGACCGAATAAACAAGAAGTACTTCTTCATGACATATGACGAGCTGCAAGAAAAGTTTGGAATGGAGATGAACTACAATGCATTTGAATCCATATTCACGAACAGAGTGTTCGTGTATAACTTCCCATACATTCCACTGACAAGCGATTTCGAGATTTCGGAACTTGGCGAGCAATATCTGTTTGCCAGAGCAGACAGCAAGGTGAACCAGGAATTTTACTTCAACAGATCAAAGGTTCTTGAAGGAGGAATGATATCGGCTGGAAGCCAATACTCGATGCGCTGGAACTACGCTGATTTTGCGGAATACAACAATGTTCAATTTCCGAAGAGGCTGAACTTGAAGATTGCAGGTCCTGACTTCAGACGACAGATGCAGATCCAATACAAAGACGTGGAACTGGACAGAGACAGAAGTTTCAAATTTGAGGTGCCAAGTTCATACGAGAGAGTATCACTTGAAGACTTGCTGAAAGCATTATAACAACCGGTGTTTTGTTTAGCTAAAAGATGACAAAAAAGCTTGCTGCAATATTGATGATTGGATTGGCTGCCATATTTGGTAGTCAGCACGCGTTGTGTGCCAGCACAAGCAACACAAAGCAAACTGCAACAAGCAAAAGCAGTAAAAGCAAAGCATCGACAAACAAGAATGACAAGCTGAACAAACTTAAGCAAGAGAAGACAAATGTTGACAACGAAGTCAAGAGAATAGACGGAATGCTGACCGACGCCAAAAAGACCACAAAGCAAAGTCTGAAGGAGCTGGAAAGAATCAACGCCAACATTCACCAACGCAATGAAGTTATTGAAAAGCAAGGTAAGGAGATACAAGAGCAGGAGGAAAACATCGACAGACTGAACAACGAGATTCTGCAGATGGAAATGAACTACAACGTTGCAAAGAGAAAATATGTTGAACTGGTTTATCACGCATACCAAAAGAACAACGTATACGACAGATTGCTTTTTGTTTTCTCGGCCAAGAACATGCAGGAATCAGTGTACAGATTTGATTACATAAGGAAACTGGCGGCCGTTCGCAGACAGCAAGCTGCAGACATCAACACCACAAAGATTGACCTGGAGCAGAAAAAGAAAGAACTTGAAGACAGCAAAACAAGGGCAGAATTTCTGCTTGAGGAAAGAGAGCAAGAAAAAGCAATGCTTGAGAATGAAAAGCAATCGCAAACCGAGCTTGTTCGCAGTCTGAAAAAGCAAGAGAAACAGCTGCTCAAAGAGCTGGAAAGACAAAGAAAAGCATCTGAGGCAATAAACAAAAAGATTCAGGACGTCATAGCCCAAGAAGCGGCAAAAGCCGAAGCTGAAGCCAAAGCGAAAGAAAAAGCAAAAACAAAAACCAACACAGGGAAACAGAACACGACAAAAAATTCTGCTCAAGGTCAAAACAGCAGCAAGACAAGCAATAAACAGCAACAAGCAAACACGAACACAACTGAGCCATCAGAGTTTGCAAAAGTGATGGGACGTATGCATTGGCCAGTGTGGAGAGGAACAATAACAGGGCATTTTGGAAATCAGCCACACCCCGTTTTAAAGAACGTGATGGTAGAGAACAAGGGAGTGTATATAACATCGCCAGCCGAGACCGATGCAATATCTGTGTTTGAAGGCAAGGTTACACAGGTTTTCTCGATTCCAGGAAGCAACAACGCTATAATACTTAGACATGGCAATTACCTCACAGTGTATGCAAATCTGACAAACATATACGTCAAGCAAGGCCAAGAGGTTAAACGAGGCGAAAAGCTAGGGAAGATTTACATAGACCCAGACGATTCGAAGCACGCTGTGCTGTTTTTCCAGATATGGAAAGAAAAAATGGTTCAAAATCCTGAGAACTGGCTGAGACCACTCAAATAACAAAATATACAGACAAAGAGAAACTCATTAAAGAAACATAAAAGCATGGAAAAAAACAATGGTGTTGAAGAAATAGACCTTATTGAGCTGCTTTCCATATGTTGGCGAAAGCTATATGCCTTCATACAAGGAATTGTAGGAATATTGGTTTGGTGCGTAAGACTTATATACAAGAAAAGGCTATATTTTGTTGCAGCGACTCTTATTTCAGCAGCAATAGCAGCATATATAGCCAGACCTTCAAACAGGTCATACAGAATGGAGGCCGAGATGCGAATAAATGTGATGGACGCATACTTTTTTCATGACCTGGTCAACACACTCGATCTGTTCTGTAAAAACAAAGACCACAATTCGTTGTGCTACAATCTGCAGATGGATTGTGATGATTGCGAACGAATACAGAAAGCACAAAGTTTCTTCTACATCGACGAGATGAAGGACAACCGACCTGACAGAATTTGCTATGGAGAATATAAAGCCGACAGCACTAGCCAAGTGATGGAAGACAGGTTGCTTGTTAGACTAGTAATAAAAGACAGTACCGACATAAATAAGTTCAAAGACGGACTGCTGCACTACTTCAGGAACAACAGCATTGCATACAAGACAAACAACGAAAGAATAGAACAGCTGGAGGGCAAAATTGCAATGCTGAAAAACGAGACTGAGTTGCTTGACAGTCTGCGAAGGAATGAATACTTCAAAAAAACGAATCCCGACCTAAGATTGAGCGGTTCACTATTCTTGACTGAAAAAGAGAAGCAACTGTATCACACACAACTTTTGGATCTGGAGTCAAGGCTGAACGAGGCTAAGTATCAAAAAGCTATAAATGCAGATCCTGTTAACTTTGTCAGCGACTTCTATCTTGTGAAAGTGGAAAACGGACTTATGAAAACATTCATCTATTTGTTTATCGGAGTGAACGTATTATGCTTCTTGATTATGGCATATCTGGCAAAAAGGAAGAAAATAATCAGTTTCCTTGAGGCAGAAGAAGATTGAAAATAAAACATAAAGATTAAAAAACGTTGTCAGCAAACCGCTGGCAACGTTTTTCATTACAGATAATCAGTAATGACATAAAAAAACATGAAACAAATGTGGTTAATATTTGCAATATTATCGGCTGTTTTTTGCAGCTGCCACAACTATATTGGCAAAAATAGGTATAGGAGGAGTTGACTCTAACCTGGCAACGGCTATACGAACAATAGTTGTGCTGCTAATGGCATGGGCTATGGTGTTTATCACCAGTAAAGGAGGCGGGATAAGTTCCATATCTGGTCACAGTTGGATATTTCTGATACTGTCTGGACTTGCAACAGGAGCGTCGTGGTTATGCTACTTCTATGCCATAAAAAACGGAGAAGTAAACAAAGTTGTTTCGATAGACAAATGCAGCCTTGTTCTGACGATAATATTTGCGGCTGTTTTTCTCGGAGAATCTGTGACATGGAAAACAATATTGGGGAGCAGCTCTATTATTGACAGGGACCATAATCATGATTTCATAGAATAGTAATTGACAATCAATATGATACAAACATTATAATTGGACATATAATGAAAAAGATGTCCACAGAATGAAATTCACAAGATAGACCATTGGATTTCATCAAGAGTACGCATAAGGGATTATTGGCGCTTTAATTTTGCCTCGTCAACCAAACGATACGGCTGACGAATCAAAAATTAAAATTCAAAGTTTATGAAGTACACAAAAATCCTTTCAGCACTAATGATTAGTTCAATGATTTTCTGCTCTTGCCAGAACGATGACGACGAAGACTACGAAAACTACTCAGCAAACAGGAATGAAACCTCTAGCGTGATCAGCTCAAGCAACGGAAACACATTCAAGTCGACGGTCAGCGTAAACAACAATTATTTGAAATATGTTGACGTTAAGATTGAATATGAATATGAAGGCAGAACAGAGACCGCGACCCTGGACGATTGTGAAGTCATAAACGAATGTGAAACCAAAGATGGAATAAAATACAATACATACAGCATAACAAAAGAAATCAAAGCCCGTCCACTGAAAATTAGAGTATACACAGAAGCCAAAGCAAAAATAGCAGAGACAGTTGCCTCGTGCACACAAAAAGAGGACATCTATTTCACAGCAATTGTGCAGCAAGGCAAAACTAGTTCTAGAAGCGGAAATCAAACTCAAGCTGATTCAGAAATCAGGAAAATAAAAGGGTTGGATATACAGGACTCATACAACAAGCAGTGCAAACTGCTCATGGGTTATGATGCAGTAGAACTCGTAGTGGCAGAATAAGACTGGGAAAAAACAGTCAGCAAAAAAATTCCGATTGGCATATCGCCTTTCGGAATTTTTTTTTCTGCATTCTCAACCATCAGAGCAAGACAATAATGTTTAGATAGCAGACAAACAACTTTGAAAAAAATTCCATGTATCCAATTACAAATTAGCCTGTAAGAGTTATTAGTTAAAGTTGAGAAGAGGACAAACTTGACAAAGTAATAACTTTGTCATTCACATACAAAAAGAACGGAGTTGGATTGTGTTTGACATTCTGATTATAAATCAGCATATATACCAATAAAACACTAATCGTGATGCGTCATTTTTTCAGTTATATGACCGATTCATTCACATTTGTCATAAACATGAACAACTGTCCACCCCAAAAAGAATTGCCATAAATACACGCAAAAAGCCAGAGAGCCAAAAATAATAGTTCAAAAAGAAATCTTTGGCATAAAAATTGCATTGAAGTATTTGAAGTCGTGAGACTTCTTGTGGTTTTATATATGATTTAGTTCTAAGTTACGTTTTACAAATCTGTAAAGCGAAAACGGGCCACTCCGGAGCTTTTCGGAGTGGTTTTTTGTTTTATGTTTGCGCCACATCTAAATTATGGTATGTTTTTTGTATGTTTGGAACTCAGAACAAAAACAGAACGAACATGAAAAAAATAATTTTTTCGATTATACTTTGCATAGGAGCAATAGTGGCTAATGCCCAGGATGTGGACTATCTTGACGAGAACAGAGTATATAACGGCATAGGCCAGATAGAAAATTCAAACAGAAACTACTTCACAAATGAAGGGTGGTACACCACATGGAACACACTGAGTGCGTGGTATCCGGATGTTCTATTAAACAACCAGCACGCGAAGAACCAGCTGAAGCGTGCACTAAACAGCAGACAGATTTACCAGAGATTTGACGATCTGAATTATAAAAAGCAGAATAAATCCTTGAGATTTTCAGACATAGACGCCTTCAACAAAATGGTTGAAGACATAATATGGAGAGAGATAGACAGGATGTATCCTCCTGTTGGCAACCAGCAGTAAGCAAGCACAAAAATCAACAATCATAATATTTAGGGTGATGCCGAGCAAGGCATCATCCTTTTTTGTTTTTATCTTTGCAAGACAAGAATCTCCAAAAAGAAAAAAACAGGGAAAACCACGATGAAGAAGGCACTGCTACTGTCTGCATTGGTTTTGATGACACTGAACATATGTGCCAACGAAATCAAACAGGCTTATTTTGACCATTACACAGAGAAAAACGGATTGCCAAGCAACCACATACAGGCAGTCTGCGCAGACGACTATGGATTCATTTGGATTGCGACAATAAATGGTCTTTCAAAATTTGACGGCCGAAACTTCAAGACTTATACAATTCAGCAATACCCACAAATGTTGCGCAACGACTTTTTAGCAGTTGCCAACATGGGAAAGGGGATTATGGCCATAGGCGGATATAACGGAACACTGCTGACGGCAGACACTCGCAATGACATATTTGAGGACAGGACACCTCAACACTTTGAAGACACATATTACCGCTCTACGAGAAAAATATACATATCAAAAGACAAGCAAGCCTATGCCATATGCTCAGACGGCGGCATTTACAAATACACAAAAGGAGATTCAACATATAAAACTAACTTCGGACCATTTGATGCACTCAAAAACGAAGGCTGCTACTCATTACTGATAGACAAGAACGGTCGATACTGGTGCGGAATGACCAATAAACTGGAAATATTCACATCAGACGGAGACAAGATATTTGAATATGCCTCCAAGAAAAGAGATGCAGGATTTGTGAACTCCATAATAGAAACATATGACAAGACAATCGTTTCGACATCATCAAACGAGATATGGATATTTGACTCTTACACAAACAATATAGAAGAGCCGAGAACAATAGAGACACCATTCACCGACGTCATTGCGATGGAAAAAGACACTCATGACAGGTTCTGGATTGCCACAGACGGGAACGGACTATGGTATTGTGACAACATAACATCACAACAACCAGACTTTACTGAGATAATCCCCTACGGAGCAAGCAGAAAAGATATACGCAAAATATATGGAATTGCAGAAGACAACAGAGGAATTATATGGATTGCCACACAGAACTCAGGTTTGTGGGCATACAGGTATCCAAGCAAAAACGGAATAAACACCTCGGCCGAATATGGGATGCAGAAAATGGTCTGCTCTGGATTTGCAGAAGACAATGCTGGCAACATATACATCTCGTCGGACGGAGAGGGTCTGCAAGTCATGAACAGCAAGACAAATGCAATAGAACACATAGGCATAACAAGCAACATACTGAACATCAGGAACACAAGCAGACAATCGGACAGGCTATATCTGAGCACATGGGGAAATGGCCTTATAGAATATGACACAAAGACAAGAAAAACCAGAAACATAGACTTTGCAGGGATAAGCAACCAAACGAACTGTATATTCAACACCACATACAACAGCAAGGGGGAAACATTTGCAAGCACTGCCGGTGACGCGATATACATAGACAAAGGTAATGGCTTGTGGGAGAGAAGCATACCAAAGGACACTCTGGAAGGAGAAGGACTATGGATAATGAAAGTTGTGGAAGGAGGAAAAGACACAACATGGGTGCTGACCACCAATAATCTGTGGATAATGCACAATGACAAATACAAAGCGGTCATGTCAGAGAAAGAGTTTGACCACACACATACCCCACTGCTGCAATTCGACGCGATATGGAGTAACAACAAATTGTTTATTGCCACAAACAAAGGAACATACGTAGTAAGCGAAAAAGGAACAAAAGTAGAGAAACTGGACAGCATGAAGCTGAACGGATTCCAGAGCATCATTTTGACAGACAACGAAAACAATCTGTGGATAGCAGGGAATGACGGGGTGATGAAGTATGACACAAAAAACAAAGAAGTTTATCATATACTTGGCAACACAAACAGCGACGGAAAGATATCATTCTACAGCAGAGCCGGACTGAAAACCACAAACGGCAAACTTTATTTGGGCTGTAATTCCGGATTCATAAGCATTGACCCCGAATTGACAAAAAGAATCAGTCCGATTGAATATTTTTCGATAAAATGGACAAATTCTGACGGAAACGGAATAAAACCATCTGATAACAGAATAGAACTTAGCCACAGCAATGCATCAGCACAGGTAAGCGTTGACCTTGTCGATTTTGACAAGTTCAGCGAAACAAGAATCAGATACAGACTTAAAGGTCTTGACGAAGACTGGACATATGCCGCAAAAGATTGCAGGACAATAGAACTAAACCACCTGCCAACAGGAAACTACAGTCTGGAAGTAGAGGCATTCAAAACCGGAGCTGAGAGCAAAATGATAGAGACGAAAATCAGAGTATTGCCGGCATGGTGGGCAAGCTGGTGGTTCAAAACTCTGATATTACTGGTTTTGGCGCTGATAACATTTGCTATAATGGAATGGAGGACCAGAAGACTCTCAAGAGCGAAGGCCGACCTGGAAAAGAAAGTGAACGAGCAAACCAAAGAGCTAAGATTGGCGCTGACAGACAAAGACAGAATAATCAAAGTGGTTGCACACGATTTGAAAGGACCAATGTATGGAATCGTCAGCTCGCTGGAAAACTGGATCGACAGGAACACAAGAACAATGAACGAGAAAGAAAGGAAACCGATTGTTGACATATATGACTCATCGCAACAACTGCAAAGAGAATTGCAGAAACTGCTTGACTGGGCAAAAAACGGCAATGTTTCTACGACTTGGAAAACAGAAGATGTTGACGCACGAGAAATCATAAACAATGTGTTCGCACTGCTAAAATACTCGGCTCAAAACAAAAAAATAAGCCTGACAAGCAGATGCAATCTTGAAAACTACATATCAGCCGACAAGAAATCACTTGAGACAATAATCAGAAACATTGTTGGCAACAGTCTTAAATTCACAAACGAAGGCGGACACATCGGCATAGATGTCTGCAAGAAAGAGCAGAGGGCCTATATATCAATAAAAGACGATGGAATCGGCATTTCTGAAGAAAAATTAGCAAAGTTAAGAGAAGATGGCGTTCACCAAACAACCACCGGAACAAACAACGAGATAGGAACTGGATTAGGTCTGGATATTTGCATGGCATATACTAGACGGAACAACGGACACATGGTGATAGAAAGTGAGCCAAACAAAGGAACAACAATAAAACTGGATTTTGAATTAGGCTCGGTTATAGAAGAAGCAGCAGAATCAACAAAAGAGGAGACACCAGCCATAAAAACAGAAATTGACACAGAACTCTTAAAAGGCAACAAAATCATGGTGGTGGACGATGACTCACTTATAAGAGAATCACTTGAAGCCAAACTATCAAACTATTGTGCAGCCTGTTCGGCAGCAGACGGACTGGATGCGTTGGAGAAGATGCAAAAAGACAGCATAGACATAATAGTGAGTGATGTGAGTATGCCGAGAATGAACGGCATAGAACTAGGAAAAAAGATTCTAGGTGACAAGCAACACAACCACATACCGCTGCTATACATATCGGCCAACAATGAAGAAGACGACAGGCTGCTTGGATTGCTGACTGGTGCAGTTGACTATATCAGCAAGCCATTCAACACAGAAGAGTTGCTGATGAAATTGTGCAACATTCTGCGTCTAAGACAGAATATACAGCAACACCAACTGAACGAACTAATCATAAGCGGAAACATCGGTGAAATCGAAGAAAAAGAAGACAGCAAAGATAAATTAAATCCAGATTTAAAGTCATTCATACAGTTTGTGGAGAAGAACTACACAAACCCAGATTTACAGATTGAGGAAATTGCGTCGACAATGTGCATGAGCCAGTCAACCCTGAACAGAAGGATAAAAAGTCTAACGGGTAAAGCCCCTGTTGAGGTACTGTCGGATTTCAGGCTAGGGAAAGCAAGACAGATGCTGAAGAAAGGAGAAGTTACAGTGGGAGATGTGGCTTTTAAAGTAGGATTTGCAGACGCATCATACTTTGCGAGAAGGTATAAAATGAAGTTCGGATTCACACCAAGTCAGACGATAGGACTCGGTGAATAGGGCAAAATCGGACAAAATAGAGTTCGAACACCATCACAGACAAAGGAATGTCAAGAATTTTTCTTACCCCTAAAGAAAGCTTTGATTTTCTGGATACGACTACGATCAGAATCAAATTTGATCTTCTCCTTAGCGACATCCATAGCAAAAGAATGCTGCTCAAAACCGCGTAACTTTGCATAGTCATAAGCCAGCTGCATAATAATGTCCATGCGGTCGGTGAACCTCACAAAATCATCGAGCATCTCGGCATAGTCGGCCTGCTGCCCTGCGGGTTTTCTGCGCATACGGTTTATGTCGATTGCCGAGATTGAAAAATCGGACCCGTTTTCAGAATACAGGATATTAGTTTTGTTCATGTCATGATGAACAAGTCCACAAGTATGCATACCCACAAGATATTGAGCAAGAGAGCCGATTAAATCGCGGTTTAGAGGTTTATCAAGCCAATTCACGATAGGTTTAGAATCAGTAAAAGAGCAAGCATAGTAGCAGTAGGAAAGCAGTCCGCAGCTTTTGACCTCGGCATAAGCATAAGGAGTTGGAGTGGAAATATTGAACTGCTGCATTGCGCACCCGTTATGGAAAGCATTTCTGGCCTTTGATGTTCCCTTGAAAGTATAGAACAGTTTTTGGAACACATTCATCACTCTGAACCTTTTGACCACCACAGTACCCAGTCCATCAATATTATAGCTTTTTATAAGATTGCGTTTATTTTTGAAAACCACCTCACCGCAGCTTTCGAAACGGCTGTGGATGTTCGTCATCAAATCCACAAGCTGAGAGTTAGAAGAAAATACAGGATTAATCTCGAACATGAAACCCATAATCATTCGTTATTATGCTTGCCATACAAAGGGTGGCAATAAAGTATATTATCACGCAGCATGGTCATATTGACATGTGTGTAAATTTCAGTAGTACGGATAGAGCTGTGCCCAAGCATATCCTGAATATCGCGAAGATTGGCCCCGCCCTCAAGCAAATGAGTTGCAAAAGAATGTCTGAGAGTGTGTGGGCTGACCTCCTTTGTGATGCCTGCAAGAGCGGCATATTTTTTTATTGTCAAAAACACCCACTGCCTTGTCAGCCTCTTCCCCCTTCGATTCAAGAAGACTATATCTCTGTCGGCCGGACAAATATTCTCCATTTGATTGCGCATATCAAGCCAGATATCGATGAACTTGAGAGACTCGGCAGCAATAGGTACAAGCCTCTGCTTATTGCCCTTGCCCACAACCGTCAAGTACATCTCGTCTGGATAAATATCAGAAATCTTCAGAGACACGAGCTCTGAGACGCGTAGTCCGCAGCTATACAAAGTTTCTATGATGGCCTTATCTCGATGTCCCATAGGCAAGCTCAAATCAATTGCAGCCTCCATGGCATCAATCTCTGAGACAGCAAGCACGTCTGGCACATGAGTTCCAAGTTGCGGAGTCTCGATCAGTTCGGTAGGATTTTCGTCAATTCTATCGTCATATCTCAAGAAACCGTAAAAGTTCTTCAACGAGGATATAATTCTTGCCCTTGTACGCTCAGAAATGCCAACATCCGACAATTCGACAAAAAAATTAAGGATATCATCTCTAGAAGCAGACAGCACATCAATGTTTGCCTGTTCAAAATAGTCGAGCAATTTAGACAAATCGCCGAGATAAGCAGCCACAGTGTTGGCAGAAGAACCCAGTTCGAGCTTTAGATACTGAGCATAATCCCTGACCAAGGGCAAATCTGTGTATTTGTCTATGTTCATAAAACTACTTCATATAATATCTGAACCACACCTCAGGAGTTTGTCCCTTTGAGGCTGCGCGATAATCATCCTCAGAGCAGGCAATGATTCTTGTTTCGTCTTGCATTGGCACCTCAATCCACCAACGGTCTCTCAACTTGCCATAGAAAAAGTTCATAGCAGTTTTCTCGCCAATTGGGACGACGAACCTTTTGTAGGCATCAATAGACTGTTTAGGATAATCGCCACACCTGTTGTCGAGAGCCTCAACAAAATGCCAAATCATTTGGGCAGCAAGATTTGCTGTCTGACCGTTATTGTCGGCTTGCGGATTCACCTCAAACAATCCCAAAGCCTTAACCCTGTCGCTGCAACCAGCCATACGCATAAGCTGGCAAGCCTCCTCTCCAAACAAGCCATTAGGCGAAGGATTCAAATTGCCTGGAGCATCGCTCTGTCGGACGACAGACATATCCACGCTGACTAAATCGGAGTCGCGAAGAACAGGTTCCACTCCCTTCAGGTTTTGTCTGACCTGTCCAAGTCTGCATTTCGGAGAGATATAATTTTTTTCAATCAAATCGCTGAGCATTGTCTCTCCTATATAATAACTCTGATATGCGATAAAATCAATCGATTGCAGCATCTTGTCGTTGGCAATCTTAGTCATATAATTAGAAGAATCGACCACAGAATTAAGAGGCATAAAATCTGCTCTGCTGTCGATGACCGCCACATTAACCTCGCGCATAGAAAATTTTATACCGTCGAAGATTGTTGAAGTGAGGTCCTGGCTTCCTCCCAGAACGATTATCACCACTCCCCTTTTAGCCAAATCCTCGGCAACAGCCTTCAATGCAAGTTTTGTTTCGTCATCACTCTTGCCAGGGCGAATGTTGCCCAAGTCGGCAATTTTGATTTGCTTGAAACCACCACGCAAAGCATAGAGATATTGACGTATTGAATTAGGAGCGAGTGCTGTGCCCACATTAGCCAAGCTGGCATTGTCTGTTCTAACACCAAGAATAGCGACATCATAGTTGTCTGCCACCAAGCAATCCGCAAAAGTTTGTCCGTTGGGAATTGAGGGAGCATAGAGACCGGCGACCTCTGATTTTTCGAAATACAAGGAAAATTCTTCGCTATCCATAAAAGCTATTGACGAGTTAAAAAAGAGATTCTTGAATGCAGCTATAAAGAAGCTGCACACCAGAACAAAAAAATTACGTCTGTAAAGTTACAGATAAGTTTTTGAAAAGCGAAAAAACAAAGACGCATGAGGGGGGAGCAATTGACAGCAGCAAGAATGAAGAAGACACGAATCAAGGCACAAAATTATGTTTGTCAACATAAAACAATCACTTATAACAATCAAAGCAAATTTTTTTGTCCGAAAAAATCTATTTTAGCAGATTGAGAGTTTTGGCGGAAGTCAAGAAACTCAATAAAACTCAATACAAGAAAAAGTTAGATATACTACAATGGATATACTAGGGATGAAAAACACCACCAAAAAACTGTTTTTTGGTGCCTACTTAGCCATAGCCTCACAATCGGTCTTTGCCCAGGGCTGGAATTTGGTATGGCGTGAAGATTTTGGAGTGGCAGAGGACACTGTGATTAAGGACTTTCCAGATCCGACGATGACGGTGCCAAATCACTGTTTCTACGAGAACCAAAGAGTCTGCACAAAGGAGCATCAAGACCCAAGCACATATCAGATGATATGTGACGAATACAGCTGTACGCCAGGAGAAAGAGGCACATGCGGGACCATAGACGACGGATACTATGGAATTGCGAACAGCACATGGTGGTCGTATAACAGATTCAAAGCAGACTGCGGAGGAGACGGAAACATCAGTCACTTTGTGGCAGGACGAGACCACACTGGCAACAAGAACGGAGCCATGCTAATAATCAACACAGGAACCGGAGAAGGAGAGCCTGTTTATGAGCAAGAAATAGAGTTTGACCTTTGTGACTCAAAAAAATACAGGTTCGTAATCTACACAGCTAGTATAACAAACGAAGGATACAACCCAGTTTATCCAAATCTGACGATCAAAGTATCGAACAGCACCACAAACGAACTGATTGAAGAGCTGGAAACAGGAGACATTCCAAACTGGCAAGTTGGAGAAGACATCAATTTCAAAGACGAAGGCGGATTTGGAGACGAGACAGCCGTCAGAGACTGGGCCGAGTACTACGTTGAATTCACAGCAAAAGACGGAGACAAGCTGTCGTTGCAAGTGCTGAACAACTGCAAAGGAGGATCTGGAAACGACTTTGTGCTTGATGACATATCACTTTTGAGATATGATGGAGATGTTGATGTGCCAGACCCAATAATCTCGGCAACAACAATCACCGAGTCATCTGCCACAGCGAGCAACTCGTGCTCATATTTAGCAACATTTGGAGTGCCAGAAGATGTATTGACACAATGGAAGAAAATTTACAAATATGTTTACTTCTTGTGGCAAAAATCGACAGACGACGGCGTAAACTGGACAAACGTCAGCGAAGTCAGCGGAGAAGACAAGATTGAAGTTCAGATAGAAATGGACAAATCGGAGTCGTCGGTGTTCAGAGTGATAATCACCGGTAGTGACTCTGATTTGAAGACAGCAAAAGAGCAGGCCGAGTATATTGCCGAGAACGGAGGTCCAAAGGGAGGTTGTGCATACTTCTCAATATCTAACACCTTGTCGGCTAATCCAGAAGCAGATTGCACATACAGCAGCGATCTTGAAGCTTTATTCAAAGAAGACTTCGGAACGCCAGGAGATGACGTAATAGAGACATCATATACCGGACTTGATTTTCTGAGCAAAGGCCTAAGTGCAGGCAACTACGCCATCACATCAGACCCCAAACTTACAGAAAAGAACTCATGGGACGGAGTTCCAAGTCTGACCGACCACACAGGAAATGACGGTGGCGGCATGCTATACTGCCGAATCAACAGTTTGACAACTGAGCCTATATACACAAGAACAATCAGCGGTCCATTCTGCGACTGTAAATCATATATATTCAAGTTCAATGCAATTGCACCAGGTTCAGGATGGGATGAGTTGAAACTGACAGCCAAAGTGCTTGACAGCAAAGGAACAGAAATCGCCACGCTACCAATCAGCAAAGGTAACGGAGGAAAAGACCCTGTTTGGGGACAATATGAGCTGAGTTTTGATCTTCCACAGTCGAACAACAGCCAACTGACACTGCAAATTTTCAGTGCAGCTACTAATAATGAATCCTATGGAGTTCAGGCTGCAATAGACGACATTGCACTGCTGGTATGCGGAGAACATGCTCCACAAGATTCAATCTACATCAACAACACAATTGGACTGTTGTCGATGTCGGACTTTGACTGCAACGCGCAACCTGCGCCAACAATCAACCTTTCGTCAATGTCAGAGTGGGCCAAGAAATATCCAAATGCAGGTTTTGTATGGCAGTCATCGACCGACGGAGGATTGACATGGGCATTAGAATCAGAGCGCAGCAAAGAAATAACCTATCAGAACGATGAAGGAGGAACAAAACTTTATCGTGCGATAGTAGCAGAAACTTATGCATTAGCAAAAAGCATAGCACAAGGAACAAACACCGATGGTTGCGGAATGTATTTGTACACAAACACGGTCAGCCTGACATGCCGCGAGATGTGTGAATTTGGCGATGACAAGCTGGTGCTTTGGAAAGATGATTTTGGAAGTGTTCCTTCTGGCACTAGAAAGACAAGTTCAAATCTGAAAGGACATACATTCACATCAGACATGTCGAAAGACATCAACGACGGATATTATGCCGTTGTGTCGAGAGTTCAGGATGCCGGTTCTTGGTTTGCCGGACAAGGAGGCAGTGACCACACCGGCAACGAAGACGGAGGATTTATCGTAATCAACGTCAATCCCGACTACAAAGGCGAAGTGATATACGAGCAGGAGCTTGGATTCACAACCTGCGAGAACACAATGTATTACTTCTCGCTGTGGGCAGGAAGCATCTCGAAGAAAGTGGCAAACGGAGACGCAAGCGGAGTTCTATGCAACCTTTTGCTTGAGATAGTAGATGCAAGCACAGGAGACGTGCTTGGCTCGATTGAGACAGGAGACATTCCAAATGCAACATCCATGACCAGCACAATACCATGGACCATATATGGAGTCAGCTTTATGGCAATGGGAGAGAAAGTGGTGCTGAAAATTATAGACAATGCCGGCAACGGAAAGAAAGGAAATGACCTTGCCATTGACGACATATCCCTCATAGCATGTCAGACCAAAGCGCCTTCGATTGAATTGCAAGCCGACGGCGACCAAGACGTAACCGGAATATGCGGAGAGACTGTAACACTGTCGCTGCCAGACATGAGCGAATGGGAAGCATACTACCCTAATACAGTTTACACCCTGTGGCAGAAATCGACAGACGGAGGAGAAAATTGGGAGACCATGGAAGGTGTTGGCGGACTTGAAGTTCAGTCGATTGAGGTTACGCTTGAAAAGAACAAACAGATGCTGACATACGAGTCGGAAGACGGCAGCACAAAATATGACAGTCTGACAAACGTTGGCGTAATGTATCGCGCCATAGTGGCCGGACCAGAAGAAGACGTCACAAGCCAAATCGCAACACAAGGATATCCGGACAACGGATGCTACCTGTATGCAATATCTAACATTTCGACACTGAAGTGCGACTGTGTTGACCCAATATTCAAGTTCGACAACAACAAGACAAAGTATGAGGAGGACATTTGCGAAACGGCAACAGACGAAGTGACAATATCAGTAGTGCAGACAGGAACCACAAACACCGACTCGCTGAACTGGTATAGCAGGACAGACACCACTGAAGCGTGGGTGCTGATTGAAGACAACCAAGCAACCACATTGAGCGTTCTGCCAGCAGACACCACATACTACATGTTTGTTGCAGTGAATGATGACTGCCACTCTGACTCTCTTTATGCAACAATAAACGTTCACAAACAGATAAAGCTTGACACATTGTCGACTGACACACTCTGTGTTGGCAACAGCATTGAGGTGACAGCCGTGCTTGCTGATGACAACGAGGGCACACCAACAAAATATATTTGGAACAACACATCAAGCACATCTGACACCTACACATCGACAGTCAAGTCAGCAGACAACGACATAACATTGCAGGCAAGTGATGGAGTATGTACATCAGAAGAAATAAAGAAGACAATAGTTGCCGAGGAGCCATTTGAGATTGCAAGCAGCATAGCTCCTGTTGAAGTGTGCGGATATGACGAGCTGAACCTTGAGTCGCAAGCAGTAGCACCAACAATAGAATGGTTCAAATCGGTTGACGGTGGCACCACCTACACAAAAATAGAGGGAGCAACAGAAGCAACATATACATTCACCGCAGATGTTGACGCAACATACAAAGCTGTGGCAAGCGGAGTAAGCTGTCCTAGCAAAGAAGTTACGGCAGAGGTCACAGTTACATTGCCAGAGACTCTGACAGCATCGATAGACGGAACCGAATTCTGCGAAAGTGGCACTGTGAACATACATGCAGCAATTGAGAACGTATTCAACCTGGTGCTTGTTTCAAGAACAGACACGACAAAAGCATTTGAACTTGCAGAAAGCGTCACACTGGCAGGCACAGAAACAGAATACGATTTCACGAACATTGCTGTTTCACAATCCACACAATTCAGAGTTCAAACACCAAGCAGCAATTGTCCGACCGCAGCTTCTGACATTTTCACAGTCACTATAGACAAGCCTGTTGTGTTCACACTTGCATCTACACCAGCAGCAATATGCGAGAGCGGAGAAATACAACTGACAGCCACACTGGATGCCACATCAGGAACACCAAATGTAGTGACACTGACCAGAACTGGAGACAGCGGCAGCGAAGACCTGAGCGCAGAGCTGACAAGCAACGCAGGAGTATATAAATATGCAGGCACTGTAAACGAGACATCAACCTACACACTGTCGATGACTCCAAAAGTCTGCACAGCCTCAACAACCGACGATGCGACAGTGACTGTTGAAATTCCAGCACAACTGACATTGACTTCAGATTTGACTCAATCAAAAGTATGTATCAACACCCCTGTAACACTCACGCTCACCACAAACACTGACGTGATTGAATGGCAGACATCGACCGACGGAAAGACATTTGCAGCCGCAGCCGACATAGCATCGACCGACATCACAACAACACAAAAGCCGCAGGTCAACACTTGGTATAAAGTGGTATCGGCTGGAACCGGAGTATGCGGTGCGGTTGAGACTGAGGTTGTTGCGGTTGAGATAGAAGACTCGGTTAGATTCAGCATCGACGAAACACCAGTTGCAATATGCCGCGGCGAAAACGTCAGCAACACCATTGTCACCACAACAGGCACAATAACAGCAATGGCATGGAGCAACGGGACTGCAGATGTTTCGGCAACATCACAGTTGACAGACGCTCCTGATGCAGACGTCACATACACGGCAACAGTAAGCGGAGATGTGTGTGCACCTGTTTCAAAGACATTTGCAGTAAGCGTTGAACAGCCAGCAACAATCAACGCGTTCACCATTTCAGACAATGCGATATGCGTGAACAACTCGATAACGCTCACACTTGACCAAACAAATGCGGCTGCGCTGATCTGGGAAGAAAAAACAGAAGGTGGAGAATATGCAACATTCTCGGAAGAAATGACGACAACACAAACGAGGACGCCATTGCAAACAACCACATACAGAGTTCGCACAGGAGCATCAGGAGTCTGCAAAAACTCTGGTTCGAGCGAGCTGACAGTGACTGTTGAAGACTCACTGAGAATCACAGTGCCAGACATTGCAGCAAACATATGTGAGGGTTCGCCAATAGGAACCACAGCGACACTTGTGAGCGGAACACCAACTGCAATAACTTGGGTAAAAGAGACAGCCAGCGGAGCAAGTACAACAGTGTCTACAAACATGACACTGACCGACCTGCCAGACGAGGCATCGACCTACACACTGACAATAGACGGAAGCATGTGTCCGTCTGTGACAAAGACATTTGCAACAGATGTTGAGAAACAAGCAAAAATAACAATGTTGAGAGCATCTGAAACAGGCGTATGTGCAAACAGCGACGTGACGCTCAACGTGTCACAACAAAATGCGACCGAACTTGTTTGGGAGAAAGCAGATGAAAGCGGAACATTCTCAACAATATCAGAAGAGCTTGCAGACAACATAAGCGTCAACGTTGCCCAAACAAGCACATACAGAGTAAGCTCGAAAGGCGCTGTTTACTGCATAGACGTGACATCAAATACCGTTACAATAAAGACAGAAGATTCGGTTAACGTGTCATTGCCTGATATGGGAATTGTCTGTCCAGACGTTGAGAACACAATAACCGCAACAATAACCGGAAACCCAATATCATACAACTGGTCGACCAAGACAAACGAAGACGCAGACTACAGAGCCAGCAGCGAGAGCAGTCTGACATACACAGACAAGCCAACACAGACGACCACCTACAAGTTGCAAGTAATGGCTTCGTATTGTCCAAGTGCAGAAGCGACAACAACAATAGACGTATATGAGTTGCCAGACCTGACGGTAACCGCATCAGCCAGCGAGATATGTCTTGGCGAAGAAGTTACACTGACCACAGACTTCGACTATCCAGAAGGCATAGTATGGAAAAGCCGATTCCCTGGCCAGGTGGTAACAGCAGAGATTGACGCTGCGAGCCTGACATCGTCGCAGACCCCAATATCAACACTGGAATACATGGCAGAAGGAACAACCGAGGGAGGCTGCTCAGTGAAATCGGAATTTGTGAAAGTGATTGTTGATGAGCCTGTGGCTGCCGTAGCAATAGACACAACGATATGCGAAGGAGCAAAAGCGAAACTCACGTCGTCGCCATACAACAGCGACTATAAATACACATGGAGCGAAGACGCATCATACGCTGATACACTTTCGAGTCAATACGCATGCTGGGTTCAGCCAGAGGAGACAAAGACATACTACCTGAACATAAAGAACGGAGTGTGTGAACAAGACCTGTCGATGACAGTGAACGTTTCGAGCACCCCACACATAACCTCGATAGAAAACCTTGAAGGACGAAATCTGACATTCGGAGCAGAAGGAGGAACAGGAGCTTATGAGTTTGACTACGGATTTGGCTGGACATCGAGCAACGTGTTTGAGAACATAAGGTTTGCAACAACATACAAAGCTTATGTGCGCGACGAGGTAGGATGCCAATCAGACACCACATACCAAACCGAAACATACGACATAACAGTTCCGACATTCTTCTCTCCAAACGGAGACATTGAGAACGAGACATTCAAGATTGTGAACATCGACAAATATCCAGACTCGAAGATTGTTATATACGACAGATTCGGAAAGAAGCTGCTTGAAACAACAGGAGGCGAGTATGGAGAAGGATGGGACGGAACATACAACGGTCACCAGATGCCAAGTACCGACTACTGGTATGAGATATATGTTTATGACATATACAAGACATACACAGGTCACTTCACTCTGCTGAGAGGCGAGTAACGAAGGAATAGGCCACAATTAAAAAAAAGGAGAACATTTCTGACTTCAGATTTGTTCTCCTTTTTTTTAACTAAAAACCAATAACTAATATAGACATAGACAAAAGGCAATATATAATGAGTTGGAACATAATGTAAGATTGAATCGACACAGGCTGCAGGAGAATTGCTTATAGACGAGCAAAAACATGCTGACCCACCTCATATCGAAACGCGGTTCCTCACAAAAGAGCGACACACTAAATTCAATACATTTTATGCCATTTCATCGTGATTCGGCCAAACATTTGAAATTCAAGCATCAGTATTTTTTTGTCAATATGTGAATGAAACAAAATTCACTCACAATTGAAACAAAAATGCTATCACAACACGAACTGAAAGCCTAATTTTGCTGTGTCGATAAGGAGAAAACAAACACTTGGCAGGCGCCGAGTTTCTCTGGACAGACAATAATGTTTGAAGACAAGGATAGTAGTTTATTTGTATATAATTGTAGTTTTTTGATGTGTGTTTATAACAAGTGAATGTTTGGGATAAAATAGTTTATTAAGTTCAAGAAAAGAAGCGGAGTGTGAACCTCGCTTCTTTTTCGTTATATACATATCACATTCTGGAGAAACGGCAGAGGTCAGCAAAAACAAACCTAAAGGAGTATAAAAAAAACGGCAACCAAACAAAAAAACATTATATTTGCCGTAAAGAATATAAATATCTAAAAATACACATTATACAATGGATTTGATTGAAAGCATGGAGGCACGCGCCAAGGCCAACTTGCAGCGCATAGTATTGCCAGAAGGAACAGAAGAGAGAACCCTGAAAGCAGCAGACATTGTTGCAGAGAAGGGAACCGCAAAAATCATTGTTCTTGGAAACAAGGCAAAGATAGAGTCGATGGCAAAAGAATATGGATTGAAGAATATGGACAAGATAACAATAATTGATCCAGCCAACAATCCTGACGAGAAGAAGTACTCAGACCTTCTGTATGAACTTCGCAAGAACAAAGGCATGACCCCAGAGCAGGCAGTTGAAATGACAAAGAACCCATTGTATCTTTCATGTCTGATGATCAAGGCCGGAGATGCAGACGGCGAAGTCAGTGGAGCAGGAAGTCCAACAGGCGACACACTGCGTCCTGCATTCCAGATAATAAAGACACAAAAAGGAGTATCATGCGTGTCGGGTGCATTCTTGATGCTGCTTAAAGACAAGACATACGGCGACGAAGGCAAGATGATATTTGCCGACTGCGCATGCACACCAAATCCAGACTCTGACCAGCTGGCACAAATAGCAATCAGCAGCGCAAAGAGTGCCACACAGGTGTTTGGATTCAAGGAGTCGAGAGTAGCAATGCTCAGCTTCTCGACCAAGGGAAGTGCAAAGCACGAAATGGTTGACAAAGTAGTGGAAGCAACAAAGAAAGCACAGGAGATGGCACCTGATTTAATGATAGACGGCGAGCTTCAGGCCGACGCAGCATTGGTGCCAAAAGTTGCCGAATTGAAAGCGCCAGGCAGCAAAGTTGCCGGCACTGCAAACGTTTTGGTGTTCCCTGACCTCAACACAGGAAACATCTCGTATAAACTGGTTCAGCGTTTGGCTGGCGCGACAGCACTCGGACCATTCCTTCAGGGACTTGCTGCCCCAGTGAACGATTTGAGCCGCGGCTGCTCGGTAGACGATATTGTAAAGACAGTTGCCGTAACTGCAAACCAGGCAATCGCAGCAAAGCAGGCATAAAGCTAACATAAGCAAAGAATATTGCTACGAAATAAAAAGGCCTCGACCCGATGACGGGTTGAGGTCTTTTTTTGTGTGCCTATAATTTGTTACCTTTGCAAATGAAATGAAAAGTAGTATTTAGGGTATGAAAACAACCATAAAGTCGATATTGACAGCCATATTGTTTGCCTATGCAGCAACCACAAACGCACAAAACCAGCATGTGCAGAAATTCATAAAGTCCCCAGGGTTGGAGTATGCGAATATAGGCATAAGCATCAAAGAGGTTGAGACAGGAAGAACAATAGCCGAATACGAAGGGAACAAGAACAGGATACCAGCCTCGGTGACAAAGCTTGTGACCACAGCCACCGCAATGGAGATTCTGAGCGACACATTCAAATTTGAGACAAAAATGACCTACAGCGGAGAAATCAAAGATTCGATACTGTATGGAGACATATACATAATAGGAAGCGGAGATCCAAGTCTGGAAAGCGATTTTTACCCACACAAACACATATTTGAGCAGATGAAGCAGGCAATAATAAATGCCGGAATAAAGAAAATAGAAGGTGACATTATTGGCGACGGCTCACTTTATCTGCAAAGAGGAGTGCCAGGAGGCTGGCTGGTAGAAGATGTTGGGACATACTACGGTCAGACGCCATCGGCCCTGTCGTTCAACGACAACCTTATGTTTGTAACCCTTGCCGTTGACGACAGTACAAAAGACCCATATGTGCAGTCAATAATGCCAAGAAACACGCTTCTGAAATTAGACAACAGAGTCAAGACTGGCAACATAACATGGTGGAAATTTCATGGAGACTCCTATTCATGGGAGAAAATTCTGAGAGGAAGAATCCCTGCCGGGAAAAAGACCCTGGCAAAATTGGAGATGCCAGACCCATCACTGCTTGTGGCCGACTCGCTGAGCCATGTGCTGAAAGCAGCCGGCATAGACAACTGCGGCGGGGTGTCGACATTGTGGACTATGGACAAAGCAGTGGACAGCACAGTAATCTACACGCACGAGTCGCTGCCACTGGGCGAACTAATTAAAACGACCAACCACAGCAGTGTGAATCTTTTTGCAGAAAACATACTGCTGAAGCTGGCCACACGAAAAGAAAAAAACGCGACACATGAAACAGCAATCAAAGTGGTTGAGCACTACTGGGACAGTCTGAAAGTATGCAGCACAAAAATACACCAAGTTGACGGGTCTGGATTGTCGATGAAGAACAGCATCAATCCGGATTTTCTGGTAGATATGCTGATTTACATGAAAAAAGACAGCAAGTATAGCTCATCGTTTGTAAACTCGCTGCCAACATGCGGAGTCAGTGGCACCGTGAAAGGATTTCTGCAAGGAACCGCATTAAAAGGCAAAGTACTTGCAAAGAGCGGAAGCATGGACCGAGTTCAGAACTACAGCGGATACATAATATGGAAAAACAAATGGTATGCGTTCTGCATAATGGTCAACAACTTTGACTGTCCACGAAAAGAGCTCAAAACGAACATGGCTGCGATGCTGGTTGGCATGATGAAAGAAATCAAAAACTGAGCATTAGGACAAACAATTGCGGTGTACGTCTAAAAATCAATACATTTTTTATAGCCTCGATAGTCAAAAAGAAATATTTTTTTAACTTTGGATGGACGGCTATACGCCATAACATAAAACAGCAAAACAAAATTTCAACAAAATAAATGAAGGCAAAAATACCATCATTGATGTTGGGAGTTGCCCTAAGCATCAATTCATTGTCTGCCCAGAATGGCCAAGCGACAAGCGGCGAGAGCTATAAGTTCACATTGGACCAGTGTCTGGAGTATGCATTTGGGAACAGCTATGAACGAAAGAACATGCAGCTGACCGAGCAAAGCCAGGACGAGACAATAGAACAAGCAAACTCGAGCAGACGACCTAGTGTGAACGGAAGTGTTGGCGAAAGTGCGCAACACACTGGAGTTGACAACGGAGATATCCACTTCAGCGGAAACGCAGGAGTGAGTGCAAGTGTGAACATATATGAAGGTGGCAGCATAACAAACACCATAAAGAAGAGCAAACTGGAGAAAGAAGATGCCACACTGAGCACACAGAAATATGACAACAGCCTTACAATAGAAATTCTGAACGCCTTTTTGAACTCACTGAAGAACGAGGAGTTGCTAAAATACAAATCGTCGATAGTTGAGACAAGCCGCGAGCAGGCAGAACAAGGCAAGACAAAATATAACGCCGGCAGCATACTAGAGAGTGACTGGTTGGTGCTCGAAGCTCAATACAAGTCGAACCAGACCGACACCCTGGATGCTCACATAAACAGAGACAACAGTCTGCTTGACCTGAAGAAACTGATGAGCATGGCACCAGAGGCATCGCTGACAATAGTTGAGCCAGACACAAATGCCATAGACGCCATGGCGCTGCTGCCATCGCAAGAAGAAGAAGTGAACAAAGCACTTGAGTCGATGCCAGAGATGAAACTGACACAGAGCGCCATTGACATAGCCACTATACAAACAGAGATAACAAGGTCGGCATTGAGACCAACACTGAGCGCAAACGCAGGAATAGGAACCTCGCACAGAGATTTCGACAACTTCGGCACTCAGCTTGGCGACAACTTCTACCAGCAGATAGGATTGAACCTAAGCATACCTATTTACGACAGAGGTCAGACGAAATCAAAACTGACACAGAACAAGCTGGCATTGCAACAGGCTGAGAACGACAAAGCACAGACAGAGCTGCAGATAAGACAGACTGTTATTGAGCAATATAAGAACGTGAAGCTGGCATACGAGAAATATAAGATGACCCGCCAGATGTGCGAGGCTTACAAAGCAGTATGCGACGTGTATAACGCAAAATTCAAAGTGGGAGCGGTTGTGATAACAGACCTGCTGCAACAGCAAGACAAGTATATCAGTGCAATCAACGACTATATACAAGCAAAATACAGCTTCATATTATACAGAAAAGTGCTTGACGTATACACAGGCGACAACGTCAGCATGAAATAAGAAAAAGAATAAAAGGAATTCAAAATATGGAATCAAAGACAAAAAAGAAAATCATCATTGGGGCAGTGGTGGTTGTGGCAGCTCTCATAGCAGTCAAACTGCTGTGGCCACAAGAGAAAGAAGTGACATTTGTCACAAAAGTCGTTGCCCGTGACACTGTGTCGAGCACAGTCACCGCGACAGGAAGTGTTGCTCCAGTTGACCAGGTTGAGGTAGGTACCCAGGTATCAGGTAAAGTGGTTAAGCTTTATGTTGACTACAATTCTGTAGTGAAAAAAGGCCAGCTTCTTGCAGAGTTGGACAAATCGACCCTTCAGGAAAAGCTCAACCAGGCAAACGCCCAGTTGCAGAGCGCACAAGCGAGTCTGACCCTTGCACAACAGAACTATGCAAGAACAAAGACTCTGTATGACCAGAAAGCAGCAACAAAGTCGGATATGGAAGACGTTGAGAATGCGCTGACTCAGGCACGTTCATCGGTCACCACAGCCAAGACGAACGTCAGCGAGGCAAAAGTGAACCTTGGCTACGCAGAAATTTACTCACCAATATCAGGAATTGTGCTTGGCAAGGAAGTTGAAGAAGGCCAGACTGTGGCATCAAGCTTCAGCACACCAACATTGTTCACAATAGCTAAAGACCTGAAGAACATGCAGGTTGAAGCAAACATAGACGAGGCTGATATAGGTCAGGTGAAAAAAGGCCAGAAAGTCACCTTCACAGTAGACTCATATATTGGCCAGGAATTTGAAGGAACAGTGAACCAGATTCGTTTGAACCCAACAACAACAAACAATGTGGTTACATACACAGTGATAATCTCGGCTCCAAACAAAGACGAGAAACTGTATCCAGGAATGACAGCCAACATCACAATTGTGACAGAGCAACAGATAGAACTGGTTGTTCCTGTTGCAGCATGCAACTTCACTCCATCAGAAGAGCTGATGAAAGCGCTGCAAAAGCCAGAAGGCAAACCAGCAGAAGGAGAAGAGATGTATGTGCCATCAAAAGAGGCTACTGCCACAAAGGGCGAAAAGACAGTATGGACAAAAATTGGCAACACACTGAAGCCCAAACGCGTCATGGTTGGAATGAGCGACGGAGTCAACTATATTGTGAAGAGCGGCTTGGCAGTAGGTGACACCGTTGTGACAAATGCCACTGTTGGTGTAAAAGAAAAAGCAAACACAGGAGGCAGCAATCCGCTGATGCCTACACCACCAAAGCACGGCAGCAAGAACAGCAGCAAGCAAGCAGGAGGTCCTGCTCCAGAATAAAAAAAAAGTCAACATGTCAGCCATAATAAAAATAGAAGAACTGAAAAGAGACTTCGTAGTAGGATCAGAAACGGTTCATGCCTTGAGAGGAGTGTCGTTTGAGATTCAGAGTGGCGAATTTGTCTCGATAATGGGAACCAGCGGAAGTGGAAAATCCACAATGCTGAACATACTTGGCTGTCTGGACCAGCCAACATCTGGCAAATATTACATTGACGGTATTGAAGTGAGCAAATGCAGTTCAGACGAGCTGTCGATGATAAGGAACAGAAAGATTGGCTTTGTGTTCCAGTCGTACAACCTGCTGCCCAGAACCACATCAATAGAGCAAGTGGAGTTGCCGCTGCTATACAACAACACAGTTAGTGCGGCAGAACGCCACGAGCGAGCAGAGCATGCACTGGAACTGGTTGGAATGGAAAACCGCAGAAACCACACGCCGAACCAGATGTCGGGAGGTCAGCAACAACGTATAGCAATAGCAAGAGCGCTTGTGAATGACCCTGTTATTCTGCTGGCCGACGAGGCAACCGGAAACCTGGACACAAGAACCTCATACGAAATCATGAGTCTGTTCCAGCGTTTGAATGAGAGCGGAAAGACAATAGGATTTGTCACTCACGAGCCAGACATTGCACTCTTCACAAAACGCACAGTGATGCTTAGAGACGGAAGAGTGATGAAGGACTACCCTATTGAGACCCAATCGGCCCAAGCAGCCCTGGATGCGCTGCCAGCAAGTGATGACTATTAAAACGGAAAAAGGAGGTAAAGAGGTATGAGTATACTGAACTTGCTAAAAATAGCATATCAAGCAATATTGCGAAACAAGACCAGGACATTTCTGACCATCCTTGGAGTCGTCATAGGTATATCATCAGTCATTGCGATGGTTAGCCTTGGACAGAGTTCGACCGAGAACATCAACAACCAGGTGTCGTCGATGGGAACCAACATGATCATGGTTATGCGTGCGAACCAGCGCAGAGGCGGAGTAAGCATGGGAAACGACAATGTGCAGTCGTTGACAGTGTCGGACGTGAACGCGATAAAGTCGCAGTCCAAATATGTGAGCATGTGTTCACCATCGGTATCGGCCAGCGGCCAAGCCGTTCACGGCAACAACAACAGCGTTGCATCGCTTCAGGGCGGAAACACAGAGATGCTCGACATAAGGAAGTATGAGATTGCACAAGGAAGCAACTTCACCGAAGAAGACATCTCAAAATATGCCAAAGTATGCGTAATAGGACAAACAGTTGTTGACAACCTGTTTCCAGACGGAGAAGACCCTATTGGTCAAGACATAAGAATCAAGAATATACCTATGAAAGTGATAGGTATATTGGAGAGCAAAGGTCAGAACTCGATGGGTCAGGACCAGGACGATGTTATATTTGCACCATACACAACCGTTCAGAAAAGATTTCTCTCGATAACCTACGTGCATATGATATACGCATCGGCAGTATCAGAAGATGTGGCCGACGCTGCAACCACAGAGATATCGCTCATATTGCGTGAGAACCACAAGCTGGCCGACACACAAGACGATGACTTTGAAGTCAGAACCCAGGCAGAAATGCTGAGCATGATGAACTCAATAAGCGGATACCTAACATATCTGCTTGCAGCCATAGCAGGAATATCGCTTGTTGTTGGAGGAATTGGTATCATGAACATCATGTATGTGACAGTTACCGAACGAACAAAAGAGATTGGATTGCGAATGGCAATAGGAGCGAGAGGTCGCGACATAATGTATCAGTTTTTGATAGAGAGTGCCATACTGAGTCTGATAGGCGGTGTGATAGGCATTATATTCGGTCTGCTGATATCGTATGTGGCTTCCAGTCTGCTGAGCTGGCCATTCGTTGTCAGCGGCACAGCGATAGCGTTGTCATTTATAGTATGTGCTGCCACAGGCATATTCTTCGGCTACTACCCAGCAAAGAAAGCTGCAAAACTTGACCCTATAACAGCGTTGAGGTACGAATAAAAACCCGCTGGTATAATAAAAGCATAAGAGAGGGCACGGCGTTGGAAGACGTACGTGCCCTCTCTTTCATTTTTCAGAAAAAGAATGTTTCATTATATTTGCAATTTGTTGGCTACATTTGCAAAAGAAATTTTTTTCTGTAGGATTCAATCAATGGCAAAAAATTCGAAATATAGTGTTTCTGTGATATTACCCTCCACCAACGTTCCGCTGATGGTGGGCGGATACTTGTCGAAAGTGCTTGAATTCATGAGCAGACAAAACGAAGTCGACGACTACGAAGTGATAGTGGTTGATTCAGGAAAAGAAGATTTCACCGAGACATTCAGCATAGACGGAGTAAGATACATAAAAGCGAATGCCGGCAGCCCGATGGCAAGGACTTTGAACTATGGAATATTCAACGCGAGATGCCAGCTATTGCTGATTCTGTGTGACTCTGTTCTGCCCCAAGATGACTACTTCCAGAAGACGATTCCTCTGTTCTCGAAAGCGACAAATGTGTTTGGAGTGTCGGCAATTGTGTATGATTATGAAACAAAGACACCTGTAGATCAAGCATATCTGCCAGACATCAGATTTGGGACAATAGGCTACAGAATAAACTTTGGAGCCTTGGCTCCGACATACACATTCCGCCTGTCGATGCGAAACGTATTGGTTGACAGACAGAAAATTGGTTTGATGGGAGGTTTCCAAAATATATTCGACCTTGGCGGATATGTTGACATGGACACAAGTCTGCGAGCATGGCGCAATTCGTGGAAGTGTATATTCACCCCAGAGACATCGTGCAGAAAAACAGAACAGACACAACGTCCATCGCTATACAGAGCAGATTCGGCGCTGACAAATGAAATAATATTGAATTATCTCCACACAAAAGGGTTTAAGCATGCAAAATTCTTCTGCATGTGCGTCACACTATTCTTGGCCTCTACCCTAATGAACAGCGTGAGATACAAAGGACTGAAAAATTCGTGCAAAATGTTCTTCAGACGCATAATGGACGCGCACGAGATAAGAACATGGAACTACTCAAACATCCACACCGGAATCAAGGATGTGGTTGACAATTTTTTCACTGAAAACAAAGGACTGCAAATAGACAAATAGATGAAATTCACGATAAAAGAATACACATGGCATGCGCTTGGTACGACAGTGCTTGGAGGTTTGCTGTGTGTGCTGCTAGGAGTGGTGTGCATCAACAGCTCATTTTTTGACCCAGTCAGCAAAGCACTAGGAAGAATATCATTCACCGACACATACTTCTACCTGCTGAACTCGGCAGAAGACGCCGAAACGGACTTTTCGAACAACGTGGTGCTGGTTGACATGAACGGTTGCCAGTCGAGAGCCGAGATTGCAGCGAAACTTGATGAACTGACCGCCTGCAACCCAGCAGTGGTAGGCATGGACGCGATGTTTGGCAACAACTCGATGACCGGGAAAGCCGTAGATGACAGCTTGATGCATGCAGCAAAAAGATGCAAGCAGCTAATCACCGCTTTCAGAGTGGTGCCAACCGTTGACGGATTCACACAAGAACACTCATATTTCATAGACTCGACAGGTACAGAAGAAGCCTGCATAAACGTGGAATCGGACGTCTGGAGGAACTACAATCTAGAGCTTGAATTTGACACCCTGAAGGTAAAAACATTCGTTGGCAAAATTTTGGAAAAAGCTTATCCAGACATATACGACAAACTGAAATCGACAGGCAACAACGATTTTCTGATAAACTTCAAAGGAATAATGTTCGACACATACGCATTTGCCGACTCATTATACCCCGAAGACATAGAAGGTAAAATAGTTCTGATGGGAGATTTTGAAGATTTGAGAGACTATCACGACGTTCCGACAACAGCCGACGGTCAGACCCGAATAAACGGCACACTGGTTCACGCATACTCGATAGCGACAGCAACCCAAGGCAGACAAATAGACAAGATGTCTAACTTTTGGGGAATGATATTGGGAGTGATACTCACATACATATTCGCATTTGTGTGCAGCATAATATTTGTTGAGCTTGATGAGTTAAGCGGATTATACACAAACGCATTTCTGCTGTTTGTACTGGTTACGCTGTGCATTGTTGGCGGCATAATATTCATCAAATATCAGTATGAGCTCAATCTTGTGACAGCAATGCTAGGAATTGGAGCGGTTGGCACAACCAATGAGATATGGTTCTGGCTATGCACCACAAGACCATACATAAAGATACAGACATTGCTAGGCCTGCCAGATGGCGGAGTCAGACAGTATGTGAACACATCATCAAACGGAACAGAAGCAGCCTTGAAGAAGGAAGAATCCAAAGAGACAACAAACGAGGCAGATGGCACAGAAATTGAACAGCCAAACAAAAAAGACAAATAGATACAAAAAACAACAGGATTTGACAGATACACATAGAATCCATAACGAAGAAAACATATGAACGGTTATCTAAAAAAATTGACATCCCTATTGCTGATGATACTGGCGGTATCAACTGCCTCGGCTCAGCTTAGGGCAGTTAAGGGCACCAACGGGAAATGGGGATTCGCAAACAAAAGCGGGAAATGGGAAGTTCAGCCAAAATTTGACGAAGTAGACGTGAACTGCACATTCTCGCAGACAAGAAAATATGCCACAGTGAAACTAAACGGCAAATGGGGCTGTATTGACGAAGCAGGCCAGTATGCGACCCAAATAGTGTTGCCAACAAAACAACTTGCAGCAAAAGCCGGCAAAGAGTGGCAACAGGGAGGAAAAGCGACAAAATGCATGTATGAGGCCTATGACGGGACCACCAGGAAATGGGGACTTGTGAACTGCAGAGGAAATTATGAAATACCAGCGCAATATGACGCAATAGACACTGAGAACACATTTGCAGCCGGCAAAGACTACTCTCTTGTTCAGCGCAAAGGAGCATGGGGTTGCGTGAACATTGACGGTTACTACGTGGTTAAGCCATACTTTGTGAACAAAGAAGATGCAATAGCAGCAATGGAAGAGCTGAAAACAGACGCTCAGCCTGGCTACAACATCTACACAGCAGCAGATGCAGATCAAAAGAAATATGGATTTGTCAATTATCTCGGAAACTGGGTAATCAAGCCAATATTTGTGGCATATGACAAAGGATACACATTCAGCGGAGGCAGAGTGTTTGCAGTTGTGAAGTACACAAGCGGATGGGGTTGCGTAAACAAAGCCGGCAAATTCATTGTCAAGCCAACCTACACGACACCAGAAGCAGCCAGAAAGGCAGGATTTCAGTGGCAGGCTACATACAAAGAAAACATAGACGTATCAACCCTTGCAAACTATGACGACAACAAGCACAAAGACTGTCTGCTGGCCTCAGGAGGAAGCAGAATACTGTCGAACAACTCATCGTCATACTCAAATTCGAACACATCGTCGAACAGCTCGAACATAGTTGCCGGCAAAGCACCAACATTGACAATCATCAGTCCAAAGAGTGGTTCAACCTATGCATCGGCAAATGTAACGATTGAATATGAAGCAAAAACATTCGACGGCAGCACACCAAGAATTGCAGCCTATGTGAACGGAGTGCTACAGCAGACTAAAGGCGTGCAGAGAGTAGGTCAGCAGATAACACTGACTTTGCCAAAGACTCTGGGTGCGACAACACACGTGCAGCTGATAGCGAAAGACGGCAGCGGAAGAAATAGTGATCCTGCAGTTATCACACTGAGATATGTAGGAGCAGAGGGCCGTCCGGGATTGCACTTAATGGCCGTTGGAATCAGCGATTACGATCAGTCGGACCTGAAGTTGCAGAACGCGGCAAAAGACGCAACCGACTTCATTTCAACAATCAAAAGTCTGAACATAAGCCAATATGAGGGGATAACATCAACAAACCTGCTTACAGACAAAATGGCAACCGACAAAAACATCAAAAAAGGTTTGAGCCAGCTTAACCAGAAAGTGAACCAAGGAGATGTGGTTCTGCTGTTTTTCTCGGGCCACGGAGCAAAAGAAGACGGAAGCACCTACTTCCTGTCAGTAAACGCAGAGAGCAATGATTTGTTCAGCAGTTCAGTGAACTTTGACGAAATAAGAGCGGCCACCCGCAGACTGCTTGACAAAAAATGCCGTGTGATAATATTCATGGACGCATGTCACAGCGGATCTCTGTATGGACTGAAGAGCACAGCCGAAAACTTTGCTCTGGCCGAGCCTGGAGTTATAGGCTTCTATTCAAGCACAGAGAACCAGAAATCGAACGAGAGCGACAAATGGTCGAACGGAATATTCACCAAAGCGCTGCTTGACGGTTTGAAAGGAAAAGCAGCCGACATTGACGGAGACATCACACTGGATCTGCTCGAGAAGTACATACGCGAGACAGTGCGCAAACAAACAAACGGGACCCAGATGCCAATATTCGAGAACAAGCTTGGCAACTACGTATTGTTCAAGAGACACTAATAAGTAATACAGATAAGACAAAGAAAAGCACAAGCACCATTTTGGTGTTTGTGCTTTTTATTTTGCCCCCTTTTTGTGCTATCTTTGCCAGCGATTGAAGAGAAGAAGAAAAAAACAATTCAGTCGATAAAGAAAAGTAATATCTCATATGAAGATTGTTATTGCCGGAGCTGGAGAAGTTGGGACACATCTAGCAAAGATGCTTTCGACCCAAGAGCATGACATATACGTGATTGATGCAGATTCGGAGAAGCTGAGAAAGCTGAACGAGACATGTGACATACAGACAATATGCGGTTCGCCAACAAGTGTGAAGAACCTGATGGAAGCGAATGTTGACTCGTCGGACCTGTTTGTTGCCGTCACCCCTCACGAGAGCCAGAACATAACGGCATGCCTGCTTGCATATAATCTTGGAGCAAAATACAGAATAGCCAGGATAGACAATCCAGAATATCTGGAGCCCCACTGCGTTGCATTCTTCAAGAAAATGGGTATAGACGAGATGATATATCCCGAGCTGCTGGCTGCAAACGAGATAAAAATGTTTCTGAAAAAGACATGGGTAAGGCAATGGCTTGAATTTGGCAACGGAGCCCTGATACTGATAGGAATGATATTGCGAAAAGGTTCATCTATTCTCAACATAAAGCTGAAAGACTTGACCACCAGCGGTCACTACAGAGTGGTGGCCATAAAAAGAGATTCGCAGACAATCATACCAAACGGAAACACAGAGATATGCGACAAAGACATAGTCTACTTCATAACCACACCAGAATATGTTGAGCATGTGAAGCAAGATGCCGACAAATCGCAGGTAAACGTTCATGACGTGACAATACTTGGCGGGACAAAAATGGCAATAAGGACCTGCAAAGAGTTATCGGACGATCTGAACATAAAAGTGCTTGAGAAAGACTCGGAACAGGCAAGAGTGTTGAGTGAGAAACTCGACGTGATGGTTATCAAAGCCGACGGAAGTGACCCTGAAGTCATGAAACAAGAGGATATAGACGAAATGGATGCCTTTGTTGCCCTGACAGACAATTCGGAAACAAATATACTTGCCTGCCTTGAAGCAAGACAACTTGGGGTGAAGAAAGTGGTGGCAAACGTTGAGAAAATGTCATACTTCAATCTTGCAGAGAAACTGGATATAGGCAACATAATCAACAAAAAGCTTATAACAGCAAGTCACATATTCCAGTACACACTTGACGCGTCTGTGTCGACTGTATACAGTTTGACCCACGCAGACGCCCAGGTTGTGGAGCTGACAGTTCAGTATGACTCGCCAGTGACCCACAAGCCAGTAATGGAGATAAAATGGCCACACGACATATTTGTGGGAGGCTACATACGCGACGGCATTGGAGCGATAGCAAACGGAGCGACACAGCTAAAGCCAGGCGACAGGGCGCTTGTATTCTGTCCGTCGGCATCGATGCGAATGATAGAGAAATTGTTCAACAGCAAATAAGAGAATCATGAAACACAAGTTTCTGCTCAACCACAGACTTATATTCCATTCGCTTGGAGCACTGCTGTTATTGGAAGGTATTGCCATGATTCCCCCCGCAATTCTGTCGGTTGCGAGCAAAGAAAGCTGCGCCGTTTATTGGCTGAGTAGCGTATTCGGAACATTTCTGCTGGCAATTTTAGGATATTTCGGGTTCAAGAAAGAACATGGAGAATGGGGAAAGCGAGAAAGCTATCTTGTTGTGGCCTCGGTGTGGGTGTTGTTTTCGCTTATATCGTCGGTGCCAATGATACTGAGCGGAGCAACAGAAAACTTCACTGATGCCTTTTTTGAGTCCATGTCTGGATTTTCGACCACCGGAGCCAGCGTCATAGCAAACATAGACGAGCTGCCCCGCAGTGTGCTTTTGTGGCGCGCGATAATGCAGTGGCTCGGAGGCATGGGAATAATAGTTCTGTCATTAAGTTTCGGATTTGGCGGAATGCAGCTATATATAGCCGAAGTGAGCGGGCCCACAAAAGAAAAGATGTCGCCAAGAGTGATGCAGACGGCCCAGACCCTATGGTCATATTATTCGGCACTGACCATAATAGCAATAAGTCTGCTTGGCATTGCAGGCATGGATTTTTTTGATGCACTTTGCAACGGTCTGTGCACAGTCAGCACCGGAGGTTTCTGCACAAAAGCAGCAAGTATCGGTTTTTGGGGAGAATCGCCAATGATACAATACGTCATGATATTCTTTATGACCTTCTGCTCAATAAACTTCACAATATCATATTTTGCGTTCAACGGGCATCTGAAGAAAGCATTTTGTGACGAAGAATGCCGATACTTCGTCATTGTTTTTCTGGTGGTGTTGACAATCACATTCATCCTTAACAACACGAATATGCCACAGTGGGACACAGAGCAAAACATACGTCATTCAGCCTTTATGGTGGCATCTGCGATATCAGGTTCAGGATTTGGCATAGACAACGTGATGACATGGGCACCATCGTTCTGGGTACTATACTTTTTTGTGATGGTGCTGGGCGGCTGCTCAGGATCGGCCACAGGCGGGATGAAAACCGTGAGAGTATCTGTACTAGCCAAAAACAGCTACGAAGAATTCAAGCGAATGCTTCACCCAAACGCAATAGTTCCAATCAAGTTTAACGGTCAGGCATTGAGCCACGACATGGTTAACAACGTTTTGGCATTTGTGACACTATATATATTCATAGGAATATTTGCAGTGTTTCTGTTTCAGTTCACCGGGCTCAAATTCGGAGACTCGGTTGGAGTTACGATATCAGGATTGTGCAACACCGGACTTGGATTTGGCACATTATCGTCGGGCAATTTCTATATACTGCCCGACACTGCAAAATGGATATACTGCTCGCTGATGCTTATTGGCCGATTGGAAATATTCACCGTGTTGGCACTGTTTATGCCATCGTTCTGGCGAAGATAGAAAGACTGAAAACAAATTATAGATACCTGAACAAGGAACATGACAATGAACAGATGCCACTGGGCAAATCCCAAAAACCCGCTGTATATAGAATATCATGATTTTGAATGGGGAATACCGGAGCATGACGACCACAAACTGTTTGAGATGCTTGTGCTTGAATCGTTTCAGGCCGGTCTGTCGTGGGAATGTGTGCTGAACAAGCGGGAGGCATTCAGAGAAAATTTCGACAACTTTGACGTTGAAAAAGTGTCAGAATATAGTGAAGAGAAAATATACGAGCTCACGGCAAACAAAAGCATAATACGCAACAAACTGAAGATAAAGGCAGCCGTGAACAATGCCTCACGCTTTATTGAGATACAAAAAGAGAGCGGCAGCTTTGACAAGTACCTGTGGTCGTTCTGCCGAAGATTTCTGCAGATTGAAGACAACTCGCCCGAGCCTCTGATACAGGAGAACACATTAACAAAGTCGGCACTGTCGGACGCGTTAAGCAAAGACCTGCAAAAACGAGGAATGAAGTTTGTTGGCAGCACAATAATATACTCATTGCTGCAGGCAATAGGAGTGATAGATTCACACGAAGATGAATGTGATTTCCACAACATCATTTGCCCCAGCCATCACGGTCTAGGTTGCGATAGCCGATAGCCTCGCCAATATGCTGAGCCTTGATGCACTCGCTTCCATCTAAGTCGGCAATGGTGCGCGCCACCTTCAGTATTCTGTCGTAGGCACGGGCTGAGAGGTCAAAACGCTCCATGGCAGTGCGCAACATGTCTGTGCAAGTTTCGTCGATGGCAGCATACTTGTGAATAAGCCTTGAATTCATTTGCGCATTGCAATGAATATGCGGTTCATCCTTATACCTCTCCTGCTGAATGAGTCTGGCCTTAATGACACGCTCGCGTATAGCCGCGCTTGATTCGCCCTGCTGCTGAGTGGCCAATTTTTCGAACGGCACAGGGACTATTTCGACCTGAATATCAATACGGTCGAGCAACGGTCCGCTTATCTTGCTTAAATATCTCTGCACCGCCCCAGGCGAGCATACACAAGCCCTTGTAGGGTGATTATAGTAGCCACAAGGACACGGATTCATAGAAGCCACCATCATGAAGCTGGCAGGATAGTTGACAGTCATCTTGGCCCTTGAGATTGTAATCTGCCTATCCTCGAGAGGCTGACGGAGAACCTCAAGAACCTGACGCTTGAATTCGGGCAATTCGTCGAGAAACAAGACACCATTATGGGCCAAAGAAATCTCGCCTGGCTTAGGGTCGCCACCGCCACCAATCAAAGCCACATCAGAAATAGTGTGATGAGGGTTTCGGAAAGGTCGCTGAGACATGAGAGAAGTTTCCCTCTCCATTATTCCTGCCACCGAATGAATTTTAGTTGTTTCGAGAGCCTCTTGCAGCGACAAAGGAGGAAGAATGGAAGGAATTCTTTTTGCCATCATAGATTTACCGGCACCAGGAGGACCGATCATGATGATATTATGCCCACCCGCGGCAGCGACCTCGAAAGCTCGCTTAACACTTTCCTGTCCCCTGACGTCGGCAAAATCGGCATCAAACTTATTCACATGCTCAAAAAATTCCTTTCTTGTATCAACCTCTGTTGGCTCAATATTCCGTTTTCCGTTAAGGAATTCAATGACATCAGAAAGATTTTCGGCACCATAAATTTTAAGTCTATCAACAACAGCAGCCTCCTTAGCATTCTGCTTTGGCAGTATGAAGCCCTCATAGCCAGCTTCGCGAGCCTTGATAGCAATAGGCAGAACACCCTTGATGGGCTGCAGAGTGCCGTCGAGCGAGAGCTCGCCCATCATCAAATACCTTGAGAGGACATCAGGATTAACGCTGCCGCTGGCAGCCGCCACGCCAACCGCCAGAGGCAGGTCATAGGCAGCTCCCTCTTTTTTTATATCGGCTGGAGCCATGTTGATGACGACCTGTTGCATTGGGAACTTATATCCGCAATAATTCATTGCAGAAACGATTCGCTCATGACTCTCCTTGACTGCATTATCAGGCAGTCCGACAAGCATGAACTGAAGTCCCTTAGTCACATTAACCTCAATTGTCACAATAAGAGCATCAATACCATTCAAGGCAGCTCCATAAGTCTTCACCAACATAGTCCAATCAGCCTTTCTAAAAAACTAAATATAAATGCGGTGGTTATCATTAACCTTGAAGAGCATATCGCACTTAGCAGGCAGATCAGTCAATTCCCACCTTGTGATGCGTTCATAATGCATAATAAAACGCTTCACCTCCTCATCGGTCATTACCCTGAGATTCTTTTTTCCGGAGCTGGAAAGCCTCAGTTTATGCTCTTGAAGAGTGCGCCACTCATAAACCTTTTCGAACGAAGGCACCTGCAACATCACAAGCAAATCGAGTTTATCGAACAACTGCTTATATGATTTGCCAAGCATATCATTAACATATCTGCGCCACACGCCATCAGGGTCTTCCTCTTCCTCGAGTTTATTTATAGGCTCATAAAGGTCGGAATCTGGTTGTTTCTCGGCTCCCATAAACCATCCGTCGAAAAGTATCACATCAGGTCGGCCGATAAAAGAGTCACATTCGGAGTCGCTGAACGGATTGTCGGTTGCCTTGTCGAACCTGGGAATCAAAGTTTTTTGCGAACCAGAAGCGTTGCAAAGTTTGTCGAGCAAATCCAGGCCAAGCTGAACATCATGAGTTCCAGGCACCCCTCTGGTTTTGAGCAACGGATGAACCCTTTCGGCCAAAACTTCGCGTGCCTCGTGCGACAGATATAAATCGTCGATACTGAGGTTCAGAGTTTTAAGGTTGAAGCCCTCCTCGAGCACAAGTTTCATCAAGTGGCCGAAAGATGTTTTCCCGGCCCCCTGAGCCCCATTAACCCCAATAATTATAGTCTGTCCGGGAGAAGTTATCCCCACATTAATCATATTGGCAAGAGGCATATAAACCCTGTCTAAGTCCTCGATAAGGTTACTGCCGAGCATCAATTCGTCTAGCTTTTTAGCAAACGAATATCTAAGTTTCACAAAAGCATTATCTTCCATGCTAGATTACATTAAAGACCTTGTTATCCATGCCACGACCATATATCTTGCGCATTTGCCAACCATCATAAACAAAGTAACCTTAGGAAGATTACATCTTATCACCCCAAGAGCCAAGACAATGCACTGTCCAAGGCCCGGCAAAAAAGCCAAAAACGCTATAGGAGCCCCCTTATGTCTGAGCCAATAGCGTATACGTCGCACCCTGTTGTAATTTATTCTAGTGTGCTTGCACAACCACTCGAGGTTGCAAAGCATGCCCATCAGATAAAGAGTAACCGCCCCCAAAGTATTTCCCAGTGTTGCCACAATCACACAGAGAGGAGCACTAAGTTTGGAGACACAAAAAATATAAAGCAATTCGCCAGGGAAAGGTATTGCAGAAGCTGCAATAAAAGACCCTGTGAAAAGTCCGAGATACCCCCAAGACTCGAGCAAAACAGTTAGCTGTTGCCAAAACAGTTGAAGTTGCTCTATCATATTTGCAATGAAAGGAAGTATATCAAAGTTGCCCCGACGAACACCCAGAAAGCCACATAAAAAGCTTTTCCGTTTGGAACAGTCAGAGAGAAGAACCTGCCAATCAGCAAAGCCGACAACAGGAAGAAACTGGTCATCATGCTGTAAATTCCGTCGGGAGTAAACAACGCGATCAAGACCACATATAATTCCAGCAGAAGAATCAGAGTTGACATTCTGCGCTGTTTCAGCACATTAAGATGAAACGTCAAGAAGTAGTGCAAATGAGCCCATCCAAGCACGAGCAGAGAAATGACCATATATGCAATCTGCATTCTTGACAAATCGTCTGGCAAGGAATACACCTGCAAATACAAGACGAAGTGCTCGGGCAGATTTTCTATGTCGTCGGTAGCAGCAATATAGATGCCATAATAGAACACCGGGATAAAGACTCCTGTGAGAGTCCCCAAAAAAGACCTTGTCGATAGGACATTTGAATCGTAGTAGAAATAAACGAACGGAACAAATGCCAGGAGTCCCCACGGGTTCAAGATTGAAAGGACACCTATCAAGAAACCGATATTGAACGTCTGCAGCTGGCTTCTTGTATCCTGCAAGACAAAAGCATTATAGAGAGCAAGGACTATAAGCAAAGCCTCCAAAATGCCCGGAGAGTTGGCATAGTTGCACATAACAACGCCGCCAACGATAACCGAGAAGAAAAAAGACAGCACAGTTCGCTGCGGGATGAAAGAATACAGCTCATTAAGACGCATCAGCGCCATTGCCAAGAGTGTGAACAAAACGAAGTCGGCAATTCGTCCGACCGTCATATCAGCCACAAAGAAATTGCTGAGCCACCGAGGCAGACCGGCAACTGCATCAGACGAAGCCGTCTTGCATAAGCCGAACACACCAAACCAAATTATCACCCCCAAAAAGATGCAAAGCAGGTTTGACTTCAGTTCCGGCCTAATAATATCATTCCACTGCGTACGACTGAACATTCCGATAATTCTAAAAAAGTTTCAATTAAAGGTCTGCACCGATATCGCCACGGAAGTACATCTTGTCGTAGCTTATTTTCTTAGCATTTTTGAAAGAGACAGCCAAAGCCTCTTCCTTTGTGTTGCCGTAAGAGCTTACGGACATGACTCTGCCACCATCAGTAAGCAGCTGTCCATCCTTAAGTTTTGTGCCGGCATGGAAGACAATACTGTCTGTGACATTTTCGAGACCAGAAATGACCTTGCCCTTTTCGTAGGCTTCAGGATATCCACCCGAAACGAGCATAACAGTGACAGCACTTCTTGGGTCGACCTCAAGATTTCTGTCCTTAAGATTATGCTGAGCCACACCCTCGAACAAATCGACCAAATCGCTCTTAATTCTCAACATGACAGCCTCTGTTTCAGGGTCACCCATGCGAACATTGTATTCAATGACCATAGGCTCGTTCTTGACATTGATAAGTCCAAGGAAGATGAAACCCTTGTAGTCAATATTTTCCTTTTTCAGGCCTTCCACTGTTGGGATTACGATTCTCTCCTCGACCTTCTTCATGAACACGTCATCGGCAAAAGGGACCGGAGAAACAGCACCCATGCCACCAGTGTTCAAGCCGGTGTCGTGTTCACCGATACGCTTGTAATCCTTTGCGACAGGCAGTATTTTATAAGAATCGCCGTCGGTCAGCACAAACACAGAGCATTCGATACCCGACAGGAATTCCTCGATAACCACAGTTGCGCTGGCATCGCCAAACTTGCCATCGAACATTTCCTTAAGCTCAGCCTTTGCTGTTTCGAGTTCAGGGACAATAAGAACACCCTTTCCGGCAGCAAGGCCATCGGCCTTCAACACATAAGGGGCATTGAGAGTTTCAAGGAACTTATAAGCGTCATTCAGAGTTGACTTGTTGAAGCTCTTATATTTAGCAGTAGGGATATTGTGTCTCATCATGAAAGCCTTAGCAAAATCCTTGCTGCCCTCGAGCTGAGCACCGAATTTAGAAGGTCCGATGACAGGAACAGCTGCCAGTTTAGAATCATTTTTGAAGAAATCAGCAATACCCTCGACCAGAGGGACCTCTGGACCAACCACAACCATATCAATGCTGTTGTTAATCACAAAATTCTTTATACCCTCAAAGTCAGTAACCTTGATATTCACATTTTCGCCGACATTGGCAGTACCGCCATTTCCCGGAGCTATAAAAAGTTTTTCAACCTTCTTGCTTTGAGACATTTTCCATGCCATTGCATGTTCGCGGCCACCTGAGCCTAACAACAAAATCTTCATCTTATATATGGTCTTAATTATCGTTTACAAAAAATTCATGCTACAAGCAATCTACAAAGTTATTAAAAAATCGTATGCAAACTGATTTAAACTGATTTATAGGAGAGCATATAACTTGATTTTATGCATGCAAGAGCGACATTTTACCTCTTAATGCAGGATATGGGCACAGCAAAACCAAATAGTGCCATGAAAAATAGACAATCACTCACAAAAAAAAGGTCGAAGACCTTACCGGTCTTCGACCCTTTATAATAATTGAATTAACCAATCACATCGAATTTATAACCTTCAGCCTTGAGCCATTCAATTGCCCTTGGCAGAGCATATTTCAGTCTTTCCTCCGACTTCAGAGAGTCATGAAAAACTATAACCGAGCCATTTCTGGTGTATTTTTTCACGACATTCAGCACATACTCACCCGAAAGTTTTTTGTTGTAGTCTCTAGTGACCACATCCCACAAGACGATTTTATACTTTCCGCACAAAGCGTTTTCCAGATTATGGCTGAACTGTCCATGGGGCGGACGGAAAAGCGCAGAATGAATATAAGAATCTGCTTTCTCAACATTATCAACATATTCAGAGGTTTTCATTTTGAACCCCTGCACATGATTGAAAGTGTGATTACCCACGCAATGTCCCTCGCTCCTGACCATTTGGAAAACATCTGGATGCTTGCGCACATTGTCGCCTACCATGAAGAAAGTTGCCTTTATATTGTGCTCTCTGAGAACACTGAGCACATAAGGAGTAACCTCTGGGATAGGTCCATCGTCGAAAGTGAGATATACAGTTTTTTCAGCCCTTGGGCAATACCAGAAAGCCCTTGGAAAGAATTTTCTGAATAACCTTGGAGGATGTTCAATAAACCAAAGCATGCATCAGCTGTTATTCTTCCTCGTCGCTGTAAGATTCGAAATTGCCAGAATCCTTAATCAGCGAATAACTCTGCATCAGCACCTCAGAGCAAAGTTTGGCCTTGTCGTCCTTTTTGTTGTTCATCAGGACACCGCCAAGACTCTGCAGAAGCTGAGCCTGCTCAGCAATATCAGAAGACAAGCCATTGCGACGGGCAACAGACTGTTTGCGCATCCAAGTCAGATACTCATTGCAGCTGTTATACATTTCGTCGGCAATCTTGTCGGCCTTATCATCCTGTCCGAGCTTGTAGTAGCAGTCGATGATAGACAAAGAAGAATAGTCGTTAGAGATGTTATAGCTTGGTAGTTCCTCCATACACCTATCGAGCACAGCAACCGCCTTGTTCAATTTTGCGCTATCCTTGAGAGCAGTGCCCTCCTCATAAAGATCGGCAGCCAGACGAGCAAACATATGTCTGAAAGTTGTGCACATGCGCTGGTTGTTCTCGTCGAGATAAATGTCCTTGCCCTTAGCGTTGCCATACTTGAACTTGTTCATCATGTTGTCGTACATGATTTCGGTGTTAGATCTGCCGCAATGAACAGGCATTATACGGTAGGCCATACCCTCGAGTTGGAAATACTGGTCAAGTCCCATATAGCTATCTCGGCCGACTGTAACCGCATAATACATAGGACGCTCCCAGTGATTATTTGCCAACATATTGAGAATGAATATTTCCTGTTTGCCAAGATAGTTTTTCTTGCTCAAATCAATATACATTCTGTATTTCTTGGTATTCTCAATTTGGCTAATCTGCTCTCTAGTTATATCACTTCTGCCCTGCAAAGCTCTGAGCAAAGTTCCCCTGAACATATTAAGTTCACGATGTACATCCTCAGGTTTTGCCTTGCCAAGATCGACAGCCTCGGTGGAATCGACCACAAGATACAGGCTCTTTGTTGGGATTAGCTGGATGTCATCATCCTCGTCATAGCCGAGTCTCTTGCGCAATTTTTTCTGCAGATTGTCGTCAGTCAGAAGCTTCATAGCATCATCAAGGCTGAGTTCTGGAATGCCAAGAGTTGCAGAACCATCGACAACATAAGCCACATCGAGCTTGCCAAGAGAATAATCCTTCTCTTTCAGCGATATAGGCATAGCCTTGCTGCTATAAGCATCGCGAGTCATCTGTGACACATACCAGCCCATCTGCAAGTAGCTCAGATTAGCGACACGCTGGTCTTCGCCAACGCCCTCGACCTCCTGATTATACCACAAAGGGAAAGTGTCGTTATCGCCATTTGTGAAGATTATGGAATTAGGAGCCAAGCTAAGAAGATAGTTGGCACCGAAGTCACGGCAAGTGTATCTGTTGCTGCGGTCATGGTCATCCCAGTTCTGCTGAGCCAGAATGGCAGGCACACTCATTGAGAGCAGAGTGGCCACGCTGACAGAAACCCTTGCATATTCGCTCTTGGTAATCTTCTTTATCAAAGCGCTGATAGCCTCGCTGAGCCACAGGACACCCAAACCAATCCATATGCAGAACGCATAGAACGACCCTGCATAGGCATAGTCACGCTCACGAGGCTGATAAGGAGTCTGGTTAAGATAGACCACGATGGCCAAGCCAGTCATCAGGAAAAGCATGCAAGTGAGCCAGAAACTCTGCATACCCTTTTCCTTCATGTTGAACTGGTAGAGGATGCCAAGCAATCCGAGAATGAGAGGGAGGAAGTAGTAAGTGTTTCTACCCTTATTGTTGGCCAACTCACTAGGCAAAGAATCCTGATTGCCCAGAGCAATGTTATCGATGAAAGAAATACCACTAATCCAGTTGCCGTGGAGCAGTTCGCCATGTCCCTGAATGTCGTTCTGTCGGCCGACAAAATTCCACATGAAGTATCTCCAGTACATGAAACCGATCTGGTATCTGAAGAAGAAAATAAGGTTTTCGCCAAAAGTAGGACAAACGGCAGTATTAGTCTGTCCCATGTTTTTGTATTTGACGGTCTTGCCCTTAATCATACCCCACTGTTTGTAGGCATTGATATGGTTCTGCTGCTTGCTGTACATTCTAGGAAACAGCATATTCATTTCAGGACAGAACTTATATTCTTTTTTATGGTCGTAAACAATATACTGGTCTGGTTCATCATCAGAATCCTTGATGCTCTTGGCATAGAGAGGTTCCTTTTCCTCCTGATCGACCGACCAGCGTCCGTTGCCGTTGTCGACACGGTGATATTCTGAAGCATAAGTATATCCGTAGAACAACGGATTGTCGCCATACTGTTCACGATTCAGATAGCTCTTCAAAGCGAACACGTCGTCGGGCGAGTTTTCATCCATTGGAGGGTTAGAAACCGAGCGGATAACCAAAGCTGCATAAGAAGAGTATCCGAGCAGAAGAACCGTGCAGCAAACAAGTATTGTGTTGAGCACCTTAACATTGACCTTTTCGGCCTTTTTGTAGAGGAAGAACACAAGAGCACCAATAAGAATCAGAGCTAGTATGATATGAGAAGATCTTCCGCTGCCGAAGAAAGGAATGCCTAACAGCACCATCGAGAGGACAAACGACACATTGATTTTGTTGCGTTTTTTTGCATCGCTTGCGTCCTCGGAGAAAGTCTCCTTTATGCCCCAGATTAAGCAGCCAATCAAAACTATTGCATATATGATGGTTCCGACATTGTAGCTGAATCCGAGCACATTGACAAAGAACAATTCGAACCAGCCTGCCACCTCGGCAAAACCAGGGATAATGCCATAAAGAATAGCAGCCAAAATGAACAAAGAAATCAAGACGGCTATTCCGGCTCCCTTGTAGGTTGGTTTTTCTGTCTTGCGGTAATAGTAGACAAGAACGAGGACAGGTATTGTCAACAGGTTAAGAAGGTGGACACCTACAGAAAGTCCCATCAAATAAGCAATAAACACGAGCCATCTGTTGGCATAAGGTTCATCGGCACAATCCTCCCACTTAAGCATTGCCCAAAAGACAACGGCTGTGAACAAAGACGAGAAAGCATAGACCTCGCCCTCGACAGCAGAGAACCAGAAAGTGTCGGTGAAAGTATAAGCGAGAGCGCCTACTGCGCCTGCGCCCAAAATAGCAATAGTCTGAGCTACAGATATGTTGTCATTCTTCAGGTCCTCCTTGTCGAGGACAAGATTCTTGGCGAGGTGGGTGATTGTCCAGAAAAGGAACAATATGCACAAACCGCTGCAAAGAGCAGAGAATGCATTAACCATCATTGCCACGTGAGTGGTGTCGGAAGCGAACAGAGAGAACAATCTGCCCATGAGCATAAAGAAAGGAGCTCCAGGTGGGTGTCCGATTTCTAGTTTGTAGGCAGTTGCGATAAACTCACCGCAGTCCCAGAAACTGGCTGTCGGTTCAATCGTCATCAGGTAAACGACCGTGGCAATCAGTCCCACGACCCAACCTGTGATGTTGTTCAGTAATTTAAACCGTTTCATTTATTTTAATGTGTATTTTATTCACCTTGAACAGCAGACGCTGCGCACGCAAGTTGCAAATTTACATTTTTTTTAAGTTAGTTTTGATTTAGGACGTATTTGTTTGACAAAAAAGGGGATATTTTAATTCAAAAAATAATAATACATCAACAGAATCACTCGACAGACACCACATTTGATATGCTGCTCTGACACCTCAGCCGGTTGATGGTTGTCACATAAAACTTGGAGCACTGGTCGAGCTTAGATGCATATTGGTCAAGAGACAGATAGGTGTCGGTGGTCAAAGCCAGAATATGCTTTGAATCGACAGGAGTGCCATCTTCGTCGGCCTCGGCAGAGTAAACAACATAGCAAAAAACAGACATCTCGTTATAATCGACAACATCGTCCCACTCCAGTTTATTTGCAGCTTTGTCATATCTGACATTTGAAGGAGTCTGAGAAGCCTCATGTTTCATATTTCGGCAAGCAGGAGCCAACGAAGGATAACGGTAGAAAGAACCAGCCAAGCTGTCGAGCAGACCGAACTTATTGGACAGGAACGTATGCGATGAATAGAACACAGATCCCTGGTCTGCCCCACGGGCATCGGCAAAGTCAAGCTGTCTGACCACCTCGTTAGGCTTGTTCCACGGCTGGTATTTATATATTTCGAGACCAGAAGCATATAGTCCGCAATAGAAATTGCAACCTGCCTTCTCGGCCTCGTCGGCCCACCAGTCATACAACTTCTTGAAATCAGCAGACTTGTGACCGATTTCCCAGTAAAGTTGAGGAACGACATAATCAATCCACCCGTTTTTCATCCATTTCAGGACGTCGGCATAAAGGGTTTCATAATTATACTCATATCTGCCAAAAGGACCGATTCCGAACTGCACCCATGGTTTGGCAGCTTTGATTGCAGTCTGCAGTTGCTGAATGACAAGGTTGACATTATCCCTTCGCCAATCATCCTTATTTTTGAATCCTCTGTTTTCGGCGATAAAAGAATCGTCGTCAGGGAACTCCTGTCCCTTAACCTTATAGGGGTAAAAATAATCGTCGAAATGGACGGCATCGACATCATAACGCAACACGACGTCCATCACAATCATGGTCAAATAGTCTCTGGTGAGTTGCTGGGCAGGGTCAAAATAGAGTTTCTTGTCATACCACTTAAACAGGCCCGGGTTCTCATAGAACAAATGTTTTTTTGAGAGGATGTCTATGTTATCGCTGTTCAAGACCCTGTAAGGATTGAACCAGGCATGCACCTCCATGCATCGCTTGTGCGCCTCGCGTATAACCACATCGAGGGGGTCAAAATCTCTTGAAGGAGCGGAATCCTGGCTGCCTGTCAGATAGTGAGACCAAGGCTCAAGGCTGGATTTATAGAAACAGTCGGCAGTGGGTCTAATTTGGAAAAAGATAGCGTTTATGTTGCAAGATTTAAGGCTGTCGATCAATGCGATCAGTTCACGTTCCTGGATATCGGCGTCTGTTCTGACAGTTGGCCAATCGACATTAGCCACTGTGGCCACCCAGACAGCTCTAAGCTGAGAATCACGTTGCGAGAATACTGAATTCGGCAAGAAACCGAAGACCACAAGAATCAAAAAACTCAGCACACCACGCGTTATCATCTTAATGAGATATAAACTTTGTTTTTAGTTTGAATGATTTTCAATTTCAATCAGCATCCATCTTTTATTTATCTGAATGAAATTGAACACCTGCGAGAGCTTGCAGCCACGATAGACATACAGACGTCTGTTGCGAGCTCCGGGATTGTTGTCGATGAAAGCGACGTCAGGACAAACATTTGCGAAGTCGATGTATACCCACTCTCTGGGCATAACAAGGTTTCTTGCCTTCTCCTTGCCTCTGCTAATCGTCAATTGTGGAACAGGGAAAATGGTTCTTTTCATTTGGAACTCCTTATTGCGCGAATACACGCTTATAAAATCAAGGAAATCCTCATTCTCAGTATTCCACGAAGATATTGAAGACTCAAAGAGTTTCCAGCCGGAATTGACTTTTTTGAATTTGCAAACCTCAGACTTTTTCTTCTGCAAATCATAATGATTCAGGACTACAGAATTGCCATTCAAAGCCACGCCATTCAGCGAATCACTGCACACGAAAGCGATGCAACCATTTTTCTCGGTTCTGATATTTTTATAATCGCCCTGTTTTGACACGACACGTCCGTCCTGCTTAATAGGGAAGCTGACATGTTTTGTCTGAGACTGCTGTTCACAGAAAAAACGGACAATGAATTTCGAGAAATCCTCTGCCTGCAAAGAACGGCAAAACAATGCCAACAGCATTGTGCCCAAGATATGTTTCACTGTATTCTTCACATTACCCTATTATGCAATAAGCATACCACACGCAAAATTATCAAAATTTAAAAACATACTTAAACATCACTCTATTTATTTTAGGAGACAGTGTCACAAAAGAAATTCACACAAAAAAAGCGAGACAAAAAAATTGCCTCGCCATTATAAAAAACTGAAAAGTCAAAATCACTTAGATTCGCCGCCGAACTCCATCAAATAAGCCTTGATAAAGTCGTCGATATCGCCATCCATAACGTTCTGCACGTTAGAAGACTGATAGTTTGTACGATGGTCCTTCACGCGTCTGTCGTCGAACACATAACTTCTGATTTGAGAGCCCCACTCGATTTTCTTTTTGCCGGCTTCCACCTTTTCTTGCTCGGCCATTCTGTGTTTGAGCTCCTTGTCATACAGAATTGAGCGCAACTGTCTCATTGCATTCTCTCTGTTTTTAGGTTGGTCTCTAGTTTCTGTGTTCTCGACCAGAATTTCCTCCTGTTCGCCAGTGTAAGGGTCTGTGAACTGATATCTAAGTCTGACACCAGACTCGACCTTATTCACATTCTGACCGCCGGCTCCACTAGATCTGAACGTATCCCAAGAGACCTTTGCCATGTCGACCTTAACCTCGATAGTATCATCGACCAGAGGTACCACGAAGACCGAAGAGAAAGAAGTCATTCTCTTGCCCTGAGCGTTGTAAGGCGACACGCGGACAAGACGGTGCACGCCATTCTCGCTCTTCAGGTATCCGTAGGCCATATCACCTGATATTTCCATTGACACGGTCTTAACTCCGACAGTATCGCCCTCCTGGAAGTTGGAGATCTTATAATCGTAGCCTCTGCGTTCGCACCATCTCTGGTACATTCTGAACAACATATTTGCCCAATCCTGAGCCTCGGTTCCGCCTGCGCCGGCAACGATTTTCAGGACAGCATCCATTCTGTCCTCATCGTTGCGGAGCATATTGCGAAGCTCGAGATCCTCGGTCATCTTCAAGGCCTTGGCATAAGCGGCATCGACCTCTTCCTCGGTAACGGCCTCCTCCTTGTAGAAATCGTAGGCTATTTGCACCTCTTCGGCAGCAGCCTTCACCTCATTGTAGAGTTCCACCCACAATTTGATGCTTTTAACCTTTTTCATTTGAGCCTCGGCATTCTTAGCATCATCCCAGAATCCAGGCACCTGAGTTCTAAGTTCCTCCTCTTGTATCTGAATCAACCTGCCGTCGATGTCAAAGATACCTCCTCAGCGCGGACTCGCGCTCCAACAAATCTTTAAGTTGGTCTGCAGTTATCATAAAAACTAATAAAATAATTAAAATCAATTCTGATACATAGCCTCAATCTGGCTAGCATAAATTTTATTGATTACTCTGCGCTTCAGTTTCAGAGAAAGAGTCAGAGTATCATCGTCAGGTGAGAAAGGTTTATCTATAAGAGTGAAATACTTAACCTGCTCGTAGGCAGCCAAGTCCTTTACGCACTCAGCAATTTTCTTTGTATACAAATCTATCACTCTGCTATCCTTGATAAGTTCCGCCCTTGAGGAGAAACTTATTCCATTTTCCTTTGCATATCCCTCGAGCTTAGCCCATTCTGGAACAATCAGTGCGGTTACATACTTACGCTGATCAGCAATGACTGCCGACTGCGAAATAAAGAGATCGCCCTCGAGATGCATTTCGACCATCTGCGGAGCAATATACTTTCCGTTGGAAGTCTTGAACAGTTCCTTAATACGTTCAATGACAACGATTCTGTCGCCATGTTCAGTATGCACGATTTCGACAGCATCGCCAGTTTTGAAGAAACCATCCTCGGTGAAAGAAGACTTGTTAGCCTCGGGCTTGTTGTAGTATCCCTTAGTAATAGTTTCGCCTTTAAGCAGAAGTTCTCTATCCTCGCCCACTCTGTATTCCAAGCCAGGCATAATTTCGCCCGCAGTTCTGAGCTCATAATTCTTGTTATAAGGATTATAGCAAGAAACTGTAGCAGTTGTTTCGGTCAAACCATATCCAACGATAAGATTTATGCCGACACTGTGAATGAAAGAGTTGACCTTTTCAGAAGTTTGCGAGCCAGCACAAGGGAAGAAAGTTCCCTTGTCGAAACCTATGACCTTTTTGAGCATCTTGAAAAGAGTAGCCTCATAGAACTTGTATCTGAGCGACAGCAAAGCAGAAGGCTCAATACCCTTTGCTCGATGTTCGATGTTGTACTTGCGTCCGATTTCGATAGCATGATAAGCCAGTTTGGCCAAAGGAGCAGGGAAAGAGTCAATCTTTTCGTGCACACCATCATACACCTTCTCCCAGAACCTAGGGACAGCGCACATCATGTTAGGATGCACCTCGCTGAGCGTCTTAAGAATCTCCTTAGGGTTTTGGTTGACATAAACCAGCACCATTCTGTTCATGCAGAGATAGAACCAAGCGTGTTCGAAGATGTGGCTGAAAGGGAGGAAAGCAAGCGACGTCAGGTTATCCCCCCTTTTGAAGTTGTCGAGTCTTACGTCGTGATTATGTATAGCATGTATAAAATTAGAGTGGTGCAGCATTACGCCCTTAGGTTCGCCGGTGGTACCAGAGGTATAGATAAGCATAGCCAGATCATCATCACTAAGTTCGGCTCGTCTACGTTCCACCTCGTCTCTGCATTCATCATTATCGCCAAGCTTCAGGAACTCCTCAAAAGTTATAGCACAACTCAATCCATTGGCATTGATGTTCTTGTCGATGGTAACGACCTTTTCAAGGAATTTGTTTTCGTTGACGAACTTAGCCACCTGGTCGAACTGGTACTGTTCGCCCACAAAAATCACCTTAGTTTGAGCATCATTGACAATGTATTCTATCTGAGAAGAAGAAGAAGTGGCATAGGTAGGCACCTGCACGCCACGAACTATCGCACAACCAAAATCAACAACAGTTGTTTCGACCATGTTTTGAGCAAAGATAGCGACTCTGTCCTGCACACCAATACCAAGTGCCACAAGAGAACGAGCAGCAGCCTCCACCATCACGTCATACTGTTTCCAGGAAAGAGTTTTCCACTCCCCCTTTTGCATATCACGATATGCAATTGCAGGTCTGTCTGCATTGCTTTTAGCTCTTTGAGCTACAAGCTGTCCAACATGATATTCATCCATATTGTTACCAATTTATTTTTCAGCCTCAGGTTCGTCAGAAGACTCACCATTTTTCAGGACATTGCTTGTGAGGAAGTGTGTCTTATTATTTCTCACCTTAATCAATGCCTTTTGAGCTGCGCATTGTTGCGATTCTCTTTTTGAGTATCCAGTGCCGATTCCGGCAGGAATACCATTAACTTTAACTATAGTTTTAAACTGAGGATTAGAGTCCTTGTCGACACTTTCCTCCAGTAATTCGAACTGCAGGTCGGCCTTATATTTTTGTGCCCATTCGAGCAATTTAGATTTAAAATTTTGCTCTTCGACCAGCAGTTTTTCGACATCAATAAGTTTTCCCAAGACCTGTTCATCCACGAATCTACGGCAATCGTCGTATCCTCTGTCAAGGAACAAAGCGCCAACAAGAGCTTCAAAAGCATTGCCGTAGACATTAAGGTTGTGAGTCAGTTTCTTGTTTTGCAAGGGCACGAGCTGATCAAGTTTCATGTCGGTGGCCACCTTGTTCAGAGTATCCCTCTTCACAATGGCCGCCCTTGCGCTAGTCAGGAAGCCCTCTTTACGGTTTGGGTACTTATGGTAGAGAATATCGGCCACCACGGCATCCAAAATTCCGTCGCCAAGATACTCCAAACGTTCATTATTCACAACCTTTCCGTTGATTTTATGAGCAGAAGACTTATGAGAAAAAGCCACCTCATAGAATCTGATGTTCTTTGGAAAGATGTTCAAAGATGACAATAAAAGATAAGGCTCTTTCCGGGGAACCCTAAAGAGCCTTATTTTTTGCATCAAATTATTTATCAAATTATTGTTCCGCAAATTTCTTTACGATTATTGTGGAATTATGTCCACCGAAACCAAAAGTGTTGGACAGAGCTGCCCTGACAGTTCTCTTTTGAGCCTTATTGAAAGTATAATTCAACTTAGGGTCAAAATTAGGGTCAACATCATCGTCGGAATGATTGATGGTTGGAGGAACAATGTCGTTCTTGACTGCAAGAACAGAGAACATAGCCTCGACAGCACCAGTGGCACCGAGCATGTGTCCGGTCATTGATTTTGTTGAACTGATATTCAGTTTGTATGCAGCCTCGCCGAATACGGCAAGGATTCCCTTAATCTCGCTAAGGTCGCCCACAGGAGTAGAAGTACCATGAACATTGATATAGTCAATATCCTCTGGTTTCATATTTGCGTCCTGCAGAGCAGCATTCATCACAAGCTTAGCTCCCAGACCTTCAGGGTGGGTAGCAGTCATGTGATAAGCGTCGGCAGAGCCAGCTGCGCCGACGACTTCAGCATAAATTTTCGCACCACGTTTCAGGGCATGCTCCAGCTCCTCGAGAACCAAGCAGCAAGAGCCTTCGCCCATAACGAAGCCGTCGCGAGAAGCGCTGAAAGGTCTTGAGGCCTTTTCAGGTTCGTCGTTGCGAGTGGACAAAGCCTTCATGGAATTGAAACCGCCGACACCACCTGCCGAGATAGCAGCTTCGGAGCCACCAGCCAAGATTGCGTTAGCCTTTCCGAGACGTATAGTATCGAAAGCGCAACCGATAGCGTTGGTAGAAGAAGCGCAAGCAGAGACTGTGCCGTAGTTTGGTCCGCGGAATCCGAACTGCATAGAAATATGACCGGCAGATATATCGGCGATCATCTTAGGTATGAAGAAAGGATTGAAACGTGGATTGTGCTCAGGATCAGCATAGAAAGCGCCGACCTCCTCCTCGAAAGTGGTAATACCACCAATACCCGAAGCGAAAATCACACCAATACGGTCCTTATCCACAGTTTCGAGATCGAAATTAGCATCGCCAACAGCCTCTGTAGCAGCTGCAATAGCATACTGAGCATAGAGGTCGTACTTGCGAACATCTTTTTTGTTGAAATACTTCAGCGGATCAAAGTTTTTCACCTCGCAAGCGAAATGAGTTTTAAACTTTGAAGCATCGAAATGTGTTATCGGACCTGCACCACTCACGCCATTGAGTGCAGCCTGCCAAGTTTCGGCAACGCTGTTACCAAGAGGAGTGACTGCACCCAAACCTGTTACAACAACCCTTTTTAATTCCATTATGATAAGGGGAATATTTTATTTAAAATTACTTGCTCTGCTCTGCCTCGATGTGAGCGATTGCCTGACCAACAGTGCTGATCTTCTCAGCCTGATCGTCTGGGATAGTGATATTGAATTCCTTTTCGAACTCCATGATCAATTCAACTGTATCCAAAGAGTCAGCGCCAAGATCGTTAGTGAAGCTTGCCTCCATTGTGATTTCGTTCTCATCAACGCCCAATTTGTCAACGATGATAGCTTTTACTCTTTCTGCTACGTCTGCCATAATTTTTATTTTTTAATTGTTGAAATAAATAAATTGCTAAATTTGTGGGTGCAAAGAAACGAATTTTATTTCTAATCACCAAGGAGCGAGGTCCAATTTTGCGTATTTTAATAAATATGCTCACATTTAAACACCTTTAAATGCATCAGATTGAACTTTTGTCCCCTTCAAGGTGCGAAATTATAAAAAAATGAAGAAAATAGCAATTTTCGCCTCTGGCTCGGGAAGCAACGCAGAGAACATCATCAAACATTTCAGCGGGAACAAAGACGTTGAGTTCCCATTCATATTGTGCAACAATGAAGGTGCATACGTGCACGAACGAGCAAAAAAGCTCGGCGTCAAGAGCTACACATTCGGCAAATCAGAATTGGCAGACGGAAGCATTCTGAAAAGACTGCAGGACGCGAAGATAGACCTTGTGGTGCTTGCCGGATTCATGCTGAAAATGCCCGACGAGTTTGTTGAAGCATTTCCACACAGAATGGTGAACATCCACCCTGCCCTCCTGCCAAAATATGGAGGCAAGGGAATGTATGGCCACCATGTTCACGAAGCGGTTGTTGCAGCCCACGAGACAGAAAGCGGTGTCACAATACACTATGTAGACAACCAGTATGACCACGGACAAATCATACTTCAGGACAAATGCAAAGTTCTGCCGACAGACACACCAGAAATGGTTGCAGAAAAAGTGCACGAATTGGAATACATAAACTATCCGAAAGCGATAGAAATAGTGTTGAACAACATGGACTGACAACATGAACGACGGCAAAAACAGAACAGAGCTATCATCGCTAGGCGAATTCGGTCTGATAAACCACCTGACACAAGAGATGCCGAGCGAAAACGAAAGCACAAAATTCGGAGTTGGAGACGACGCTGCAATACTGGACTACAACAACGGCAAAAAAGTGCTTGTGACGACAGACATGCTCATGGAGGGCGTGCATTTTGACCTGACATACACTCCTCTGAAGCATCTGGGCTACAAGTCGGCAGTTGTGAACTTCTCGGACATATATGCCATGAACGGGACACCGAAGCAAATCACGGTATCGCTGGCGATAAGCAAGAAGTTCTCGCTCGAGGACATAGAAGAACTGTATGCCGGCATAAGGCTGGCTTGTCTGGACTATAATGTCGACATTGTGGGCGGCGACACCTGCGCCTCGAAGACAGGACTTGCGATCAGCATCACATGCATAGGAGAGGCTGAGGAAAACAAGATTGTAAAAAGAAGCGGCGCGAACGAAACCGACATCATATGCGTCAGCGGAGACCTTGGAGCAGCATACATGGGACTGCTGCTGCTTGAGAGAGAGAAAGCCGTATATGCGCAGAGCGACATACAGCCAGACTTTGCCGGAAAAGAATACATAATAGAGCGACAGCTGAAGCCTACAGCCAGACGCAATATTGTTGAGTCGCTGGAACGAATAAAAGTGGTTCCAACCTCGATGATGGACATATCAGACGGACTGTCGTCTGAACTTCTGCACATCTGCAAACAAAGTGGAAAAGGCTGCCGTGTGTATGAGGACAGGCTGCCGATTGACTACCAGACAGCGTCGATGGCAGAAGAGATGAACCTGAACGTCACCACAGTTGCGCTGCACGGAGGCGAGGACTACGAGCTGCTGTTCACAGTTCCTCTGAGCATGAGCGACGTGTTCCTTAACATTCCAGACGTGAGGGTAATCGGTCATATAACAGACCCGTCGCTAGGCTGCAAACTGGTCACTAGAGACGGACAAGAGCTGGAATTGAAAGCACAGGGGTGGAACGCATTCTCGTCAGAAGAAGAAGAGGGCGACAGCCAGCCAGACCTAACAAAGTCATAAAACACACACTCCAAACGAAACAAGATTAGCAGATCTTATGAAGATAGCAGTATTTCCAGGCAGTTTTGACCCGTTCACACTTGGGCACTATTCGGTAGTGGAACGTGCGCTGGGATTTGTTGACAAAGTGATAGTTGCCATTGGTGTTAATGACAACAAGAGGACTTTTTTTGATGTTGAAGACAGGAAACGAATAATAGAAGCCGCATTCAAAAACGAGTCGAGAGTAGAAGTTCAATTTTATGACGCGCTCACGGTGGATTTCGTAAAAAAAGTTGGAGGAACAATCATTTTGCGAGGCATTCGCTCAATACAGGATTTCGAATACGAGAGAACCATAGCCGACGCAAACAGGGCGATGACGGGGATTGAAACAATATTGCTGTTCACAGAGCCTCAGCACTCATTCATCAGCAGCACTGTCGTGAGAGATGTGCTCAGATATGGCAAAGACGCGTCTGAATTTCTGCCTCCAGGCATAGACATCACACAATTTCACCCCAAAAAGAATAAGTAGAAATGACAGCCGACGAAACATTCATGCGTCAGGCCATAGCCGAGGCGAAAAGAGCCGGTGAGGAAGGTGAGATTCCGATAGGCGCAGTGATAGTGCAAGACGGTTATGTGATAGCAAAAGCGCACAATCTGACAGAGGCGCTATGCGATGTGACTGCACATGCCGAGATGCAAGCCGTGACCATGGCGGCAGCCGAAGCTGGGAAGTATCTGACAGGCTGCACGCTGTATGTGACGGTCGAGCCGTGCATAATGTGTGCCGGTGCTTTGTGCTGGTCGCAGATAACCCGAATTGTGTTTGGGGCAAAAGACGAGAAAAGGGGAGCCTCATTGTTCAGTCCGTCGCCATATCATCCGAAATGCGAAGTTGTTGGAGGAGTGCTGGAGGAAGAGTGCGCACAACTTATGAAATCTTTTTTCAGAAAACGCAGATAGACAGCCATCATTAAGAGATGGCAACAATAGTACAGAAACAAATAAAGCCGCTGTTATACCCACGTAGCAGCGGCTTTATTTTATTCTTAACATGCGATGGCAGCTGAAAATCACAAAAATTCGTGCAAATTGTTTATCTTTGTGGTTTGGTGAAAAAAAGCAAACAAAAATAACAGAGAACATGAATATAGCATTGGTCGGTTACGGCAAGATGGGAAAAATCATAGAAAGAATAGCCATCAGCAGAGGACACAAAATAGTTTCAATCATAGACATTGACAATCAGCAGGATTTTGAGTCAAAAGAATTCAAGAGCGCTGATGTGGCAATTGAGTTTTCGCGTCCGAATGTAGCAATTGCGAACATATACAAATGCTTTAAAGCTGGAGTTCCTGTGGTTTGCGGAACAACCGGCTGGACCGATTCGCTGCCAGAAGTGAAGGCCGAGATGCAGAAAGCAGACGGCACATTGTTCTGGTCGTCGAACTACAGCATTGGAGTGAACATATTCATGGCGGTGAACAAGTATCTGGCAAAAATCATGAACGGATTCTCAGGATATGACGTCAAGATGAGCGAAACCCACCACATCCACAAGCTAGATGCGCCAAGCGGCACTGCAATAACACTGGCAGAAGGAATAATAGAGAATCTGGACAGAAAAGACAAATGGGTGAAAGGCACGCTGCTGGCGGCAGACGGCACACTGAGCGGCACAGAAGACTGCAAGCCAAACGAGCTGGCAGTGTCGTCGGTGCGTGAGGGTGAAGTGCCAGGTCTGCACACAATAGTTTATGAAAGCGAGGCCGACACAATAAAAATCGAGCACAATGCAAAGAGCCGTGAGGGATTTGCACTCGGAGCTGTGCTTGCTGCAGAGTTTACGGCAGGAAAGAAAGGACTGCTTGGCATGAGTGACATGCTTGATTTTCTGAAGTAAATCTCGTTCTCAACCAAAAAACATAGCCGTTGAACATGGAACAAAAAAACATAGTCGGAAACATAGTCACAAGAATCAAGTCAGCAACAAAGTCTGACTATATTCATTTTGGCATATATGCAGCGCTTATCGTAATATTCAGCATATGGTGTTCGAACCCATGGCTACTGTTGCTGCTGCTGATTGTTGGAGACATATATCTGACCCGCTTCATCAAATGGGGCAAGTGGAAAGAGTCGAACAATCCCGTGCTGAAATGGATAGCAGGATGGATAGATGCCATTGTATTCGCCCTTGTGGCAGTGTATATAATCAATTTGTTCCTGTTCCAGAACTACAAGATACCATCGTCGAGTATGGAGAAATCCCTGCTTGTGGGCGATTATCTGTTCGTCAGCAAGCTGAGCTATGGGCCAAGAGTACCAATGACCCCCCTGTCATTTCCGCTTGCACAACACACATTGCCAATTGTTGGAGGAAAATCGTATATAGAGTGGCCAAAATGGGAATACAAAAGGCTTAAAGGTCTGGGCGAAGTGGAGAGGTATGACGTTGTGGTTTTCAATTTCCCTGCAGGAGATACAGTATGCGTAGGCATGGAGAATCCCGACTACTACAACATCTGCCTTGCAGAGGGTAAGAGAGAAATGGCTGAGAAGAAAAACATCATAGTGGATTCTCTCAGTCCGAAAGACTACCAGGCCTACTACCCCATTGTGAACGGAATGGGAAGAAAAGCCGTTTTGGACAAAGAAGAAGTTTACGGCAAAGTGATATCAAGACCTGTTGACCGCAGAGAGAACTACGTTAAAAGATGCGTAGGTCTGCCAGGCGACACTCTTCAAATAAAAGACACCAAGCTCATAATCAACGGGAAAGAGATGTATGAGCCACAACTGATGCAGTTGAACTACTTTGTGGAGTCGACCGAAGAACTCAGCAGAAAGCAACTGAAAAAATTAGGCATCAGCATTGACGACCAATACAACCTCTCACCTATGCCGTGGGCAAGTCAGCTGAAAGAGAGACTAGGATTTGGTAAAGATTCGCATGTTTATTATTTCCCGCTGACAAAGCAAATGGCAGAGGCATTGAAGTCGAGCAGCTCAATCAAAAACGTGCTGAGAGACCCAGGAGATATTTTGAATTCATCAAAGACATATCCTCTGTCGGCAGAATATGGTTGGACAAGAGACAATTACGGTCCGATTTACATACCTAAAAAAGGAGAAACAATCACACTTGACGAGACTAACATAGAAATATACAGAAGAGTGATTGCCGTTTACGAAGGGAACAAGCTAGAAGTGAGACCCAACGGCGCAATACTGATAAACGGACAAATATCCCACGAATACACATTCAAGATGGATTACTACTGGATGATGGGCGACAACAGACACAATTCGGCCGACTCGAGATACTGGGGATTTGTGCCAGAGGACCACATAGTAGGCAAACCGCTGTTCATATGGCTGTCGCTCGACAAAGACATGCCAGGATTGGGCTTGCGTGGCAGCCGAATTTTCAACAGAGTAGGAAACGAGTGATGGCAGATTAAGATTGTTTGGTACAGTTGTTGGATTGCCATATAGAGAAGTCTGTCTGAACAGACAGACCGGGAACTAATTTTTATGATATGAAACGTTTTATTCTCACTATAATTTCAGCCATAATGCTGCTACAGACAAGCACAGCAGCAGACGCGGTGTTCCGCGAAGAGCACTCGTATGAGGTTGGCGAAAAGGCAAGCTACAGTCTGTACTTCAACTGGGGATTTATATGGGTCCATGCTGGATATTGCAACTTCAGAGTACAGGACAAGAAATTCAACGGCAAACATGTGAACTCGCTGAGTGTTGCAGGCGTAACAACAAAGACATTTGACAAAATGTATTGCATCAGAGACACATTCGAGACATACATTGACCCTGCGACCGACAAGCCAGTAAAATATTTTGAGTATAAGCACGAGAACTCATACATCTCACGATTGACATACGACTACAAGTATGACGAGCTCGGAGCCGACGTGAAGATGCGAAAAGTTAAACGCTCAGGAAAAGTCAAAGAGGCAGACTTGAGACTTGACACAAAAACATTTGACCTGATAACAAGCTGCTACCATTTCAGAGATTTGGACAACGACAAGCTTGAGCCAGGCCAAATGGTTCCGTTCAACATGGCATTTGATGACGACACCTATGCCTTAGGCCTGAAATTCAAAGAAAGGACAACAGTGACACTGAAAAACGGCGAAAAATATAAAGCATTGAAATTCATGCCGAAACTCATAACTGGAGACCTGTTCAAAGATGAAGACGACATGGCAGTATACGTCACCGACGACCAAAATCATATACCATTGATGGTTGAAGCGAAAATAAAAGTGGGCTATGTGAAAGCCATGCTCGACAACGTTTCGCACAATAAATATCCACTTACCTCATATATCGGCAAAAAGAAATAATCAAAAGACGATGCCGGTGTAAATAAAACCTCAAAATCACAGGACAAGAAAATGGCAAAAATTCTCATCATAGACGACGAGCCGATGGTAGCAGAGCAGCTCAAAGAGTATTTTCTGCTCGACGAAGACAAAAAAGGCAAGCCAATACATGAAGTTCAAGTAGCCGAGAATGGAGCAGACGGATGGAAGCTGCTGCAGGAAGGCTCATTTGACCTTGCCATGTGCGACATCAAAATGCCAGGCATGGACGGAGAGGAAGTGATGAAGAACGTGCAAGAAAACGGCATAGAAACCGTGATGATAATGATTTCGGGCCATGCCGACCTTGAGACGGCAGTGTCGTGCATGAGAATGGGAGCCTACGATTTTCTGAGCAAACCAATACAGGCGCCACGACTTCATATGACCGTCAGGAACGCCTTTGATCTGAAATCCAAAAACACGGAAATCAGGAAGCTGAAAAAACAGGTGACCTCTAAAAACGTGATGATTGGCGAATCGGAAGCCGTTAAAGAACTGAAAGACGTAATATCAAGGGTTGCCACTACCGACCGCAGCGTGCTGATTACAGGAGAGAACGGGACAGGAAAAGAAATTGTTGCAAAACAAATATACGAGATGAGCGACCGACGAGACCAGGAATTCATCGAAGTCAACTGTGCCGGTTTCCCCGACACACTGATTGAGAGTGAATTGTTTGGCCATGTCAAAGGGGCTTTCACAGGTGCCGACTCGGCACGAAAGGGTAAATTTGAGCTTGCCAACAACGGCACCCTGTTTCTGGATGAGATTGGCGACATGAGTCTGAGCGCACAGGCAAAAGTGCTGAAAGTACTTCAGGACAAAGAAGTCACACCAGTTGGCGGAAACAAGCCAATAAAAGTGGACGTCAGAATCATAACCGCCACAAACAGAGATCTGAAAAAAATGATTGAAGACGGCGAGTTCAGAGAAGACCTGTATCACCGCATAAGCGTTTTGCCAATACACGTTCTGCCACTGCGTGAACGTACAGACGACATTGAATTGCTGGTAGACTACTTCTGCAAGAACATGTGCAAAGAAGAAGGACTTGCCAGCTGCACGTTTGAGAAAGACGCAATAGAAGAGCTCAAATCATACAAATGGACAGGAAACGTGAGAGAACTGAAAAACGTTGTTGAAAGACTGATTATTCTTTGTCCGTCGAATCATATTATAACAAAACAGCATGTGCAGAAGTATGCACAAGTGACATCAATAAACTGAAGTAAAAAAAATAAAAGCAATAACAGAAATTATGGGTTTGTCGATTAGAGAGAAGGTATCGTATGCACTTGGAGACGGAGCCGCAAACATAGCCTGGCGCGGAGTATCCACCTTCCTAATGATTTATTATCTGGATGTATTCGGATTATCGCCTGTTGTGGTTGGAACACTGATGCTTGTGGCAAGATTTTCGGATGGAATATCAGACGTGCTGATGGGGGCTGTGTGTGACCGCACAAAATCAAAATACGGAAAATTCAGGCCATGGGTTTTGTGGACAGCTGTGCCGCTTGCCATTATACTGTCGCTCTTGTTCACATGTCCGAACTGGGACACCTCGTGGAAAATTGCCTACGCATATGCGACATACATAATGTTCACCCTTATCTACACGGCAAACAATATACCATATGGAGCACTGATGGGAGTGATGACACCAGACGATAAAGAAAGAACATCGCTAGGATCATTCCGTATGGTAGGAGCATTTGCCGGCGGTATGCTTGTTCAAGGACTTCTGCTGTTCCTTGTGGCATATTTTGGAAACACGAATCCAGAAATAAAAGTATCACAAATAGAGGAGCAGAAGCAACAGGTTGTAATCACATTTCCTAACGACGTTGAGAAAGTGAACATACAGACTGAGCACGGAATAGCAACACTGTCTGCAACTGGAGAAAATGCTATAGCCGGAGCTGAAGAACCAACTCAAAGCAAGAGCTTCTCGGCCAAAGCAAACACGCCATACACATTCACTGTTGAAGGGGAATCGGACCTCCAGAAAGATGATTTCAGAATTGTGGACCAGACTGTTGGTTACAGCCATGCAATATACTTATTGTCAATATTCCTGGCATTTTTCCTGATACTGACATTCCTTGGAACAAAAGAAAGAGTGGAGGCACCAAAAACACAAGAGTCGAACATAAAGGAGGAACTGAAAGACCTGTGCACAAACAAGCCTTGGATTATACTGCTGGTTGTTGGTCTGCTGTTCAACATCTACAACTGCACAAAGCAAGGAATCACGGTGATATACTTCACCCACTACATTCACAACCAGCTGATGGCATCATACTATATGGTTGGTCTGATGATAGCATCAATATTTGGAGCAATGCTGACGACACCACTTAGCCGCCGATTCGGGAAAAAGGTGCTTTTCATTGGAGCACTGATATTCTCTGGAGCTGTCAACTCGCTGCTGTGGCTATGCGGACAGACAGATACAACAATGATATTTGCAGTTGGAATGCTGAGCGAACTGAGCGCAGCCATATTCCCAACATTGTTCTTCACAATGCTTGGCGACGTGGCAGACTACTCAGAATATGTTAACCACAGACGTTCGACGGGACTTATATACTCGGCAGGCTCATTTGCCACCAAATTTGGAGGCGGTATTGCCGGAGCATTGACTGGCTGGATACTTGGAATGTATAACTATCAGACATCGGCCGATGGAGCAGCTCCAGGAATAGTGATGCTGATGAGCTGGGTTCCGGCCTTGCTGTGCATGATTGCAGCTGTGCTCATGGCCATTTATCCAATCAACCAGAAACGTCAGGAAGAAATAACACTGGAGTTGGAAAAAAGACGCGCAGAAGAAGCATAACTCAAAATAACACACAGATAAAAAAAGTCCGGAAGAAGAAAAAACTTTCGGACTTTTTTAATAATATATCATATCTTTGCAGAAGAGAGCTATGATCCAACAACATAAAGCAAAGTTGCCTCAACTCGAGTTTATAAAAAAAGTAATACAATTATATCCAAAAGACATTATGATGAAACAAATTATCAAAGTGTATGCAGCGGCAACACTTATCATGCTGAGCGCCTGCAGCAATAAGCAAGACAGCAAAATAGAATACAATGAGTTCTCCACATTAAGACTTGAACACGGAGTCAACGTGAGCCACTGGTTATCGCAATCGGAAGCAAGGGGAGAAGAACGCGAAAAAATAATAAAGAAAGCAGATTTCGACTCGATTGCAGGCATGGGATTTGACTTCGTCAGGATTCCGGTTGACGAAGTGCAACTCTATGATGAACAGATGAACAGAGACACCACTGGATTCAGACTGCTGCACAAAGCCATAAGCTGGGCTATGGAGGACAATCTGAATGTTGTGGTGGATTTACACATTATCCGTTCGCACCATTTCAATTTCGAGAACGAGGAGAAGAACTCCCTATTCAGTGACCCCAAAGCACAAGACAAACTGGTTGCGATATGGAAAGACATGCAGAAAGAGCTTTCAAAATATCCGACAGACAGACTGGCATATGAGCTGATGAACGAGCCTGTGGCTCCATCATGCGAAGACTGGAACCGTCTTGTCGAGAAAATGATATTCGCTATAAGAGAAAGCGAAAAAGAAAGAACACTCATTATAGGGTCAAACTTGTGGCAGATTCCAAGCACATTTGATTCGCTGCGAGTTCCAGAAAATGACAAGCACATTGTGCTCAGCTTCCACTTCTACGAGCCTGAGCTGCTGACCCACTATCGCGCGCCATGGACCGAGCATTCGTTCTATGAAGGAGAATTATGCTACCCAGGAAGAGTGACAAAAGACACGGCTGCCATTGCAAAACTAAATGAACAGCAAAAAAAGTTGATTGAGAGTATGAATGTAGAATTCAGCAAAGACTCAATGTATGCACACATGAAGCCAGCCATTGATAAAGCGAAGTCACTTGGCTTGCACCTATACTGCGGTGAGTTTGGTTTCTATCCGAGATATATAAGCAACGACATCAAGAACAGATGGTATAAAGATATATGCTCTGTATTCAATGAGCACAATATCGCCAACTGCCATTGGTGCTACAAAGGTGATTTCCCGATAGTTGACGAGAACGGCTGCAGAAATGAAGTTTCGAGAATACTCACTTCAGGAAACAAATAGAACAGATTCTGATTGGGGAATCAGAATCACGGACACAAATAAAAACGGACATTTGCCAGAAAAGGCGAATGTCCGTTTTTTTAGTATATAATAAATGTCTTTTCAGTTTTTTATTCCTCTGGATACATTGAGTGGTAAAAGTCTTCCAACTCAATTGGAGCCATTGTGTGGTTGATCCACAACTGACGTATAGACTTGATTTCGAGCAAGCCCTTCAGATTAGCCTCAGGAGAGTAACCCTTGTGGCTGAAATATTCGAACCAGCTGTTGTCTTCGGAAGTTTCATCCTCCTCATCCCAATATTCGCTACCCTCGCCAGCCATATCATTGTGTGCATGGTCACCAGCAATACTCATCAAAGGATACATCTCGACAGAGCCAGAAGTGATGCTGTTACTCTTCATGCGTTCGCATACATTTTGCTTGTAGTTATCTGGCATATCGACGGTGCCCACATAATAGTTCTTGCTGTATTCCTGCAAAGCCTCTTCAAGCTGAGTGTATCTAACGTTGGCCTTGTAGGTGTCATAGCTGTCGGGGTTTCCGTGTCCCATGAAAGCGACAACCCCATTTTGAGCCTGCTCAGAATATAGGTCATTGATAGTTTTTGCGACCTCGGCCACATCGTCGACACTGTTCAAAAGAGGAGTTCCCAACTTTAAAGTCACATCAGAAAGATATTCATCATCCAAATCGCCCAGGTTATTGTTGGCAAAGTCCTTGATGTAGTTTATGACACGGCTATATTCCTCGCCAGGAATAACCTGAAGAGACTGCACAACAATCTCATCATACTTGGCCGAGCCCAAAGCATGCAGCCAAAAATTTGGGGCATAGTAGTTTCTGACCTCAGCCTTGTCGCAGCCCTCGTCGTTGGCATGCTCTCCAGCCGCTGCACGGTTGATACAGATAGCACTACTGAACGAAAGATATACATCGCAATCAGAGAACTGATTCTGGTAATCTTCGATTGTAGCGTCAAAAGCATCAAAAGCATTCTGCCAAGTGCTACCAAAAGCCACCAAGAGAATAGCCTTATCGTTCTTTTTCTCACTCTTCACCTGACTATCGACTGCCTTTTGATAGGTTGTGTAGTTGTCTTTGCTGTCATCATCGTCATCATCACACGAAGCAAAGCCTAAGCACATTGATGCAAGCACCAATGATGTAAAGAAAAGTTTAATCTTCATCGTTATTGTAATTTTTGTTAGATGTTTTTCTTGTTTGCTTTATTGATTGTCCCTCCTTAAACTTGATACTGAACGAAACATAAAAAGTGGTACCAGGAACATTTGTTCCCAAATGATAAGGCCGCATTGTTTCGTCCTTATAATTGAAAATGTCGTCGACTCCAAGTTCAACACGATATGTCAGCTTTGCATCCTTCTTGCCAAAATCATGAGATGTGTTAAGTTTCCATATCTGAAACGCCTTTCCATCTCCGTCGTTCTGATAAAACCTTTTGCTGCTGCCACGAGTGGAGAGACCGACTCCAAGTTTATAGATTTTGCGGAACTGATGAGACCAGGAGGCAAAAGCATTCCACTTGTGGTGTGCCATGCCATCGATAGTGACCTCGTCCAAACGATTTTTGCTGCTGTTGTATTGGTGTACCTTTGTGTCGAGATAAGTGTAGTTGCCGCCAATCAGGAGGTCCTTATTAACCTTATAAGTTAGATTAAAATCAGAGCCACAAGTTCTGGCGTCCTCCATATTTTCATACTTTCTGGCGATGATGTCCGAACTGCCATCGCCACTGAATGCACTCGTCACGCCTGCGGGTATTTCCCCCTCGGGCACATTGACAAGCACAATCATATTATCCAACTTATTAATATATCCAGTAACAGAGGCCGTAAACTTATCGCCTCGGAATTCGACGCCTGCACTATAATAGTTGCTAGACTGAGGTTTAAGGTCAGTGTTTCCCATATTGTAGTATGTTGAGCTGCCCATGGTGTGCAGATAGCGGTAGTGAAGTTCCTTGGTGGTTGGAGTTTTGAATCCCTGGCTCCACCCCAGTCTGAAACGCCAGTTATCTACACTGAACATGGTATTCACCTTAGGAGTGACCTTAAATCCGAAATTCTCATTTTCGATAAGACGCAGTCCCGCAGTAAGATTAAACCATTTTAAAAGTTCAAACTCATCTTGAGCATAGAAGGCACAAGTCCAGTCGCCGACCTTGCCTGCATCAGTGCGCATAGGAGCCTCTAAATAATCGTAGCGATATTCAACTCCAGTTGTCAGAGTATTTCGGTTTGCCAACTCAAACAAGCCCTTCAGGTTACCGATAAAACGTTGCTGGTCGCTTTGCAGATTTTTTTGTCCACGGAAGTAAGGGAAATAATTGGTAAAGTTGCCCAGCGGATCATAACCATCAGTAAGAGTTGTTGCGGTGTATAAGTAGTAGTAGGCATGTTTGTTCCAATCAAGGTCGAGAGAGATGGCATCAGTTTTATTCAGTTTCCATTTTCCCCCGGCAGAGGCCGAAGCATTGCGGTACATCAAATCGTAGGTGTAAACGTCGCAGCTTGCATATCTTCCGTTTTGCGGACGATATATTGTCTTAGTGTAATAAGACCCATCGGCATAAATCTGCAAATCCTTATTGATATCATAAGACAGACGTTCAGCAATCTGCCAATTGGTGTGTTCGTTTACAGTCTTTTTGCGTGAGTCATGAACGACCTTAGCCTCGGTATACTCGTCGGGTGTGTTTTGCCAACCGTCAGTATGCTGCAGTTGGAAGTTGGTCAAGCTTGTTATTTTGCCAAACTTGAAGCCAATTCCGTTGTGTTGTCGCAAATCATTATAGCTTCCATATCGTGTGGTATTCTCAACAAAAAATCCATCCTGATTATGTTTTTTTGTGATAATATTAACGACACCGGCAATAGCGTCGCTTCCATAAAGAGCGCTCTGTGCCCCCTTCACAATTTCAATATGATCAATATTATTAGGGTCAATAAGTCCAAGGTCATTTTCTCCGCCAACATCGCCATGAATACGTTTACCGTCGACAAGGATAAGTATATAGCTGTTGCCCAGACCATTAAGCTGAGTCTGGCTGCCCATGTCGCCCTCGTTAAAAGAGAAAGAAGCAGTCAGTCCGCCAAGGATTTCCTCGATAGACTTGCCGCCAAAAGAATCGAGCACCTTACGCGAAATGACCTCGGTCTGCACAGGTTCATTCTTCAGAAGATGTTCCCTGCCAGTGCCTGTAATCACCACTTCGTTCAAAGCCTCAATTTTCTCTTGGGCAGAAATAGACGCACAAAAGACAGCCACCATAATAGTGGCAACACATTTAATCAGTATTGTTTTCATAAATAACAACTCCAGCTCCTGGGAGTAAATATCACTTAATTAGACTTGGCAGGTATTCTGACTTCCCTCGAAAACCGACGTCTTCCCGCATTGGCAGTGACATCATTTGCCGGTTTTCGCTTCTAACGGAGGGTTACAGCTGCAGGAACAGTCTGGGACTTTCACCCAATTCCCTTGCACGGAGCAGCACCTTAAACCCAGGCACTGTCCGTTTCCAAATCCGCCGCAAAATTAAATTATCAGATGCAAATAAACAATAGCGAATATTGCGTTTCTAAGTATACGTTGAAGGTGCGTTTTTCAATCATTATTTTTCACAATGCCCAAATTTAAAATACTATCACGATTTTCCACGCCAGACAAAAGTCATTCTCTAAAATTCAGCATCAATGATTTGAATACAAATTAAATCTACGTCAGAGTTATATAAAAATCAGACATTCTCATTTCAGGAAATCATCGAAATATCTCTTTACAGAGCGCATAAGGTTGACTCTGTGTGGGCCGCGGACATTATGAGGATAGCCAACACAAACATTATAATCGACCAGGACATCATCATTTTCGGCAGCCTTAAGCAACTTCAGGGAATTCTGCCAAAGAACGACAGGATCTTCGTTGCAATGTATCAGAAGGAGTCTGCCCTTCAAGTTTTTAACAATAGAAGTCAAATCGGTCGCCGCATATCCATCTGGATTTTGCTGAGGAGTCTGCATATACCTTTCGGTATACATGACCTCATACAGTCTCCAGTCTACCACAGCCCCACCTGCAACGGCGACTCTGAACACAGAAGGATATCTGAGAGCCAACGATGCCGAGATGTGTCCGCCAAAGCTCCAACCGTAAACGCCAATGCGGCTAACATCGACAAAAGGATTAGATTCAGCAAAATGAGACACAGCCTTGAAATATTCTAGGCATTGCGTAGAAGATATATTGCGCCATATTTTCTGTTCAAAGTCTCGTCCACGGCAATCAGAACCAGAAGGGTCAATTGTGTAAACCAGATATCCGTCCAGGGCCATCATATACTCAAAACCGGCTGTGCCATTATTCCAATCGTCGCGTATAAGTTGAACATGAGGTCCGCCATAGAAATAGCAGACCATAGGATATGAGCTGTTTGAATCAAAGTTTGGCGGATATACCACGCGCTGATACAGTTCGGCACCGTCAACACTTATTTGACTAACCTCTGCCCTAGGGACTAAATACCCCTCAAGAGGATTTGAGCATACAAGCACGCCGGCGACACAGCAATCAGCCAAAGATAGAATCCCATCATGTCCCGGATTGGTTGCCGACTCGGAATGGAAGAAACAATATCCGCCACAAGAAGACAGACAAGCCGAAGTTACAGACATTTCTTTATCAGACAACAACCTGACACCAGACTCGATCGAAATTGAAATAAGATTACGGCTTATTGGTGAAGTGAAGTTGGCAATAGCTATAACTGAATTAGATACAGGAGAAAATCCCAGCACATCAATTATTTCGAAACAGCCGCTTGACAACTGCCGCACAAAATGCCCTGATTTTTCATACAAAAAAGCATGAAAGAACCCATCCCTGCGACTGAACCACACAAACCAATCCTTATCATTTATGAACAAAGGAGAGAACTGAGGCTCAACATATTTATCGTCGGACTCGGACAACAGCGTTGACATTATATTTCCGTTGTTTGCATTGTAGCAATTAAAGTCAAGATGATTTTGCTGACGGTTCTCTCTGACAGCATATAAAACAGAGCTATCAGAAGGGAAAGTGATGCAACAAGTGTAGTCGAAAGGAGCATAAGAGTCAGCCAAGTGAATTGAGTTTGCTTCAGACAAATCGTAAACGAGCACCTTGGCAGATTCGCTTGGGCATCCTGTCATCGGATACTTTATGTTGCGAACAGATGCGATGGGGTCGGCAATATGAACAAGCGGATAAGATGTCACCTGAGACTGGTCGATGACATAAAACGCGAGTTTACGTCCATCGGGGCTCCAGAAAGTGCCCTTTGATATTCCAAGTTCGTCACGTGCAGCAGCCTTTGCAACGGTTTCGTCACCATCGGCCTTATATACCAAAGAACTATTGCCCGAGTGGCGACTGAGCAGCCATAAAGAATTGCCTGATGTATAAGCCCACATTCCAGCAACCGGGCAATAGTCAAAATCGGCAGAATTTGGCGGCAGAGAAAAAGATGACACAACGCACTTGTCGACAACATTTAAAACCACCATATAATCATCAACCACAAACCAAACACACCCATATTCTTCGGGCATTACATGAAAAGATGATTTGGCAGAGATTGTAGACAAGAGTCCGTCCAATCCTTGCAATTCGCTGAATTTGGAGATGCAAACAAACTTTCCGTCGAAAGAAAGCACACACAAAGCATCATCATAGATGCAAAAGAAAGCACCATTCCATGACTGCACAGACTTGCAACACTTAGGCTGAAACTCGTCATAGAGTCTGCCACCTGGAATAATAGCCTCGATAGGAAGATTCTTTAGATTATGCATAAGAATTATAAGTCGGACAGACCGAGAGAATCGTCGTTAAGAGACTTCAGCAAATCAGGAGTCAGTTGGAAGAAAGACAGGTCGTCAGACTCCTCACCAGAATTTTCCTGTTCCAACTCCTTCTTAGACTTTGAAGAGCCAATGCTACCAAAATTATAAGACAGATTAAGGAGCAAAGTTCGTCCGCTGCGGCGGAACTCGTTCTGCTGGTCAAAATAGTCGCTATAAGTGTGTCTCTTCATCTTGAAACTGTCGAACAGATCGCGGCAAGACAAAGTAGCGGTCAATTTTTTGTTGAAGAAAGACCTCTTGAAGCCTATGTTTGAAGTAAAAATATGTCTGTTGCGCCCCTGCGAGAAAACCATAGGCGAAGTATAGTCGGCACTCAGCTGAGCCGACAAGTCCCACGGCAACATAACATCGGCATTCAGTTTACCTGTCCAGCTGAAACTTTTGTTAGCATCAAGATGAACTGACTGAGTGTTGATCATATTATTGCTGTCGGTAACATTTATGTCGAACCATCCGCCCTCAAGCTTATAATAGTAAACATTGACATTGGCAGTGATAGTGACAGGTTTGGCAATCTTTTGCTTAGCAATCAGCTCCAGACCGACCTGCTGAGCGTGAGACATGTTGCCATAGGTAGTCTTCAGGATTGAGCCCTCGGTCCAACTGTATTGGCTGACAACATCCTTTGTGTTTTTATAGTAGACCGAAGCAGTGTAGAGATTGTCATTGACAGTGCGCACATAGTTAAATTCGACCGAGTGAGTCAGCTCAGGGTCCAAATCAGGATTACCGAAAGACACATTAGAAGAGTCTGACACATTGATGTAAGGGTTAAGACGGCGCATACGAGGACGAGTCACACGACGAGTGTAGTTGACTTGCAGCTCGTCCTTAGCAGTCAAAGAATAGCTTATGAAGGCAGAAGGGAAGAAATTAAGATAAGGGTCCTTTGAACTCTTGTCTCCACTGACATGCTGTGTCCAATCCATATCAGTAAGTTCACCCCTCAGGCCTAGATTATACTTGATTTTTGTTGAAAGATTGTCAGAATAGTTGACATAGGCAGAATAAATATTCTGCTGGATTTCGAACTCGTTGGCGAGTTCACTTCGGCTGACGAAACTTGAAGCATCACTCTTTTTCTCCTTTGTGTGCGAGTCGTTCTCATTATTCTGCAAGTCGGCTTTCAGTCCTATTTCCATTTTTCCTGCATCTTCGAAAGGCAAAGAGAAATCGGCCTGAACAGTAGTCTGCCTCATTTTTCTGTCCTCAGACTCCAATTGGACAAGCGAAGATCCGTCGACCAGCTGTCTGAGCAAATCGAGGTCACCCATATCATAGACAGCATCATTAGTGCCGTGATTAGCAGCAAAAGACGCAGCAATATTCAAATCCATGCCCTCGCGAAGGAAATTGTGGGTATAGTCGACAGTCGAGCTAAACACCTTACGGTCAGACTCGACAGTGTTATTGCTGAAAGAATAGCTGTCGGCCTCACGCTTTCCGTCGAGAATAGAGCCATAGGAGTAGCGATAGTTCTCATTGTTTTCTCGGTCGGCAAGAGATCCCATGACCTTTGCCGACACTGAATTACGCTTATTTATTCGGTAGGAAGCGCCAAGGTTCAAGAAACCAGTAGTCATGTCTCTATCCACATCAGACACAGCCTTAGTGAAAGTTGTGTCACCATTTCTGTACATTTTTCTGTCTCTGACCCTGTCGCCCACCATATTGCGTTTTTGTGCGCCCAGACTACCAGTGAGATTCCATTTGCCCGAAGTGTAGGAGATAGAAGCGCCTACATTTCCGCCGAGTTCACCATCAAAAGGATAATTAAGACCCGCTGTGACACTTCCATAATATCCCTTTGTTTGGTCTTCACGCAAGACTATGTTTATTATGCCAGCCTCGCCCTCGGCATTATACTTGCTCGAAGGGTTGGTTATGACCTCAATTTTAGCGATGCTGTTGGCGGGCAGCTGTTCAAGGATATCAGACATGTTGTCGTCGGTCAAGCCAGAAGGTTTGCCATTGATGTAGACCGTTACATTCTGATTGTTGCGCAGTGATATATTACCCTCCACATCAACGCCAACTGTCGGCACATCGCGCAAGACATCAGAGACAGAGACGCCCTCGGTGACGGAGCTTGCGTTCACGAGGAAAGTCTTTTTGTCTGGCTCCACCTTGAGAGAAGTGCGCTGAGCGGTAACCACAACCGCCTGGAGCATGTTGGCATCATCCTGCATCTTGATAGTCATGGAGACGATTTTAGGTTTAGCTTGGCTCAGAGTGACATTCACCTTGCGGTCCTTATATCCGATATAGACAGCCTTGACAAGATAATGTCCAAGCGGAACATTTTGAAAAGAGAAGTTTCCCTCATCGTCGGTCATTTCGTTCTGCAACAGTTTTGTTGTATCGCTCTGGCTATACAACAAAACATCGCCAGCAGGCAGACCACCTTGCGAGTCTTGAACATTACCGGATATGCTGCCAGCAAGAACCAGAGTTGGAACAAAAAGAATGTATAATGAAAATATCAGTTTATTCATCTTAATTGATTTTTTTATTTAAAAAGCAGAGTCCAATCACTGCAAGAGTACATATAATCTACAAATTTAAGTATTTAATATGTCATTAGGAGAAACTCATGTATTAAAAGGCTATAACAAAAGGACAACAAAAACGAAAAAATTTACCACTAGAGATACTAAGCATGACTAGAGTCACAAAAAAAGGACCGAAACATGAGTTCATGTTTCGGTCCTTTATCTAGATATTCAATAGGAATCAATCTTTTTCTTCCTTATCCTCTGATTTTTCGAGGTTAATTTTAGCACAGGCTACTTCATCATCTTTTTCATCAGTCTTTACGTCTTCAGAAGAATTGTTATTTTTTTCCTCAGATTTGTCGGCAGCAGCAGCTTCCTCTTCGCGTTTCTTCTTAGCCTCGTCATTTTCGGCAACCAGGATATCGGCTCTGCTCTGCCAAGGTCTCTTTCCGAAGATTGTTTCCAAATCCTCAGAGAATATAACCTCACGTTCGAAAAGCATATCAGCCAAACGTCCGTGTCCCTCGCTATTCTCGTTGAGTATTGAAAGGGCCCTTTGATACTGCTGGTCGATAAGAGCCTGAGCCTCTTGGTCGATGGTGAGGGCTGTGGATTCGCTGAACGGCTTGCTGAACGAATAATCGCTGCCAGTTGAATCATAGAAACAAACGTTCTTGAGTTTGTCGCTCATGCCGTAGTACATCACCATAGCACGAGCCATTTTATTAGCTCTTTCCAAGTCGTTGAGAGCTCCGGTAGAAATTTTGCCGAACACCATATCCTCGGCAGCACGTCCGCCAAGCAGAGAGCACATTTCGTCGAGCATTTGCTCCTTTGTTGTAATTTGCCTCTCCTCAGGTAGATACCAAGCAGCGCCAAGAGCATCGCCACGCGGAACAATAGTCACTTTGACCAAAGGATTTGCATACTGCAACAGCCAGCTGATTGTTGCATGTCCAGCCTCGTGTGTTGCAATGCTCCTTTTTTCCTGTTTAGTAGTAATCTTGTTTTTCTTTTCGAGACCACCTATAATTCTGTCTACTGCATCAAGGAAATCCTGTTTCTGCACCACCTTTTTGTCGCGACGTGCTGCAATAAGAGCAGCCTCGTTGCAAACATTAGCAATTTCAGCGCCCGAGAAGCCAGGAGTCTGCTTTGACAAGAATTCGACATCGACACTGTCATCAATCTTCACCTTGGCAAGATGAACCTGGAAAATCTCCTTACGGTCGTGCACATCTGGCAAATCGACACTTATCTGACGGTCGAAACGTCCGGCACGCAGAAGTGCCTTGTCGAGCACATCGACTCTGTTGGTAGCGGCAAGAATTATGACACCGCTGTTAGAGCCGAAGCCGTCCATCTCAGTCAGCAACTGGTTCAAAGTGTTTTCGCGCTCATCATTTCCGCCCATGCTGGCATTACGTCCGCGGGCACGGCCAACAGCATCAATCTCGTCGATGAAAATAATGCAAGGGGCCTTTTCCTTTGCCTGACGGAACAAATCGCGCACACGAGAAGCGCCAACACCCACGAACATCTCGACGAAGTCGGATCCAGCCATTGAGAAGAAAGGCACATCAGCCTCGCCAGCGACAGCCTTAGCCAGAAGAGTCTTACCAGTTCCTGGAGGTCCTACGAGCAAAGCACCCTTAGGAATTTTGCCACCGAGTTCAGTATAATGAGAAGGATTCTTAAGGAAAGATACAATTTCAGTAACCTCCTCCTTAGCCTCGGACAAGCCAGCGACATCCTTAAAAGTCACCTTATTTTCAGAGCTTTTTTCGTAAAGCTTTGCCTGACTTTTTCCGACATTGAAAATGCCACCGCCAGTGCCGCCGCTGCCCATGCGGCGCATCATGAACATCCACAAGAAGACCAGCAAAATAATAGGACCGAAGCCCCACAAAATGCTGCCTAACCAGTCACTTTCCTCTTCGAACTTGATGCTGAAAGTTGGAGTACCGTATTGCTGCTGCCATTTTCCCACCTCGTCGACAAACTTGTCAGCCGAAGGGATATGAACAGTCATGTAGGGAGAGTTGCGGTATTTAGTGGAATCTGCGCCAAAAGCCACACCAACCTTTTCGGGTTTAATTTTTATAGTAGCCTCGCGCTGATTGCTAATCACCAGAACCTCGTCGATAGCATTCTCCTTGACCAGGGTCTGAATCTGGTTCCAGCCAGCAGTCTTAGACGAAGGAGTTGAATCGGAGAAATTAAGCCAAATCAAAGCCAGAATTATAGCGCCATAGAGCCAATATAAATTAGGCTTTAAGTTTGGAGTATTGTTCTTGTTTAATTTATTAGCCATAAAAAGGATTTAAGAATTGAAGAAAGGAAAGAAGTCTGAACAAATCAGTCCAAATCCTCGTACTCGCTGATTTTTGCGTCCTCCCAAAGGCTCTCAAGCTGGTAGAAATTGCGAGCCTCTGGCTGGAACACGTGAACAATGATCTCGCCATAGTCCATAGCCACCCATTCAGCATTAGTCATGCCATCGACAGCAAAAGGCTTAACTCTGAGAGTTTCGCGCACGTGGTCCTTGATTGATTCAGCAATTGAATTGACCTGAGTGTTGGACTCTCCCTGGCAGATGACAAAGTACCCGCAAGTGTAGTTGTCCAACTTAGTCATATCAACAAGAGTAATCTTCTTACCCTTTACATCCTGTATGCCTTCGACTATCTTTTCGATAATCTCATCATTTCCGTAAACTTTTTTTGTACTCATTCTGAATTAAAATTTAAGATATCAGACAGATTATTTCTTTAGAAGATTTTGGAGAGCACTAGCCACCTTTTCGAAGTGGAAATCATCAACAGTTTTCTGCATAAGAGCTTTGATTCTGTCGTTGCACAAATTGCCAATGCTGCCCTCGTGTGTGTGTTGGATATTCTTGTTAGGCGTAAACTTGCCAGCCTCAATGTCCAAGCCCACCTTTTTGTAAGCATCGCGGAAAGGCATGCCATTAAGAGCCAAACGGTTGACCTCTTCGACACTGAAAATAAGGTCATACTTAGGGTCATCAAGAATATTCTGGTTAACCTTCACCTTATCCATTATGTAAGTAGTCATTTCAATGCAATCTTTAAGTTCGTTGATAGCAGGAATAAAGATTTCCTTAACCTGCTGCAAGTCGCGGAAATATCCGCTTGGCAGATTGCTTATAATCATCATAATCTGCTGAGGGACGCTTTGCAGCTGATTACACTTAGCCCTTGTCAGCTCGAACACGTCTGGATTCTTTTTATGGGGCATTATGCTTGAGCCTGTGGTGCACTCGTCGGGCAACTTCAGGAAGCTGAAATTCTGGTTAGTGAACATGCAAGCGTCGAAAGCAAGTTTTCCTATTGTAGCAGCTATGCCAGCAAGAGCAAAAGCAACAGTTTTTTCCATCTTGCCACGTCCCATCTGGGCATAAACCACATTGTAGTCCATAGACTCGAAACCGAGCAAATCGGTAGTCATCTGTCGGTTGAGAGGGAAAGAAGAGCCGTAGCCGGCAGCTGAGCCGAGAGGATTGCGGTTTGTTATGTTGTAGGCAGCGAGCAGAAGCTGCATATCGTCGGCCAGGCTCTCGGCATAGGCACCGAACCACAGGCCGAAAGAAGAAGGCATTGCAATCTGCAAATGAGTGTAGCCCGGCATCAGCACATTCTTATATTTTTCGCTCTGTTCAACAAGCACATTGAAAAGAGTGTTGACCATGTGTACGATTTCCTCGATTTGAGCGCGGGTGTAGAGCTTCATGTCGAGCAGGACCTGGTCATTACGGCTACGTCCGCTATGTATTTTTTTTCCCAGATCGCCAAGTTTGCGTGTCAGCATAAGCTCAACCTGAGAGTGAACGTCCTCCACACCTTCTTCGATTTCGAATTTACCCTCGTCGGCGATTTTGTAGATATTCTTCAATTCGGCAATCAACACAGGCAGTTCATCATCGGCAATCAGTCCGATAGACTGCAACATTGTTATATGAGCCATAGAGCCTAGCACATCATGCTTAGCCAAAAAAAGGTCGAGTTCGCGGTCTCGTCCCACAGTAAATCTTACAATATCCTCGTTGGTTGTTTTACCCTTATCCCACAAATGAGCAGCCATATAAAAAATATCTATTAAAAAGTCAATAAAAAATCAGGCACGACGGCCGAAAGGCAAAAGTAATGAAAAACGGCCTAAATATTGCCAGTTATCACCAGAAAAGAAGTGTCTACGGCAATTATGAGGGCAAAGGCGGCAAGACAAATAACCGCCGGAACAAAAGTCTGGAATTTTTTGCGTTTGTAGGCCATGAAAGCGGCGGCGCCCCCCCCTATAAGAGCAATCGTCACGTTGATGGCAGTCAGCATGTATCCCATCCACCAAGTGCTGATGTATGGAGTGTAGACCATCAGAGCCACGATGATTGCCAGAGCAAGCAAAAGTCCGGCAGCAGAATAATTAAGTATTCTGCGCATTTTGTTCTTTTTTGGAGAATACATCTTCATGAGTTTCTCACGTTTCTGCTGTTCCTCGAGCATGTCGGAAGAGATGCAGACCTCGTCGAGATACATAGGAAAAGACTTTTCCTTGTTTTCCTTTTGCTGTTTCCAATCCTGGAAGCTGTTTTTCAACTTGGTTTTGCAGTGAGGACAAAGCATAAGGAACTCAGTCTTCACCTCTATCAGATTATTACATTTGTCGCACTTCAATAAATACATAAACCAGAATCAAATTTTATGTTTATCTGCGCCCCACGAGAATGAGGCATCAAAAAATCGAATACAAAATGCGTTCCCCAAAGGACGCTACGAATAAGTCTTGCCCCCAAAAAGGACACTATGTCAGTTTTGATCAGTCAGTCATGACATAATAGCACGTCATCATGCTTCAATAAAAGAATTGGTAACCGATAAGAATGGCAGCTATTGCTCCACCAAAATCGGCTACGAGTCCGGCAGTCACTGCATATCTGGTATGCTTGATACCCACCGAGCCGTAGTACAAAGCGATGATATAGAAAGTTGTGTCGGCTGCGCCCTGAAAAAGGCAGCTCAATCGTCCGGCAAAAGAGTCGACACCATAATGTTTCATACACTCTACCATCATAGCCTTGGCACCGCTTCCGCTCAAAGGTTTCATGATTGCTGTTGGCAGAGCGTTGACGAAGTCGGAATTAGGAAGGACAATGTCGGTCAACCATTTAATGCCGTCGAGAAGGAACTGCAAAGCACCCGAATCGCGGAACACCCCTATGGCGACAAGCATTCCAACGAGATAAGGCATAACCTTGACCGAAGTTTCGAAACCAGTCTTAGCCCCACTGATGAAAGCCTCGTAGGCATTTACCCTTTTAACCAAAGCTCCTATCATAAAAGAAATTATGACAGCAAAAAGGAGTGTATTGCTAATTACCTTTGACGCGAACACCATGTTTTCGTGGTCCATGCTTGAGAACAAGTATGTTATGACAAAAATGCCTCCCACGCCGCAAGCCAATGCAGTCACCATTGTTCGGTTTAGCAAGTCAAGTTTCTGCCTTATACCCACATAAACAATGGCGATAATGGTGGATATGAAAGTTGACAACATCAAAGGAATAAAAACATCAGTAGGGTCTGCAGCCCCCATGATATACCTTTGAGTCATGATAGCCACCGGTATGAGAGTCAAGCCAGAAGTGTTGAGGGCAAGGAACATCAGCTGTGCGTTGCTTGCTGTGTCTTTTTTGGGATTAAGTTTCTGCAAACCCTCCATAGCCTTCAATCCCAATGGAGTTGCAGCGTTGTCGAGTCCCAATATGTTTGCCGAGAAATTCATGACCAGCTGTCCGGATGTGGGATCGCCCTTTGGAATCTCAGGAAAAAGTTTTGAGAAAAACGGAGCTATGATTCTGGAAAGGAAGTTTATTGCCCCTGCCCTTTCGCCAATAGACATCAGTCCGAGCCAGAGGATCATAGTACCGCTGAGAGGCAAAGCCACATCAATGACCGAGAATTTTGCCATAGAGAAAGTGCCGTTGATGATACGTTCGAACACCATGTAGTCCTGAAAGAACACACATTGCACCAACGCCGCCACCATGGACACAAGGAAAAAACCTATCCAAACATAGTTGAGAGTCATGAACCGAATCCTTAAAAACAAATTGCCACATAAATCAAGCAAAATTAAAAAAATAAAAATAGAGGAGCACACGACAGACGAAATTTGGCACATTTTATGCACATCAATCACCAATTATATGTTGCACAAGAAAACATACGAATAAGAAAAATTGCCGATATTTGCAGAACAACTAAAATAGATAAAAAATATGATAGAGATTAACAAAGAACCGAAACAGAGAATAGTGGTTAACACTGAAGAGTCAGAAAGAACAGCGACAGGACTGTCTGAGTTCTTGTCGAAGACATACGGATGGATGGCAATTGCACTTGTTACATCTGCACTGGCAGCCTGGTATGTTGGCCACAACGAGTCAATAATGGCAACATGCTTAAACCATTTTCTTGCACTTGCAGTTATAGAACTTGGATTGGTGTTTGGCCTTAGTTTTTTCATTGAAAAAATATCTGCAAGTGTAGCCTCAATGATATTCGTGGCATACTCACTGCTGAACGGAATAACCCTTGGATTCTATTTTATGGTATACACATCAGAGTCGATTGTGTCTACATTTGGAGTATGTGCACTGATGTTTGGAGTTATGAGTGCTTACGGCTACTACACAAAGACAGACCTCAGCGGAATTGGCAAGCTGCTCACATTCGGCCTGATAGGAATAATAATAGCCGGAGTGGTCAACTTGTTTTTGGGCAGCAGCCTGCTATGCACAATAACAAGTGCGGTGGGTGTGATTGTGTTTATCGGACTGACAGCATATGACACACAGATGATAAAAGCAATTGGCAGCCGTTACGACGGAAGCGAGTCATTCACGAAATTGTCAATAGTTGCAGCATTGCAACTTTATCTTGATTTAATCAACTTGATTATCTACATGTTGAGATTCATTGGCAACAAAAGAGAATAAGAAATTATAGACACATACAAAAAAGAGAATCCGCAACGGAAATTATCCGTTGCGGATTCTCTTTTTTATCTAATTGAAAGGATAATCTTTACTTAACGTTGCCAATCTTGATGAGATACTCGGCAATCTGGACAGCGTTGAGGGCAGCACCCTTCTTGATTTGGTCACCAGTCAACCAGAAAGTCAGGCCATTCTCATTAGCAATATCCTTGCGGACACGGCCCACATAAACATCATCCTTGCCGGCTGTGAACAAAGGCATAGGATAAATCTTGTTAGCTGGGTCATCCTGCAGAGTAACGCCGTCGGCAGAAGCGATAGCCTTCTTAGCCTCTTCGACATCGATAGGTTTTTCAGTCTCAATCCAGACAGCCTCAGAGTGAGAGCGCAAAGAAGGTACACGCACACAAGTTGCAGAGCACTTAACATCGCTGTGCATAATCTTGCGAGTTTCGTTGAACATCTTCATCTCCTCCTTAGTGTAGTCATTATCCATGAACACGTCAATCTGAGGGATTACGTTATAAGCCAACTGGTAGGCAAACTTGTTGCAAGTTGCCTTTTTGCCGTCGAGCACCTCGCGGTACTGCTGTTCAAGTTCTGCCATTGCAGCAGCGCCTGCACCAGAAGCAGCCTGATAGCTTGCGATGTGTATGCGGTTGATGTGGCTGATCTTTTCGAGAGGTTTAAGAACAACAACCATCATGATAGTTGTGCAGTTAGGGTTTGCAATGATGCCACGTGGACGGTTAAGAGCGTCCTCGGCGTTGCACTCAGGCACAACCAAAGGCACATCGTTGTCCATGCGGAAAGCGCTTGAGTTATCGATCATAACAGCACCGAACTTGGTGATGTCGGCAGCAAACTCCTTAGAAGTGCCAGCACCGGCAGAAGTGAAGGCTATGTCAACCCCCTTAAAGTCGTCGTTGTGTTGCAACAACTTGACCTCATACTCCTTACCACGGAATTTGTACTTTGTGCCTGCACTGCGTGAAGAACCGAACAACACGAGGTCGTCCATTGGGAAATTACGTTCGTCAAGGATACGTAGGAACTCCTGTCCTACAGCTCCGCTTGCGCCTACAATCGCTACTTTCATATTAAATATCTTGATGTTATTGTTTTTCTGTCAATTCACAAATTGCTGCAAAGATACTATCTAAAGCGTAAAACTTATATAAAAATCCTCAGTTTTTTCATCATCAAGGTCAACAAAAAAAGAGCGGTACGAAGCTCACGCTCCACACCGCTCACGACAAGAAACAAATAACACTACAGGCATTTCCTGTTTCCAGGAAGCGTAGTATTGTATTATGTAAGCTATTTACTTATACGCTTGTTCATGCACACCCCTGACAGAACGACCCGACGGGTCAAGAGAATTTTTGAAGCTCTCGTCCCACGCGATAGCGGCTGCAGTGCTGCAAGCGACAGAAGCCTCGTGAGGCACTGTTTTAGCAGCGGCATCAGAAGGGAACAACTCGCTGTAGATAGAGCGATAGTAGTATTCCTCCTTAGTCATAGGTGTGTTGATAGGGAACCTATCAGCAGCCTTGGCCATTTGCTCATCGCTGACAAGTTTTGAAGTCATCTCCTTGAGAGTGTCGATCCATGAGTATCCCACGCCATCAGAGAACTGCTCTTTCTGTCTCCATACGATAGACGAAGGCAAATATTCCTCGAAAGCCTTGCGAAGCACCCACTTTTCCATCTTATCACCGCCTGCACGTCCGCTGAGTTTGTCGGCAGGGTTGAGTCTCATTGCCACATCCATGAATTCCTTGTCAAGGAAAGGCACACGCCCCTCGACACCCCATGCAGCCAAAGCCTTGTTGGCACGCAAGCAGTCGTAGAGATAAAGCTTTCCGAGTTTGCGGACGGTTTCCTTATGCAATTCCTCGGCATTTGGAGCCTTGTGGAAGTAAAGATAACCACCGAACAACTCGTCTGAGCCCTCGCCCGAGAGAACCATCTTAATGCCCATAGACTTGATTACCCTTGCGAGCAAGTACATAGGAGTAGAAGCTCTGACAGTAGTCACATCGTAAGTTTCGATATGATAAATAACGTCGCGCAACGCATCAAGACCCTCTTGAATGGTGAAGTTAATCTCGTGGTGTATAGTGCCTATGCTGTCGGCAACCTCCTTGGCAGCCTTCAAGTCAGGTGCGCCCTTAAGACCTACGGCGAAAGAGTGCAACTGTGGCCACCAAGCTCTCTGTGTTCCATCGCTCTCGACCCTAAGGTCAGAGTATTTCTTTGCGACAGCAGAAGTGATTGAAGAATCGAGACCACCCGAAAGCAGAACACCATAAGGCACATCTGTCATAAGCTGACGCTTAACGGCCTGTTCAAGAGCCTGACGGAGATCGGAAATACTTGTTTTATTGTCCTTCACGGCAGAATAGTCTTCCCAATCACGCTTGTACCACTTTTTCAGCACACCATCCTTGCTTGAGAGATAGTGTCCTGGAGGGAAGACCTGAATCTCGGTGCAATATCCCTCGAGCGCCTTCAGCTCAGAAGCCACGAAAAGAGTGCCCTTGCTGTTGCGGCCATAATAGAGAGGAATAATTCCCATATGGTCGCGAGAAATCAAGTATTCGTCCTTCTCAACATCATAAAGAGCAAAAGCGAAAATACCGTTCAAATCCTCGATAAAATCAGTGCCCTTTTCGCGATATAGAGAGAGAATAACCTCACAATCGGACTTTGTCAAGAACTCATATGTGCCGGCCTGACGGTCGCGAATAGCCTGATGATTATAGATTTCGCCATTCACGGCAAGAACCAAATTGCCATCCTTGCTAAAAAGAGGCTGACGACCAGACTGAGGGTCGACGATAGCCAGACGCTCATGAGCCAAAATGGCCTTGTCGCAACAAAAAATTCCGGACCAATCTGGTCCACGATGACGAATTCTCTTGGACATTTCCAACAGCTGTGGACGCAGCTGCTGGGCGTCCTCCTTCAAATCAAATGCTCCTACTATTCCGCACATACGATATATTCTTTTGATGATATGTAGTCTAGGTTTGAAACAGGAACATAATCAAACCATCATAGACTGTATATTTTTAGTATTATTTGCTTAGATAAGCGTCAATCTGCTTAGCCACCTGACGTCCGCTTGCAAGTGCTCTAACAACAAGGCTAGCGCCCGAAGCTGCATCACCAGCAAAGAAGACATTCTGAGCGACCTCAGGCTGCTGTGGCTTTATGAAGCCCATGGCCAGGAGCACCATATCGGCCTCGATAATCTCCTTTTCGCCATTAAGTTTCATTGTAGGTCTGCCGCCGTCTGGATTTGGGACCCATTCAACGCCCTCTACCTCAACGCCAGTAACCTTGCCGTTTTTGCCGATGAACTTATTTGAGTTGAGCAACCAACGGCGTGTGCAGCCCTCCTCATGGCTAGAAGTAGTTTTGAGGATGACTGGCCAATTAGGCCAAGGTGTAGCAGGGTTCTCGCCAATTGGTGGCTTTGGCATAATCTCGATCTGAGTGACAGAAACCGCACCCTGACGGTGAGCAGTACCGATACAGTCGGAACCTGTATCACCACCACCGATGACAAGCACCTTTTTGCCCTTAGCATTGACGAGCTGATCCTTGTCGAAAGTCTGTCCGGCCAAGATTCTGTTCTGCTGGCTCAGCAACTCAAGAGCCAAGTAAACGCCCTTAAGTTCGCGTCCTGGGATATTGAGGTCACGAGCCTGAGGAGTACCTGTGCAAACTGCGTAAGCGTCGAATCCCTCTGGCAGCTTAGTTATGTCAATATCCTGATTACACTTGAACACGATGCCCTCGGCCTCGAGCACCTTCTGACGGCGATCGATGATAGCCTTGTTGAGCTTGAAGTTTGGAATACCGAAACGAACCAGACCACCTATAGCCTCATTCTTTTCGAAGACCGTAACAGTGTAGCCCATCTGGTTGAGTCGGCAAGCGACAGACAAACCAGCAGGTCCTGCACCGATGACAGCCACCTTCTTGCCATTGCGCTCCTCTGGGACCTCAGGAACAACGAAACCCTCCTGGAAAGCCTTCTCGATGATAGAGCACTCGTTTTCGCGAATGGTTGTTGGTTCGTGGATAGTCAGATTAAGAACGCAGCTCTTCTCGCACAGAGCAGGACAGATACGTCCGGTGAACTCAGGGAAGTCGTTAGTCTGCTTAAGAATGTCATAAGCCTCTTTCCACTTTCCCTTATATATAGCATCGTTAAAATCAAATTGCTTGTTGCCTAGAGGGCAGCTCCAGTGACAGAAAGGGACGCCGCACTCCATACATCTTGAAGCCTGCAACTGACGGTCGTGGTCGTTAAGAGTCTGCTCGACCTCGCCGAAATCATTTATACGGTCGTTGATAGGACGATAACCAGCGTCCTTTCTTGGTATAGTCAAAAATGCTTTAGGATTTCCCATCTTTGTAATCTTTTGAAAATTATTAGAAATGGACTGCTGTTAAATTAGTAGTCGCGGCTGATGTCAGAAATTTTCTGCTGCAATTTAGCAAGCTGCTCCTCTTGAAGAACGTGTTTGTACTCGATAGGAGTTACCTGTATAAACTGCTCCACATAGTGGTTCCAGTCGTCGAGCATAGTGCGTGCAATCTTAGAACCTGTGTAGAGATAGTGCTGACGGATAAGTTCGTGAAGTTCCTTGCGAGCAGAAGTGTCTTCGATCAAGCTCAACTCGACCATATCCATGTTGCAATAGTAGTCGAAATCATTGTTCTTGTTCCAGACATAAGCCACACCACCTGACATGCCGGCACCGAAGTTACGTCCGGTCTCGCCGAGCACTACCACACGACCGCCAGTCATATATTCGCAGCAGTGGTCGCCAGCGCCCTCAAGCACAGCGATTGCGCCAGAGTTGCGGACACCGAAACGTTCGCCCACACGTCCATTTATATACAATTCGCCAGAAGTGGCACCATAAAGACCAGTGTTGCCAGCAATGATGTTATCCTCGGCCACGAAATTACTTCTTACAGGAGGGATGATAGCGATACGACCGCCGCTCAAGCCCTTACCGAAGTAGTCGTTACATTCGCCTTCGAGCTTGAAGTTAACACCCTTGACAAGGAATGCGCCAAAGCTCTGGCCTGCAGAACCCTTGAATCTAACATTGACAGTCTCGTCTGGCAGACCCTCTTCGCCATACTTAGAAGCTATGGCACCTGAGAGCATCACACCAACGGCACGGTCGGTATTCTTAAGGCTATAGTTCAAAGAAACCTCCTTCTTGCTCTCGATAGCATCCTTGGCTGCGGCAATCATGTCAACATCAAGGACCTTGTCGATTTCGTGGTTCTGAGCAGTGGTGTGATAGATATCGGCACCATTGTCGACCTTGTGGAGCAGACGGCTGAAATCGATAGTTGCAGCCTTTGAGCCCTCCTTGCGAGGTTTGATAGAAATAAGCTCAGTGTGACCAATGATATCCTTAAGACTCTTGTATCCCATCTCGGCCAATATTTCGCGAACCTCCTGAGCGACGAAGCGGAAGTAGTTGACAACATACTCATAGTGTCCACGGAATCTCTCGCGGAGCTTAGCATCCTGAGTAGCCACACCCACTGGACATGTGTTGGTGTTACACTTACGCATCATCACACATCCAAGAACGATAAGCACAGAAGTACCGAAACCATATTCCTCGGCACCAAGAAGAGCCATTGAAACCACGTCGCGGCCTGTCTTCAACTGGCCATCGACCTGCACACGGATAAGACCACGCAAACCGTTCTCGACCAGAGTCTGCTGAGTCTCGCTCAAACCGATTTCTGGAGAAATGCCGGCGAAACGCATTGAAGAAGCAGGCGAAGCACCAGTACCACCCTCGGCACCAGAGATGATAACAAGATCACCCTTAGCCTTTGCCACACCGGCAGCGATAGTACCAACACCACTCTCGGCAACCAACTTGACTGAGATAGCAGCTTTAGGGTTAACATTCTTCAAATCAAAGATGAGCTGAGCCAAGTCCTCGATTGAGTAGATATCGTGGTGAGGAGGAGGAGAGATAAGCGAGATACCCTTTATAGAGTGACGGGTCTTAGCGATGACCTCGTTGACCTTGAAGCCCGGAAGCTGACCGCCCTCACCAGGCTTAGCACCCTGAGCGACCTTAATCTGTATTTCCTCGGCATTGACAAGATATTCGGTAGTCACACCGAAACGACCTGAAGCGATCTGCTTAGTTTTAGAGCTGAGCGAGATGCCATCGACTGTGCCGTGGAAACGAGCGTTATCCTCGCCACCCTCACCGGTGTTGCTGCGTCCGCCAAGCTTGTTCATTGCAAGAGCGAGAGCCTCGTGAGCCTCTTTAGAGATGGCACCGAAAGACATTGCAGCCGAAACGAAATGCTTAACGATTTCCTCGACCGGTTCAACCTCGTCTATGCTGATTGGGTTCTTCTTGAACTCGAAGAAGTCACGAATAAAGATTGGAGTTTCCTTTTCGTTGACGAGCTTAGCATAAGTTTTATATCTGTTGTAGTCGTTAAGCTTGGTTGCCAACTGAAGGTTAGCGATAGTCTCAGGGTTCCAAGCGTGCTGCTCGCCATCCTTGTGGAATGCGAACAATCCGTTGCTAGGAAGCACTGGAGCAATCTTCTTGGCGAAAGCATCGTCGTGGAGCTTGATGGCATCCTTGGCCAACTCCTTCAGGCCGATACCGCCTATAGTTGAAATAGAAGTTCCGAAATAAGTTCTCAGCAAATCCTCGCTCAAGCCAAGGCTCTCGAAGATCTTTGCGCCACGGTAAGAACGAATTGTCGAGATACCCATCTTAGCCATGATTTTGAGCAAGCTCTTATCAACAGCCTTGATATATTTCTTCTCGGCAGATTCATAGTTCTCCTTGATTTCGCCCTTCTTAATCTGATCGCTGATAACAGCGAAAGCCATGTAAGGGCAAAGAGCAGAAGCGCCATAGCCAAGCAGCAGAGCTGCGTGCATAACCTCGCGAATCTCGCCAGACTCGATAATGATTGCCGTCTGGACACGCTTCTGAACAGAAATCAAATAGTGGTGAACAGCACTAACTGCGAGCAAAGAAGGAATAGCAGCATGCTTCTCGTCGACATCGCGGTCGCTCAAAATGATGTAGTTAACACCATTGTCGACAGACTCTTCAGCCTTCTTGCACAGATCGTCGATAGCTTTCTTAAGTCCAGCCTCGCCCTTCTCTATTTCAAAGAGGATAGGCAGCTTGACTGTGTTGAAGCCCTTGTATCTGATGTTGCAAAGGATATCGAGCTGAGTATTGTTGAGCACAGGCTGTGGCAGACGTACCATCTTGCAGTGGTCTGAGCTAGGAGAAAGGATGTTCATGCCGACAGCGCCGATATACTCGGTCAAAGACATAACCAGTTCCTCACGGATAGAGTCGATGGCAGGGTTTGTCACCTGAGCGAACTGCTGACGGAAATAGTTGAACAGGAGCTGAGGTTTTTCGGTGATGACAGCCAAAGGAGTATCGTTACCCATTGCAGCCACAGGCTCAGCGCCATTGCTAGCCATAGGAATAATAGTGCGTTTGATATCCTCCTGAGTGTATCCGAACTGACGCAACATTCTGTCATAGTCTTTGACATCGTTGCTGACCTTACGACCGCTCTTAAGTTTGTCAAGCTCAATACGGTTAGTGTTGAGCCACTGGCGATAAGGTTTCTCGTTGCAGAGTTCATCCTTAAGTTCGCCATTATAGTAAATCTTGCCTTCCTTAGTATCGATCAAAAGAATCTTACCAGGCTGCAAACGACCCTTCTGCTTGATTTCGGTAGGCTCGAATTCGATAGTACCCACCTCAGAAGCAACGAGCATCATGTCGTTGTTAGTGATCAAATATCTTGAAGGTCTCAAGCCGTTGCGGTCCAACATTCCGCCGGCGAAACGACCGTCGCTGAACAGCAGGGCAGCAGGTCCGTCCCAAGGCTCCATAAGGATAGAATGGTACTCATAGAACGCCTTCAAATCCTCGCTGATAGGATTTTTCTCGTTGAAAGGTTCTGGCACCAACATAGCCATAGCGTGAGGCAGGCTCATGCCAGACATCACGAAGAACTCGAGAGCGTTGTCGAGAGAAGCACTATCACTCATGTTAGGCTGAATGATAGGGTGAATAGCCTTGACATCGCCAAGAGCCTCGGAAGAGAGGACGCTTTCGCGAGCCTCCATCCAAGCACGGTTTCCGCGGATAGTGTTTATCTCACCGTTGTGGCAGAGGAAGCGGAAAGGCTGTGCGAGCGACCAACGAGGGAAAGTGTTGGTAGAGAAACGCGAGTGAACAAGAGCAAGACCACTGGTGAAGTAGTTGCTGCTCAAGTCAGGGAAATACTCACGCACCTGCATTGAAGTGAGCATACCCTTATAGATAATATTTTTTGAAGACAAAGAAACGATGTAGAAATCCTCGTCCTTGACCCTGTTTTCAATCTTTTTGCGAATGATGTAAAGAATACGGTCAAACTGATCAAGCTTATCGTTGGTGATGCCAGTGACGAAAATCTGCTTGATGTCTGGTTCAACAGCAGCGGCAGCCTTACCCAAGCAAGCAGAATTTGTAGGCACATCGCGGAGGTGCATAATAGAAAGGTCCTCCTTTTCGATCTCCTCGATCATGATGTTGATGATGGCATCCTGTCTCTTCTTGTCCTTAGGGAAGAAAACCAGACCAGTTCCATACTTGCCCTGTTCTGGCACAGGTATACCCTGCAACAAAATAAACTCGTGAGGAATCTGTACCATGATGCCAGCGCCATCACCAGTCTTGTTGTCAGCGCCCTCAGCACCGCGGTGGCGCATGTTCTCGAGCACCTTCAGAGCTGAGTCAACCAATTCGTGTGATTTGTTGCCGTGAATGTTTACCAACATTCCGACTCCGCAAGCATCGTGCTCATTTTCGGGATTGTAAAGTCCCCCTTGCATAGGATAATTGCTTCGCATAACTTGTTTCTTAAAATCGGCCCCTTAAGATAGGCCTATGTTGGATATTCTGTTAATTTTCTGTTACAATTCAGTATGTCATTATTGCCAAAAGACAAATAATCCAATACATCCTCACTGCAAAATTAGATATTAACAACAACATTGCGGTCAGATATGATTTATTTAAAAGGGAGCTAAAAAACATCAGTTTCAATTCATTAAAAAAAACTTATTTTATCTTACAATTTCAAACAGCAAACAACAGCATTACTAAGAAAGTGAAACTAACCATTTATTATTCACCCTGGAAACATTGATATTATGCCATTGAAAATATTCATTTCGTGACTTTTTGACATCGAAACGGAAATAATTTTTTCATATTGTTGCAAACAAAAACACAAAAAGGGATTTTGCACAAGGCAACACATATAAGACAAGATAGTGATATTTTTCATATTTTTGCATAATCCACGCAGACTGTAAAGCTGCAGGAAATCACGGAACAAAAAAACTAACTGAAAAGAATAAATGCGTCAGTGCTACATCAGCCGGAACTACAAAACGCTAGGCGAGGCAGGCAGCAAAGCCAAAACAGACATAGAAAAGATAATGCAGAAAAAAGGCTTTGAGAACATAGGCCTGGAGCAGAGTCTGTCAAAGAACACAATAGTTCACTTTGTGCGTAACTTTATTGGGATACAGAAAGCCAAAATGAGCCTGAAGAAGGATGACGTTGTGCTGCTGCAATATCCACTGAAAAAATATTACGAGTCGGTTTGCGACACAGCACACCAAAAAGGGGCTAAGGTGATAACCCTGATACACGATTTAGGTTCATTCAGAAGAAAAAAACTGACAGTTGAGCGAGAGATTGAGCGTCTGCACCATTCAGATGTAATCATAGCCCACAATGACAACATGTGTAAATGGCTGAAAGACAACGGCTGCGCAAAACCAGTTCTGCCATTAGGCATATTTGACTATCTGTCTGACAGCACCATAAAGAGGGATTTTGACAAAGAGTATGCAAGCGACGGCAGATGGTCAGTATGCTTTGTGGGCAAAATGGTAGTCAGCGAGAACGCCTTTCTGTATGAGCTAATGAAGAAATTAGAGAAAACAGACATGTATCTGTATGGAGGCGGCTATTCGGAAGCAGACGCGAAGCCGCTGAAACCGGAGTTTGTGCACAAAATGGGCTTTGTGAAGGACTTTGAGCTTATGCAAAAAGGCGACGGGCACTTTGGCTTGTCATGGTATGGAGACTCTCTGGCCGAAGGCTCTGGCAAAATAGGAGAATACATGTCATACAACAATCCGCACAAGGTGTCGCTTTATTTGAGATGCCAAATGCCTGTCATCATATCAAAAACCGCCGGGTTGGCATCGTTTGTTGAGAAAGAAGGCGTTGGACTGACTGTGGACACACTCGAAGACATAGAAGAGACACTTGCCAAGATAACTCCGGAGCAATATAACGAAATGAAAAAGAATGTGGAGAGAGTGGCCAGGAAAATTGCCAACGGAGAATTTGCTTCGGACGCGATAGACAGGGCACTTGAACTGATATAGTCACCAAAAGAACAAACAAATATGAGAAAGATAATAGGTATAGGAGAAACTGTTTTTGACATAATATTCAAAAACGGACAACCGATTAGCGGAAGAGCCGGCGGGTCGGTGTTCAACGCGCTGGTAAGCTTGGGCAGAATGGGACAAAATCCGATTTTCATCAGCGAAGTTGGAGATGACATGGTTGGCAAAAACATAAAGAAATGCATGACCGACAACGGAGTCAGCACCGAATATCTATGTCCGCTATACGACCATCAAAGCCCACTTGCCCTGGCCTTTCTCGACGAAAACGAGCACCCCGAATATATGTTCTATAAAGATTATCCGAAAGAGAACAGACTTGACTACACGATGCCAGACATACAGCCAGACGACATTGTGATATTCGGTTCGTTTTTCGCATTAGACCAGAACGTCAGGGAACAGCTGATGGAGATTCTGAACATGGCAAGAAACCAAGAGGCAATCGTTTATTATGACCTCAACTTCAGGAAGAATCACGCATGGCAAGTCAGGCACCTCATGCCAGAAATTCTGGAGAACATGGAGTATGCAACAATAATAAAAGGGTCGGACGAAGACTTTGTGAACATATACAACGAGACAAACTCGCAGCAGACATACGATGACCACATTGAGTTCTTCACAAAGAACTTCATATACACCGAAGGTGAAAATGGCGCAACCATATACGGCAACAACTTCAAGAAGCATTATGACGCACAAAAGACTGACCTTGTGAGCACCGTGGGAGCAGGCGACTCGTTCAACGCCGGCATCATATACGGCTTGCTTAAGAACAGAATAAGGATGCGTGATTTGAAAGACGGACTTGACGAGGAGACCTGGGACGACATCGTTAAATATGGTGTTATGTTCTCGAGCAAAGTGTGCTCAAGCATAGAGAACTACATACCGATGGATTGGGCCAAAAATATAAAATAAAGATATTTTCACAGGCATGTATATACCCAAACTTAAAGAGGCAAAAACAATCAATGTGGCAATAGAGACTGTGATGCCATATATTGATTGGGTCTTCTTCTTCAGGGCTTGGGGAATAAGCGGCCGTTTTGACGGGTTAAAAAATTTTTGCAACTGCGAGTCATGCCGTCAAGATTTTCTGCTCAAAAACAGGCACCTTGGTGCAGCAAAAGCCAAAGAGGCACTTGACCTTTATGCGAATGCCATTTCAGCGCTGGAACTGATGCAAAAAAAGAAGCTTGTTTCGATAAAAGCAAAGCTGATGATATGCAAGGCCAGGAGTGAAAAAGAGGGCATAACAATAGCAAACAAAGACAACCGCATATACCTGCCAATGCTTAGGCAACAGCATGCCGGCGAAAGATGTGGCTGCTGTGTGTCGATGTGTGACTTTGTGTCGCCAAACGAAGACTATGTTGGAGTTTTTGCCCTATCGGTGAAAGGAGCCGATGAAATGGCAGAAAAATTCAAAAAAGAGGGAAATTACTACGACTCAATTTTAGCAAAAAGTCTGGGCGACAGACTGGCCGAAGCCACAAGCGAGTGGCTACACCAGAAATGCAGAAAAGAATATTGGGCCTATGCCCCCGACGAGGACTACACGCCTGAAGAGCTTATGCGGGTTCCATATCAAGGTATAAGGCCAGCAATAGGATATCCGTCGATTCCTGACCTTTCGCTAATATTCAGAGTTGACCAACTTATAGATCTGAGCAGCATAGGGATATCGGCAACCGAGAATGGGGCGATGAAGCCAAACGCGTCAATATGCGGTCTGTATATTTCGCATCCCAAATCATTCTACTTCATGGTGGGGAAAATAGGAGATGACCAGCTGGAAGACTACGCAAAAAGATGCGGACGCACAGTTGAGGAAACACGCAGATGGCTCCACAACCAAAAATGACGGAAACAGAAGAATAGACACAACCACAAAAAACTCGATAGAAAGGACTATTTTATGAAACAAAGACCGATTTGGCTGAAAATATTGCTCAGTCCGATTTCATTCATATATTGGCTTGCAGTGTCGCTCAGGAACTGGCTGTTTGACATTGGAGTGCTGAACTCGCAAAAGTTTGAGAACGTCACCATAATAACCATTGGCAACATAACAATGGGAGGAACAGGCAAGACACCGTTCACCGAATATCTTGTACGCACGCTCAAAGACACCGAAAGAGTGGCTATATTGAGCCGCGGATACAAAAGAAAGACATGGGGATTCAGACTTGCCGATGAGAACTCGACACCACACGAAATCGGTGATGAGCCATATCAGATGAAAAAGAAGTTTCCGGACGTGACTGTTGGAGTTGACAGCAAGAGAAGGAGAGGAATAGAAAACATGATGGACATGCTAAATCCAAAGCCAGAGGTTTTCCTGCTCGACGACGCCTTTCAGCACAGATATGTTGAGCCAGACCTTGCGGTGCTGCTTGTGGACTACAACGCATTGATAACCAAAGACAGCATATTCCCTATGGGATATCTGCGTGAGCCGCTGCGAGCAAAAGACAGGGCAAACATAGTGATAGTGACCAAATGTCCGCAAGACGTCAAGCCAATTGAACTCCACATACTGGGCAAAGAGCTTAATCTTTATCCATATCAATCGCTATACTTCACCACAATGCAGTATGAGGCGATGAAAGCCATAAGCGACAAAGCGGAAAACCTGAGCATTGAAAACATGAAGGAATATTCGGCACTGGTGGTAAGTGGCATAGCAAAGCCAGAACTGTTTGAAGAGTATGTAGGCAGCCACACAAATAACATAGAGACAATAAGATTTGCCGATCATCACAATTTCAGCAAGCGGGACTACAAAAACATCAACAAAAAGTTTGATGAAATAACAAATTCTCGTAAATTTATAGTAACGACAGAGAAGGATGCGGTCAGAATGATGAATGACAGCAATTTGCCCGACTCAATAAAGTCGCACATATACTATATACCGCTAACCACTAAATTTATTACCGATGAAGACAAATTCACAAGCAGCATCAGAAAACACATTGATGCTAATAAAGAATACATGCGAATATCTGAAGAATAGGACAAAGATACGTCCGGAACTTGCAATTATACTGGGAACCGGACTTGGCAGCCTGGCCGACCAGATAGAAGCCGTTGATGTGATTCCATATTCTGAGATTCCGAATTTCAAGTCGAGCACAGTTGCCGGGCACAAAGGTCAGCTGGTGTTTGGATATCTTGAGGGCAAACAAGTTATGGCCATGCAAGGCAGACTGCATTTCTATGAAGGCTACTCAATGCAGGACATAACATTTCCTGAGAAAGTGATGTGGGGACTGGGTGTTAAATACCTGTTCGTCAGCAATGCAGCTGGCGGCCTCAACCCAGAATTTCAAGCAGGCGACATCATGCTCATAACAGACCATATAAACCTGTTTCCGCAGCACCCACTTAATGGTCCGAACATCGATGAAATGGGACCAAGATTTCCAGATATGGGCAATGCATACAACAAAGACCTGATTGCAAAAGCAGAGAAAATTGCGGCCGAGAAGAATATTCCATACCGCAAAGGAGTGTATGTCGGCAATCAGGGGCCAACATTTGAGACTGTTGCAGAATACACATACTTCAGAATGATAGGAGGCGACACAGTTGGTATGAGCACAGTGCCCGAAATAATTGTAGCACACTGGTGCGGAATAAAATGCTTCGGAGTGTCGGTTGTGTCGAATGCACTTGCCGACGCCGGAGTCAAGGAAACAAGCCACGAAGAAGTGCAGCAGAACACTCTGAAAGCTCAGAACAACCTTTGCCTTCTGTTCAAGGAAATGGCTAAGGCATTGTAACAAAAATAAATTTCGACATACAAATAAAGACATTCACATTTTACGTGCGAATGTCTTTTTTTTAACCACCCAGAAGGCTTGAGCAACAACATATTCCATTTAAAAAAGGACACATACAGACAAACTGCAAAAACAAACCACGATGTTCTGTCAATAAATAGACATATATGTGAGACAAAATCAAGGATTGAAGAAAGCAGTTGCGGTAAATGGTGTTACAAGCGTCATTCACACCGTATTATAATACAGAACGAATACATTTTATAAAACAACAATGTAATTATCAGGCGCAGAATTTGAAAATTAGTAGCTTAGTAAGCGAAATTTGCATTCGGGTGTTTGCCACAAGATAATTAGAACAAAAGCACCTGATATTGTAATATTTATTTTGCTTGCGTATTTAAAAAAAAGACTATATGATAGGAGGAGGTACAGTGATGAAGCATACCCTTGGAAAGGGAATGTTTCCAGAAGAGGACTTATTAAAAATTGTTCACGGACATGCAGCTGTTGCGTGTATAGGAATGTGGTTGCCAGGTTTAGGACTGCTGTTGTATTTGGGGTGTTTGTGGCACATGTATTCGAAAATGAATGAGAAAGCAAATACATCGACGCAAACATCAACTATATTTGTTGCCATTTGTGTTAACTTTTTCGTTTTCGGAGTGATTTCAATATTGGAACTGTTGCCTGTAATAGGGGACATTGTGCAAATGTTTGTGGTGTATGTCCAGTTTTATTTGTCGGGCAGAACATACATTAACATCTTAAAGGGGAAATGGTGAAAAGCCGTTCATAGAGACGAAAACCGGTTCGCATCGAGAGGCACATTGTTTTTTACAGGTGCATTTTTTATGCAATGGGGAACAATATCAAATCTCTCAAAACAAGCAATCCGCGATTGACAAAAGCAGCTTTGAAAATCAGCAATATTACACTATCGGCTATTTTGTCCTGAATAATTGGAGGCGAAAAAGGAGTTAAATCTTTTCGTGAAAAGTGTATAGTCCTATAAAAGTTTACAGAACAGGACAAAAAAATCGGACCTGCCGCATTGTGGGCGACAGGTCCGACATAAAACACACGTATATGAAAAATTTATTATTCCAGAGTTATAAGGAACAGATTGCCAGTGTTCTTCTTTGAGAGAGTGTGAGAGCCAGCAGCGACTGTTGTCTCCAAAACATTAGAAGTGCTGGTCAAAGTCACACCATCCAAAACAATGCTTGCGGTCTCGTCTGAACCGAAATACAATGTCAAAGTCATTGAAGATGTGGTTGTGAACGATATTGAAGTTGTTCCCTCAATCTTCAAGCAAGTTGAATAAGTGTTTCCGCCAACGGTCAACGAGCCCTTGCTTCCACTGTAGCTACCAGTAATTGAGAAATTGCTGTCGGAGGGACCGTCTGTTGTGAAAGAGCACACAACAGAAGCGGTTATCTCACTTGGAGTTGTGTTTGAATCGGAATCTGAATCAGAGCCAGAATTGTTTGAGCTTGAGCTTGTTGTCTGTCCGATGATTGAGACCAGACTGGTTTTATAATCGCTCAGAGCCTTTTGCAGATCAGTGTTGACAGCGTAATCGGCATCATCAACACTGTTATCAAAATTCCATGAGAAATCGCCATGCTGCATACGTCCGGCACCAGTTGCTCCTTTGACGATATCTGGCACAGAAGAAGCGGCATCAGGAGAGTAAGAATACATATGAGCACTTTTGACATCGAAATTGTTGTAGCCTGTTTTAGTGCTTTTGCATATATAAGAAGAAGGAACCGTATCATTTCTATTCTCAACATCATAAGAATCGAACTCTGTGTTGGAATCCTTTTGTGTTAGGAAAGAGAAGTTAGATGGTTTCTCGGCAAAGACATTGCCGTAGGACTTAATCATGCCACCAGTTTCATCGCTGAAAGTGCCATCGCCCAAAGCATCGGTACCCTGCAAGGAGATAAGCATAGGCTTAGGAGTATTGCGGAAGTAATTACTCTCAACGAAGATATTAGCACCATAAGTTGCACCCACACCATACTTGGCACAACCGTCGTAATAGTTATTCCAGACATGAACGGTCATTGTTCTGACGCGAGGGTGTCGAGAGTCGGAATGGTCGAACCAGTTATGATGATAGCAGAGCCAGTTTTCGCCAGTCTCGCCCTTCATTCCGCAAAGAGACATCTTGCCGGAATCGAAAAAATGATTATAAGAGAAAGTGCCATACTGACTATCGTCTTTAACGTCGAGTGAGCCGTCACCCTTTTTTTGGTCGGCATCGGAACCTGGAATACCATAGAAAATATCATTGTTGTGAATCCAGATGTTGTGACAAGTTTTTATTTGAATGCCATCGTCATTGAAATTCATGACGCCAAGATTTCTCATCTCCACACTCTTGCACTTGAAGAAAGTGATTCCGTATCCGTTGAAAGTGGCATCATTGCCTATACCCTCAAGTGTAACATTCATCACAGCTTCACCATCATTACCCTTAAGCTGCAGGCCATTCTCGTCGCTGAGCAGCTGAGCAGAATTGGTGTTGGCCAAAGTGACACAACCAATGATTCTCACTGCAAGAGGAGCCGTGTCATAGCCCTTCTGTTTCAAGGCGAATATGTCGCCCAAGCCGACACCAGTTGTAACACCACCACTTGACGATGTTTGAATGTCGCAAGTGACAGTGTTTATATTCTGGTCTGTGACATAGATGACCTTTGCGCCATCCTTAAGAGTTCCGTTGTCATTATATGCACCGACACCGCTGTAGCCGAAATGAGCATAGCCCTGACGGTCGTGGGCCTTAACAACAAAAGCATCACTGACGGCAGCAAGGCTCGACAGTTCGTTGCCTGAAGCGTCGACAGGCACAACCTTCAGAACATAATTGCCAGCCGACAAGCCTACAACGTCGGCACGACCATAGGTTCCATAATTGCGAACCAATTCGGCATCAAGCTTGACATATTTGCTGTCGGAATCGGAACTCGCCTTGCAATATACATTGTAGGTAGAAGCCGAAGATATCAGATTAAACGTCACGCAGCCAGCCTCGAGCCAGCCGAATGTTGTCAGAGACAACTCGTCGGACTGGGTTGTCTGTTTAGAGAAAGAAATTTGGCGGACTCCACCATTAAACGTTCTGACAGAATTGTCGGACTTTGAAATGGTGAAATTATTTCCTGTTGAAAAATTTATGCTATCGACATCAGAAGCAGTGATTTTCTCGGCTGAGCCATCGTCATACAAAAGATTGACTGTGTTTTGGGCCATTAGAGCGGCAGAAGCCAAACCCATGGCCAAAGTAGTTATATTTCTCATAAAAATTATTCCTTAACAAATTTAATAGTTTTGCCATTGACCTTCAGGAAATATATTCCCCCAGAGAGATTATCACAATCAAGCTGAACACTGTTACCCTTAACCCTTTGTTGCATCATCAGCACACCTGCCGCAGAGAATACTGAGACCATATCATCAGTTTCGAGTCCGGAAACGAACAATTTATCATTGACAACAGTATTGACAGAATAAATCTGAGCAGAAGGAGAAGTCAAACCGCTCTTATCATCGAAAGAAACGACGAGCAGACTCATGTCTGTGACAAGAGTCTCGCCATTGTCATAATACAGAACAGCATTATCACCATTGAGAGTGATTTTGACAGTGTTTTGAGTTACAGTTTCTCCATTAACAGTAACTATTTTTTCGGCCATAGAAGGCAACGATCCCATCAAAATCATTGCCAAGGCCATTGATTTAATTTTACTCATGATATCACCATAAAAATGTTTTCAGAATGTGGTTATTACGTAAAGACTGCAATAGATGCAATCTTGATTCAGCAATTGCAAATTAAGGAAAAGAAAACAAGAATCAATATGAATTTTATTTCTATTTTGGTTCGGATATTTATTTCACACAACAAAAAAGACCTAGATTCCCCCCAAAAAAACATATTTTTGCACAGCTTATTTAACCAAATATCAACAAAAAAATGAAAAAATCAATTTTCTGCGTTTTCTTTTTAGCATTTGCATCACTTATGGTTAACGCTCAAGAACTGTCGCGGCACCAAATCTCAGTTGGTCACGGATTCAGCACACACGCTGACGTTAAAGAGATTTCTGATGAAAACACAGATTATGAGTATTACTGGGACAACATAGACCAAATCAAAGAGAACTATGGATTGAGAACATCTGGAGCATTCAAGATTGGATATGGATATGCGGCCAGCAAGCACTGGACATTTGGATTAGACCTAAGCTATGAGAATCAAGGAATGAGACAGCTAAGGTTTTTGTATACAAAACATATCAAGGAAGAGGACAATGACTACAGACGCTGGGACTGCAAGAAAGAAATAGGAAAACTGAAAAGACATATCTTTTCGATTTTGCCATACGCCCAAATATACTGGTTTAAGCGCAAAGTAAGCATGTATAGCCGCACGGCATTTGGAATCCACTGCAACATCGAGAATTACGAGAGACACAAAAACGACAAGGAGATAAACACATATAAACATTTTGCATGCCACATATCGCCAGTTGGCATTGAGTTTGGGCTACACGGAATAAAAGCATACATAGAGACCGGATACGGGTATCAAGGAATGATACAAGCCGGACTGACATACATTCCGAAACAAAAAAAACGAGAAACATCAGACACTTCGACCGAAATTCATTAGTTTTGAAACAGAAAAGATAACATCATGAAGAAAATATTTCTATTGGCCACATCGGCACTCATTTGTGCATCGACATTTGCATCGGCTCCTGATTTTGAGATTCCAGACAGGACAGAAGAATATAATACAATGACAGCAGAACAGATAAGAGAAGACAACGCAACAGCGTTGAAAGCTGCGCAATACTTTTTCACGACCGAACTGCCAGCAGACAAAGATTATGCGCTCGATGCTGTGAAATTCGCCCTGCTGTGGGCATCAAAGTCCGACGACATAAAAATAGACGTTGACCACGACTTGTTCAAGCAATTTAGCACTGCCGAGAAAAAAGATGTGACAGCCATACTGTTCGGAGCATATATATGCGGCTGCGTGGCATATGACCTTGACGGCCATATTTCAAACGAATTCACTCTCGACATGAACTATAACGCGGTAAAGTCTATACTGGGATACTATAAGAAGAACAGAGAATATTTCGGAAAAATTCCAGGTCTGGACAAATGGCAGGAAATGGACGAGAAAGGCGAGCTGAGAACCAAATTCGAAAAGAAATTCGCTAAGGAAGAAGATTAAGAAATAGACAACCAACACATACACAAAAAAAGAGCCAGGCGGAATAACCATCTGGCTCTTAATATATAAACCTATGCAGTCTTAGTATCTTTCGACAACAGTCACGCCCTTGACTTCACGGACCTTTTTGATAAGCTGGTCGAGCTGGAGTTTATCGGCCACACTGACAGAAATATGTCCTTGGAAGAGACCGTCGACCGAATCGACCGATATTGAGCGCAAAGAAACATTCTGCTGTTTCTGTATTATAGAAGAAATATTGGTCATAATGCCGATGTCGTCACGTCCGACCACCTTAAGTGTAGCAGTATAAGTGTTGCCGACCCCCTTGCCCGACCACTTAGCCCTGACTATTCTATATCCGAACCTTGAAATCATCTGCGGGGCATTAGGACAAGATTTTTTGTGAACCTTGATCATGCCCTTGGCAGACACAAAGCCGAAAACATCATCGCCATAGATAGGATTGCAGCAGCGAGCAAGTTCATATTGTATACCCTTTAGGTTTTGATCAATGACAAGGACATCGTCGCCCTTGGCCTTGTCGTCGGTTTCGATAACGGTTTCGAACTCAGACGCACTTTGAACATTCGAAGAATCGGTCTGCGGGGCATCCTTGCGCTGAATTTCGAGATACAAATCCCTCATCTTCATCACATCGACCTTGTCTTCGCCTATAGCCTGATAGAAATCGGACACATTTGAAAATCCCAGAGCCTTCATGACACGAGACATGACCGAATCGTCGATCTCCATCTTCCAGTTACGGAAACGGCGCTGAAGAGTCTCCTTGCCCACATTCATATTGGCGAACTCATCCTCGCGCAGAATCTGCTTGATTTTAGCCTTAGCCTTTGAAGTGACAGCAATATTCAGCCATTCCTTTTTAGGTTTTTGGGTTGAAGAAGTGAGTACCTCTACCTGGTCGCCGTTGTTGAGAACATATCTCAACGTTACGTTTTTGCCACCCACACGTCCGCCCACACAAGAAGCTCCCACCTTTGTGTGGATCAAGAATGCGAAATCGAGCAGAGTTGCTCCCTTTTGCAGTTTTTTAAGTTCACCTGAAGGAGTGAAAACAAAAACCTCCTTGTCGTAAAGGCTGAGTTTAAACTGGTCGATGGTGTTGCTGACATCATTGTCGGGATGTTCGAGCAGTTCGCGAATGTTGGATAGCCAAGAGTCAAAATCAGATTCGCTCTTCACCCCCTTATACTTGAAGTGGGCTGCGAGACCCTTCTCGGCAATCTCGTCCATGCGCTGAGTACGTATCTGCACCTCGACCCACTTGCCCTGAGGTCCCATAACAGTTATGTGCAAAGACTCATAGCCATTGGATTTTGGGATAGAGAGCCAGTCGCGCAGTCGCTTAGGGTTGGGCTGATACATATCGGTTATTATGGAATATATCTGCCAGCATTGAGCCTTTTCCTGTTCAAGCGGAGCGTCAAGAATAATTCTGATAGCGAACAAGTCGTAGACATGTTCGAACGTAGTGTTCTGTTTCTTGATTTTATTCCATATTGAGTAGATTGACTTAGTGCGTCCCTTGATTGAGAACTTAAAGCCAGCATCCTCAAGTTTCTTCTTTAAAGGAGTTATAAAAGCGTCGATATATGCATCGCGCGCACGCTTTGTCTCGTTCAGTTTGCCCGCAATCTCCTTGTATATGTCATAGTTGAGAAACTTCATCGACAAATCCTCGAGCTGCGACTTCACATGATACAGTCCGAGCCTATGGGCAAGAGGAGCGAAAAGACTGGCAGCCTCGTTTGCGATTCGCGGTCTTTCGTCTTCAGGATAAGCCGTTATGTTCTGCATCATGTATAACCTGTCACATATAAGTATAATTATGACCCTGACATCATGGGCAAGAGTGAGAAGCAGCTGTCTGAAATTGTCGGACTGGTAGGCCGAACCCATGTGGCTGTTAAGTTGTTCAGTCTTCAGCAGCCCATCGACAAGACGGCAGGTCAAGTCATCGAATTTGCCTCTGATTTCGTCTTTGGTAATGAAACCAGAATGAATAGCCTCGAAAAGTATTTTAGCGAAAATCACCTGTTTGCCCAGGCTGACCTCCTGTTCAAGAATAAGAGCAGTGCTGACAGCCCTCATCATACAGTCGAAAGCCATCTGCTCAGACTCAACATTCTGAGTCTGCCTGAAAATATCGCGAATTGTTTTTATCTCCTCGGCCGAGAACTTATCCTCGGCCAAAGACAACACCTGTCTAAACTTAGATGCCAGATTCTTCCTTTTCTCTTCTTCGACCATAATCTACCTCCATTTGTTAAGCATGAACACACACCGCCCTACACAACGTGTTATGCACGGATATTTTATGACTTATATATTCTTTTTGGCGTGTAAAAGTAAAGATAGCAAAAGCAAAGGACAAAAACAAATATATAAGAGAGGGATTAAAAGACCCCAGAATGCAGAAGCATCTCATTAAAGGCAACCATAAAACCATCAAGCAAACAGTTCATTGCATCAGACATTTCAGATTGCAACATTCATGACAGAATATTATGGAAATTTGATTAATATTGCAGAATGAAAATTATGAGACGATATCTACAACAAGCAGATTAGAGAACGAGAATAGCGAAACGACATCATGGAAATTGAATATAAAGAAATTTGTCCTACAGAAAGAATATACCCAATACAGCTGATTGAAAAGCTCGGAGGCAAAGCCCCACAGGTGCTGTACTGCCTAGGCGACACCAGTCTGCTATCTACAGAATGCATCTCAATGGTAGGAGCAAGGACCGCCTGCCTGAAATCGCTGGAGTGGGCAAGAAAAATTGCCATTGAGCAGGGAGTGAAGAAAGGGAAAACAATAGTGAGCGGATATGCGAGAGGGGTTGACAAGACCGCGATGCAAGCGGCTATCGACAACGGAGGGAAAAGTATAGCTATAATACCCGAAGGCCTTAACAGTTTCGTGATGCGCAACGAGAATGCCGTAAGACTTGCCAAAGAAGGGAGTCTGCTTATTGTGAGCCCCTACCCCATTGATTCGCCATGGACATCGATTCATGCTTTGGAACGCAACACATACATATATGCCATGAGCAACGACACCTATGTGGCCGAGAGCAACAACCACGGCGGGACCTGGAGCGGAGCAAACAGAGCTCTGAAAAAGAAATGGAACGTCTGCGTAAGGAAACCAGGAGAAGATGAGAGCAGCGAGATGGCCAATCTGGAACTGATAAGAATGGGAGCAATTGCCATAGACGAAAACGGGAACAAGATAGAAAGAGAGATAACCCAAGAGGAAAAACTGGAGGCCGAAACGATTGAAAAAATAAAAGAGAAACTGCATCAGGGAATATATGACACCAAGACCTTAAGCCAAGTTTTAGGTTTGGATTGGAGCACAAAAAAACTCACGAACACACTTGATGCGATTGAAGGAATTGTTAAAATAAACGAGGGCAAAAAAAAGCTTTACACACTGACAGAATACAAAGAGAACAATCTGTTTTTTTGAGATAATGGTATAGGATTATTTTGTCAATACATTTTATATTATTAATTAGCAATAAGTTCAAGTTGTGCATATAGACACTTGAACAAATATGTCATTTTCAATAGCGAGCAAATATGAAACAAAACTTCAATAGTTAATATGTGTTGAAAAAGTAAATTTGTGCATTCAAATTATGAGACACGAACAAACTATAAGAAAATGAAAAAGACAATTTATGTTTTGGCGCTTTTATGGTTTGGTACTGCCTTGACAATGGCAGATGATTTTATTGCGACATCCAGCCCGAACATGAATGAAAGCGTCAAAGAAGAAGTTGAAACGAGAACATCAGTTAGCTTCACAAAAGGCGAGCTGAAGCTTTCGAGCTACTGCAGGGTTGTTATATACAACATGCGTGGCAATGTAATCTACAAAAACGATTGCACAAATGAGATTGATTGCAGCGACTGGATGGCTGGACAGTACACAGCTATTGTTGACGGAAAATTCTCATACAGATTTATTCTGTAAGAACACCAGCCTCATCCTTGCAATCTATCAACTCCAATAAGCACTGCGATATTTTGAAAACAGCATATACTAAAAAAAGGGCGCTCCATGCAAAATGGAACGCCCTTGATATTTTTTTTGCAACTATTACTTATGGTTGCTTACTGAAATCAAAAATCAGAAGTGAAAGTCTTCTTAGTCTTCATTGCATTCTGAATATCCTCGAAGTAAGTCTTCACCTTGCTTGAGAAATTGTTGTTTGCGATCTCTACATCTCTGTAGCCATAGTTACGGTCGATGCGTACCTTAGTCACCTCGCCATTAGCGATCTTCTTCAGGTCAGCCTCTGACACCTTGTAGGAGAGAGAGACATAGTAGAAAGTGCTGTTGGTTGTGCCTGCGATAGCCTTGTTGTCGTCGGCCTTAACATCGGCTGTGTTCTCGAGCATAAGTATCTCGCCATTCTTCAGCTTAAGAAGAAGCTTGCGACCCTTGCTGATCTCGATTACAGAATTGCCTGTGAGTGTGAGGTTAAGGAAATAGTCAGTCTTGCCGTTAACGACAGAAGCCTTTAGACCAAGGTCGCCAAGATTGCCGAGACGAGAGTCGGTAGTAACGATATATCTAGAACCATCCTCCTCGGCCTTGTCAACAGCGATTGTCTGAGCATTAGCAAGAGAAACAGAAGCAACAAGAAGTGCTATCGAACCAAAAAACTTTTTCATAACCTAGTATGTTTTTAATTGATTATTGAGTTTGCGATGATGAACAAACGTCATCTATACAAATGTATGTTTTCTGTTTAATAAATACAAATTAAAAGATGTCAAAACTCCTCAACAGTCCTTTTATTTCTTATTCAGAATCTGCTGATAGAAGTTCTTGAAATCCTTCCAGCTGTAGCAATTAGCGCCAACAGACCTTATTGGCAAAGTGGCTTCGTTCTCGTTGAGCAGCACCTTGAGTATGACATCGTTCTTGCTGTTTTTAAAGAAAACAATCTGCAGATTTGCAGCCATCGGTATAAAATCGAAATCGCGCCATTTATCGGTCAGCTCGTTCAGATTATCTGTTCTGTAGGCCACATTATTTATCTGCATCAGAGCAAGAAGACGAAGGAAAGCAGTGTCGTGTCCGAATCTGAGATTTGCAGCCACCCCGCCGCCGTCGATAGCCTCTTGAGCCTGGTTTATGATATTGAGCAGGAGGTCGCCTGCCATCTCGGCAGAAGACCTGTCGAGAGTGGGATATCCGCCTATAAAGCCGAACCAATAAGCATTCTGCGACTGCCAGTAGTCAAATATCTCGTCGGTAGTGAAGACGCTGAAAAGGTCGAAATCTATGCCTGGCATGTCCTGCAAATCGCAAGCCACATTAAAGATTCTGCGAGCAAGTTTGCCTGCGTGCTTTTCGTCGAGATAATCGGCCTTGCCAAAAAGTTCCTTCATGAGTCGGTCGGGATGCGAAAGAGAGTCGCAAAACTGGCTATGCAGTTTATTCCACTTCACCACAGCATCGGGCAATTTATGCGAGTTGTCTTCCTGTTTTGAAATGTAGCCCATGTCGTGACGGCTGGCATCGGCCGAGAATTGTATTTTCGGATTCAATCGCGACAGCTGATTTGTGAAAGAGTTCATGCTGAGAATGCATCGCACAACAATGCTCGACTTCACATCGACACGGGCACTGTCCTTAAACACCTGTCCAAAATTGTTGAACATACGCGTTGCAATCTGCTGGTGCTGCAGGTGGCCAAGCGGAGTGAGCTCGCCCTCACGCTCGTCCATGGCTACAATAACCTTGTGCAAATCGCTGCGCACGGATTTACCGAATTCGGTAAGATTGCCCTTAATGTCGGCCTGGTCGAGGGTTGTGAAAGCCTCCTTGGCATCCTCGGATGTCAGCATATATCTTGAGCCGTGTCGGCCATAGTGCGAGATATAGAAAGGAACATATCCATCTGGCACAGCCGTCATGGCCGATTTAGGGCCAGGATAGACGCAATAATTTCCGGCCGAAATTTCAGGATTGTTTTTTATTAGGGACTGAGTGTTCTGGGCCTGCACACAAAGAGCAGAGACAGCAGAAAAGAATACAGCAAATAATCTGTTGTTGTTCATGATTGCAACGGAATGGTTGTGATGTGGAAAAGGAAAATATCAGTCGGGCATTGTGGCCAAAAGCTTGAGAGCCTCGTTCTCGTGAGCCTCCATGATTTCGCGTTCGCCTGGTCCCTTGTCGTTTATGCCGCACAGGTGCAGAATGCCGTGGATAAAGACGCGGTGGAATTCGGTTTCATAGTCGGACGAGGCAAACTGCTGCGAGTTGGTGAGGACTGTGTCCAAGCTTATAAACAAGTCGCCAGAAACTGTCTGATTTTCAGTGTAATCAAAAGTTATGATATCAGTGAAATAATCGTGTTGCAGATATTGTCTGTTGACATCGAGAATATAATTGTCTGAGCAGAAAATATAGTTGATGTCGCCGAGTTTGTATCCGTGGTTCTGGGCAACAAGTTTAACCCACTTTTTCAGTTTGTTGCGCTTCATCTTGGGCATTGCAACATCTTCGGCAAAAAAAGTAATCATACTGTTCTAATAAAAGTTTATGCGCTGATGCACAAAGATAGAAATCAAAAAGCATAGAAAAAAACTGCTGACAAAAAAAGGGCCGCTACAAATGAGTAGCAGCCCTCTATTTTATAGAATCCGGGCACTCATGGAAGAGCGTCAGAAATAATTTTTAGTGATGGAACAATCTTGCGTGAGTGAATGCCATTGTGATGCCATACTTGTCGGCAGTTTCAATAACATTATCATCACGGATGGAACCGCCTGGCTGAGCAACATACTTAACACCCGACTTGTGGGCACGCTCGATGTTGTCGCCGAATGGGAAGAATGCGTCTGAGCCGACAGCCACTCCGTCCATCTTGGCAAGCCAAGCCTGTTTTTCCTCCTTAGTGAGCACAGCAGGCTGCTCGGTGAAGAACTGCTGCCAAGCGCCGTCGCGCAAAACATCATCGTGCTCATCCTCAGAGATGTAGACATCGATAGTATTGTCGCGGTCGGCACGGCGGATACCCTCCTTGAAAGGAAGATTCATCACCTTAGGGTGCTGACGCAAGAACCAGATATCTGCCTTGTTGCCAGCAAGACGTGTGCAGTGAATACGGCTCTGCTGTCCGGCACCCACGCCGATAGTCTGACCATCCTTTACATAGCAGACAGAGTTTGACTGAGTGTACTTAAGAGTGATAAGAGCGATGATGAGGTCGCGCTTAGCGTTCTCTGAAAGAGATTTGCTCTTTGTTGGGAACTCAGTGAACAAAGAATCGTCGATAACAAGATTGTTGCGACCCTGCTCGAAAGTGACGCCAAACACCTGCTTGCACTCTATCTCGGCAGGCACGTAGTTAGGGTCGATCTTGATTACGCAGTATGTACCCTTGCGCTTGTTTTTGAGTATTTCGAGAGCCTCGTCGGTATAGCCAGGAGCGATAACACCGTCGGACACCTCACGGTTGATGATTTTTGCAGTCTGGACGTCGCAAACGTCGGACAAAGCGATGAAGTCACCATAAGAAGACATACGGTCGGCACCACGAGCACGGGCATAAGCAGAAGCAAGCGGAGACAACTCCATATCATCAACGAAATAAATCTTCTTCAGAGTGTCGTCGAGCGGCAGGCCAACGGCAGCGCCGGCAGGGCTGACATGCTTGAACGAAGCAGCAGAAGCAAGACCTGTAGCCTTTTTCAGTTCCTTGACCAACTGCCAAGAATTGAAAGCATCGAGCAGGTTGATGTAGCCTGGTCGACCATTCATGACCTCGATTGGCAACTCTCCCTCGTTGATGAAAACTCTAGAGGGTTTCTGGTTGGGGTTGCAACCATACTTTAATGCTAATTCTTTCATAAATATTTCAGTAAAAACCTTTCCTTAATCTAGAAATTCGAACCATAAACTTTTGGTGCTGCAAAGATAGTGAAAATAGGAGAAAAGCAGACCAAAAGCATATCCTTAATTATAAATCCGCCGATTCTGTAACATGTTGTCCTGATTCGGTGCATCCTGTCATTGTCAATGCAATCTTGCAGCCGAAGACACGGCCGAGAAGAGATGCAACTCAAGCCAGCTCTGACAGTTCGAGCCAACGCATTGATTTTTCGTCTAGTTCGTCGGTTATTTCGCCGATACGCACAGACATTTTCATCAGTTCATCGCCCTGTACACTGCCCGAAGACAGTTTATCTTCAATCTGTTTTTTCTCGGCCTCGAGCGATTCAATCTCCTTTGTCAGTCTGTCATACTCGGTCTTCTCCTTGAAATTCATCTTTCGAGGACGGTTGGCAGCCGAGCCTGAATTTTTTGCAGGTTCACTCTTGGCTTTTTTTGCAGCCTCGGCAGCCTGCTGCGCCTTTTCCTGACGCTCGAGAGCCAATTTTGCATCACGATATTCGCGATATTCGGTGTAGTTGCCAGGAAAATCCTGAACATTTGCATTGCCGTGGAAGACGAGCAGGTGGTCGACCACCTTATCCATGAAATAGCGGTCGTGGCTAACAACGATGACGCAGCCCTTGAAACTCTGCAGATACTCCTCGAGCACATTAAGAGTCATGATGTCAAGATCGTTGGTCGGCTCGTCAAGAACCAGGAAGTTAGGGTTCTGCATCAGCACAGTGCACAAATAAAGACGTCGTCTCTCGCCACCACTCAGTTTATAGACATAGTCGTGTTGTTTTTCGGGCGAGAAAAGAAAATGTTGCAAGAACTGCGAGACATTGAGTTTATGTCCGTCGCCCATATCGACCTCTTCGGCAATAGCCTGCACAGCATCAATAACCTTCATTTGCTCATTGAACTGCATTCCAGCCTGACTGAAGTATCCGAAACGCACTGTTTCGCCCAAATCGATAACTCCGCTGTCGGGCTGTTGCTCGCCCACAAGCATTTTCACGAAAGTGGATTTGCCGGTGCCGTTGGCGCCAACAATTCCCATCTTTTCGTATCTTGAGAAATTGTAGTAGAAATTGTCGAGAATCTTCAAGTCGCCAAAAGACTTGCAGATATATTTAGCCTCGAAAATTTTGCTGCCAATATAGCTGGCCTTAGTTTGCAGACTGAGGTCGGAAGTTTGTCTGCGCTTCTGCACCTTCTGTTCCAGCTCATGGAAAGCATCGATGCGATACTGGGCCTTTGTGCCTCGAGCCTGCGGCTGACGTCTCATCCAATCAAGTTCCTTGCGGAAGAGATTTTTTGCTCTCGACAATTCGGCATTTTGCTGTTCCTGACGTTCGTCGCGTTTTTCAAGATAATAGGAATAGTTGCCCTTGTAGGAATAAAGAGTCTGATTGTCAATTTCGAGAATAGTGTCGCACACACGGTCAAGGAAATATCTGTCGTGTGTGACCATGAGCAGAGCCATGTGTGAAGAGCTGAGGAAATCCTCGAGCCACTCGACCATAGCCAAATCAAGATGGTTGGTTGGCTCATCGAGAATCAGCAGCTGGGGTTCCATGATAAGCACATTAGCAAGAGCCACCCTTTTAAGTTGTCCGCCCGAAAGGTTATCGACCTTCTGCTGGAAATCGTGTATATTGAGTTTGCCTAGAATCTGCTTAATCTTTGTTTCGTAGGCCCATGCCTTCATGGCCTCCATCTGAGCCATAGCCTCGTTTAGTTCGGCGTCGTTGTCGGGATTGAGCAAAGCCCTTTCATACCTCTCGATAGCCTTTATCTGGTCATTGTCGCTGCGGAGACAAGCCTGCAGGACAGTCAGGCCAGCCGGATACTGTGGGTTTTGAGGCAAGATGCCCACTCGGAGGTCACGTTTGAAAGATATGGAGCCCGAATCATAAGGTTCGGAACCAGCGATAATGTTGAGCAGAGTTGTTTTTCCGGCACCGTTGCGTGCGACTATAGCGATGCGTTGTCCGTCGGAGACACCGAAAGATATGTCGTGGAACAGGACTTTAGCGCCAAAAGACTTTGTTAGAGAATCTACCTGAAGGAAAGAGCTGACTGTGGCCATAAAAGAAAATCAGAAAATAAAAAAGCGCAAAAGGCTTTGACGCCAATTGCGCTTATGTCTTGATGAGTGGAGATTGAATCCACACATTCCTTATTATCCCTTGCGGTTGTTGATATAATTGATGACAATTGGAGTTACGACGGTAAGAACAAGAAGGAACAAAGCAATATACAATATAGAGTTGCTCTGCATCTCTGCCAAATGTCTAACAGCCAAAAGCACGAAAGCAATCAAAAGGAATACGTAATGCAAATATTTCATATCTAAAAATATTATTCTTTTACAATCTTCGAAATCAATTGCAAATAACGGAATAATTATTTAGAAAACAAACAACTGAATCCGTTTTTTGCAGAAAGCCTCAAAAAAGAATAACATTTTTTAAGTCTATGGTGTTCAAATTTGCAGGCAACCGCCACAGGTGCCGCAATTTGAAGTCTCTCCACGGAATCGGTGTTCGACAAGCATATGCATGCGCTGACGCAAAGCCTCAATTTTGATAGAGTCGACAACATCGGCACCGAACGCAATCATGAGCAGCATTCTGGCCTCAGTCTCAGGGATACCCCTTTGACGCATGTAGAACAGCGCGCTCTCGTCGAGTTGTCCGACTGCCGCGCCATGGCTGCACTTGACATCGTCGGCATAAATTTCAAGATGCGGTTTTGTGTACATCTTGGCCTGCGAGGTCGAGACAATATTCTTGTTGCTCTGGTATGCCTCGGTTTTCTTAGCGCCCTTGTCCACCAGCACCCTACCCTCGAAAGCGCCGACAGCCTCGCCGCTCAGTATGTACTTGTAGAGCTGGTTGCTGCTGCATCTTGGCAAAGCGTGATTAACGAAAGTGTGGTTATCCACCTTCTGCTGATTGTCGGCCACAACAAGACCATAGAGCGACAGAGAGCAGTTCTCGCCCATGAAATCGACAGACACATCGTTGCGTGTGACGCCGTTCTGCAAAGTCAAGTCGTGGACAAGCAACTGGGCACCCTGCTGCTGCTGGGCACATATGTTTGACAGGCTGTGCATGTTTGAGCTTGAATCCTCGAGCTTGTAGACTTGCACATTTGAGTTGCTGTTGGCGAAGACCTCGTAGACCCTGTTGGACATATATTCGAGTTCGTTGCCCGTGTGCTCGCAAATCATTATCTGCAGCTGGGAATCATCGTCGGCAACGATTATATTGCGGCTATTGGCCAAGAGCGGCACCTGGCTATTCATCACATTGATGAGCTGCACAGGAGTTTCGAGCACGCAGCCCTTGGGCACATAAAGAAACAGGCCGTCGAGAGCGAAAGCCGTGTTGAAGTCGGCAATAGGATTTTTGCCGATGCCAGTTGCCTTTGAGAAATATCTAGCCACCAGGTCGGGATTAGATTTAGCGACCTTGCGCAAAGAACCAATCACGACACCCTGCGACTGCAAGGCAGAAATAGTGTCCTGGGCCTGTTTTGACTTATCATAGAACACATCGTTGATGACAAACAAAAGATGTGACTTGATGTTCTGTATGTCGCACTTGAAGGACTCGTAGGGATTGAAAGTCACATCAAACTGCGAGAGATTGATGCCATAATCCTTAGCAAAGAGAGCCGACATATCAGAATGCTGGTAATCCTCGTGTCGAGCGTTAGGAAAACCGGCTGAGCAGAAAGCCTGGAACGCCTGATTGCGAAGGCCGTTAAGCGGTTCGGCAGAATTGGCCATAATAGTCTGGCAGTTCTGCTTGAAAATGTCAATATAAGATTGTTCTACACTCATAACACTTTGTTGATAGAAATAAAACAAAAGATATCACGAAGCGCACAATCAGATGTCGCCAAGTTCCTTCTTAATCCAATCATAGCCCTTGTCTTCGAGTTCAAGGGCGAGTTCCTTGCCGGCAGTCTTCACGATACGTCCCTTGTAGAGCACATGAACAATGTCTGGCACTATATAGTCGAGCAAGCGCTGATAGTGAGTGATCACGATGCTTGCGTTGTCGGCGCTTTTGAGTTTATTCACGCCCTGAGCCACGATGCGCAGAGCGTCGATATCAAGACCCGAGTCGGTTTCGTCGAGAATAGACAATTTAGGCTCGAGCATAGCCATCTGGAAAATCTCGTTTCTCTTTTTCTCGCCGCCCGAGAAGCCCTCGTTGACCGAACGGTTGGCAAGCTTATTGTCCAGCTCAACCAGTCCCTGTTTCTCGCGAGTCAGTTTAAGGAAATCGCTGGCCGACATAGGAGGCAGTCCCTGATACTTACGCTTTTCGTTGACAGCGGTTCTCATGAAATTGACCATTGAGACGCCAGGAATCTCGACCGGATATTGGAAGCTGAGGAAGAGTCCCTCGCGTGCGCGGTCTTCGGGAGAGAGTTCGAGCAGATTTTTTCCGTTGAACCAGACCTCTCCGTCGGTGACAGTGTAGGCAGGGTTGCCAGTAAGCACAGCCGAGAGAGTGCTCTTGCCCGAGCCATTAGGTCCCATAACAGCGTGCACCTCGCCTGCGTTTATAGTCAGATTAATACCCTTAAGGATTTCCTTACCTGCTACAGTGGCGTGCAGGTTTTTTATTTCTAGTAGACTCATGATAAAAACAGTCTTGAAAATAGAATCAAATTAACAATAAAAGCCGGTATTTATTAACCGACCGAATTTTCGAGCGAGACGGAGAGCAGTTTCTGCGCCTCGACAGCAAACTCCATAGGCAGTTTGTTGAGCACCTCCTTGGCATAGCCGTTAACGATGAGAGCCACGGCATCTTCGGTTGAAATGCCACGCTGGTTGCAGTAGAAGATCTGCTCCTCGTCGACCTTGCTTGTTGTTGCCTCGTGCTGCACAGTGCTGGTCTCGTTGTCGACCTGGATATAAGGGAAAGTGTGAGCGCCGCACTTGTCGCCCAGCAGCAGCGAGTCGCACTGCGAGAAGTTTTTGCAGTTGACGGCCTTAGGCACGACCCTCACCTCGCCACGGTAGCTGTTTTGGCTGTGTCCGGCCGAGATTCCCTTAGACACAATGCGGCTTTTTGAGTTTTTGCCCAGATGAATCATCTTGGTGCCGGTGTCGGCCTGCTGATAGTTGTTTGTCACGGCCACCGAGTAGAACTCGCCCACTGTGTTGTCGCCAAGCAGGATGCACGAAGGATACTTCCATGTGATGGCCGAGCCAGTTTCGACCTGAGTCCAGCTGACCTTAGAGCTATCGCCCTTGCAGAGGGCCCTTTTAGTGACACAATTGTATATGCCGCCCTTGCCGTCCTTGTCGCCCGGATACCAGTTTTGCACGGTAGAGTATTTTATTTCGGCCCTGTCGAGCACCACCATTTCAACGATTGCAGCGTGCAGCTGGTTCTCGTCGCGCATAGGAGCGGTGCATCCCTCAAGATAAGAGACGTAGCTGTCGTCGTCGGCCACGATGAGAGTTCGCTCGAACTGACCAGTTTGGGCTGCATTTATGCGGAAGTAGGAAGACAGCTCCATAGGGCATCTGACTCCCTTAGGAATATAGACGAAAGAGCCGTCGGAGAACACTGCCGAATTGAGGGCTGCAAAAAAATTATCGGTGTAAGGGACGACCGAGCCAAGATACTTCTTGACCAGGTCGGGATAGTCCTTAACGGCCTCGCTTATAGAGCAGAAGATAATGCCCTGCTCGGCAAGCTGCTCTTTGAAAGTTGTCTTGACTGAGACACTGTCCATCACGGCATCGACAGCCATTCCAGAGAGCTGAGCTCTCTCGTAAAGTGGTATGCCGAGTTTATCGAAAGTCTTGTTAAGCTCTGGGTCGACACCATTCTCGTCGAGATTAGCGTTTTTGCGCTTAGGAGCCGAGTAATAGTAGATGTTCTGGTAGTCGATTTCGGGTATATTCAGGTGAGCCCAGTCGGGCATCTTCAGAGTGAGCCAGTGTCTGTAGGCTTTAAGTCTGAAATCGAGCAGCCATTCCGGCTCGTTCTTTTTGCTTGAAATCAGTCTGACGATGTCCTCGTTCAGGCCGATAGGTATAGTTTCGGCATCGACATCGGTCACGAAACCGTATTTATACTCCTCGGAAGTAACCTTTTCGACAATATCTTTTTCTGCCATAATATCAGTTGAAAGAAAAATCAAAAAAACACGCCACTGCACACACCATTACGGGTGGTGCCGACATATTCCAGCAAAATTACAAAAAAAGCTGCAAAAGAATAGAAATAAAGTTACGCACAAGGTAAACAAGAGAAACAGGATGGAAGATTATGAGATGTGTATGTATTATATACTTAATTTAATCTACTCCACCTGAAGCATAATTTCTTTTGCAAACAGATTTATGGTGGCCACCTAAAAAGCGCATCATCCATGGTGGTTGATGCGCTTTTTTAATATCTGGTGGTGCTAATTGTCAGTGTTAGTTGCTTGACTATTAAATTGTCTTGCCTCGTCGAATTTCGCCTTCATCGTAGGATTGTCGCGAGTAAGTTTCTTGATGGAGAGGGCTTCTGCCTTATCATTGGCAAGACGCAGGTTATTCTCACTGCCGATGAGGGCATCCTTGATCTTCTGAAGATGTTGGATAGACTTGTCAATCTCGTCGATGGCAGTCTTGAACTTCTCACTTGCAAGGCGATAGTTCTTGCCGAACTTATCCTGGAAGTCGAGGAGTTGGTTTTCAAAGTTGGTCACGTCGATGGACTGACTTTGGGCAATAGCCAACTGCTGCTTATACTCCAGACTCTTCTTCGAGGTCTGCACAAGCAGGGAGATGATGGGAAGAAAAAACTGTGGGCGAATGACGTACATCTTGTCATACTTGTAGGATACGTCCACAATACCGCCATTGTAGAGTTCGTTATCAGGTTCCAAAAGAGATACCAGCACAGCGAATTCGCAGTTTTTTGTTCTGCGGTCAGAATCCAATTTCTTGAAGAAGTCCTCATTCTTATGCTTGGTGGCGGTTTCATCAGCCTCGTTCTTCATCTCGAACATGATGGAAACATATTCTGTGCCATCAGGAGCGAAGTCGCGGAAGATAAAGTCGCCCTTGCTACCGCTGGAAGCGTCATTATCCTTTTCAAAGTAAGCATTAGGCAGCATTGAGCGCATCATCTGGTTGAACTGAGTGGAGCAATGCTGTTCAAGTGTCTCGCCAATCATCTTAGTTGACATCTTGATTTTCAGGTCTTTGTAGTAATCAATTTGATTCTGAGCTGCTTTGAGTTTCAACTCATACTGCTCCTTAGTGGCATTGGCTGAATTGACAGCCTTCTGCTTTTCAAGTTGGCTATTGGCCTCCAATCGTGCAATCTCGGCATCCTTGTCTTGGATACTTTTCTGAGCCTTTTGTTGCTCCTCCAAGACAGCAATCTTCAATTTACTCTCACCTTCATTGATTGTTGACTGGAGGGCAGCAATCTCCTTGTCCTTACCGGCAAGGGCAAGAGTGAGCTCTGTCGCTTTCTTCTGCTCGGCAGCATTCAGTTCGCCACGGAGTTGGGCAATCTCGGCATCCTTCTGGGTGAGAAGGATATCTTTCTTGCTCAGTTCACTTCGGTACTTCGTCTCAGCCGTGGTAGCGGCGAGTTGCGCCTCAACCTTATGTTGTTCATGGAGTTCTGCAATGCGGCGGTCAACCTCTGCATTGAACTCTGCTTTTTTTATCTGATTTACGATTGAAGCATAGTCTTCTTCATTAACCGTGAATGCTTTGTGGCAGTTTGGACAAATAAGTTCCTTCATATATTTCTGTGATTTTCAAAATTTGTTTTTACGAGTATCATTTTCCAAATAGATTGGCTACTTGTTTTTTTGTTCCTAGAGCAAGTAGACTCTGTTAATAGTTATTTCTAAATTAGATGACTTTGGAGTTTTGTTGGAAACAAATATAAACTTTTTTAGGATATGTGATACAAGGTTCTTAGTGTATCACCTAAAACTGCTATACTTTTTGGGTAGAGTCAGAGAAAGATTAGCTAGAGAGAATTGATGAAGATAACAAATCACCGCAATCACCAACCTCATTTGACTAAGGAGGGTTATTTTTTAAAAGAATCCGCAAGGCTTTTTTCGCTTCGCGGACATAAATTTTATGTTTTCCTAAGTTCTCCCCCCCGATTTTATATTATACAGCATATTTAGTCATTATCATTCCTAAGACTTGTTGGTTTATTTCTGATACAAGTTTGCTTTGTTATGCCATTAACTTACATAAAACAATCTCACCGCGCAATGTTGACTGAACTGAAAAATTAAGGGAGTATTTCCAAGATTACAATCACATTTCAGCAGACCTTGTATAATTGAAATATATTTTAACAAATTATTTAATATGTTATAGAACATATTTTAAATATTTTTTTTATATTTTTGCAGTGAGAAAAGAAACAAAAATGACTATTAACCTTATAAATGAACAGCTTATGGAAACAAAAGAAATTAAAGAACTACGATTCGCAGATGATGAGAAGATTGCAGGCGTGGTTGCCGGGATAGCTGAATATCTTGGCGTGAATGTGAAGATGGCAAGAATAGTATATGCTGCGCTGACAGTGCTGACAGGCTTCATGCTTGGCGTGATTGCATACGTAATCTTTGCCTTTGTTATGGTGATGAACGAAGAAAACAACGGGAGCTCAGCTATGCTTGACACTAAGTGATGACTCACCCCCGACAGAATAAAGAGGAATGGCGGATTGTTTTTCGGACAATCCGCCATTCTTTTTTATACGAGGGGCAGGTAACTTTCAAATCAACAAAAAGGCTCTGGTTTCATGAGTTAAGCTCCAAGCCGACGATACCAATCAGGACCAGCGAGGCAAAAAACAAACGACCGAGTGTGGCCGGTTCGCCAAAACAGGTGATTCCAATCAAGAGCGTTGCCACAGCACCGATGCCTGTCCAAATAACATAAGCAGTGCTGACCGGAATGGAGCGCTGGGCAAAGTAGAGGAACACCCCACTAAGAGCCATGCTAAGAGCACTGATCGCAATGTATGTCCAAAATCTGTCGGGATAAAGTCCGGAAAGTTTGAATCCGAGAGGCCAGCCGACCTCGAAAGCAGCTGCAATTATCAACAAAAGCCAACCCATAGAGAAAAAAATATAACGCTCTGATTACTGTCTGAAAAAATAAGCACTGCAAAATTAAGGCAATCTCAATAAATTTGTCACCGCACATTATGCAATCTAACGCCAGTGTCATTCAAAATCTCATTCTTGCACTGGTATCTTGCTGTTTGTCAATCTATCACAGAGTCTAAACCACACATCATCTCTGGACAGCAATATATTTAGTTCATAGCAAAGACTGTCCCAAAACAATTTATGGAGACTAAAATAAGAGTGTTTCAAGGAATTTCTGGCTGGCGCTCCATTTGTTTTTCCTTGCATTTTTGATTACTTTTGCTTTTTAGATTATTTCTAAATTAGAGAACAAGGTATACGATACAATAAAAAATGAAAAAGATAACAAGAAGGTGGATTGTTCCTGCAGGTGCAGAGATGACCGAACTTGACAAGAAAGTGCTGCACTACCAGAACAGCGGCTGCCTGGTGCCAACACGCAGACTGGTGCTTAACGACGAGCAGATTGAAGGTATAAAGAAAAGCGGAGTGGTGAACACAGGAGTGCTGGACGAGGTTGCATCGAAGATTCACGAGGGAATGACAACCGCCGAGATTGACCGTATCGTGTTCGACTACACAGTTGCTCACGGAGCAATACCTGCACCGCTGAACTATGAGGGTTTTCCGAAAAGCTGCTGCACATCAATCAACGAGCAGGTTTGCCACGGAATACCTGACGAGAAAACAATACTGCGCGACGGCGACATCATCAACGTGGACGTGTCGACAATTTTGAACGGATATTACAGCGACGCAAGCCGTATGTTCATAATTGGCAAGACAACACCCGAGAAAGAACGTCTGGTGCAGGTGGCCAAGGAATGTCTTGAGGTGGGAATAGAGGCCGCAAAGCCATTCTGCTTTGTTGGCGACATAGGCAACGCGATACAGAACCACGCAGAAAAGAACGGGTTCTCGGTGGTGAGAGACTTGTGCGGACACGGAGTAGGCTTGAAATTTCACGACCAGCCAGAGGTGTTGCACTACGGCCGCAAAGGCACTGGCATGCTGCTTGTTCCTGGCATGGTGTTCACCATTGAGCCGATGATAAACACCGGCACATGGAGAGTGTTTGTTGACAGCGACAACGGCTGGACAGTATATTCGGACGACGAACTGCCAAGCGCACAGTGGGAACACACTTTCTTGATGACCGACCACGGACTGGAGATACTGACATACTGAAAATTTCATCAAACATATATACACAAGCCGATTGCATTGCCGTGCGGTCGGCTTTTTTTAGAACCAATATGAAACACATCTTTATTTTTGCCGTCTGCCTTATATATGCAGCTGCAAGCATAGCACAAACATACAAGACAGACGTGCTTGGCGGACGATATGAATGCCGAGCTGTCAATCAGCCAGAGGCATACGACGGAAAAGTCTGTTGCACCATAATCAGACAGAAGAGTCAGACAGAATCGAACAAGGCAATAGTTTATGTGCACGGATATAACGACTACTTTCTGCAGTCGGCGCTTGGCGACAGTGCCAACGCACACGGATTCAACTTCTATGCTGTGGATCTGCGCCGATACGGCAGGTCGCTGATGGAACACCAGGACGCATTTTTCTGCAAAAAACTGTCAGAATACTATCAAGATATCGATTCCACGATTGCAGAGGCGCTGAACCAAGGCAACACATCGGTTGTGCTGATGGGGCACTCGACAGGCGGACTGATAACGTCGCTTTATATGGAAGAAGGCAGCATGCGGCAAAAGATTTCGGCCCTGGTGCTCAACAGTCCGTTTCTGGACTGGAACAACGGCGGCTTGCTTGAGGGCGTAATGATTCCGTGTGTGAGTGCCGTTGCACGAGTTCTGCCCAAGATGACAGTTGCCAGAGGCGGAGGAGAAAGCCAATATGCAGTGAGCCTATTGGCAGACAAGAAAGGAGAATGGACATACAATACAGACTGGAAGATGCCAAACGGACACCATAAAAAAGCAGCCTGGATACATGCAATACACCACGGGCACAAAAAAGTGCAGGCAGGTCTGCATATCCAATGCCCTGTTTTGGTGATGTCGAGCGACACATCGGTTGTTGAGACAGACACATGGAACGAAGCCTACAGAAGAGCAGACATTGTGCTGAATGCGGAAGAAATAAGACTGTATGGGGCAGGCTTAGGAAAGAAAGTCACATTGCAGACAATTCCGGGCGGTAAACATGATTTACTGCTATCGGAACAAGACGCCAGGACATTAGCCTATAAATCAATATTTGACTGGCTTGTGCAGAACGGATTATGAAAACGAGTCCAATTTATGGAGGCCGTCTAAACAGCATCTAAGTTTTATTTAGTATTTTTGAGAAACATTTTTGCTGAAAACGAATTTTATGATGAAAATACACCGTTTTGCATTGACATGTATCGGACTGGCACTGGCAGCTACAGCTGCAGTTGGCCAGAAAGCCTCATATACCGACAAAGACCTCAATCCAATATATGACGGATTGCCAATAGGCAAACTCAACCTGCTGATGCGAGAGAGTCCGAGCAACCTGAAAAAAGTGTATGCCCAAAAGCCAGTAGCACCAGTAGTGGGACAGGACACAGTGCTGGTGGCCTACGAAACTGCACAATATTTTGCCAAACTGATAAACTCAATGCACTGGGCACTGGTGCCACAGGAGCTGCCAGCCGACTACGCGGTACCAAAACCTGCGATAACAGACTCGTCGCTGCTGCGTGTCATCAACTCGGCAGAATATAACATGGTGCGCATACCAGCCGACACAGCAACAGGCTGCAAAGGTTTCCTGATAGGTCAGACCGAAGTGACCCAAAAACTGTGGGTTGCGGTGATGAGCTCAAACCCGAGTGTGTGGACAAGAGTCGAGTCTGGCTGGCCAAGTTTTGACAGACCAGTGGAAAACGTGTCGTGGCAAGACGTCAACCAGTTCATAAAAAAACTGAACAAGCTGACAGGGCACCGATTCCGTCTGCCGACATCGCGCGAATGGCAGTATGCAGCCAACGCATGTTCTGACACAATGAGAACCCTGTATGCCGGTTCAGACAAGATACACGACGTGGCATGGTGCAAACAGAACTACATAATTGGAGCCGGCACAAAAGACGTGGCCCAGAAGCAGCCGAACCAAATAGGACTTTATGACATGAGCGGAAACGTGTGGGAGTGGACAGCAGACCACTTCAGCCGCAACCGTACAAAATATGCAACAGCAATGGGCGGTGCAGCAAATTCACTGTCGGTGGAATGTCACTATGACTCGAAATGCGTTCTGACCACCAACACCAAGTCGCAATTCATAGGATTCAGACTTGTAGAAGACGAATAAGGCAGTGCGACAAAGAGTAATCCGTACCCATTTTTGGACACCAATCACGATTTGGTTGTCAAGTTTGGTCATTTGGTGGATTTTGTTTTCAGAGCAGGAATAGAATTTGCTACATTTGTTGTGTAAACAATTTTATATAATTTGTGCTTATGAAGAAGTTTATACTCGTGCTTGCTGTTGCATTGGCATTCGGCTCAAGTACATCAATTTTTGCGACAGACGGAACAAGCGGTGCCACAACAACTGAAAACACACAGAAAAAGGCCAAGCCTGCAAAGAACGATTCGACAAAGAATCACAACAAAGACAAGAAAGCTCCAAAGGATTCGACAAAGCACCACAATGCGCCTAAGGATTCACTGAGAAAAGACAAAGCTCCGAAAGACTCACTCAGAGGCCACAAAGGAGTAAAGCCTGATTCAACAAAGATGCATAAGGGTAACAATGGTAACAAATCTGCCCAAAAGAGCAAATAAAAAGTAAGGCAGAATAAATAGACGCTTTTAGAGTATCAGAACAACAAGAGTGAGCATGCCACACACGCGGCATTCTCACTCTTTGTTGTTTTTTATTATCGCAGACAAAAGTCAATTATTTCGCTGTATTTATATCACGTAGCATAAAAGTGACAGTGACATTTTAATCACGAATATATGCCGAACAGCATATATTCAATTCAAAACAGCCATATTCGCACACACAGCAAAGCAATATGAAGTATCATTTTATCAATTTTCTCTCACTGCACTTGGTGGGTATCCGAAGTAGGCTTTGAATCTGCGAGTGAAGTAGGCGGGGTCGGAGAAACCGACCTGATAAGCGACATCGCCAATCGGTATTTCAGTTTCCTTGAGCATCTGCAAAGCCTTGCTTAGCCTGTAGTCGGACAATATATCAATAGGCGATTTACCAGCCAAAGTTTTCACTCTACGGTAGAGAGTAATCTTAGTCATGCACATATCGTCGGCAAGCTTCTCGACTGTGTACTCACTGTTGGCATAATTTTTAGCCACAAGGTCAAGAATCTGCTGCAACTGCGGGTTCATAACCTCAGGCTTAGTCTGGCTCTCGGCAGACTCATTAACTGGGCCAGTAGCCTCGGCAGGCTCGGTTTCAGTCTGTGTATTTTCGGCAGCATCAGCATTTTCGGCAATATCAATGCCTGCATTACGCTTCATCTGCTCCTCGAGCAGTTTGATTTGAGTTTTGCGACGCAGCGACAGAATATTAGTAAGCTTTATCAGCAACTCGTTTCGGCTGAAAGGCTTAGGAATATAGTCGATAGCGCCAGTGAGCAGACCGAGCAGACGGTCGCTCTCGGTGCTCTTGGCCGAAAGAAACAGAATAGGCACATGAGTCATGTCTGGAATCTTGGCCAGAGCCCTGCTCATTTCTATACCATTCATCACAGGCATCTCAACGTCGCTGAGAATAATATCCACAGTGTTGGATTTAGCCAGTTCGAGAGCCTCGAGACCATTAGAAGCAGTCAAAACATTGACATATTGCTGAAGAATATTCTTGATGTTCTGCCTAATCAGAGGGTCATCGTCGACCACCAGCATAGTGTTTCCCTCGACGAGTTCGCGGTTAACCTCGACATCTCGGGTTAGCTGTTCCCTTGCCTTCTCCTCGGCCTGCATTGTCTCGTCGTCAGGTAATTTATTGCTGCTTGAAGGCAGAGTTATGATGAAAGAAGTGCCCTCGCCAAGAGTGCTCTCGACCTGCATTGTCCCCTGGTTCTGCAGAATATATTCGCGAGCAATTCCGGTGCCAAGTCCGGTGCCCTTTTCGCCGCTTGTTCCGTCGGTTGAAGAGTGCTTGCCGGCGGTCTGAATCTCGGCAATCTTCTCGGCCGACATGCCAGTACCCTCATCTCTCACCTCGACCTTAATTTTATCGCCATCCTGCCAGCCACGCACATGAATACCCTTTCCGGCTGGTGTGAACTTTATGGCATTGTTAATAAGGTTACGTATGGCAGTACTGATCATACGTCCATCAATATAGGCATAGTTATCTATATCGAACTTAGTGTCTATAGTCAGTCCCTTGTTTTCAATTTGAATCTGCAACAAGGCAATGTCATCCTCGATAGTCTTCTGCAGATGAGTGTTGGCAGGTCGATATTCCATATCGTCGTGGTTAGACGTTGCCCAGGCGAGCAGTTTAACCAGTTCATTCTGCAGTTTGCGTGCGCTTGAGAGCACATTATTGATAGTCTCCTTGCTTTCGGTCACATCAGACTCGCCCTTGCTGAGCCCGTCGAGAGCCCCGACGATGGCAAACATAGGATTCTTGAGGTCGTGAGCCACCACTGCAATCAACTTATCCTTGTAGCCCAAAGCCTGGTTAAGTTCAGAATTTCGCTTTTCGATGACAGCATTCTTGTCTCTAAGATCCTGTGTTCTCTCGTCGACCATTCTCTGCAGTTCGTCCTGTTTGTTTCTTAACGAGTTCCACTTGTAGAGTATATATCCCACCAGCAAGAAAGCAGCCAGCACCTTGAGCCAAGTGCTTTGCCACCAAGGAGGAGTGACGGTTATGTGCAGAGCCTGTTCCTGTCCAACATTGCCGTTAAGATGATGCTGAATTCTGAGAGTATAATCTCCAGCCGGAATGTATGAGAACTTAATCACACGCTTCAGGCCGATATCGGTCCAGTCGTTATCCAGTCCGTCGAGCTTATATCTGCAGTGGTTTTTATAATCACCAAAATCGACAGCATCAATTTCAATCTCGATATCGGTTCTGTCGTAGGTAAGAGTAAGATTGCCATTATTTTTCAGTCGTCCGTTTTCGAGTTCAAAAGTTTGAGGAGCAATCCATTCACCTTTCACCTTCAGGCGTCCGAAATCCACGAACTTTTCGGTAGTAGAAGTTGGCAGATTAGCAGGGTCGAAAGAGAGGAATCCGTTTTTGCTGCCGAAGTACACCCTGCCGTTGACATCCACATAACTTGAATTTTTAACAAAGAAATTGCTGCCCTTGTTGCCGAAATCGATTGGCAGTTCGGTGCATAATTTTTTGTCAAGATCTACGCACACGATACCATTTGTTCCGGCAGCCCATATTTTGCCGTTTTTGTCCTTAGCCAAAGAAGAATAGTTGCCATCTGGGGTGAACTCAATTTTCTCGTAGCTTTTTCCGTCCATCTGCATAAGCAGCAGTCCCCTGGTAGTGGCGAGAACCATTCCGTATTTGTCCACAGGTTCAGCATCGTTGACAGACCTCTCCTCCTCTTTTGATTCGCCCTGATAGTGAACCTCGATAGGCACACTTATTTCGTCCTTGTCGATCCAAATAGTTGAGGAAGTGAAAATCCACCTTGTGTGTTCGTCGACCTCGACCATTCTTTGAGGCCAGTTGTCAGGGTCTGGTCCATAAGCAGGATGCTTAAGAATCTTGTGATGCCAGAGGTTGTTTCTTTTAACATAGATGCCATCGCCGCCGCTGCACACCCAGAGTTCGCCATTTTTAAGGTGCATCACCTGCATCATATTGCTTTGAGGGCTATTTACGCCATCGATCTTGACCTGACGGAAATTGTCGGTGCCACAGGCCTTAACATAAAGACCGCCGCCCCATGTGCTGGCCCAAATATTGCCATCCTTGTCTACATCGACACTAGTAACATTTTTGCAAGTCAATCCATTCTGCGAGCCCAACAATCTGGCCTTATTTTCAATACGACTGCATTCGTATATGCCCGTACCGTCTGAAGCGACCACCAGATTCTGGTCGGCATCTATAGCGAACGAGTTAACGAGTTTGCCACTCACACCAATCTGCGACGAAGTATACAAGCTGCCAGTGTTGTCGGTGCGGTATTTCCACAGACCGCTGTTTTGCGAGCCAATCCACAGGTTGCCGTCACGGTCGGCAATCATACAATAGAGTTTGCTGAACTGCTCTTCCTTGGTTTCGAACGGAGATATTTTGACAAAATCATTCAAATCCTCAGGTTCATGAGAGCAGAACCAAAGGCCTTCGCCATCGGTAGCGAACCAATATCCGTTTTTCCTGAGTTTTACGATTTTGCGTATATTGCCGAAAGGAGTTGTCACAGTGCACTGCTTTTCGATTTTTCCAGCCTCGCCAATAACATAGTAGGCAAGTCTACCATTTTGGCCGCTATACATTATTTTGTTGTTGTCGACAGAAATAAGCTGAGGAGCATAGGCAGGCGAGGCGTCGCGTTCAGGGGAGTCTGAGAAAATTATTTTCCCGTTCATATCCATCACCTTGAGTCCATCGTTGGCAGCAATCCAGTATCGGTTCATCTTGTCGGTAAGCACAGCATTTATTGACCTTTTTGACGACTCCTTGTAGAGAGCAAAATCATTTGAGAACTTGCCTAACTTGCTGTCGTAGATGTAGAAACCGTTGGTAGTGAGAGCCGTCAGTTTGTCGTAGGTATTACCAAAGCCGTTGCAGCCCTTGGCGTAGGTTGTAGCATAATCGTCTGGCGAAACATCAAAAAAGAGGTCTGAATCATGGTCATATCTGACCAGCATGCCGCAATATCCACCAGCGACCACATCGCCGTTGGCAGTTTGCTTAAGCTGCAGAATATCGTCTCTGTAGAGAGCCGGATTATACTCCTTTGAGTAGACAACAAACGTGGAGCCGTCGAACCTGTTAAGTCCCAGATCGGTGCCGACCCAAATATGTCCATAAGAATCCTGCTCCAACGACAAAATTTCGTCGGAGCTCAAACCATCTGCTGTAGTATAGTTTTCAAAGTGCCTATATTCCAAGTTTGCCGCATTTGCGACACAAGCAGTAAAGCAAAAGCAAGCAAATATTTTTTTGGCTATAATGCCTATTTTCATGGTCTTATAAACGATTGAATTCAACAGTATAATAATTGTAGTCTATCTATGCCAGCGCCAATCACCCTATTTTGCAAGCACTGTAACACTCCGCTAAGATACAAAAAATGATTTGATTGTCAAAAGGCAACATTCATTTTAGGCATAGTGTTCAGCAAGCACATGGCCGATATTGCACAAGTTGGCAAAAAGAGGTAATTTTGGAGTGCAGTTTTTTTCAAATCACAAAATGCGATACAATCTTATAAAAAAAACAATTCAAATGAATACACGAAACCACATTTCGGCTATACTGTTTATGGCTGGAGTTTTGATGTCTGGTTTGTCTGCAGCTCAAGAATTGCCACGACTGTCGGCCGATGGTTCTGACATGATTGCACAACGTTCGTCGAGCCAATCGTCGTCTAGAAACGGCAGCACATCAAGTTCAAGAAACAGCAGCACATCAAGTTCAAGAAACGGCAGCACATCAAGTTCGAACAGTTCGTCAAAATCGAGCAACACCAACAGTGCATCACAATCTGAGCCAGCAAAGTCGAGCAGCAAAAACAACTCATCATCATACACACGTTCTGGTCGCAGTTCAACAGGCAGCAGTTCAAAATCTGGAAGGAGCAAATATTCGGCTCACGCGCAGTCGAACAACAGACGCACTTCAGCCTCAACAGTTAGAAATTCAAAGCCTGCGTCAGAGCCACAACCAGCACCAGGTCCGGCACATCATGCAGGCCACCAGGCACCGCCACCGCCAGCACCAGTTGTATATGAGGAAGTCTATTACGACACACCATCGACAACAACCGTTGTCATGTCATCGTCGGCACCAACAACAGAGCCTGTAGCAGCAGAACCATATGAAGAAGAAGTGAAAGAGCCGGTGAGAAAATGTCATGCAATAGCAACGATAGGCTTCAACATATGCGGCATTGAAGCAGACTTCGACAATCCTGACTTATCGTATGGTGTTGTCAGAGGCGGATATAACTTCGGACTGAAAGGCGAATTTCCATTTCCACTGTTTGGCCGAGAATTTGGATACTGCAGCATCGGAGCACAGTTTAACCGTTCGAACTTCCACATAGATTTTGATGACTACAATGTGTTCAAGTATAGGGACTACACTCTCGACGTGCCGCTGATGTTTGGATGGAGATATCAGGAGTCAGAGGGCGGATGCGGAATAGCACTGGGACCAATATTCTCATATGGTCTGCACGGACGCCGATATGAAAAAGTTGACGATCCATACACAATAGTTGACGAGGAGAGCGGCGAATGGCTGCATTATGTTGAGCGCAGCGACGTTTATGAAGATTTTGACAACATGCGAAATTTTCACTGTTGGTTAGGAGTGGAAGCATGGGCTGCGTTCTGGAAATTCTACTTTTGCTACACATTCGCGGCCAACTGGTCTGACAATCACATATCGCCAAACTTTGACTACTTTTATGTTCCTGGCAGTGAATGGCGCCGCAGACACAGCTTTGCCTTTGGTGTAAGATTCTGAGAGAGCAAAAAAAGAAGACAAAACATATAAGAGCTGTATGAGTTTTTTCAAAAACAAAAACTTGTGCAGCTCTTTTTTTGTGAATGCATCACTGCGAGACCATAAGAAAGGTAAAAATCACATTAACGTTTTTCTCAACGGCCAGCCACATTAAGGCACAACTGCAGTCAGCCTATATCAAAGGACACCTCCGCCAAAGACTTATGCGTTAACCAATAAGCTAGAGGCAAGACGGAAAAAAGACAATAAAAACGAACGTGGAGAACAAAAATATTATGCACTTCATTAGAATAGTGGTCAAAATCAAGTATCTTTGATTGCATTTTTATGTTCAGTACAAGAATGTGCGGCAAAACAGACAAAACCATTACACGACATGCAAGAAGGTATAAAGAAACAGCTTGACACGCTGACCGAGAGATATGCAGAGCTGAAAGTGTGCAAGACAGAAATATTGGAAGCATACGAGGCGCTTGAACGATGTTTCGCCTCGGGCAACAAACTTCTTGTGTGCGGGAACGGAGGTTCTGCAGCCGACTCGGAACACATAGTTGGCGAGCTGATGAAAGGTTTTGTCAAAAAAAGGACACTTGGCAACGACATGGCTGCGTGTCTGGAAAAAACAGACAAAGATTATGGCGCAGAGCTGTCCAAGCAGCTTCAGGGTGCGTTGCCAGCCATAGCCCTTGACGGACACCCCGGACTGACGACAGCCTACATGAACGACTGCAACCCCAAGCTGTGTTTTGCGCAGCAAGTATACGGATACGGCAACAAGGGAGACGTTCTGCTGGCAATCTCAACCTCGGGAAACAGCGAAAACATAATTTATGCGGCAGTGACGGCAAAAGCCAAAGGACTGACAGTGATAGGGCTGACAGGAAACAAAGACAGCAAGCTGAGCGCGAAGGCCGATATCTGCATCAAAGCGCCAAGCGAGACAACACACGTAATCCAGGAATTGCATCTGCCAATATACCATTGTCTGTGCCTGATGCTTGAGGAAAGATTTTTCTGAAAAAACTGACTTTAGAATGAACTATATCATATTTGGCGGAACAGGATTTATAGGGACACACCTGTCGAGGGAACTGAAACAAAACAATCCCGAGGCCGAAGTGTGGAATTTTGACATTGTGGACCCCGAAGTGCTTAAAAATCTTGACGAGAAACAGACAGAAGAATACACAACAATAAAAAACAGGAAGACAGCACTGAAAAAAGGTGAAAAAAGAGTGGCAAAATACGTAAAATGCGACATCAGGACAAAAATTTCCACACCACCATTCACACCAACCAAAGATGATATCATAATACACCTTGCGGCGGTGCACAGGACACCAGGACACCCAGACGAGGCATACTTTGAGACCAACATGACAGGTGCCGAGAATGTGAGAGCATTTGCCGAGCAATATGAAATAAAGACCATTATATTTCTGTCGAGCATAGCCCCATACGGAACATCAGAATCAAAGAAAGAAGAGGACACGCTGCCAATGCCCAACACGCCATACGGAATCAGCAAGCTGGTTGCAGAAAAGACGCTGACTGCATGGCAGCAGTCAGACAACAGCAGGCGACTGACGATTCTGCGTCCGGGCGTAGTATTCGGCAAAGGCGAAAACGGAAACTTCACCAGAATGTATTGGGGAATACGCAAACACACATTCGCATACCCCGGAAGAAAAGACACGGTGAAAGCCTGTGTATATGTGAAAGAGCTGACTGGGTTCATACAATGGTGCATAGCAGACGACACACCATATAAGTTGTACAACTGCACCTATGAGCCAGCCTACACAATAGAACATATTGTGGAAGAGATGAAAAAACAGTGCGGACTGACTCAAATGGTTCCGTACATACCGAACTGGATAATAATGCCGGCAGCATACATAATGAAAATAATAGGTTCGCCCATGGGCATATGTCCGGAAAGAGTGAAAAAACTGCAGATATCGACAAACATATCCGGCAAAAAGATGCTTGAAAGCGGATATATGCAGCAATGGCCACTTGACAAAGCGATAAAAGACTGGGACGAAGACTGCAACAACAAAGGATTAGAATAAAAAACAATGATAATAAGAAGCAAAGCCCCACTGAGATTAGGACTGGCAGGCGGCGGAAGCGACGTCAGTCCGTACAGCGACATATACGGCGGACTTATACTGAACGCGACAATAAACCTGTATGCATATTGCACGATAGAAGAGACCAACGACAACAAGATATACATAGACAGCTATGACGCGCACGTGAACGAAGAGCACCCGTCGGTCAAGAAACTTGAGATAGACGGCAAAGCGAGTCTGATAAAAGGCGTCTACAACCGAGTAGTAAAAGACTATGACCTGGATCCGCTGAGTTTCAGAATAACGACACACAATGATGCCCCCGCAGGCTCAGGGCTCGGCACATCGTCGACAATGGTGGTGTGCATACTGAAAGCCTTTGTTGAATGGCTGTCGCTGCCGCTTGGCGACTATGAAATATCAAGACTGGCATACGA